>Ga0315912_10001667_pt1 | contig 26196 bp, 18 predicted proteins | sample VfabasoilMG_FD_204469 | JGI IMG/M metagenome (GOLD analysis project Ga0315912, IMG submission 204469) | Garden soil microbial communities collected in Santa Monica, California, United States - V. faba soil | ecosystem: Environmental > Terrestrial > Soil > Garden | place: USA: California... | reverse complement strand
GGCCGCGTGGACGATCACCTCAATGGCAACGGAGCAGTGGTGGCCTGGGCACCGGGAACGATTGTCATCAGCGACACTACGCCGCCGCCCGTGCCGACGATCATCACCCCCTTGATCCCACTTAAAGATGCGCTGATCGTCCGTTGGCAACGCGACGATGCCACGCTGGATCTGGCCGGTTACCTGGTGCAGTACACCATCCCCGATTGGGATGTGACACGCCCGCAATTGCTCAGACTGCGCCGCATCCTGCCGCGTGGCCCCAGTTACAACAGTTGGCTGAACATCTGGTATTACGGCGAGGAACGCATCCGGCTGGGCGGTCTGCTCAATGGCGAGATCGTGCAGGTGTGCGTGCGCTCTTACGACGCCAGCGGCAATGTCAGTGGCTGCACGCCTTTTGCGATCCGTATCCCCATCCGAACGCCCGACCGAACTGACAAGCCGTCGCGTGTCGGGACGACTGTAACCGGCGTGGGCGGCCCAACCACCCTAGCCGTGAATTGGGATCCCAGCCGGAGCGCCGTTGGCTATCTGGTCAGTTACCACGCGATTGGGTGTCGCCTGCCCGCCGTGCAGAACGTCGCCGATCAAGGCCCATCACCCATAGATGTCGGCAACGTGCTTGATTATCGGCTGACTGGTTTAACCCCCGGTCAAAAATATTGGGTGGCGGTCAGCGCCTATGACGCCAGCGGTTACCCCAGCCTGCCGATTGTCACGACAACGCTCTTGGCTGACCCGACGGATGGGAACGGCGACGGTTTGTCCGATCAATGGGCCACGCTCTATCGAGTGGTGGGAGGCAGTAATGACCCTGACCTTGACGGCCTGACCAATGATCAGGAATACATGTTAGGTTCGCACCCACTCCATGCCGACAGCGACGGCGATGCCTATTACGACAACGAAGAGACGGGCGACCAAGTATGCGGGGCGGGACATCCGCCTGCCTTCAGTCAGCCTCGGCTGACCTTGTCCGGAAAAGGCCAGCTTAATTTTGCAGTGGCCTCCGAACAAGCCTCCGCCCGCCCGGAGAAGATCTTCGTTTTCAATCTCGGCGCAGAAGGTTTAACCTGGTCGGCGAACCCCTCGGCGGGTTGGATCACCCTCAACACGACCAGTGGCGGCGATTTATCTACGCTCTTGATCGGCGTTAACGCCGCGGGGCTGGCGCCGGGCAAGTATAGCGGCCAGGTGGACATCACCAGCGTTAGTAGTGGTCTAACCAGCCTGGCGGCCACCACCCCGGAGACGGCGACCATTACCGTGCAGATGGAGGTCTTGCCACCCAAACAGTACGATATGTTCCTGCCGCTAATGGTGAAATAAATCTTGACGCACCTCTGCGCGAGGCTCATGCCGACCAGCAATCTTGGTTGGCGTGGGTTTATTAGCCCTTATCGAGAATAGGGATATGATCCACGAATTTACACGAATGGACACGAAATATTCGTGAAAATTCGTGTCCATTCGTGGATCATCCTGCTAAAAGCTTATTACCGATAATGTCTATTGTCTGGACAGGCCTAGTCATCGCTAGTGCCACGTCGGCGTAGGCGAGGCGGTGGTTCACGCGCCTCGGTTGTGTGACGTTCGCGCCAGCAGTTGACGCGAAGGAGCAGTGTTATGACTACCAAAAAAACAATGACCGCCAGAATGTGCATGGTCTATTTGCTCTTCACCTGCCTAGTCACCGGTTGCCTCCCCGAGATTGAGCCGATGGTCAAGAGTGTGGTGCAGATCTTGGATGAGGCCATTGCGCGGCTTGAAACCCAATCCATCAGTTGGCAGAGGGTTCTCGAAGAGTCACGCGATGAGCTTATCAAAAATGGACACACCGTCGTCAGTAACGATGTCTCCAACTTGTTGAGTCGCGCCATTAGCGATGTGGGGGTGGAAACGCGGTGTTATACAGACTTCCTGCGCGACCGGGTCAAAGAAGATTTAATTCGCTTGAAAGCCACTTTTACCGGAGAACACCTCACACTGACGCCCGTCTTCTGTGTGCCCAATCCGCGCACCATAGACTTTGCCCTCGTTCAAGAGGGTTTGGTGAAGGCCATTGAGATTGATGGTTACAATCTCGATGTCGCCGAGATTCAGGTGTATTTGGTTGACGATCAAGCGCAACGCACCAACGTGACCTCGGCGCTGGCGAGCCCGACGCGCTACCTCATCACGTTGAATCTCGGAAGTAATGGTGTGCCGTTAACCGCGCAGAGCAATAAGCTCTTGTTTGAGTTGGGTTCAAACCAAGAACAGTCCGTCAATATTATTCAACCCATCCCGCAAGTAAAACTCTACTCGTTTACACCCCCTGCCAGCGAAAAGTATTGCCCGGACAAAATCGGTCGAGGCGATCGGGAGTTTAGTGGTCATGGCCCCAATGTGTCGGCGAGTGCGATGCTCTTCACGAAAAATACGCGGGAAGTGTGGGTGCGGATTTCCCTGCATGTGAAAGAAACGCAGAGTGATTGGTCCGAAGCGACGGGCGAATGGGATTATCCCCTCTGGTCAGCCCCGATTGGGGCGACCATTACCGAATTTGCCCCGGTCGCACCGTCAACGGCCGAATACCGGGACGATAATCATCAAGTAGACCGACCCACCGTCCAGGGGAGTGGGCTGGTGCAAAGGTTTCAAATTATGGGCGATACCGAGGACAACGACATTGGCAATTGCACCGACGACGATGTGTATATCGAGGTCTTTTTTGGCGAGATACAAGTCAAGTATATTGAACCATAGGCCGCCCAACACCTGCGGCTACCACGTCGGTTTGCTTTTGGGTCGTTCATTGGTAAAGTTGTGATCAGAAAAAATCCCGTCTTTCGAAAATTTACTGTGTAAATAACGCAATGTTACAGCACCTATTTCGTCAATCAGCCCGTCTTCCTTTTTTACTAATTCTCTTTGGATGCTTAATCGGTGGATATGCTTGTTCAAGCACAAGCAACAACCTAGACATCCGAAACAAATACCCACCTGCCGTTCAGGTGTTTACGTCACCCGAAAACCAAAGATGTATGACGATATGCCCGCTTGGTATTGAGACCGGGGCTACATCGGATAAGCAACTTTTACAAATCCTGCACGCCTCATCATTTGTCGATCAGGCTACTATTACCGAAACAGGGACTGAGTTTACTTGGTTTCCAGAGAGCACACACGAATTTCAGAGTTACGCCAGAATTGCGATAAACCAAGGCCGTGTAACATCAATTAACTTGAATTACCTTGCCCCATTTACGGTCAAAGATTTTATTACTTTGTTTGGAGAACCCCTTGAAATTAGCATTAGATTGTGGAACGGTGAACACGGGGAAATTTTTACATATTACTCCTTGTATTATCCAGACGAGGATTTTGTGATTTCCATTGTCAATGGCAAAGAAACTGGTCCCAGGCCCGATGACTTTGTAACTTGGCTGGGTGCAGGCAAGGCAACCGACGATAAAATCACAGTCAAACGCCAAGTTTGGTTGGGTTACGGTCATATTTCAGAGTATCTGCCATAACCTTACGCACCGCCCAACAATGCATGCACGCGGACTAGCACTATGCGCCGAGCCATCGTACCCGACTTGGGGTACAAGTCATCGCCCAATAGCCGGCAGGAGACAGATACCCATGACCGACAGTTATCTCAAAAGCCTACTCGGCGAGCATGAACAGGTTCTCTTCGTCACCCACCAACATTGGCTGGTCCTGTTCGCTGAGATTCTCTCCGAAAGTATCTTAGCCCTCGCCTGGACCAGCCTGATCACTTTGATTTGGTTGCTCTGGTTGCCCAATCCGCTCATCTTGCTTAGTTATCTCTTGCTCCTCTTGCCTGGCGCCAGCCTGCTCCGCGATGTCCTGATCTGGCAGAAGCGCCAGTACATTGTCACCAGCCGGCGGGTCATCCAAATGGCAGGTGTCTTCAATAAAGAAGTGACTGATTCCTCTTTAGAGAAAGTCAATGACGTCAAACTCACCCAATCCTTTTGGGGGCGGTTCTTCGACTACGGCGATCTTGAAATTCTGACGGCCAGTGAACTAGGCGTCAATCTCTTTCGGCAGGTGGCGCATCCGATCCAGCTCAAGACCGCGATGTTGAATGCTAAAGAAAACCTAGAGCAAGGTCAGCCGGCGGGGGGAAAACGCCCCGAGGCGACCCTGGTGGATTTGATTGCTCAATTGGACAGTCTCAGGAAGCATGGCATTTTGAGCGAAGGCGAATTCCAACAGAAGAAAGCGCAATTACTGGCGAAGCTCTAATTTTCAAACCCCGCCCAACTATGCTGTGCGGTCAGTAATCCGCCAACACTAAACTGATGAGTAGAGCGAGTGGACAGTTGCTTGTTGTTCATTACATTGCTTCGCCCAGCACGCCAGTCTATTCACAGTTTACCCGCCCATCAAGCTAGGCTTGGCTATCTACTACTGTGCGACAAGAGGCTCGCTTTTGCGGGCGATAGGAGCGATGGATAAATGAAGCGAGTCAATATCAATTCAATACTGCTTGGCCTTGTTCTCCTCATCGCTTTATCAATGCGCCTATGGGGGATAAATTATGATTTGCCATATATTTACCACCCCGATGAACCATGGCCCATTAGAATTGGTCACCATATGCTTGTCACGGGTGATTTTAATCCCCATTTTTTTGATTGGCCGTCGTTAATCATTTATGTGAATCTATTTATTCAGAAGATCTATTATTCTATAAATGGATTTTGGAGTCCGGGGGTTTCTTCAGGTATAACAAACCCATTAATTGAATTGGTGATGGGAGTTACCTATTCGCCGGTGCCTAATATTGTGTTACTAGGACGGTTAGTGACCGTGGGTTTAGGAATTGGGACAGTGGCAATAACAATTCGGATAGGCAAAGAGCTTTCTCAAAAGCTCATGGTCGGTTTATTGGCTGGGGTAATGTTGGCTATATCTCCGACCAATGTTAGCCTTAATCGGTTTATAACCCCTGACTCTTACGCAACATTTTTTGTAACGGCAGTTTTTCTGGCATCCGTTTTTATATTTCAACAAGGCGAAACTTGGGCCTACGTTATGGCTGGGTTGTGTTTGGGACTGGCTGTATCCAGCAAATACAATAGTGGAATGATTATCATTGCGATTCTCGCCGGACACTTTTTTCGAACTGGCTGGCGTGGTTTCAACGACTATCGCCTGTATCTAACTCTATTTTTAGGGGGGCTAACCTTTGTGGCTACGACCCCCTATTCTTTGTTGGATTTTTCCGGGTTTTACACAGGTTTTCTGTCCACCGGCCAACATTACTCAACCGGTCATGCTGGTATGGAAGGGGATACACTTAAATGGTATTTGAACTATATGTGGCAAACGGCGAACGTTATCTACCTTCTGGCTGGGCTAGAAATCTTGCGCGGCCTTTACTCACGCTCAAAGGAAATAATCTTGCTGTCCATTTTTCCCCTCGTCTACTTTATATTTATCAGTAGTTTTATAGTGAGAAATGATCGCACGCTTCTTCCAGTGACGCCATTTTTGTTTTTGTTGGCCGCCTCCTTCTTGGCCTACTTAATCAGAAGGGCGAGTGAGTTACAGTCAAACGTCTGGCGCAAATTATCCATTGCGGTCGTTGTTTGTCTTGCGCTTGTTAGCCTAGTCTTTCCAATCTCAAAGACGTTCATGGAGACCATTCAGCTAACTACGGTAACCAGCCGCGAGACTGCCCGAATATGGGTAAATGACAACTTGCCAACGGGAGCCAAGATTGCTATTGAGTCGTATTCTCCATTTGTAGACCCCGCTCGGTTTTCCGTGCAGGGTTTGGGGCAAATGATCGAACATAACCCAGAATGGTACCTTGAGCAAGACTTCGATTACTTGATTTTTGGTCAAGGGATGTTTGGACGATTTTATCTAGATCCAGAACGATATGGAAGTGAAATTTCACAGTATGATGACCTGTTTGAGCGGTTCAATCTCATAAAAACGTTTACTGATGGTGGTTATGAAGTACGAATTTACCAGGTCAAGTAAGGACTACACTTGGTTGAATTTCTATGAAAGTGAAGGGCTGGCGGGCCCTTCGTCCTAGGTTTCATCGGCTTTGTGGTTGGCCTCCTCTATCGCGCCTTTCGCATTAACCCTCAACCAGAACCGCCGTGCCCGTCTTCGCCGCTGATTGGCACGATAGGCGTTATTGGTGGCATTGAGTTCATTGCGCTCCCCGGCGGCGAGTTTGTGATGGGTGATAGTTCCGAGGCCGCCTTGCCTAATGAGCAACCCGCTCAAAGTTTGCCGCACAAACTTATCCAACCGTTAGAAGCGGTCAAGATTGATATTTGGTTTTTGCCAGCCCCCCGAGTCTTTGTGGCCGAAGAGATTTTTGCCAAACGCCTCGAACGTAGGCTGGCCTCCAATGACCGGGTAACCTACGCCATTGAATTCGATGAGGCTGGGCTGAATCACTATCGCACCTATTGGTTTGAAGGGTGGGTCCAGCAAACGATCAATGTACGGAATGCCACCATGGATTTGAAACCGAATGGGTTAATCGTTTATGGCGAGGTTGATTTGGGTTTGAAATGGCAACGCATGGGGGCCGTGTTCAACTTAGATGCGAGTGGTCGTCAATTTATCTTCGCCGGGATAGACCTGGAAGGTCAACTCTTGGCAACCCCACCCCTCGGACCAATTGCTGAGGCCGTCACCACCCTGGAGCTGAATGGCAAGCGGGCCTTGCGGGAACTAAAATTTATAGACGCTCAAGGTAACTTATACATCCAGCAAATCATTCTGGCCGAAGAGGGGGTACAAGTCATCGCCCAATAGAAGGACTGTAGCAAAGAGTGGGGTTTAGCCCCACGAACATGAGGCCAGTACAGCCGCCCACCAACGCACGCACGTGGGTTGACGCTCAGCGCCGAGCTAACGTGCCCGGCGCGGCGTGTGAATAGGTCTCTACTTCTCGCGCCTTATTTCTGTGTGGTTCGCGCCAGTAGCTTACGCCTATCTTTGGGCGGCATAAAAAAGCCAACTTTTGAGATGAAATATTTAGCTTGGATTACACCAGCTTTCTTCTTGATGAGTTGTGCTGTGCCAACTCCAACTAGCACGATTCCTCCAACGACTTCTTTTACTCCGGTCCGCACTACTACTCCACCAAAAACTGTAACGCCTAGCCCAACTCGCACTTCATCACCTATCCTTACTCCCACGCCCTTTCCTGTTTACACATTGATTTCCCCAATCAGTGACGAAGAAACTTCAGAGGCCAAACCTCTGATAGCATTGATTAGCTACACATTGCGTAGGCCAGTTAAAGCCTATATTACGATAAGTTCAATTTATAGCGACGCTTTGCGAACAGTGGAGTTGAGCGGCTTTTATTACGAGCCTTTGCTCTTCATGCGAAATGTTTGGGAACCTACCGGAAAATACATTCTCTTTCACGTTGGGGAATCTTGGACGCGAGAATTATGGGTAATGGATTTAGATAATCAAAACAAATACAAGATCTCTCCTAATGATTTATCGCTGGCAGCACATCCTTACTATGGAATGTGGGTAACCCACTGGCATCCTGGCGGCAGAAAATTTTTTACCTATTGCCGGCGCATCTATGAACAAAGCTCCCACATTTGCATAGGCGACTTGTCCAATCGAACTATGACGGTGACAGGCTATGATTATCAGGGCACCTTGCCAAAATATTCTCCAGATGGAAACAGCTTAGCTTGGCTAGAGCCTGTTTCCAGAACAGAAAATACCAAATTCAGTTTGCAAGTTTTGAAACTGGGTCAGCAATTTCCGGTTAGTTTGACGGTAATAAATGCTGGAGGTCCTAAGACCACCATCCAATGGCTCTCGAATAGTCAAATTCTGTTTCCTGACAAGGCGTCTTTATTCGTGGTAGATGTCCATCAAGGAACAAGAACTCTACTAGCGCAGTTTGACGCGCTCGAATTGAGTTTGTTTCATAATTGGACATGGGGATTAAATGAAGTAACCTTATCCCCGAACAAGAGTTGGCTACTGGTTGTATTAGAACAAAATTATTCTAACGAAAAAATATTGGCGGTTAATCTCCAAAAGGAAATAGCAATTGCTTTGCCCCATGCCTATGATACTGTCGGCTGGACACCCGATAACCAGCTTATTTTTTTTATCAGGCCTTATGAAGGATTCTATACACTTGACCCACAGACAAGTGTAACCACTAAAGTAGAGTGGGAAAAATGGTTAAGAGATGTGCCACCAGAAAGCCACCTTACATACTATGCGATCCAGCCCTAAGACTCTCTTAGCCGCCCAACCAGTGTATACAGCCGACACTCTCGCCTTACTCGCTCGAAATCAGCCGGGCAATTCTGGCGTGTCATTCCTGTGAAGTAATTGGCAGTTCGACCCGCTTGCGTGCGGCTGATACTGCCGTTGGGCGCTTTGAAACCAATCTATCCAACAGTGTTTGCGGCTCACTTGAGAATCTGCCAGACCCCGAAACAGCGTAGGAGAATAAGATGACGGTTAACCGGATAGACAACGTCCTCATCGTTGTTGACGATCTCGAAGCCACCAAAGCGTTCTTCATCGAACTGGGCCTCAAGCTCGAGGGTGAGACGACAGTCGAAGGGCCTTTGGTGGGGAGCCTGATCGGGCTCAAAGATGTCCGGGCCACCCTCGCGATGATGCGGACTCCCGATGGGCAGGGCATTGAACTGGACAAGTTCCACACGCCGAATGCGGTTAGGTTCGGGCCCGTGGACGCGCCGGTGAACACGCTCGGCATCCGGCGCATCATGTTCGCCGTCAATGACATCGGCGCTGTCGTTGCGCGCATGCGCGCTCAGGGGGCCGAGCTCATTGGTGAAATGCAGTATGAGGACACCTATCGGCTAGCCTACATCCGCGGGCCGGAGGGCATCATCATTGGGCTTGCCGAACAGCTCGGCTAAGGCGTGCCTGAACAGGTGTAGAAAAGCACTCGCCTTGCGGCAAGTGAACTGCCAGTTGGGATACATTCATTGGCGTATCACAACTGGTTGCAATAGACGACTCGCTGTGCGGCCCGCCGCTGAACTGAAGCTTTGGGCGGCGATTACCTAAGCCGCCACATGCTCAAGGTAGCAATCTACTGATTGATGTAAATACGGTTGAAGCCACGTCATGGATACAATTCCTAAAATAGCCACCGAACAAGTCAAGGCGTACTGGGAAACAGGGGTTAAAAGATCAGCCGATTACTATGTAGCAAATAAGTGCGTCGGCTGTCGCGGCTGGACGAGTTCTGGTGTACTCGAAATAGAATTTGGACTTGAAGATGACCGACGGCATGGCCTATTTCGCACTTGGCATGCGAACGGCCAACTGTGTGAAGAAGTCCATTATGAACACGGGAAAGAGCATGGTCTATCCAAGCAATATGACGAGACGGGCCTGCTCATCGGTAGCTATCGTATGAAGCATGGCACGGGTCTTGACCTCTGGTTCCACACTGTAGGCATCTTATCTGAAGAACGGTCTCTTCAAGCTGGGAACCGGCATGGCTATGAGCGTTGGTGGAATGGTGACAACCGAACGGTCTGGAGGGAAGGGCACTATTGGCATGGGGTCGAACATGGCATTTTTCGGAAGTGGAATCAACAGGGACGACTCTGCCGGGGTTATCCCCAATACTATGTGGCGGGTCAGCGAATGATGAAGAAAACATATGAAAAAGCCTGTCGCACCGATGTTACGCTACCGCGTTTTGTCAAGCATGAGAACTATCCTGACCGTTCATTACCCAAAGGATTAAGATTGTGATCGGAGTAACTATGGCTAAAAGGACTCGGGTGACACTGGAAATTGGGCCGAAGGGCAAGAAGGTCGTGGCAGTGGCCCCGGATTGGCCCGGGCTCGAACGCGGGGCGAAGACTCAGGCAGACGCCATCGAAAAACTACGTGCATATCTTCCACGCTATTCACCGGTGGCCAAGCTGGCTGGACTGGACGGGGAGTTTAATACGGTCAAGAACGTCCAGGTGGTCGAAGAATATCCGGGAACGGGCTCAACTGACTTCTGGGGCATCTCGTTTGCGTTTTCGAGCATTGACCAGCAAGCAATGTCACGTGACGAATTGGAACGTGAGTTGACGCTGATGCAGGCGGGCTGGGTGTTTTTCGATGAGGTGCGTCAGCGCGTGTCAGCTGAAATGCAGAAGGGTCCGCGAGGCGGGGGGCGTGAGCGGGACCATATTGTCCGGCATACGTTTTCCGCGGAGCAGGATTGGGCGAGGATGCTCGGGGTGCTCTCCCCCGCCGAGGCTCTGCTAACGGCCAAGGGGCTGAAAACGTATCGTGAGGCCTATTGCCACGCCATTCGTGACTATCACGCCCAAGGCAAGTTAGCTGGCAAGATGGCAAAATGGCCCCTCCGCTTCCTGATTCGGCACACCGCCTTTCATACCCTAGACCACGCCTGGGAAATGGAAGACAAAGACCTGACTGCCAAAAAAAGGTGAGGCCCAGCTGAAAGATGTCCGTCGCGTAACGGGATAGGTACATGTTGTTTTGTGTGGTTGGATAAATAAAGATTTCAAAACAAGGAAGAAACTATGCCAGCTCTCCGCATCGCGGCTTTTTCTCACAATAACCAAGGTGGCAACCCGGCGGGCGTTGTCATCGGTGATGAGTTGCCGACCGAAACCGAAATGCTCGCCATCGCGAAAGAGGTGGGCTATTCTGAAACCGCGTTTTTGAAACGCGTGGAAGCCGGTTGGCGCGTGCGCTATTTTGCGCCAGCGATGGAAGTCCCCTTTTGCGGGCATGCCACCATCGCCAGCGGCGCGGCGCTCGGCGAGCGATTTGGCGCGGGCGTTTATCGGCTCTTCATCAATTCAGGCGAGATCAGCGTCAGCGCCATTCAGTCGCCCACCGGCGTGTGGAGCGCGACCCTGCAATCGCCGGCCACTTCGTCCGAAGCCGCACCGCAAGCGTATGTAGCGCAGGTGCTCGCCGAGTTTCATCTCGCGCCGGATGATCTCGATGCGCGCTTCCCGCCGCGCTTTGCCTCGGCTGGGGCGAAGCACTTGATCTTGGTGTTGAACGATCGCCAAAAACTCGCCGCGCTGGATTACCCCTTTGAGCGCGTCAAGGCGTTAATGCAATCTGAGGCTTTAGTGACGATCAGCTTGTTATGGGCCGAGTCGCCGCAACGCTTTCATTCGCGCAACCCGTTCCCGACGGGCGGCGTGTATGAAGACCCAGCCACTGGCGCGGCGGCCGCCGCCCTCGCGGGTTATCTGCGCGATATAGGCTGGGCAGGCGGCCAGCAGTTTGAAATTTTGCAGGGTGAAGATATGGGCTGTCCCTCGCGGTTAATGGTGCAGTTCACCCCGCAACCGGGCGCGAGCGTTCAGGTGAGCGGCGAAACACGTCATATCGCTGAGGGGTGAAAAAGCTCATCTTCGATGCTCACCCAACTCACGTCCCTCAAATGGGCGCTCGTGTTGAAGACCGCGCTCGCTGTTTATCTCATCAGCTTGACGCTCATCTTCGCCATCATCTTTGGCTACGCGTTTGTCTTGGGGTTCCAAGCGCGCGGCGCGCCAGAGGTCACGCAAATTCAAGCATTTGCCAATCAAGTGGCTCCGTGGAGTGGACGGATCGGGTTGGTGGTGTTGACAGGCTTGGGGGCGTTGTGGCTCGCGCGCCGGGTGGGAAACACCGCGCCCCTACATGGGCTGGCGGTGGGCAGTGTCGTGAGCGTCGCAAATTTGTTGGTCAACCGCTCGCTGTCGTGGGTGACAGTTGGCGTGCTAGTCGCGGTCTTAGGGGCGGGCTGGTTAGGGGGTGTCGTAGGGCGGCCACGCCAATAAATTTTGGTCAGCTCTTGTCTTTCAAACGCGCCATGAACACCGTGTCCACGAACTGCCCGTCCCGGAAAGCGGCGCGCTGATGGGTCCCCTCGGGGATAAACCCAAATTTTTGATACAACCGAAGCGCCGGCGCGTTGTCGGGATACACTTCAAGCTCCAGCCGACTCAGGTTGAGCCAGCGGTCGGCTAAATCCACCGCCGCTTGCATCAGCGCCGTACCGACCCCGTGGCCTTGCCAGTCGTCGCGCACCGCCATCCCGATCTGCCCTACATGGCGGCGGCGGGGCGCGTTGGGGAAAGTGTACAAGCCGAGTTGCCCAACGACCTCACCATCCGCGCAAGCCACTAACGCAAACATGCCATCGGCCGGTTCGGCGAGGCGTTTGCGCCAGAGTTCCAGTGAGGGAAACGGCAATTGCAACGTGCCCCACACCGCGCGTGGGCCAGAGAAAATTTTGTGCACGCCCTCATAGTCAGTGGCTTCAGCGCGGCGGATTGAGATGGGCATCTTTAAGACTCCTTATCGTATAGCAACATAGGCGGGCTTTGGATTTTACCTCCAACTTAGCCTTAGCCCACAGCGGCCCTCTAAGTGTGCTAGAGGGCCGCTGTCTAATTTTATCCGATTAGGGCAGTGTTCTTTACCGCTGGATCAGCGGCAAATACAGCTTTGGTGGCAAGGGCGCAATCGTCAGCGTCACGGTGATCGTTTGCGGGCTACCCGCGACGCCCGGCGCGCTGACCGTGACATACCCCACATACACGCCCGAGGCTAAATCGCCCCGGTCATAGTTCACCGTCAGCGTTTGCGGTGCGGTGGCGGTGAGCGGGCTCACGTTCAACCACGCCGCATCCACGGAGGCTGTATAGGTGAGCACGCCGCCCCCCAGATTCGTCACCATCGTGTCTTTCGCTTCGGGCAAGGGGCTAAACCAATTGACGGTGAAGCCCATGCTACTTGAACCAACATTCAACGCCGGTGTCGCTAGGGGTTGGCTAGTCGCCTTGAGTGGATCGGTGCCAGCGGCGATCTCCGCGCTATCGCTGAAAGTGTCGCCATCAGTGTCCGCCACGCGCGGGTTGGTGCCGAACGTGAACTCATTGCCATTGCTCAAGGTGTCCCCATCGGCATCGCCCGCCGCATCGCTGGCATCGAGCGGGTTGAACAAGTTTTGACTCTCCCAAGCGTTCGGCAGGCCATCATGATCGTAGTCGGGGATGACGGTCACGGTGACGTTGCGCGTGGTGGTCAAACTGTTGTTCACCACTTGGAGAGTGAACGTCTGCACGCCCACCCCTTGCAAAACGATGTCCACGGTGTCCGTCACGCCTAGCGTTTGCGCACCTTGCTTCCAAGCGAAGGTGCCCGCGCCTTGGCCGTCACTAGTGAACGAGGTGCCGCGGAAGGCCACTTGGTCGCCTTCATTAAAGGTTTGCCCATCCAGTGGCTCGAGGATGATGGGCTCTGGTGCGCGCGGTTGCAACGTGAACGGTGACGACTCGGCACTGGCGGTGTTGAAGCCATCGCTGGCGCGCACGCGCAATTTAGCGGCGGCACTCGCCGGCAACCAGTTAGGTGTGAAGGCGAAACTATCGCCGGTCACTTTGGGGGCGAGCAAAATCCACGTCGCCCCGCCATCGGCGGAATAATCCACGCCAAATTGCAAGGGGTCGTTGTCCGCGTCGCCGCTCGTCCACGTCACCGTGATCGGTTGCATGGCGCTGAACGTGCCACCATTGGGCGCGGTGAGGTTTACTGTTGGCGCGTTGGGGCTGACGGTCGCCGACCACAACACCTCGCCGTGATGACTCAGTTCGGCCTTGACCGCGTTATCCGGGAACGGCACGCGCAGGTTGAAGCGCGCGATGGCCGACCCGCTGACGACATGCGTGGCGCGCAAAGCGGGCGCGTCATGCGCGGGGTGCGCCGTGTCTTCGGCGCGGAAAATTTGATCGTGCAACACGCTGTTATCCGCCGCGCGCACGATGAGATGCAATTCGCCCTCGCCTTCTTGCGGCGAGACCGGCACCTCGCCCGAGCTGACGTAAGACACGGAGGGCGTGACCACCTGATTGGCAAAGTCAATCTGCCCACTCAGGCGCAAGGTGCGCGCCGCCGTGAGTGCGAGCGGCATGGCAGGCGCATTGGCCTTGTAACCCGGATAGCCAGGGCACACGATGAGATATGTCGCCGACGGATAGTTGTACTTCTGGCAGAGCTCGCGCAACAGTTCACGATAGTCAATTGGCTCGAGCACGGTGTTGAAGTTGTTGCGATTAGGCGCATAGGAGATGACCGATTTGGCCGTGTTGCTTTGGTTGTTCTTTGACAGGTCGTTGCAGGCCGCGGTCAGCAAATCGCCCGGATTGTTCGCCGAGAGCCGCACCACCCGCCGATTGGCGTTGGAGAAATCGGACAACGCTTGGCGATAGGCGCGTGAGGCCATGCAATTGTCAAAGCCGTCGGTCGCCGAGGGGTCCCACCGGCCTTCGTTGTATTTGGAGTGATTGTCCTCGCCTGCGACCGATGAGGAGAGATAGTTCGGCGCGTCGCTGTCCACAAAGCCCATCGCGTGCATCCATTCGTGGACGAGATACCGCCCGCCCAAGTTGGTCGCGTTGACAGCGACAACGGTATCCCACCAGCTACTGCTCAGACCACCGCCCGAGTCGCTCGTCAGGTTCATTTGGTCAATGAACGCCACGCCCCAGGTGTTCTCACCCGGATCAATGTAATCATCCGCGATGCCCCGCGCCTCGCCTTCGTTGCCATCACTGCTCGCGTCAATCCGCACGCGGTAATCCAGCGAAGTCCAAGTGTAGATGTCTTGCAACCATCCATACGGCCCGCCATACCACCAGCCATCTTGTTGCGGGAAGATGCGCGCGGCGGCGGCCATATTGCGCATCATCACTTGTTCATAGTTCGGGTCTTGGCGCGCTGGGGTATCGCCCGTGATCTGCATCGTCAGCAAGTGATACCGCGCCAACGCCGTGTCCACAAAGTCGAACTGACTCGCGGGGATATGCACGGTCAGCACGTTCACCAAATTGTTGCGGAGCGTCAGGCTCATGCCGTCGAAGTATTGCAAGGACGACACGCTCTTGTCCAAATTCAAGTGATACAACACATCGCTCAAATTCAATTCGGAGATCAACGCCACACCATCTTGCAGGGTAAGCGGTAGGCCATGGGAAGAGATCGTCTTGCCCGTTGTGAAGACTCCGCCGGGGATGACCGTGCCATTCTTAAACATCCAGTAAGCGTTGGCGCGGGTGATTTGGGCGTCGCCACACCCCACAGCGCTCACTTGCAGTTGCGTCAAGGTGCGTTTACCCCACACCAGCCACTCGTCTTCCAAGGCTTGTTGGATGAAGGCCGCGTTGAATTCCAGAGTGGTGAGGCCTAAGTTGTTGGCGCTGAGGGCGGTGTTGCCATTGGTCAGGCGCACTTGCACCGGGCCGGCCGTGTCGCCGGGGCGGATGAACACGCGCACTTGCGTGGGGTCGGTGGCATCGGCGATGCGTTCCGCGCCGTTGCCGATCTTCACAAACGCCGCGCCACTGCCATCCATGAGGCCCACACCGCTGATCTTCAACTCTGACCCCACCGCGATACACGCATCGCTGAGGCTGGTGATAGTGGGCCGCAAAGCGAACGCCACCGCACTTTGTGGCGAATTGAACCCATTGGCGCTCACGAATAGTTTGCCACTGGAGGCCAAGGCTGGCACGCGCACCGCCAATGACGTTTGGGTCACCGACACCACTTCGGCGTAAGCGTAGGGCGTGCTATAGGGGCCGGTGAAGCGCACCACGTTGAATTGCTTGCCGCGGTCATCAAAGCCCGTGCCAGTGAGGATGATCTTATCGCCCGGTGAGCCGGAGGTGGGGGAGAAGGAAGTGATGTTCGGCACCGCGTTGCCGATGGGTTTGGTGAGCACACCACGCACGGCAATGGCGGAGGTGGTATTCGGGTTACCCGTCGCGGCGATCCAAGTGCGCGCGCTGTCGCTGGCGAGGCCCGTGAGTTGGTTGCTCACCATGAGCGAACCCGGCACATGGAATGCCTTCCATTGCTCGCCTTCGCGCAACACCACTCCGCCGCGCGTACCGACCCAGACTCGCCCCAAATCATCTACTGTGAGGTGCGTCACGCGGTTGTCCGGCAACGCGCCGGTGCCAACCGAATAGAACGTGCCATCGGGGTTGGCGGGCGTCCACAAGAGCAAGCCGATGTCAGTGCCCACCCACACTTCGCCAGTGGCGCTGGTGGCGAGGGCGTTCACCACGGCCGAGGGCAAGCCGCTCGTCTCCCAGGTGATGCTCATGCCACTTAAGTCCAAGATACTAATGCCGTTGGGCGTGCCGATCCACAAACGGTCGGCGCTGTCGCGCGCCAGAGCGTTGATGGTGTTAGAGGCAATCGAGGAGTTGCTCGTCGTGAAGGTGATCCAATACCCCGCTTCGGCACGCATGGCGAGGCCTGCATCGGTGCCAACCCAAATGCGACCCAGATGATCTTTGAGCAGGGCACGCACCGTGTTACTCGGCAGACCTTCGGCGATGGATTGGAACGCGCTGACGCCATCATAAAGATACACGCCATTGCCCGCCGTGCCGATCCAGAGCGCACCGCTCCCGTCGCGCGCGAAGGCGCTAACTGGACTAGTGTTGTCAGTGATGGGCAAGGTCGTCCAAACGGCGGAGTTGCCTTGGCTCCACGCCAGCCCATTCCCCACTCCGGCCCAAGTGCGAATGGGGTCGAGATAGAGCGGGCCGGGTTGTGCGCCCAACGTGGTGGCCGCCGTGCGTACCCAGTTGGGCGAGTAGGCGCTCATCACGCGCGTGTTGCCATTCCCAAACCACACGATTTCATCGGCCGCCAGCGCCACTTTGACGGTATGGGTGTACAGGCCTTTGGCCGTTGGAGTGAAGACCGCCCAAGTGCCGAGGTCATGTACGGCCGTGCCCCCGTCGGTTGCCATCCACACCCGCCCCATAAAATCTTCGCTCAGGTCGTTCACATAGTTGCTCGGCAAGCCTGGGGAAAACGAATTGTAGATCGTCCAGTTATATCCTCCGCCATTCGGCACACCTTTACACACGCCCAACGGCGATTGAACGCCAGCCGTTGGCGCGCTAAGGCCGTCGGCGGTGGGGGGGAGTGCCGGGATGATCTCCCAGGGGGCGGTCCACACCTGCCCCAAGCGATCGACGATGACCCGCGTGGCAAAATCTACGAAGGCGCCTCCACACGAACCGTAGGTCGTAAACGCAGACCCATTCCAACTGACGAAACTGCCTTGAGTAGCGAACCAAGTGGTCGTCACAGCGCCGCTGAACTTCACGGCGACATCGTACACATAGTTATCGGGCAGGCCATCCGCAGTGTTGAAAATATCCCAACTTGGCGCGCGCCCGCCAGTATATTTCGCCGCGCCGTTGCTCGTGCTGACCCACAGATAGTCAACGCCATTGGGGTTGTCCACGGCCGTGAAGCGGTTGATGGCGTTGCTCGGCAAGGTGGGGGTGGTGAAGGTCAACACCCAAGTATTTGTGCTGAGGTTGTAGACGCGCACACCGAGCGCCGACGAGCCAACCCACAGCGCATCGCCCCATACGGTCAGGGCGGAGACGGTGGAGGTGGCACTGGCTGGGGCGCCGGAGATGGTGCTCCAACTATAAAAGCCATTGATGTCGGGCGCGTAAACGCGCAAGCCACCGCCCGCCCCCCCCACGCCGGCAAACAAGCGTCCATCCGGCGCATAGGCGGCGGCTGTGACACTACCTGCGCCAGCCAATGTGGTGGAAGTCAGCCATGTGCCGCTGAGGGGCGGTGTCGCGCCCTCCACCGCCATGGGCAGATCGGGTTGGCGCGGGGGTAAGAGTTGCGCTCCGGCCTCACTGCCATAGACCGTCACCCAATTTGGGTTATCGGCATTGACCACAACGGCTTGAGCCGGAGCAGGTGGTTGGGCCAAGCGGTCATCTAAAACAGCCGGTTCGACGCTGAGCGGCGCTTCCGCTACGGCGGGCGGCTGGGCCGTCGCGCGCGGGGTTTGTTCGGGCACGACGCGGTTAGTGGTCGCACTCGTGGTAGGAGTCGGTTGAGCAAAACTTATCCCTGGCGAACCGATGAGCAAGCCGAGGATGAGCAGGCCATTTAAGATCGGGCGAAGTCGTGAAGGTTTCATAACGTTTGAGTTCTCCTAATAAGGGGAATGGAATAACGCCTCACCGCGCACGAAGTGTGTGGGCTGTTACCTAAGCTCACTATAAGGCAAAGCGCTGGGGGAATGTTGATATTTGTTGTCAAAAAACAAACAAGTTGCCCCGCCCACCCTGATCAACATGTTTTCTAACCGATTTACGCAAATGGTTAGTTAGCGGCCATTTCGCGCATAGTACGCTAGTCTGGTCTAGTCAATGACCCAGGACAGCCTGACACCGTTCAAACATCAGCTATCAGAAGCCGCTTACGGTTGATACCGGCTCACCCCGCCACTCGTCGCGAACCATACGCTGTTATTCGCGTCGGCATAGACGTGATTAATGTTGGGGTGGCTGAGGCCATCGTGGATGGAGTAAGTGGTCCAAAGGTCATCTTCAAAACGCAGTGCGCCACTGTAATAAGTGCCGAACCAGATCGAGCCATCGGGGGCAATCGTCACCGAAGTTAAATCTTGAGTGGGGAGTTCAGCGGAAAAATGCAGCCAGTCACCACTCGGCGGGATTTTATAGGCACCATCACCCAACGTGGCGAGCCAGACCGCCCCCGTGGGGTCTTCGGCAATGCCCGTGACGGCTGTGAGGCCATCCCCAAAGTTTTGTCCGGCTAGATAGTTTTCCCATTTGCCATCGGTGGTGAGGATGTTGAGGCCGCCTTCGACGCCGATCCACAATTCATCTTGGGAGGTGATCGCCATCGCGCGCACTAGATTGGAGGTCATGCCTTTGGTGGTGTCCAATACCCCTTGCACTTGATTGTCCTTCACAATGGCGACCCCTAGATCTGTTCCCAACGCCACCGTGTCTTCCCGGTCGTTGATCATCAAGGTCACGGTGTCCGACGGCAAGCCTTCTTTCGTTGTCAAATGGACGACCGCGCCTTGGCCGCTAATCCACACCCCTTCATACCCCCCCATCCAGAGCCGTTCACTCTGATCAAACCCTAGAGCGGGGCAATACTCACAGGGTAAGTCAGTAGCGGTTGACCAAGTTTCCGAACCCAGATCAAACTGATCGACCCGCGCGCCATATTCTTCCACGAACCACAGCCGTTGATTGGGCGCTGGGATGATGCGCGCATGACCCGTGAGCGCTGGCACATTCGGCACGGTCCAAGCTGTGAACGTCCGACCATCAGACTGGATTAAGCCCCCTCCGGCGCTCCCGAAAAACAAATGGCCTTCGGCGTCATGTGTCGCTTGCCAGAGTGTGCCTACGGGCAAAACGCCATCATCTTCCGAGTAACGTTGCCAATCCCCTTGTGCCGGGTTAAAACGCGCGAGGCCCCCATCACCGGCGAACCAATACTGACCGGCCGCGTCTTGCGTGATGCCATAGACGCCACCCGGAAAATCACCAACTTCGTCAAAAGTCGTGCCGTTGAACCACGCCGCGCCTTCCGCGGTGCCAACAACGAGCCGGCCTTCGGCGTCTTCGGCCAATATTGTAATCACTGTGTTGGGGAGACCTTCATCTTCAGCGAAGCGTTGCCATTCACCACCATCAAACTGCCCGAGGCCATTGGTGGTGCCCACCCAGAGCGTGCCATCGCGGGTCTGGTGGATCATCGTCACGTTGTTGCTGAGTTGATCGGCACCCCCCTCGACTTGCGCTGAGGGAAAGCCCACGACCCGTTGCCACTGTTGCCCATCAAACTCCAGCAAGCCACCCCCTGCCTCACCCGAATAGGCCGTGCCGACTAAAAGTTTACCGTTGTACCAACCCAGCGCCGTGATCGAGTCGCTGTCTAAGCCGTCCTCTTTGTTATAGATCACCCAGTTCTGCGTGTCGAACATCGCCAACCCGTCATCGGTGCCAGTCCATAATGTACCGTTATTTTCATCAATCAGTACCGCGTTTACATACGGATGTGGCAAGCCCTCGACGGGGCCTAAACGTCCAAGCCACTCACATAATTTCCGATCCCACAAGCTGATCCCGCCGCGCCCCCACGTAAACACTGTGTCGCCATATATTGCCACACCATACGCCTGATTGATCGCGGTCCAACTCGTCCAACCCGCCGAAACCGTCATAGTAGCATGTGGTGCGACGCACGGTGAGGGCACGCCGCTGGGCTCAAAGGTCGCCGGGATGGCGACCATTGTACCCAGCGGCTCTAAGAAGGGGGTGTTGATTTCGGAGGCAAATTCTTGAGTGGTGAGGGGGCGTTGTGCGGTTTGGTTCAACGCTCGGCGCACGATCAAACCTACGCAGATTAAACAAGCAAAAACCGAGACTATCCCCACCGCCGCCAAGACCCACACCAGGCGGGAGCGCTTGACGGGAGGGGGAGGCGGTGATGTGGGTGGCGTGTCGCTCACCACAGACGGGGGGAAGGTAGGTAAAGGCGACGGGGGCACAGGTGGCGGCTCCACTTTAACCGGGGTAGACTGAATAGTCTCCACCTCGGTTAACGCGCGCTTCCACGCCGCTAAAAATTCCTCCACCGTCGCAAAGCGATCATCAGGATTCTTCGCCAATGATTTTAAGATCACTCGCTCAACGGCTGGCGATAAGCCTGCTTGCACGGCTGTTGGCGGGGGCAACGGTTCGTTGAGATGTTTGAGCAGAACAGCGAGTGGGGTCTCAGCTTCAAATGGCACGCGCCCCACAGCCATCTCATAAAGGATGATGCCCAGCGAGTAAATATCTGAACGCTGGTCAACTTTAAGCCCTTGGGCCTGCTCTGGGCTCATGTAGGCTGGCGTCCCCATCAGCGCGCCAGTGCTCGTGAAGCCCGCGCCGCCCTCCATCAGTTTCGCAATCCCGAAGTCGGTGAGGTAAAGTTCACCGCGCGAATCTACCATTGCATTGGAGGGTTTGAGGTCACGGTGGACGATGCCATTGGTGTGGGCATAGGCCAGCGCGTCGGCGAGTTGGGAGAAGAGGCGGTCAATTTCGGAGAGGGTCAGTCGCCCGGCTTGCAAACGTTCTTTGAGCGTTCCCGCATCCAGATAACGCATCACCAAGTAGGCGATGCCCTCACTCTCGCCGTAGTCATAGACTGGCAGGATGTGGGGGTGTTCGAGGCGAGCGATGGTGCGGGCTTCTTGCTGAAAGCGCCCAGTAAATTCGGGATTGTCGGCCAATTGGCGCGGCAAGACTTTCACGGCCACGTAGCGATCCATCGCGGCGTGATAGGCCTTGTAAACGGTCGCCATGCCACCTTGCCCCGCCTGCGCCATGATGCGATAGGCCCCTAGGTTTTGGCCGATTTGAACGTCGCTCATTGCTGAGATTCCTTTTGAATAACTCGCAAAACATCAACCACGCCAGATACAAAAACCGAAGTAGCCGGTCAGGTTAAGGCGATAATAGCATGGTCTGGGGGGAATGGAAACAGGCCAAAGGTTTATGTTCGGATGAGATGTGGGGAGTTAAAAAATAACGCCCGGGGTGAGCCGGGCGTTGTGTTTTACTCTTCAGTATCGCGGCGTTTGCGTTTGTTGATGCGGCGAATGGCCTTTTTCTTTTCAATCCGGCGCACTTCGCTCTTGGAGACAAACCACCGCTTGTTGCGGAGTTGTGTCAACATCCCACTCCGCATCACTTTTTTCTTGAAGCGTTTGAGCAGTTGCTCTTGAGATTCGTTGGGGCGTAGAAACACTGTGGTCATGGTTAGTCACCTCCTCCCTTTCCAAACTTGCTGGTTAAGGCAGGCAGAACGAGGGATAGTGTACCTTGTAGCGGAAGGGCTGTCAATGAAGTTTTGCCTCGTCTTAGCGGAGTGTCGAAGGGAGGGCTGAAGGCGTTGGCGTCAACGTGGCTTCAGGCGTAGGTGTCACCGAAGGACACCCGAGTTGACATGGCGTGCGCGTGGGAACCGGGGTGGCCAGCGAGACGGTGAAATCAATGGTTTTGATCTCAGTGCCGAAGTAATGCCGCCAATACACCACCGCAGGGTCAAAGGCATACGGCGAACCCGGTAGTTCCGCCCACACTGTGACCATTTCATCGCCAGGGATGTAGGCAAACTCACTTTGATAATGACCAGTAGCATCCGTCGTGGCAACAATGACGCCGGCATAGGCCGCGTAACTGCGATAAATGCTCACCCCTGCTAGACCCGTTCCTTGCCAACGTACATCTCCCTTCAGCGCCAAACCCGGCCCGGGAGTATGAGTCGGCAAACAGGCGCAAGTGGGCGTTGGAGTAGGCGAGGGAGTTGCGGAGGCACATTCTAAACAAGCAGTCGAGGTTGGCGTGGGCGTAGGCGAAGGGGTTGCGGAGGCACATGCTAAACAAGGGGTCGCGGTCGGCGTGGGCGTGGCGCTGGGGGTGACAGCCCCTTGCACAATAGTCAGGGGTTGGCCGTGGCGATCATGGGTTGTGCCGACTGTGTAATCCCCATAGACACACCCCGCATACTCTACACGCTTCACCCTCGCCGAGACTTCTAAGTGGTGTTCATGGTTGGGCAACAGGGTGATGGTGATGGGCGCAGGCAACCCAAACCCAAATTCTCCCCAATAGTTAAATGTCCCCGACTCGGTTGTGATCGTTGCGGCTACCCCATTGTCCATGCGAACGATGATCGTTTGCGTGAGCAGATCGGTGGGCGAGGTCACTGGCTCGACTGCTAACCAAACCTGGGTGGGTAAGGGACAAATCGTGGCCGTAGCGGTGGGGGTCGTGGGGGTCAGGGTCGCGGTCGGTGTTTCGCTAGCGGGCATCCCTTCCACCGCGATCTCATCACAGACGACCGGGGAGGGATTGCCCAACGCGTCACGGAATTGGACATGCACCGCGAAACTTGTCCAACCACTCGCAATGGTGGTGGTAAAAACTTGGCTGGAATGATACGGTTGCCACTCTCCTAAATTGGCCTCTGCCACGCACTGGCCTTGAGGGTTGCTAGAGTGGGTGATGAGCCGAAGCCCAGTAACAGTCGTGAACGGGCTGGTGGCTTCAAAGACCGCTACAATGGTCGCGGTACTGCCCACTGTGCCACCTACACAACAAATACCACCGTTGAGCCACACTGAGCCACTGATGATCTGTGTCACTTTGGGCTCGGCGAGGGTGTTGCCCATGACCGGCAAATAAATGAAATATTGCTGGGGTGCCTGCGGCGTCGCCGCACCCGGTACGACCTCGCCCTGACGTGAGAACGCGAGTAAGGCCAGAGAAAAAAGTAAGGTGAAAGCAAAAAGTTTACGCATGGTGACTCTCCAGAGCATCACGGCCAAAGCAAAGGGGACGCAGTGCTCGTCTCAGAGGGGGTGATCGTTTCAGTAGGCTCTATCGTTTCAGTCGCTAAAAGGGTGGCACTGGCAGTGGGCAGTCCGGGATAAGCGGTCAGATCGAGTGTTTCAACGGGCGTTGGGTAAAAGGGATACTCGGTTGGCGGATTGGTTGGCACCGGAGTTGGGGGGACGCTGGTGGAAGTTGCTGAGACCGCCGTTGGCATCACAGTGGTTGTAGAAGTAGGCATCACAGTGGTTGTAGATGCAGGCACCGCGGTTGGTGGAGGCACAACGGTGGATGTCTCTCGCTCTGGCGAAGTGGAACGTTCTGTTGGTGGAGGCACCTCGGTCGGCAATAAAACGGGTGTATAAATTGCCGTCCCCGGCGCTCTCGTCCGGTTAGGAATGAGGGTAATCCGCGGCAAGATCCGCATAGTAGCGGTAGGTGTTGGGAGGGTAAAGGTGGCAGTGGCAGAAGGTGTGGCCGTAGGTTCCAGGGAGGGGGTAGGGCTCGACTGAGTGCTTGGCGCTGGCGAAGAGAGGGGCGGTGTGTCTTGGGGAATTTGCCACAAAAACAATCGGACGGCGATGAGGAGGGCCGTCATAAACAACCCAGCCCGTGCTAGGCTCCAGGCCCAACCCACCGCCATCCGGTTAGGGCGCGGTGCCACTTGGCGCGCAATATCTTTGGTCAGGGGCAAGGCATCCCAACGCTCGTGCAAGATATTTTTGATGTTCTGTTCCAACCCCGTCAATTCAGTAGCATAGGCTTGGCACTCGGCGCAGTGGGCGAGATGCTCAGTGAGGTCGCGCTGTTGTTCGGCCTCCAAGAGCTGATCGGCGGCGAGTTGAATGAAACGCCGAGCCTGTTCATGCGTGAGGGGCGTCATATTAATCGCCTCCCTAATACGTCATGCGTTTTCAACCTCACGCGCAATTGCTCCCGCGCGGTGTTAAGCCGCGAATGAACCGTGCCTTCGTTAATGTCTAACGTTTGGGCGATCTCAGTCACCGATAAATCGTGATAATAACGCAAGATGATCGGCAGGCGATGTTTTTCGCCCAAATTTTGAATGGCTTGCCACAGCGCGGAATCACGTTCAGTGGTAATGGCCGCTCCCTCGGGGGAGGGCGAGGCTGACGAGCCAACCCCAAACCACTTTTGAACCATCACTACCCTTTCGCGCATGCGCCGTTGACGCAGTCGCCCTCGACACACATTGAGGGTGATTGCGTAGAGCCAAGTTGTAAACGCCGCCTCCTGCCGATACGACTCCAAAGCCTTCAACGCCGCAACGAAGGCGTCTTGAGTCGCTTCCTCGGCTTCACTCGGGTCGTCTAACACCGATAATGCTAGACGATGCACGGCTGATTGGTGGGTGCGGACTAGGCGTTCAATGGCGATCTGATCGCCAGTCCGGCACAGTTCCACCAAAGCGGCGGTGTTTTGATGTTCCACGTCCTACCTTATTAGATGCATGTCGAGGCCAAAAGCTTCATTTTTGGTCAACATCGGCGAAAAATTGACATATAGTTAGGCTAACCCGCGATACTTTTTTATTTGACTGGACTGACGCAAGCGCGCAGGCTGAGCCAGTCGAAGCCTGCCGAATGCGGCAGAAACCGCGCCTTTCGACACGCTCAAGGTGCGGTTTCTGCTACTGATGCGTAAGCCCAGTTTGAATACGCAACAGGTAACTTTATGGCTACCAGTTGGTTTAAGTATAAGCGGCATAAGCCATTCCGGCTAACACAAGAAAGATCATCGGGGCTATCCGCTTATTTTGTCAAGACAAAGGCCTCTTCACCCTCAAAGTTATGTGCGTAGATTTGCTTTAATTTGTTATTGGCGAGGTTAAGTTCCCATAAGCCAGCGTTTTCCCCAGGGGGGCAAAGCGGATGAAGCGACGATTCCATTGAGTTGAAGATGTAGTGCGCATGTCCCACTCTCCTGATGGAGGTCATCTTTATATCACGAAAGAAAAAATGGTTCGTCTGATTTTGGCGGGAAATCGAGCACCCTATAGCGATTTGTTGATCAATTGATGGGTGCGTCCTGAGCGGAGCGTGGCGCAATTCCGCGCGTAGTCGAAGGATGTGCCCATCAATCCAATAGCAATTTGCTCTAAGCGTGTCGAAACCTGTCACAAGTGACTGTCACCTTGACTAAACTGCCTAATTTTAGGGGGTGTTTGATCAGGTGACAGTCACTTAAAACTACATTGTCATATCTCCAAGGGGCCCTGACGGAAATACAGTTTATTGAAGCACTATAAAATCTGATGTCACTCCAGGTAGTTTTCTTTGCGCCCCATCATCCAGTTGTAATGTCCAGACCTCCTTTCGTTCTTGTTGGTCTTTCACAAAGATAATTTGTAAACCATCTGGTAACCATTGTGGCGACGAAATATCGTCTGTATCTGACGCGAGTCGTTTTAAATCACCCCCCGAAGGGTTTATTAGCCATAAACTGTAGTGAAGTAATTCTTCATAACCCTTACGACCAGAGAAAGTAATCCGTTGTCCGTCTGGTGACCATGATGGTATATCCGATAGTTGCATATCCTGTGTGATTTGTCGCCGATCTGTTCCATCAGAATTCATCACCCATAGGTTGTAGAAATATTCTGCGCTAGATGTCTGACCTGCATCAGAAATAAAAAGAATTCTACTTCCATCGGATGACCATTTTGGGCCACGCATATAGTAAGACTCCCAAGGCACAAGCACTTGCGCAGGCGCTAGGCCCGTAGCGTCAGCCCTCATAATCGCCTGATATTGATGTGGGGTCTCATCAATAAAAACAATCTGCTGGCTGTCTGGTGACCAATTTATGTCAGTGGGATAACGCCTTTGAATGTGGTCACCTTGATACACGATCCAGGTTTGACTTGTCGCAATTTCTCGAATTTTTAATTCAGCAGTTTTTGTATCTCGGTAAG
>Ga0315912_10001666_pt1 | contig 26196 bp, 31 predicted proteins | sample VfabasoilMG_FD_204469 | JGI IMG/M metagenome (GOLD analysis project Ga0315912, IMG submission 204469) | Garden soil microbial communities collected in Santa Monica, California, United States - V. faba soil | ecosystem: Environmental > Terrestrial > Soil > Garden | place: USA: California... | reverse complement strand
TGGAGGCATCGCCGTAGGTGGGTTCCTGGGAAAGCGCGGTCTGGACGCGGCGTGCCACCTTGTCGTGCAGCTTCACGCCGCGCTCACCGCGCAGCGCCGCACCGATCAGCGCGTAACGCGACCACTGTCCACGCAGTGCCTCATCGCGAACCAGCCGGCGGGCCAGCAGCTCGCACTCGGCGGAGGCCAGTTCGCCATCGAACATGGCGGAAAGCTGGCTGTCTCTTTCGACTTGCCGACCTTCTTGCCGATCTTCGGGGCGCTCGTCATTCATACCATTTCCTCGGTGCGGCCCAGGCCGCCTTCAAATACTTCGCGCAGGCGTTTGTCGATGGCCTCGCGCGCTCGAAAAATTCGTGATCGCACTGTACCGACGGGGCATTCCATCGCCGCGGCGATCTCTTCGTAGCTCAGGCCGTCGAGTTCGCGCAGCACGATCGCCGTCTTGAGCTCTTCAGGCAATCCTTCGATCGCAGAGTTCACGATCCCGCGAATTTCTTCCGTGAGAGCCATGCCCTCGGGCGTATCGGGGTCCTGAAGCTTGGTTTGCACGCTGTGCGATTCCTCAGGGTCGTTCAGATCCAGGTCGTAAGCGATCGGACTGCGATCGCGCGACGCGAGCTGGTTCTTGGCGGTGTTGATAGCGATGCGATACATCCAGGTGTAGAAGGCGCTGTCGCCACGAAACTGGGGCAGGGCCCGGTACGCTTTGATGAAGGCTTCCTGTGCAATGTCTTCCGCTTCAGCCGGGTTACGCACGTAACGCAAAACCAGCTTCACAACCTTGTGCTGGTACTTGCGCACCAGCAGATCGAACGCCGTCTTGTCACCGCGCTGCACGCGTTTGACGAGAACCAGGTCACTCTCTTCCGTCGTCACCGGAGCTCCCCGGCTACCGACTGGCTGAATAGACCCTGAACGCCACCGAAAGTTTCGTCCCGGAGCGGGTCTAATCGAATGATTTTTAACGGCGCGTGATGCACTTCAAACCTTGGGCCGGATGGTATCAGCTTGGCCGCGTGGACTCGTCCGGGAACCTCAGGAGCGGCCTGTTCAGCAGCCGGCACAGGCCCCGGAAGGCCCTGGGCTCCTGCTCCCTGGCATCGATGAACACCGCGAAGCTGCCGTGGCCAGTTTCCAGCCAGAGCAGCAGCCCCTGGCGGCCCAGCCGGAACGATCCCGGGCGAACGGTGACCGGATACTCATTCTTTCTTTCGCCCAGCACTGCGTTGATTTGACCTTTGTCGTTCCACTGCAGCGACCGAACCGCGCGTGAGCCGCGCAGCAGGAACACGGATTGGATGGTGGCGAGTCCGGCCGTGGCGGCACAGACACAGATTGCGATGCGGGCGGGCAACGGCAAGTCCACCGCCGCGAGAATTGACCAACTCAGTGCGGCCAGCCAGCCGATTCCCAGTATCGCGGCGCGCCTGGACGGTTTCAGATCAATTCGACTGCAGGACGGCGCGGCACAGCGCCGCGTGACGGGGATCGGTCGGGACATCTCCGGCAATGAGATAACGCGCGATGTCCGGGTCAGGCAATTCCAGAAACTCCACGAAGGCGGCGCGTTCGTTGCTGCTCGCCACGGCATGCCGTTCGCGCAGATAGCGCAGCAGCAGGAGATCGAGTTCCTTCATGCCCCGCCGGCAGCGCCACTCCAGGCGGCGGAATTCTGGTTCGGAGTGTTGATCGGGACTCACTGCTAGTGCTGGCGCTCCAGCATCATCTTCTTGATCTCCGCAATGGCCTTGGCGGGATTCAGGTCCTTCGGACAGGCTTCCGTGCAATTCATGATGGTGTGGCAGCGGTACAGCCGGAACGGATCCTCGAGCTCATCGAGCCTGTCGCCCGTGGCCTCGTCGCGGCTGTCGATGATCCAGCGATAGGCGGCGAGCAGCGCGGCGGGACCCAGGTATCGATCGCTGTTCCACCAGTAACTCGGACACGAGGTCGAGCAACAGGCGCACAGGATGCAGGCCGAGGGTCGGTCGATCTTTTCCTGGTCCTGTTTTGATTGCGGGCGTTCCCGATCCGGCGGCGCCGGGGTGCGCGCCTGCAGCCAGGGTTTAACTGCCGCGTACTGCGCATAGAAATTGGTGAGATCCGGGACCAGGTCCTTCACTACCGGCATGTGCGGCAGTGGATAAATCTTCACGTCGCCGCGGAGTTCATCGCAGGCCTTGGTGCAAGCCAGCGTGTTCAGGCCACCGATATTCATCGCGCAGCTGCCGCAGATTCCCTCGCGGCAGGAGCGGCGGAAGGTCAGCGTGGAATCGACTTCATTCTTGATCTTGATCAGCGCGTCCAGAACCATCGGCCCGCAGGCGTCCATGTCCACTTCATAAGTGTCCATGCGTGGATTCGCGCCCGAATCCGGATCGAAGCGATAGATGACAAACCTGCGTACGTTTTTCGCGCCGGCCGGCGCCGGGTATTTCCTGCCGGCGGCCTTGTCGATCTTCGAGTTGGCTGGGAGCGTGAACTCGGCCATCAATAGGTCCTCGCCTTTGGCGGAATGGGCTCGACATCCTTCGTCAATGTGTTCATGTGCACCGGACGGTAGTCGATGCGGGTCTTGCCGCCCTCCTCGACCCAGCACAACGTGTGCTTCTGCCAGGTGTCATCGTCGCGTGCGGTGAAGTCCTCGCGCGCGTGCGCGCCACGGCTCTCCTTGCGGTTTTCGGCGGAGACAATCGTGGCCATCGCCTGCCCCAGCAGATTGTCCAGTTCGATGGTCTCGACGAGATCGGTGTTCCAGATGAGGCTGCGGTCGCCGACACGCACGTCGGCGAACGACGCGACGGTCTTCGACAAGGCTTCGACGCCTTCTTTCAGCGTCTGCCCCGTGCGGAACACCGCGGCGTCGCGCTGCATGGTCTTCTGCATCTCGAGACGAATCTCGGCGGTGCTGCGTGAGCCGCTGGCACTGCGCAGCCGGTCGAGTCGCGCCACGGCGAAATCACCTGCGTCCTTCGGCAGCGGCGCGTGCGACTGGCCCGGCTTCACCACCGTGGCGGCATGGCGGCTGGCTTCGCGGCCGAACACCACGAGGTCCAGCAGCGAATTGCTGCCGAGACGATTGGCGCCATGCACGGACACACAGGCCGCTTCACCGACGGCCATCAGGCCGGGCACGACGGAATCCGGATTGCCGCCTTTCGACGTGACCACCTCGCCATGCACGTTGCAGGGAATTCCGCCCATGTTGTAGTGCACGGTGGGCAACACGGGGATGGGATCCTTGTTCACATTCACGCCGGCGAAGATCCGCGCGGTTTCGGCAATGCCCGGCAGTCGCTGGTGAATGACCTCGGGCCCCAGGTGCTCGAGGTGCAGATGGATGTGGTCCTTGTCCCTGCCCACGCCGCGTCCTTCGCGAATCTCGATGGTCATCGAGCGCGACACCACGTCGCGCGAGGCCAGATCCTTGGCGTTGGGGGCGTAGCGCTCCATGAAGCGCTCGCCGTCGGAATTGGTGAGATAACCGCCCTCGCCACGCGATCCTTCGGTGATGAGGCAACCGGAGCCATAGATGCCCGTGGGATGGAATTGCACGAATTCCATGTCCTGCAGCGGCAGCCCGGCGCGCAGCGCCATGCCGCCACCATCACCCGTGCAGGTGTGTGCCGAGGTGCAGGAGAAATACGCCCTGCCGTAACCACCCGTGGCCAGTATCACTGTGTGCGTGCGGAATCGATGCAGGCGGCCAGTGGCCATGTCGAGCGCCACCACGCCGCGGCAGGCGCCGTCCTGCATGATGAGATCGAGCGCGAAGTATTCGATGAAGAATTCGGCGTGGTGCTTGATCGACTGCTGGTACAGCGTGTGCAGCATGGCGTGACCGGTGCGATCTGCCGCCGCACAGGTGCGATGCGCGGTGCCCTTGCCGAAATGGGTGGTCATGCCGCCGAACGGACGCTGGTAGATGCGGCCGTCATTGGTGCGCGAGAACGGCACGCCGTAGTGCTCGAGTTCGATGACCGCCGCCGGCGCCTCCTTGCACATGAATTCGATGGCGTCCTGGTCACCAAGCCAGTCCGAGCCCTTGATGGTGTCGTAGAAATGGAAGCGCCAGTCGTCTTCGCCCATGTTGCCGAGCGCCGCGGAAATTCCACCCTGCGCCGCCACGGTGTGGCTGCGCGTCGGGAACACCTTGGTAAGACAGGCAGTCGTGAGGCCCGCTTCGGCCAGTCCCAGCGTTGCGCGTAATCCCGCACCGCCGGCGCCGACCACGACGACGTCGTAGGAGTGATCGATGAATTCGTAGTCTTTGGTGGTCACGATACGGCCAGGATCATTGCGGCGAACACCGCCGCAACAGCGCCCGCGAAGTGCACGAACGTGGAGAACAGCAGCAGGAAAGTCTTGGCGGCCTTGCCGTGCACGTAATCTTCGATGACCACCTGCACACCGAGCCAGGAATGCCACGCGAGCGTGATGGCCAGCAGGATGGTGAACACCGCCACCCAGGGCTCGCCTAACCAGCCGCTCACCGCTTCGTAGGAGTTCAGTGGCAGGCCAAGGATCGAGACGGCGAACCACAGCGTCAGCGGGATCAGTGCAATCGCGGTGACGCGTTGCACCCACCAGTGACTGGTGCCCTCACCGGCCGAACCGCGCCCCAGCACCTTGCCCAATGGCGTACGCAGGCTCATGGCGTTACCGGGACCGTCAATGCCGTGCACCCCAGCCACACCACGAGCGCGGTGAGCAGCAGCGACGCCACGATGACCGCCAGTCCACTGCGGCGCGCCTGCGCGCGTTCCAGTCCGCGGCCGGTATCCCAGACCAGGTGCCGGATGCCGTTGCAGAAATGGTAGACGAAGGAGAACGTGAAGCCGACCAGCAGTAGTTTGGCCAGCGGCGAGGAGAGGCAGTGCATCGCGGCCGCATAGGCCTCGGGGCCGGATGCCAGCGCCATGAGCCACCAGGCGAAGGCCACGAATGCGATCGATGTGGCGACGCCGGTGATCCGATGCAGGATCGACAACGACATCGTGTACGTGAACTTGTACACGCCCAGATGCGGAGATAACGGTCGTTGATCCATGGCGCTCAGAAATCGATACAGCGACCGTTGCGTTCCCAGTCTCCGAAACGCGTCGGCTCAGGCCCGGCGGGCCCGCCGCGCTCGACTCCCTCCGGCGCCGTGGCGCCCTTGGGGACCGGCGGCGGCGGCTCAGGCGTGGTAACGGCAGCAGGAAGGGCTGGATCTACGTCGGATGGGGCATTCGGCACGGGCGCGAATTCTGCCAGAATCGCCCCACTTAGACCACTTGAAACATCAGTAAAAACAAAGATGAGCGGCCCCGTTGGTATCGACCTTTCGCAAGGTGCTGGCGCGTTCGGCGTGCTGGCATTCCGCGGCGTCGATGCGGCGCGATTTCTCCAGGGACAACTCTCCGCCGACATCGAGAAGCTCGCGGTGGGCGCCACCACCTTCGCGGGCTTTCACAACCCACAGGGCCGCGTCATCGCCTTGCTCGCCGTGACGCGCACGACGGCGGAAGAATTGTTCGCCCTGTTGCCGCTCGATCTGGCCGCGAGCGTTGCGCAGCGCCTGTCCCGGTTCGTCCTGCGCGCCCGCGTGCGCGTGACCGATGAATCAGCCGCCTGGCGCGTGCTCGGGGTTTCAGCCAGCACGACGCCATCCGCAGGCATCGCCATGCCCTGGGGATTCCGTCGCGTACTGCTGCTGCCGAAGGATGCGCCCTTCGTCGCAAGCGAGCCCGCTACGCGCGTGGCCTGGGAATGCGCCGATATCGCCGCGGGCCTGCCGCAGGTCTACGCGGCCACCAGCGAGACCTTCGTGGCGCAGATGTTGAATCTCGACTTGTTAGGCGCCATCGCTTTCGACAAGGGTTGTTATACCGGCCAGGAAGTCATCGCGCGCGCCCACTACCGCGGCCGCGTGAAACGGCGCATGCAACGCTGGCACAACCTGTCGGGCGCCCGACTCGAACCCGGCCAGGCCGCACAGACCACCGACGGCCGCTCCCTGATCGTGGTTCGCACAGTGACCGACGGCCCGGGCAGCCAGGAATTGCTCGCGGTGGGAACCTATTCGGTCGAACCGTTGCTTGCCGGTGAAGCCAGGGCAGACGCAACAGCGACCGGTGGCGAGGTCAGCGTCCCGCGCGTGAGCGGACCGCTCTCGCTGCCCTATACGCTGCCCGCGTGATTCGCCGTCAGCGGCGCGCGAACGACACGATCACCTGCGCATATTCGGCGGCGCGCGCCGGCGTCAGGATCGGATGGTGGCCGGCAAACTTGTGGCCGCGTGAATTGCGCGCGCGTTCCAGCGCGCGGTTGTAAGCCGGCGCCAGGTTGTCCGTATCGGAGGTCATGATGAGCACGCGTTGCGAGACCTCGCCGAGCCGCGCCAGCACGTCGTGGGTACCCTTGCCGCCGCGTGCATCCGTTTCGACTCCGGTCGAGATCGCCTCGTAACCGAGCTCCAGGTAGTCGCGCATGTATTCGTAGACCAGCGGCAAGGTGTCCTGCGTGAGCTCGAAGCCCGGATCCCAGTCCTTGAGCATGCGCACCGTCACGTCGAACGCGAAGTGGCGATGCGCACCATCACTGGCGAGCTTTGGCGCCAGACCTGAGGTCGGCAGCGTCATCTTGCGCAGCTCTTCCGGCGCCAGGCCGAGCACGCCATCGAGGACTGCGCCCGTGACCTGTGCCGGTGACGCCAGCAACATCTCCACCGCCACGGATGCGCCGAAGCGTCCTCCGATCACGGTATACGGCACGGTGTGCAGCGAGCCGCAGGCTTCGAGGACATCGGTGGCGTACTGCTGCGCCGTCCAGTTGCGACATTTCTTGTGCGAACGGCCGGTGCCCGCCAGGTCGAAAGTGATGGCACGAAAACCGGCGCGCGCCAGGTGCGGCAGGAACGCGTCATACATGCGGCCGCTGGCCGGCGCCCAGGGCAGCAGCACGATATCGGGTCCTGCGCCGCAGGCGCGGAAGTGAAGTTGGCCTGAGAGTGTGTCCGCGAATCCCACGCGGAGCGGCATCACCGCACGATCATGTGCCACACCGGATCGTTCTCTCATCAACGCCATCCTTTTGTTGTTCCTGTAGCCGCTACCGCCCTGCGGGCGCCAAGTGTAACCGCCTTACGCAAAGTGACTACAGGTCGATTGCATCCACCGACCGGGCCGCGATGGACGACCCGAGAAAGCGTGCGCCCACCCGGGCGAACCGCTCCGGGCTGTCGGTTGCCATCAGTCGCAGTATCCCCGCACGGTTGCGGCCCGAAGCCAGTGCACGATCGGCGAGCAGTGCCGCCGTGGCGCGCGCCGTGGTAGCCGCCGAATCGACCACGCGTCGCGTGGGCCCGAGCTGGCGGCTGATCGACGCGCTCAATAGTGGAAAATGTGTGCAGCCGAGCACCACGGTGTCCACGCGTGCATCGAGGTGAGCGAGATACCGTTCGGTGACGGCGTCCACGGCTTCGCCTTCGCTCCATCCCTCTTCCGCCAGTGCCACGAACACCTGGCAGGCGATCTGCGTGACATTGGCATCCGGACGCAGGTCCTGAATGGCTCGCTGGTAGGCACCCCCGGCAACGGTGCCTTCAGTGGCCAATACCGCGATGCGACCGCTGACGCTGGCGTCGCAGGCCGCGCGCGCCCCCGGCTCGATCACGCCGATGACGGGAAGTCCCGGAAATCTCTCGCGCAATGCCGGCAGTGCGGTCGACGAGGCGGTGTTGCACGCCACCACCAGCGCCTTGATGCCGCGTTCCGCCAGGCATTCGGCCGCCCGTACCGAATAACGCGCCACCGTCCCGGGACTCTTGGTGCCATACGGCAACCGGGCGGTGTCACCTAGATAGGCGAAGTCTTCCTGCGGCAGCTGCGCGATCAGCGCCCGCAAGACCGTGAGACCACCGACACCGGAATCGAAAACGCCCACGGGCAGATCGCCGGGCGCTTCGCTCCGCGGCTCCGACATTCAGCCCGACTCCGGCCGCATGTGCGGGAACAGCAGGACATCACGGATTGACGGCGCATCGGTGAAGAACATGACAAGTCGGTCGATGCCTACACCCAGCCCCGCGGTCGGCGGCATGCCGTATTCGAGCGCACGAACGTAGTCGGCGTCGTAATACATGGCTTCGTCGTCGCCTGCCTGCTTGCGGTCGACCTGCGCGCGGAAACGCGCCGCCTGGTCCTCGGCGTCATTGAGCTCGGAGAACCCATTGGCGATCTCGCGGCCGGCCACGAAAAATTCGAAACGATCCGTGAGGAAGGGATCCTGGTCGTTGGCGCGTGACAGCGGACTCACTTCGGTCGGATAGGCGTAGACGAACGTCGGGTCCAGGAAGCCATCCTCCGCGAATTTCTCGAACAGCTCGATCTGCAGCTTGCCGGCTCCGTCACCCGGCTTGAACGCGATGCCCGCCTTCTCGCACAACCCGCGCAGATAGCCCACGTCGCGCGCCCGCGCCATGTCGAATCCCGACACGCTCTCGGCCACCGCGTCGATGACGGAGATGCGCCTGAAGGGTTTGTCGAGATCGTATTCGCGCCCCTGGTAGGTCAACTGGCGCTTGCCGAAGATCACGTCGGCCAGTCCCTGCATCGCTCGCTCCACCATCACGATGAGATCGTTGTAATCGGCATAGGCCACGTACAACTCGAGCATGGTGAATTCGGGGTTGTGACGCGTCGAAACGCCCTCGTTGCGGAAATTGCGGTTGATCTCGTACACGCGCTCGAGCCCGCCGACCACCAGTCGCTTCAGGTACAGTTCCGGTGCGATGCGCAGGTACATGTCCATGTCGAGCGCGTTGTGATGCGTACGGAACGGCCGCGCCGCCGCGCCGCCCGGGATGATCTGCAGCATCGGCGTTTCGACTTCGAGAATGTCCATCGAGTCGAGGAAGTCGCGCAGGTACTTCAGTATGCGGTTGCGCGTGATGAAGACGCTGCGGGTCTGCTCGTTGATGATGAGATCCACGTAACGCTGCCGGTACCGGGTATCGACATCGGCCATGCCATGCCACTTGTCGGGCAACGGTCGCAGCGACTTCACGAGCAGCCGCAGTTCATCGACGCGCACCGACAGCTCGCCGGTCTTGGTCTTGAACAGCGTGCCCGTGGCCGCGAGAATGTCACCCACGTCGTATTTCCTGAACGCTTCGTAGGCGTCGCCCAGCGAGTCGCGCTGCAGGAAAATCTGCACCTGGCCGGTGCGATCCTGGAGCTTGGCGAAGCTCGCCTTGCCCATGATGCGCTGGAACATCATGCGGCCCGCGACGTGCACGCGCACCGGGTTGGCATCGAACCACTCGGACGGTTTCTCCGCGTACTCGGCCTGCAGCAGCGCCGCGAGCACGTCGCGACGGTAGTCATTGGGAAAGGCCGGCACATTCGCCGCCCTGGCCTGCTCGCGATGGGCGGCCAGCTTGCTGCGCCGCTCGGCGATGAGTTTGTTCTCTTCTTCGCTCACAGGCCCGCCTTCAACGATGCTTCCATGAATGGGTCGAGATGACCGTCGAGCACCTTGCCAGTGTCGCCGATCTCCACGTCAGTGCGCAGATCCTTGATGCGCGACTGGTCGAGCACGTAGGAGCGGATCTGGTTGCCCCAGGATACGTCGCTCTTGGAATCTTCCAGCACCTTGGCCGCCGCATTGCGCTTGTTGAATTCCAGCTCGTAGAGCTTGGCCTTCAGCATTTTCATCGCGGTGGCGCGATTCTTGTGCTGGCTGCGCTCGTTCTGGCAGGCAACGACAATGCCGCTGGGCCCGTGCGTCAGGCGCACGGCCGATTCGGTCTTGTTGACGTGCTGTCCGCCGGCGCCGCTGGAACGGTACACGTCCATCTTGATGTCGGCCGGGTTGAGATCGACCTTGATGTCGTCGTCCACCTCGGGCGAAACGAACACCGATGCAAACGAAGTGTGCCGGCGATTGCCCGAGTCGAACGGCGACTTGCGCACCAGGCGATGCACGCCGGTCTCGGTGCGCAGCCATCCATAGGCATATTCACCCTTGATCTCGATGGTCGCACTCTTGATGCCCGCGACTTCGCCCGCCTGTGAATCGAACACTTCGGCTTCGAAGCCGCGCGATGCGGCCCACTTGAGATACATGCGCAGCAGCATCTGCGCCCAGTCCTGGGCCTCGGTGCCGCCGGCGCCCGCCTGGATATCGAGGAATGCATTGTGCGAGTCCATCTCGCCACGGAACATGCGCTTGAACTCGAGCCTGCGCACGTCGACTTCGAGCTTGCCGGCATCGCGCTCGATTTCGCGCGCCATGGACTCATCGTTCTCGCTTTCTGCGAGTTCGAGTAGTTCGGAGGCACTGCTGACAGCGCCGGTGGCCTTGTCCATGTCGACAAGGTCGGTCGTGAGCCGGGCGCGTTCCTTGCCCAGCTCCTGGGCCTTTTCGGGCTTCTGCCAGATGGCGGGGTCTTCGAGCTCGCGGCTGACTTCTTCTAACCGCTCTTTCTTCTGGTCGTACTCAAAGAAACCCCCTCAAGGAGCTCATGCGCTCCTCGAGTTCGGCGAGTTTTCGCTTCAATTGACCGACTTCTAATGGCATACGGGCACCAGGCAAGGGCGCGCATCCTACCTGAGCGGACGCTCCATGAATATCGACAGGGGATCCGGCCTGTAGGGCGGAAAGGGCGGAATCTCCTTGAATCCCGCTCGCCGGTACAGCTTGAGCGCTCCGACGCTCACGTTGCCGGTTTCGAGACGCGCCAGTGGCAGTTTCTGGGCGCGCGCCCAGTCCAGCAATTGCACCAGCATGGCCAGTGCGATGCCACCGCCGCGCGCCTTCGGCTTGAGATACATGCGCTTGAGTTCGGCCCAGCCACCGCAATTCTTCGCCGCGCCGCAACCCACCAGTTCGCCGCGTTGCTCGACCACGAGGAAAACGCATCCCGGCCCGGCGAGCGCCTCCGGGGGATCGAAGTGATTGCTCTCTGCGGGATACAGCGCCGAGTTGAAGGCGTCGAGTTCAGAAATCAGCGCGCGCACCCCGGCCGTGCACGGGTCGCCGACCCGGATGGTGTAGTTCGGCTTTGCGGACGCGTTCATTTGAGTACGTGATCGACGAGCAGCTGCAGGCGCCGCTCTCCCTTGTATTCATTTATATCGAGCCGGTACACCAGGCGCACGTTTCCGTCCGGCAGCGCCGTGGCTTCTTCGACGCCCTTGAAGTTGAACGCGATGGCGTCGAAGTTGCGCGAACGATCGGCGGTGGTCACCCACATCTTCAGATGCTTGTCGCCCACGACGCGTGCGCTCTTCACGGCAAACATGCCGTCGAAACACGGCTCGGGAAAGGCCTGGCCCCACGGTCCGCCATCGCGCAGGGCCTGGGCAGTCTCCAGCGCGATCTCGTCGATGGCGAGTTCGCCATCGGTTTCGACGCAATTGGAAGGAATCGCGGGATCGCGCAGCGTGGCGACTTCGGAGTCGAATGCGGCTGCGAAGGCATCGAGGTGTTTTTCCTCGAGCGACAGGCCCGCCGCCATGGCGTGTCCGCCGAAGCGACTGATGAGTTCGGGATTACCCGCGGCGATGCGGTCGAGCACGTCGCGTATGTGAATGCCGGGGACCGAACGCGCCGAGCCGCGCAATTGCCCGTCGCCGGCACGCGCGAAGGCAATCACCGGGCGGCGCACACGATCCTTGATGCGGCTCGCGACCAGTCCGACCACACCCTGGTGCCAGTCCGGGTCGAACAGGCAGACCGCGTGACGTACCGGGCCGTCGGGTTCGCGCAACCGGCTCACCGCGGCCAGCGCCGCATCCTGCATCTTCGCTTCGATCTCGCGTCGCTCGGCGTTGAGCTGGTCGAGGCGTGTGGCCAGCGCCAGCGCCTCGGTTTCCGAGTCGCTGAGCAGGCATCGAATGCCGATCGACATGTCATCGAGCCGGCCCGCGGCGTTGAGACGCGGGCCGATCGAAAAGCCGAGATCGGCGGCGGTGAGACTTGCGGGATTGCGTCCGGCGATCGACAACAATGCGCGGATTCCCGCCACGGCGCGTCCCGCGCGAATGCGACGGATGCCCTGTGACACCAGCACGCGATTGTTGGCATCGAGTGGCACGAGGTCAGCCACCGTGCCGAGCGCGACGAGATCGAGAAAATCCGTGATGGGGGGATTCACGCTCGCGCCGCACGCTTCGAGTTCGCGACGCACGGCTGCCATCACGTAGAACGCAACGCCCACACCCGCCAGCGCTCGCGACGCGAAGCGGCTGCCCGGCACATTTGGATTGACGATCACGTTGGCTGCGGGCAATGAGGCACCCGGCAGGTGATGATCCGTGATCAGCACCTGGATGCCGCGTTCGCGCGCCGCGGCGACGCCGCTGATGCTCGAGATGCCATTGTCGACGGTGATGATCAGCGCCGGCGCGCGTTGCGCGGCCAGCCCCACGATCTCGGGCGTCAGGCCATAACCGAACTCGAAGCGATTGGGCACCAGGAAGTCCACCGACGGGAAGCCCCAGCTGCGCAGGCAGCGCACGATGAGGGCGGTGCTGGTGGCGCCGTCGGCATCGAAGTCGCCGATGACCACGATACGGCGTTCGCGATTCTCGAGGATCAACTGGACGGCGCTCTCGATGCATTCGAGCGTACTCACCGGCACCAGCCGGTCGAGGGTCAGCGCCAGTTCGCTGTCGTCACGCACACCGCGCGCGGCATAGGCGCGCCGCAGCACCGGATGCAGGCGCGCGTCGAGCATCTGGCTGTCCGAAGTTGCGCGACGTTCTATGACCACATCCATCGCGCGATTATGCCTTCGCGGGCCGCGCGCCGCGTGCGAGGTTTTCGAGCCAGCCTCGACGTCGACGCCAGAAACGCCAGCCCGCGCGTCCCGCGATGCGGAAGCAGCAATCGTTGGCAATGACATCGAGCGAAGTGAGAACACCGGCGGCCAGCGCGGTGCGCGCCGGCAGGAACCAGCTCTCATCGAGACTTGCGAGCGACTCCTGCGGCTCACCACTCATGGGAGCAAATTCGACGATGTGATGAGTCGCGTCACCTTCGATGGCGGTGAGGCTGGCAGGTGCCATTGCATGCGTGGCATGACTGGCCGCAGCAGCCACGCCGGCGAGAAACGGATCGTCACCGTACAAGGCCACGGTCTCACGTCCGGCGGAGGTCGTTGCAGCGGGAACCGACGCCTCGCCCCCACCCCAAAGCCAGAGCGCCGAAATGCGTGGCAAACGTGCGTGTTCGCGCGCGTCATTGAGCGCCGCGGTGTGCAACCACATTTCGATTTCCGCGCCGAGCCGGCGCAACGCCAGCGAATCCTTGCCCTGGGGCAGTGCAGGCGCGACGTCGGCATCCAGCAGGCGAGCGGGGTCGGTGGTCGCGGCATTCAATGAGATACCGCTGAGCAGGAAGCCACGCGAGTTTCCGGGATGGAGCTGACAAACGTTCCCGAAGTGACGCGCGAAGTCTGCACACCAGGCGGCCTGATCGCCGGGAACGACGCGCAGCAGACCGCGGTCGACCAGGCGCACGTGATCGAGTCGCGCCGAGAGTTGCACCGGAGTTGCGAACCACGCGCTCGCCGCAGCCTCGGGCGTAAGTCGGGCTCGCGCCGCAATCTGCGCGGGCGGCAGCCCGTCGAAAGCATCGAGCCCCAGTTCATCGGTCAGCCAGTGTCGCCAATCTGCCAGCGGTATCGGCTGACGGGCGAACTGCAACAGCCATGCGAGTCCCGGCAGCGCCAGTGGCGCGGATACCGCGTCCGCCGGGACGGCCTCCTCCGGCAGGTACAGGTCGGAGAGGATCAGCGTGAGGCGTCGCATGACGGTATCGTATCGAACCGATGAAATTCACTCTGCAACGCCCGGAGGGCGCAAACCTGATCCGGCGCTACGGCGCCGACTTCATCATTGTCGGCAACGAAGAGATCCGCTCGAGTTGCATCGTCACTCCGCATGCGCTTTCTCCCTGGCCGCCGCGCAGTGTCGACGAACTGACCTCTGGATCGCTCGCGCCATTATTCGCGCTGGCGCCCGAAGTCGTGGTGCTTGCCACCGGTGCCATCCAGCGTTTTCCACGCGCCAGCCTGCGGGCGGAATTCGCCACGCGACGCATTGGCCTGGAAGTCATGGAAATTGGCGCCGCCTGCCGCACGTACAACGTGCTGGTCAGCGAAGAGCGCAAGGTTTTGGCGGCGGTGATGTTGCCTGGCTAGAGCCTTGCTCGAAGCGATCCGAGAGAAGGCACAGGGGGAGAAAGTTATCTAGCGAGGCCAATGGTTCGAAGCTGACAGACTCGAAAAACTGGCGAATTTTTTTTTCTTCTATTCGGCTTGTTCTACTTATTTCCGTGACTTCCCCGATCTCCCCTGTGCCTTCACTCGGACCGCCTCACAAACTGGCGCACCCTGATGTCGGCGAGCGGCGACATGTAATCATGTTAAATCCCGACTGACAAGCCTTAGCCTTAAGAGGCTGACAAACTGCTACTAAAAGCAGGTCAACGTATCTTTATAAATCAGGTTCTTACGCCAACTAACACATGCCAGAACTCGCACGAATTGCCGAGCGCAGCGCAGTGTCAGGCTGTGCCACCGAGCATGGGAACGAAGGCCACGGCGCCCAGAACCTCGCGTTCCAGCCGATCTTCATGGCGCGTGAAGCGGACCAGCTGCTGCGAACCTTCCGGCCCTACGGGCACGATGAGGCGGCCACGATTGGCGAGTTGCGCGAACAGCGCCTCGGGGACGGCGAGCGGCGCAGCGGCGACCAGGATGCCGTCGAAGGGTTTCTGTGATTTCCAGCCGACGGTGCCATCGCCGTGCTTGAGCATCACGTTCTTGATGCCGAGCTCCTTGAGGGTGGCCTTGGCGCGTTTGGCGAGTGGTTCGATTCGTTCGATGGAGTAGATCTTCTTCACCAGCGGCGCGAGCACCGCGGTCTGGTAGCCGCAGCCGGTTCCGACTTCGAGCACCTTGTTGAGCTTGCGCCCGCCCTCGATGAGCGCTTCGGTCATGCGCGCCACGATGTACGGCTGCGAAATTGTCTGGCTGAAGCCGATCGGCAGCGCTGTGTCCTCGTAGGCACGGCTGGCGAGAGCTTCGTCGACGAAGATGTGGCGCGGAACATTGCGGATACGGTCGAGCACCGAGAAGTTGCTGATGCCCTGCTCCTGCAGTCGCTGCACCAGCCGGTCGCGGGTGCGCATGGAGGTCATGCCGATACCGGCGAGCCGGTTTTCGCTCACGTACCCACCCAGCTGCGCAGCGAATCGAGCGCGGCATGATTGGTGAGATCGACGGTCAGCGGAGTGACAGAGACGTAGCCTTCGCCGATGGCGTGGAAGTCCGTGCCGGGCCCCGCATCCTGGCCGGCGCCCGCGGGCCCCACCCAGTAGACGGGACGGCCGCGCGGATCCTCGGCGCGGAGCACGGCCTCGGAGCGATGGCGATTCCCGAGGCGCGTGACCTTGATGCCCTTCACTTCCGCCACCGGAATGTTCGGTACGTTTACGTTGAGGATGGTGGCGCGACCCATGGTCGTTGTCAGCGGCGCCGCCTGCAATCGTTCAACCATGTAGCGCGCGTAATGCGCACCGGTTTCGAAGTAGCGCCTGGCATCGCCACGCAGGCCGTCGGTGTGCAGCGAAATGGCGACCGCCGGCTTGCCGAGGAATCGGCCCTCGGTGGCGGCAGCGACGGTGCCGGAATAGAGCACATCGTCGCCGAGGTTCGAGCCATCGTTGATGCCGGATACCACCATGTCGGGCTCGAAGGGAAACAAGCCGGAGATGGCGAGATGCACGCAGTCGGTGGGCGTTCCCTGCACGAAGTACACGTCGGGCTCGGCCTGCTCGACGCGCAGTGGCATTTCGAGTGTCAGGGAATTGCTGGCGCCGCTGCGGTTGCGGTCGGGCGCCACCACGGTGAGATCGCCCAGGCCCTTGAGTGCTTCGCGCAGCGCGATGATGCCGCGTGCGCGGTAGCCGTCGTCGTTGGATATGAGGATTCGCACCGGCGCGCAATATACTCAATGCATCAACGCGGAGGTAGCTTGAGCGGCAAACGCAGCGATCCGGACAGCGAGCTGTTTCGCGACGCGGTGCGCGATGTCAAGCCGATTGCGCAGCGTACGCGCGCGCCGCTCGCCGGCAGAAAGCCGCTTCCCAGGGCGAAATTCACCGCCGCCGATCGCGCGCTGGTGCTGGTCGAGAGTCTCGAGGTTGCAGACCAGGTCACCGACACCGGCGACGAGATCTCGTTCCGCCGCGACGGCGTGCAGGACGGCGTCATGCGCAAGCTCAAGCGAGGCGAGTATCGCGTCGAAGCCATGTGTGATTTGCACGGATTGCGCGTGGAGGAGGCCAAGGCGGCATTACGCGAGTTCCTGGCCGAATCGCTGGCGTACCGGCTGCGGTGTGTGCGCATCATTCACGGCAAGGGCAAGGGATCCGGCCCGAAAGGCCCGGTGATCAAGACCGCGGTGAACATGATCCTGCGCAAGACGGGACCGGTACTGGCGTTCACATCCGCGCGACGTGTCGATGGTGGCACCGGCGCGATCAACGTGTTGTTGTCCCAGGCCTGATCAACGCTTGGTGAACATGGCGCGCAGGCGCTCCTGCGTCGCCGGTGCGAACCAGAGCTCGGCCCCCAGGGTGGCGAACTCACGCTCTTTAAGCGTGGCATGCCCCGGATTTCCGAAGAGCTCCAGCAGGTCCCGCCGCGCCAGCGCGCGGGTCCGCAACATCGGCTCGCGCGGCAGGGCACAGAATTCGCGCGCCACCTCGAGCGCGCGCGCGGTGACCTGCGATGCCTCGCAAAGCTCGTCAACCAGCCCGACGCGCAGTGCCGTCGATGGGTCAATGAGCGCACCCCGCGTGAGCAGCTGCGCGGCATGGCCGCCAACCAGTCGTCGAAACGCACCGTCGATTGGCGCCCCTGGAACCAGCCCCACCTGCACTTCGTTGAGTCCGAGCCGGAAATCCCCCAGAGCCATCACGCGATAGTCACCCAGAATTGCCAGCACCGTGCCGCCGGCCGGGCAATGCCCGGTGATCCCGAAAATGACGGGTATCGGGGTATAGGCGATGGCGCGCTGCGCACGCCACAGGTCGATGAACAGCGCGCCCACTGCGTCGCGGTCCAGTTCCAGCATGCCGCGCACGTCGAGGCCCGCGGAAAAAATTCCCGGTTGCCCGGTGACGACCAGCGCCGCCTGCTGTGCGCTGGACGCCATTGCCTCGACCAACTTGCGCAACAGCTCCAGGTTCAGGGCATTGACTGGCGGGCGCGCCAGGCGCAGTTCGCGAATGCACCCGGACTCGAGCTCGGCGCCAGCCTTGAGCGGATGATCGATGATCTCCAGCATGGTCATTCCCCGGTGTCGTTGATGATCAACTCGCGAAGCACGGTGGTCGCGAAACTGCCGGCCGACAGGGCGAATCGTAAGCGCAGATCGTCACCTTCGAACTCGAATTCGAGATCGCGGACGCGAAGGCGGGCCGGACGGCGTTCGGCGCTCATGCGTTCGGCACCGATGACGGCCAATGCTTCGGGGAACAGGGCGGCCGTGGCTTCCTCGAGGACACGAACCTCGCCCCGCGCCAGCGATTCACCCGCGCCCGGCAACGGCGCGGTGGGATGAATCTCGAGCGCCGCGCAGCGCGCCTGCAGTTCCGCATCCGGCGTTTCGACCGCAAACACGCTGCCGCGTCCATCCAGGTTCGCGACATCGCCCGGCAACAGGCGATTCCAGGTTCCCTGTTCCACTCGAGCATCGACAATGGCGTTGAAAACCACGCTGCGCGCCGCCGAGAGCATGAAGCCCTGGTCCGGCCGCCTTCCTCCGCCCTGTCGGCTCTGCGCCAGGCGCTGCGCGGCATCAATCACCTGCTCGAGATTGCCGGCTTCCCGCCCGAAACGCTGCGGGCCGAAATAGTTAGGCACTCCGCCCGATCCGATCTCCCTGAGACGCTCCGTCACCGCTTCCTGGTCGCCGGCAAGATTGCGCACGGTGATCTCGAAACGGTTTCCCTCGAGTGCGCCGCGCGGCAGCTTGCGCTGGTGCGCGGCGGCGGCCACGACTTCATAACCTTCGCCACCGAGTCCGACGAACTCTGCTGCCGCCCGCTTGCCCCGCGGGACGGTGAAGGCCTGCGTGGTCACGGCGTTGCGGTCCTTGAGGCCCGCGAAACCGACTTCGAACGGCTTGCAGCCTGCGGCGCGCGCCAGCTCGCGCGCCACCCACTCGGTGTTGGCGCCACGCTTGCGCACCTGCAGCAGGGCATGCGGGCCGTCGCCGCTGGCTTCGAACCCCAGGAGCTCCTCGACCCTGAAGTCTTCCGGTGATGAGCGCAGTACGCCGGTTGCGAGCGGCCCGCGGCCTGCGCGCGTTGGCGCCAGCGCCGCGCGTCGCCAGTGATCGGGGATCATCCGGATTTTTCAGTTCCGGATTTTTCTGGCGCCGGCTCCAGCAATACCACCGCCTGTGCCGCAAGCCCTTCGCTGCGGCCGATGAAACCCAGGTGTTCGGTGGTGGTCGCCTTGATGTTCACCTGGTTTTCGGTGACTCCCAGCATCTGCGCCAGCGAGCGGCGGATTTCCAGGCGGTAGGGTGAGACCTTGGGCGACTGTGCCAGCAGCGTGATATCCGCGTTGCCCACCTTGAGCTTGCGCACGCTGAGCATCTGCAGCACCGCCTCGACGAAACGCCGGCTCTCCGCGCCTTTCCACACCGGATCGGTATCCGGGAAGTGCATGCCGATGTCGCCAAGCCCCGCAGCTCCCAGCATGGCATCACACAGGGCGTGCAGCACCACGTCACCATCGCTGTGCGCAATCACGCCGCGCGTGTGAGGAATACGCACACCCCCAAGGATCACCGAGTCACCTGGTCCGAAGGCATGGACGTCGAATCCGGAACCGATGCGCATCAGGAACTCTCCCGCGGCTGGCGCGTTGCAAGAATGGCCGCGGCGAGAATCAGATCGTCCGCGGTCGTCACCTTGATGTTATCCGGTCGCCCGGCGATCAGTTGCGGGCGTTGACCCGTCCACTCGATGGCCTGTGCTTCGTCGGTGGGGATTCGTTGTGCGGCCAGCGCCCCATCGAGCGCACGCAGCAGGACACCGAGGCGAAACACCTGCGGAGTCGCGGCTCGCCACAAACCATTTCGTTCCAGGGTCTCATCGACATGCGTGGCGCGTACGCCAGGCTCGAGCGCACGCTTCACTGTGTCCGCCAGCGGCACGGCCAGCAGTCCGCCCACCGGATGCGCGGCCAGGTCGCGTTTGAGCAGTTGCAGGTCCGAGTCCGTGAAGCAGGGACGCGCCGCGTCGTGAACCATGATCCAGTCGTCGTCACGCGCGCGACCGGTGAGAACCATGAGCGCATTGCGCACCGAATGCGCCCGCTGCTCACCGCCCGTCGCAGACTCGATGAGGCGACTGCGGCGCGCAGCGATCGACGGCCACCACGAGTCATCGGCCGAAACCGACACGACGATGCCGGCGCAGTCAGCATCGGCCTCGAAGGGCGCGAGCGCATGTTCGATGACGGTTGAACCACCGAGTGGCGCGTATTGCTTGGGAACGGCGGCGGCGAATCGCCGGCCACTGCCCGCGGCGGGAATGACTACGAAGTAACGCAAACCGGACTCTCCACGGCAAGGCTGCGGAGTTTACGCGGTTGAGTCAGTTCAGCGCTGCGCGGTCTGCGTGCGCTCGGGCGGACGCGACGGCGTGATCATGGACTTCGGACGCGCGGGCACGACCTGGTAGAAGGTTTCGTTGCGGCCGATCATGCCCAACTCGCTGCGCGCGCGTTCTTCGATGGCCGCCATCCCGGCCTTGAGATCGGACACTTCCGCGATCATTTGCTGATTGCGTTCCTGCAGTTCGCCGTTCTCTTCCTTCTGGCGATCCACGGCATCCGTCAGGCGGGCGAGTTCGCGCACCCCGTCATTGGACAGCCACAGGCGGTACTGCAGCCCCAGCACGACAACGAACAGCACTCCGGCCAGCCACTTCATGGGCGGCGGAATGTATCAAAACGCTTCCCCATGGCCAGTAGACTAAACTAAACTAAGTCCACTGTGAAGCCCGGCAAGATCAACATTCACCAGGCCAAGACGCACCTGTCCCGCCTCATCGAGGACGTGGCGAACGGCAATGAGGTCCTGATTGCCAAGGGCGGGCGGCCGATGGCGCGGCTGATCCCCCTCGGACGCGACGACGCGCCCCGCCGGCCGGGACTGCTCAAGGGCAAGCTGAAGATCGCCGAAGATTTCGACCGTTCGCTCGAGGCAACCGGGCCGCTCTAGAGCTGCGCCCTACCCTGCCCCACCCATGCGCCTGCTCCTCGACACCTCGATCTATCTCTGGTGGCTTGCCGACTCGCGCAAGTTGGGCAAGGCCGCACGCGACCGCATCGAGGCCGCCGACGAGGTCTACGTGAGCGCGGCGAGCATCGTGGAATGCGAGGCGAAGATCGCCGTCGGATTACTCGAGGCGGATACCGAGGAACTGGTGCGTGGGATACGCGCCAGTGGCTTCCGGGAGTTGCCGGTGCGCGCCAGTCCTGCCGCGCTCGCCGCATCGTTCGAACGGATCACGGGTGCGGATTTCTTCGACCGACTTCTGGTTGCGCAGGCGGTGAATGAGCCGCTGCGATTCCTCACGACGAATGCTGCCCTCACCAGGTACTCGGAGCTGGTCGCAATCGCCTGACCGCGCCGGCGCGAAACTACCGAACTACCGGCTTCCCGTCGGTGTCGAGCACCGTCACCTCGCCGAAGTTGAGCGCACGCACCGGCTTCTCGATCTTCGACAGATCCCCGACGACGACCCAGGTGAGCGACTCCGGATGAATCAGCCGGCCCGACGACTCATTCAACATGGTGGGCGTGAGCGCATTGAGGTCGCCGACGAAGTCGTTCCAGTAGCTGTCCTTGAGCCCGAATGTGACGATTTCGCCATAGGAGCCTGCGATCTCGCTCGAGGTCTCGTTGCTTCCCGGCAAGGCGATCGCAATGCTGTCCCTGGCAAATTTGAGTTCCGCATCGTCGGGTTTGCGCGCGCCGATCACGTCGCGCAGTTCCTTGCGGATTTCGACCATGGACTCGGCGGTCTTGTCGGTCTGTACGCCAGCCCCGGCGCGGAAGGTGCCCTGCCCCACGGCATCGGTGACGCGCGTGCGGGCTCCGTACGACCAGTGTTTGTCCTCGCGCAGATTCATGTTGAGGCGCGAGGAGAAATTGCCGCCCAGCAAGGCGTCGAGCACTTCGAAGCGGATGTGATCCGGGTCGGAACGCGGCGGTGCTACGGAGACAGCGAGAATCTGCGACTGCTCGGCGCCCGGCCGGTCGATGAGGAACACGCGCGGCTTCTGCGCCAGCGGCACGTTTGCGATGTTCTTGGTCGGCGCAGCCTCGGCAGGTGCGCGCCACCCACCAAAACGTTGCTCGAGCAAGGGCTGGATCGCCGCAAGAGTCGTGTCGCCCACCACCAGCAGTTTCGAATTGTCCGGCCGCACCCAGCGCTGGTAGAAGGCGGCAAGTTCGTTGCTCTTGAGATTTGCCACCGCCTCTTCGGTGCCGGTACCGGAGGCAGGATTGGCGTAAGCGTGGCCTTCACCGAACACCAGTTTCGGTGTTACACGATTGATGATGCCCTGGGGTTGCGCTTTTTCCTGCTGGATGGTGGCCAGCGTCTGGCCGCGAAGTCGTTCCAGCTCATTCTCCGGGAAAGTGGGATTGAGCAGGATGTCCGCGTAAAGCTCGAGCGACTCACCGAGCCGGCCAGACAGCGCGTTGATGCTCAGGTAGGAACGGTCCAGCGTCGAGCCCACGGCGAGCGTCGCTCCGAGTGACTCGGCGCGCTCGGCGATCTCGAGTGAGCTGCGCGTCTTCGTACCCTCCTGCAGCATCAGCATCGCGAGTCGTGCGGTACCGGGCCTGGTCTGTGAATCGGCCGCGAAGCCGGCGTCCGCAATCAGCGTGAAGTCGACGATGGGCGCGTTGTGCCGTTCCACCACGATGATCTCGAGGCCATTCGACAATTTCGCGCGTTGCGGTCCGGGAAGTTTCAAAGCAGGTGGCGCCCCGGGTGCCGGCGCCCTGGCGCGGTCCACGGTCGAGGCGACAGTGGTGTAGTTCTTCACGGGTTCGACGTTGAGCACGAACACGCCATCGGACATCCAGCGCCGGCTCGCGGCGAGCACGTCAGCCGGCGTGGCGTTCGTCACCCACTCGAGCCGAGTCTTGTAGAAATCCGGCGAGCCGCCGTACACCTGGCTCTCGGCGAGGATGTAGGACTTGCCGCCAAAGCCGTCGATGCGCTCGATGCCCCGCGCAAACCCGGCGTAGTTGCTGGTGCGGATGCGGTCGAGCTCCGCGCGCGTCGGACCGGTTGCGAGGTAGTTCGCGAGTTCCTCGTCCAGCACCTTTTCGACCTTGGCCGGATCCTCCCCGGGCTTCACGGTCACGATCACCTGCAGTTGCGACCCGATCTCGAACGGTCCGACGAAGGCAGACACCGCGGTCGCGGTGCGATCGGTGTACACCAGTCGCTTGTAGAGCCGGCTGTTCTTGCCGCCGGCCAGCACGTCGGCGCTGATGTCGAGCAGCGTGAAGTCACGCTGCCGATAGCCCGGGATATTCCACACCTTATAAATACGCGCCTGCGGCACGCGATCCTGCATGGAAGCGCGCCGTGTCCCCGACATTTTCGCGATCCATTCCTGCTGGCGGCGCAGCACGGGTCCCGCCGGGATGTCGCCGAAATACTTCTCGACCTTCTGCCTGGCTTCCGCCGCAGTAACGTCGCCGGCGATCACCAGCACCGCGTTCGCTGCGCCGTACCACGTGCGGAACCATTCCTTCACATCATCGAGCGAGGCCGCGTTGAGGTCTTCCATCGAGCCGATGGTTTCCCACGAATAGGGATGACCGGCCGGATAAGTGCTGGTGGTGATGATTTCGGAGGCCTTGCCGTACGGAAGGTTCTCTCGCTGGCGTTTTTCGTTCTGCACCACGCCGCGCTGCTCGTCGAGCACCTTCTGGTCGATGGCTCCGAGCAGGTGCCCCATGCGGTCCGACTCCATCCACAGCGTCATGTCGAGCGCCGAAGTCGGGACGTTCTGGAAGTAGTTGGTGCGATCGAGCCAGGTCGTGCCGTTGAGCTTGGTGGCGCCGGCCGCTTCCATGGGCTTGAACCACTCGTCGCGATGATTCTCCGAGCCGTTGAACATGAGGTGTTCGAACAGGTGGGCGAAACCCGTGCGGCCGGGACGTTCGTCCTTGCTGCCCACGTGGTACCAGATGTTCACGGCCACCACCGGCGCCTTGTGATCTTCGTGCACGATGAGCGTGAGCCCGTTGTCGAGCACGAACTTCTGATAGGGGATGTCGACCGCGGGCAACGCCGCCGGCTTGGGCGCGGCGGCCGGCGCCGGGGCCACCACGACGGCCAGCAACAGCAGCGAAACGAAAACTCGAAACGTCATGATGATTTTCCTCGTCGGCGGCTCCGCGGCCGCAGGTGATGCCTGAATGCTAATCCGCAGCCAGTGAGACGTGTGGAGAGCGCGCCGAGTTGCATTCGCGGCGCGCCAGTCTGAACGCGAACGGCTATTGCCCCTCGGCGGACGTGAAGCCGCGGCACACCACCGCGAGCTTGTTGCCATCGGGATCGCGCACGTAGGCCGCGTAGAAGTCCGGGTTGTACAGCAGGCGCAGACCCGGCGCGCCCTCCGAAGTACCGCCGTTGGCAAGCGCCGCGGCATGAAAAGCCTCGACTGCCGCCCAGTTGCGCGCCCACAGGGCGACCATGCTGCCATTGCCGACACTGGCCGGTGCGCCGTTGTACGGCCTGCACACCCACAACGCGTCCTGCACGGCGCCAGCCTCTTCGTAGAGACCCCAGCCTATCCACCCGCTCCAGCTCGATTCGCTTTCCGCCGAGGTATCGCAGCGCCGGTAGCCCAGCGTGCCGAGCGTGGCGTCGTAGAAAGCTGCGGAGCGCTCGAGGTTGTCAGACCCCAGGCACACGTAGGCGAACATCGACTTCATCAACCGCCCTCCGAGAGGATCACATTGCCGATCCAGTTGCGGCGCCGGCGCTCGAGCCGTGCCTGGATCTCTTCGCCTTCGAACGTCGCCGGCTGGGAACGAATGCGGCTGCGATCGCCGCCGTCGAAGGTATTCACGTTGACCACGGCATAGGTGGCGCCATCGATCAGCGAAGTCACCAGGGGCGCGACTCCGCAGCGCGCGCAGACCAGGAAACTCGCGGTTTCGGTGCCGAAGGCGTAGCGCGCAACCATGCCCGCCTCGGTCACGCGTGCCCGCAGCGTCGCCTGCGGATGCGAAGTCCAGACGCCGCCGTGCTTGACGCAGAAGCTGCACCCGCAGGCGCGCGCGGGGATGTCGCCGGACTCGTCCGGCCATTCCAGCGAGTAGGAAATGTTGCCGCAGTGGCAGCTGCCAGTGATGTTCATTGGGGCTGTGCCTAGTGGAGCGACGCTGCGTCGACATACACCCAGGCTTCGAGCCCGGACGACAATCGCGCCGCGATCCGAGTGTATGCGTCGGCCTGCTCGTACTCATCGGCCGCCGCGAGCTCGGCGTCCGATATTTCAAACACCGTGCCGGCAACGGCGTCGTGTGTGTTGCCGCTGCGGATCACGTTGGCGAATTGCCGGTCGCCGTGCTGCACGATCCGCAGCTCGAAGCCGGGCAACACATCCTCGCGGCCACCCAGCAGCCTGCCGAAGGTCGACATCTGGACGGCCGGTTGCTGCAGCGAGCCATATGAAAAAAGCCAATGCATGGCTCACCTTCGCGGTGATCGGGACCTCAGCGCCACAGCCCGAGAATGAGCCCGTAGATGAGGAACTGCACCGTGTGGTAACCGCCATCGATCAGCCACAAGGTCGCACCGCGGTTTGCGAACTGGTAGTTGATTCCGAAGCTGGCCGCGACCACGCCCGCACCCACCGCGAGTCCCTGGATGGCGGCATGCGATGCGTTCGCTGCCGGCGGCATCAGCACGGCGTATGCGAATGCCGCCGCCAGTGCGAACAGGTAGCTCAGTCCGAACACCTTGGCGGGATGCCCTTCTCCGGGCTCCTTGCGCGTATCACCGGCCGCGCGTTGCCAGGCCGGGCCAAACAGCAGCTTCGAGTACCAGAGGCCGCCGAGCAGGAAACTCGAGAGCGCCGCGACCACCACGGCGATGACATTGACCTGCTGCATGTGGCCTCCGGTTCGTCAGATCTTCACGGGGAAGGCTTCCTTGCCGGCGTAACGTACCTTGCCGCCGAGTTCACCTTCGATGCGCAGCAACTGGTTGTACTTGGCGATGCGATCGCTGCGCGACATCGAGCCCGTCTTGATCTGCGATGCGCTGGTGGCCACGGCAATGTCCGCGATGGTCGAGTCCTCGGTTTCACCGGAGCGGTGCGAAACCACGGACGAATAACCTGCCTTGGCTGCCATTTCGATGGCAGCCAGGGTCTCGGTGAGCGTGCCGATCTGGTTCACCTTGATGAGAATGGAATTCGCGATGCCCTTGTCGATGCCTTCCTTGAGGATCTTCGTGTTGGTCACGAACAGATCATCGCCCACGAGTTGCACCTTCTTGCCGAGCACGTTCGTAAGATTCTTCCAGCCATCCCAGTCCTGCTCGGCCATGCCGTCCTCGATGCTCACGATCGGATACTTGGCGGCGAGCTTCGCGAGGTACTTCACGTATTCCGGCGACGTGAACTTGCGTCCCTCGCCATGCATGTCGTACTTGCCCTTCTTGTAGAACTCGGAGCTGGCGACGTCCATGCCGAGGTAGATCTGTTTGCCAAGCCTGTACCCGGCCTTTTCGACCGCCTGGATGATGATCTTGATGCCCGCTTCGTTCGACGAAAGATTGGGCGCGAAGCCGCCTTCGTCACCGACCGCGGTCGTGAGCTTCCGTCCCTTGAGGATGCCCTTGAGCGTGTGGAAGATCTCCGCGCCGTAGCGCAGCGCTTCGCTGAATGACGGAGCGCCCACCGGGATGATCATGAACTCCTGCACGTCGAGCGAGTTGTCGGCGTGCGCACCACCGTTGATGACGTTCATCATCGGCACCGGCATCACCGGCTCGCGGCCTTTCGCGATGTACTTCCAAAGCGACTGCCTGCTGTCGATGGCCGCCGCCTTGGCGTTCGCCAGCGAGATGGCC
>Ga0315912_10001665_pt1 | contig 26211 bp, 20 predicted proteins | sample VfabasoilMG_FD_204469 | JGI IMG/M metagenome (GOLD analysis project Ga0315912, IMG submission 204469) | Garden soil microbial communities collected in Santa Monica, California, United States - V. faba soil | ecosystem: Environmental > Terrestrial > Soil > Garden | place: USA: California... | reverse complement strand
GGACTCGAGCACGCGATCGAGAGAATGGTCGTCGCACACTCTTAAACCTACTCTAATCCGCGTGCGCCTCTCGGAGCACGCATTTCGCCGTCAGTGTCATCTATACGACAGAGTGCTTACTGAATTCCGTGGCGTTCGTAGTATTCTCACGTTCGTGGCTACACGGCGTTTGGTACCAATCCTGTGGAAGTACAACAAGGCGCACCGTTGATCGATTCGTTCGCCGCCCGGGTCACGCTCATCCTCGCAACCATGCCGCGCTCCCAAAAGCGGCTCGTCATGCTGTTGGCCGATGCGTTGGCGCTGCCCGCGAGTGCGCTCTCCGCAGCCTGGCTCGTCAGTCCGGGTGTCATCGATCTGCTGCCCGCCTGGACCTGGACGGTGCCCGTCGCGGTCAGCCTGATGGGGCTCGTCTCCGCGGGCGCGTACCGCTCGGTCGTCCGCTTCCTCGGCTTCGAGCTCGTCGTTGCCGCATTCCGTTCTCTGACTCTGGCTGCCGGAGCCTTGTTCGTCGTGATCGTATGGGCGAACAACTGGCCCGACGCTCTTAGGGTCAGTGCCACGTTCTGGTTGCTCGGCATGGTCTATGTCGTCGGCGGCCGCCTGACCGTTCGCTGGTTCTTGCAGGCGCGTAACGCTGCGGGCGACCGCGTCGTGATCTACGGCGCCGGAGATGCAGGCGCCCACCTCGTGACGGCTCTGAGCGGCCGGGGCGCGTTCATGCCGGTCGCTTTCATCGACGACAACTCGGCATTGCATCGGTCTTTCATCAACGGTCTCGAAGTACGGCCGCCGAGAGACTTGCGGAACCTCATCGAGGAATTCGGCGTGTCGCACGTGCTGCTCGCTTTGCCGTCGGTATCGCGCCGTCGCCGGCTGGAAATCATCAACCAGCTCGAGCAATTCCCGGTCCACGTGCAGACGATGCCCGACACGCGCGATCTTGCCTCCGGAAACGCGCGCGTCGATGAGATCCGCGAGGTCGACATCACAGACTTGCTCGGCCGCGACCCCGTGCCGCCGAACCCGAAGCTGCTCGACGCGTGCATTCGCGGTAAATCGGTCATGGTGACCGGTGCCGGCGGCTCGATCGGTTCGGAGCTGTGTCGGCAGATCGTGCAGCTCGGTCCGAAACGGCTCGTGCTCATGGATATCTCGGAGGCGGCGCTCTACACGATCGACCAGGGCCTACAGGATCTGGCTCAGCGCAAGTCGCTCGAGGTCGAGATCGTGGCGCTGATCGGCTCCACGCATCACCGGGATCGCATGCGCGAAGTGCTCGAAACCTACGTCGTCAACACGGTCTATCACGCGGCTGCCTACAAACACGTGCCGCTCGTCGAGCACAACATGATCGAGGGCATTCACAACAATGTCTTCGGTACGCTGAATGCGGCGGAAGCGGCCATTGCCGCCGATGTCAAATCGTTCGTGCTCGTCTCGACCGACAAAGCCGTGTTGCCGACGAACGTCATGGGCGCGACGAAGCGGTTTGCGGAGCTCGTGTTGCAAGGGCTCAATCAGCGCGGCAACTCGAGCACGACGTTCTCGATGGTCAGGTTCGGCAACGTGCTGGCTTCGTCGGGGTCGGTCGTGCCGCTGTTTCGGGAGCAGATCCGCAACGGAGGTCCCGTCACCGTCACGCACCCCGAGATCTACCGGTACTTCATGACGATTCCGGAAGCCGCGTCGCTCGTCATCCAGGCCGGGTCGATGGGCACGGGCGGCGACGTCTTCGTGCTCGACATGGGTAAGCCCGTGCGAATCCGCGACCTCGCCGAGAAGATGATCCATCTCATGGGTCTCACGATTCGCGACGAGGCGCATCCGGACGGCGACATCGAGATTCGCTACACGGGTCTGCGCCCCGCCGAGAAGCTGTACGAGGAGCTCTTGATCGGCAACGACGTCTCCGGCACCGAGCATCGCAGCGTCATGCGCGCCGAAGAGGACTTTCTCCCCTGGGAGGAGCTCAAGCCGCTGATCGATCAGCTCTGGAGCTCGTGCCAGAGGCTCGACTGTACGAAGGCGCGCGACGTGCTGCAGCGTACCGTCATCGGCTACTCGCCGACGAAAGAGGTCGAGGATCTCGTCTGGCGGCAACGCAACGTCGGGACGCGCGTCGCGGCGGGCGGCAACAAGGTCACTCCGCTCGAGCCGCGGCGAGCCGTGCCGCAGGTCGAGCGGCCGCACTGACGCCGGGTCTTCCGGTTCGACGGGCGGCCCTTCCCTCGCTGCTATACTCGCGACCGACCTAGCTGTTCGACCTATCGATGTCACGCATCGCGATCGATCTCATCGCTGCCGCGCGTCCGAACTTCATGAAGATCGCGCCGTTGTACCATGCGCTCTCCGCGCAGCCGTGGTGCGTGCCGCGGATCGTCCACACGGGCCAGCACTACGACGCGAACATGTCGGACGCGTTCTTCGCGGAGCTCGGCATGCCGAAGCCGCACGTGCATCTCGGTATCGGCAGCGGTGGCCACGGCGAGCAGACCGGCCGCGTCATGATCGAATATGAAAAGGTGTGCGTCGCGTCGCGGCCCGACTGGATCGTCGTCGTCGGCGACGTCAATTCGACGCTGGCCTGCGCGCTCGTTGGCGCGAAGTTGCTGATTCCCGTCGCGCATCTCGAGGCGGGTCTGCGTAGCGGCGATCGTCGCATGCCGGAGGAGATCAACAGGCTCGCCACCGATGCGATTTGCGACGTGCTCTGGACGCCGTCGGCCGACGGCGACGAGCATCTCGCGCGCGAAGGCGTACCGCCTGAAAGGATCGAGCGCGTCGGCAACATCATGATCGACTCGTTCGAGCTCTTAGCGCCGAAGATCCGCGCCGCCGGCATGCCCGCGAATCTGGGTCTCGTGAAGGGGCGGTACGGCGTCGTCACGCTGCACCGGCCGTCGAACGTCGATGACCGTGAGCAGCTTCAGTCGATCACGGCGAAGCTGATGAACGTCGCCGCGCAATTGCCTCTCGTGTTTCCCGTGCACCCGCGGACGAGACAGCGCCTGAAAGACTTCGGGTTGGCGCCAGCGCTCGAGTCGATGCCTTCGATTCGCCTGACCGAGCCGCTGTCCTATACCGAATTCATGAGCTTGATCGTCGACTGCCAGTTCGCGCTGACCGATTCCGGCGGCGTGCAGGAAGAGACGAGCTATCTCGGCATCGCTTGCCTGACGTTGCGTGAGAATACCGAGCGGCCCGTGACCGTCACGCACGGGACGAACCGACTCGTCAACGTCGCTTCGCTCGACGACAGCGTGGCGCGAGTGCTCGCAGGTCCGCAGCGCTCGCCTCGCCCGATACCGTTGTGGGACGGTCGAACGGCGCAGCGCGTCGTCGCAAGCCTAGAACGCCGAGCGCGCCTCCGCTTCTGACCCAGGTCGGTGGTATTCTCGGCGCCGACCTCGTTGCGGTGCACGCCGTGCACCGTGGCGCAGCGCGCTTCGTTGCAGCAGATTGACCGAGGAGTTGCAGCCGTGGAACGCCCGTTGGTGCCCGTCATCCTATGCGGGGGTTCCGGCACGCGCCTCTGGCCCCGATCGAATGCGGACACGCCGAAACAGCTGCTTCGCCTCGTCGGCGAGTACACGATGCTGCAGAACACGGTGCTGCGCTTGCGCGCTCTCGACGCCGACGTCGCTCCGCCGGTCATCGTCTGCAACGAACGGCATGGCCCGCTCGTCGCGGCGCAGACGGGCGTGCTCGGCGGCGCCATCGGGGCCGTGCTGCTCGAGCCGGTCGGGCGCAACAGTGCGCCCGCACTGACCGTCGCAGCGCACGCCGCACGAGCGCTCGTCGGAACCGGCGTTGAGCCGCTGTTGCTCGTGCTGCCCGCGGATCAAATCATTCACGCGACGGACAAGTTCGCCGCCGCAGTGCGCGTCGCGCTCGAGCCTGCAAGGAACGGCTATCTCGCGACGTTCGGTGTCGTGCCGACCGTGGCTCAGACCGGCTACGGCTATATTCGCCGCGGCGCCGACCGCGGCAGCTGGTCGGAGATCGCCGAGTTCGTCGAAAAGCCGGACGCAGCGACGGCACGCGAGTATGTCGAGTCTGGGCGTTACCTCTGGAACAGCGGCATGTTCTTGCTCGGTGCCGACGCTTGGCTGTCGGAGTTGGCGGCGCATGCGCCCGATATCCTCAAGGTGTGCAACCAAGCATTCGGCACCGCAGAGCGCAGTGGCGAGTTCTTGCGCCTCGGCCTCGAGTTTGCGACGTGCCGGTCCGACTCCATCGACTACGCGGTCATGGAAAAGACTTCGCGCGCCGCCGTCGTGCCGCTCGATGCCGGCTGGAGCGACGTCGGCTCGTGGTCGTCGTTGCATGACGCTTCACCGAAGGACGCTCTCGGCAACGCCTCGAGTGGGGAAGCGATTCTCGATTCCTGTCGCGACACGTACGTGGCGTCGAACCACCGGCTGGTTGCCGCGATCGGTCTCGACGGCGTCATCGTCGTCGAGACGGAGGACGCCGTGCTCGTCGTCGCGCGCTCGCATGCCGAGGGCGTGCGACGCGTTGCCGAGCTCGTCGGCAAGGGGCGGCGTCCGCGCTGAATGCACCGAATCCGAGCGCGAGCCAGCGCAGCGACGTGATGTTGTCGTCACTTCTTTGGTTTACGCTGCATCGCTGTGACGCCAATCACAAAATTCGAATGCTTCCCGCTATACGTTTGTCTCGATGAGGCGACAGGTTGCGCGCACGTGAGCTCGAAGGAAACAATCACCCGGGTTCGATGTTGGGAGAGTGGGTTAATGGACGACTTGCGACGGAATCGAGCGGTGACCCGCGGCGGGCTGCGCAACAGCACGCTCGCGATCGCCGTCTTGTGCTTGAGTGCTGCGCTCGCAGGATGCGGAGGCGGTGACGACGAGGATCCGGCAGCAGCTCAGACTCCCGCGCCGAATCCTAATCCTCCAGGCACTTCGACGCTGACTATTTCGGGTACGCCGCCTGCGCAAGCGATGCAGGGCCAGGTGTACAGCTTCACGCCGACGGTGAGCCCAAGCGGCGGCACGCTGACGTTCTCGATGTTGGGCAACACGCCTGCGTGGGCGACGCTGAGCGCAACGACGGGCCGCTTGAGCGGTACGCCGACGCCTGCGCAGGTTGGCACGACGACGTCGAACGTTCGCATCAGAGTCAGCAACGGCACCAACACGGCAGACCTACCGGCGTTCAGCGTCACCGTCGTCGGAACCGCGACGGGGTCGGCGCTCCTCAGCTGGACGCCGCCCACGACGAACGTGGACGGGAGTGCGTTGACGCTGACCGGCTACAAGATCTACTACGGCACGTCGCAAGGGCTCTATCCGAACCAGGTTTCGGTCGGTCCGAATCTTACGAGCTACATGATCGAACAGCTGACGCCGGCGACCTACTACTTCGTCGCGACGTCGCTATCCGCGAACGGCGAGAGCTCGTACTCGAACGTCGCCACGAAGGTGGTGCAGTAGGGCGGGTGTGGGTGGTGGGCGATGCAGGGATTGAACCTGCGGCCTCTCCCGTGTGAAGGGAGCGCTCTCCCGCTGAGCTAATCGCCCGATGAGCGGCTCAAGTCTAGTCGTCGGTTCGCCGCGCGGTCAACGCCGGCAACCGCGACGAGCAACTCCAGGCGACGACCGAAAAATTGGGCCGGAACCGGGCTTGCATCTCGCAGGAAAGCGCCGGAACCTTCAAACTGGCCGAAACGTGATGCCTGCACTCGAGCTTTTTGCTCGCTAGCGGGCACACTCACGGGTGCTCCAAACGACTTCCTCGGGCGCACGTGTACCGGGCTAGTATCGGCGCGAGGCAAAGATGATCAACTCGAACTGCGGCTCCTTCGTTGTGGAGCGAAGCCCGGCACGTCTCCCGCACGCGGAAGCGCAGTGGCTGTGAACCGAACGCAGCGAACGGCGGTCGTCCTGGCAGGCGGGCTCGGTTCGCGGCTGCGGCCCTACACCGTCGTCCTGCCGAAGCCGTTGATGCCCATCGGCGAGATGCCGATCCTCGAGGTCATCATCAAGCAACTCGCGCGGCATGGATTCAGCCGCATCGTCCTGGCCGTCAACCATCAGGCGGAATTGCTGCGTGCGTTTTTCGGCACGGGCGAACGTCTCGGCGTCAGTATCGAGTATTCGCTCGAGACAAAGCCGCTCGGGACGATGGGTCCGCTGCGGCAGATTCCGTCGTTGCCCGACAACTTCATCGTCATGAACGGGGACATACTCTGCGATCTGGATTTCTCGGCATTCATCGAGCGGCATGAGCGGCAGAAACAGCTGTTCACGATCGCGGCCGCGAAGCGCGAGCAATTGATCGACTACGGAGTGCTGATCGCCGACTCTTCGGATCGCCTCACCGGCTTCGCGGAGAAACCGCGCACGAATTACCTCGTCAGCATGGGCGTGTACTGCGTGAGCCGTGAGATCCTCGACTGGATCCCGCCCGATCAAGCGTTCGGCTTCGATCAATTGATGCTGAAGCTGATCGGTGCCGGGCGTGAGGTTCGGCTCGAGCCTCATGGCGGTTACTGGTTGGACATCGGCCGCCCGGACGACTACTTTCGTGCAGTAGAGGAGTGGCCCAGGCTGAAACCCAGTCTTGGCTTCTGACGGAGCGTTGCGTGGACCGTCCGACAAGCCTTCCTTGGCATTCCGCCGCCGTCATCGGCAACAGCGGTTTCGTCGGACGCCGGCTTCAGGAGCGCCTCGATTCCCTGGGTGTGAACGTGCGCGGCTTCTCGCGCTCGACCGGCTACGACGTGATTCGGGACGAACTGCCTCTCGCCGGCGTCGAGCACGTGTTTCACGTGGCCGGGCAAGTATTCGTCCCCAACGCGTGGTCGGATCCCGCCTCGTTCTATCAGGTCAATGCGTACGGTACGGTGCGGGTCCTCGAGCAATGCCGGCGCGCCGGCGTGCCCGTGACCTACGTCAGCGCCTATGTCTACGGCGCGCCGGCCAGCTTGCCGATCGCCGAGTCCGCCCCGGCTCGCGCGAACAATCCGTATGCGTTCTCGAAGCTGGCCGGCGAGGAGGCGTGTCGCTTCTTCATGACCTACTATGGGCTCCAAGTGTCGATCCTGCGCCTCTTCAACGTCTATGGCCCAGGCCAACAGGAGTCCTTTTTGATTCCGACGATCGCTCGCCAAGTCCTCGATCCGGCCGTCCGCGAGATCGTCGTGGCTGACCTTGGTCCGCGTCGGGACTTCGTGCACATCGACGACGTCGTCGACGCGCTGCTCTCCGTCTCGGGCGGGGGCGCAGCCGGTACGTTCAACGTCGGCAGCGGCGAGTCATGGTCGGTCGAGGACGTTATCGCGACCTGCCTGCGCGAGTCCGGGACATCAAAAGCCTTCCGTGATCGTGGTGAGAGGCGCAGCAACGAGATCATGGACGTCGTCGCGGACATCACGGCCATCAAGGCCGCCTGCGGGTGGATGCCGCGCGTGAGCTTTACGAATGGCATTCGTTCGGTACTCGAATCGGTACGGTCATGAAGAAACGCCTCGACATCGTCTGTCCCGTCTACCGCGAAGAAGCTGCGATCGAGCTGTTCCACGAATCGCTCTCCGCTGCGACGAGCGTGCTGGTGGGGCGCTACGCGCTGCGGTTTCTCTATGTCGTCGACCCATCTCCCGATCGCACCGAAGCCGTGCTGCGAGGCATCGCCGCGCGCGATTCGCGCGTCGGCATCATCGTGATGTCGCGGCGTTTCGGTCATCAAGCCGCTCTGATCGCGGGCATGGATGCGGCTCAGGATGCCGATGCCGTGGTCATGCTCGATAGCGACATGCAGCACCCACCCGAGCTGATTCCGAAGCTCGTCGAGCAATGGGAAGGCGGCGCAGACATCGTGCAGGCCTTGCGGCAGGACAACGAAGCGATCGGTTTCGCCAAGCGCGTCACGTCGCAGGCGTTCTACCGGATATTCCAGCGCTTCGCGAAAATGGACATCAACATCGGCGCCGCCGACTACCGGCTCCTTGCCCGCAAGGTCGTCGATGTCTTCCGACGCGAGCTGCGCGAGCACAATCCGTTCTTGCGCGGGCTCGTGACTTGGGTCGGCTACAAGATCGTCTACGTGCCGTTCGTTCCGGCTCGCCGCGCCGCGGGCCGCTCGAATTACTCGTTGTCCACGCTCGGCGTCTTCGCGCTGAACGGCATTTGCTCGTTCTCGAAGTTGCCGCTGCGAGTCTGCATCTTCGCGGGGCTTGGGTCCGCCGTCTTCAGCATGGTGCTCGGTATCGTGCTGGTTCTCGACTACATGCTCTCGCAGACGCCACGCGCGCCCGGTTGGGCCTCGTTGTTCGCGCTCGTCGCGTTCGCCAGCAGTCTCAACCTCTTTTTCTTGGGTGTGCTCGGCGAGTACGTCGGCTTGATCTTCGACGAGGTCAAGAACCGGCCGCGGTATCTGATCGGCGATACCTTCGGCGTGACCGCCTCCCAGAGCGCCGGCGAGCCGTGGCAGCGGAGCCGCGCGGCGTCGGAGTAAGCGGGACTCGGCATGGCGCAGAACGGCGCATCGCATACCAGCCTCGATGTCGGCATCGTCGGTCGACCGACGTCGTTGTTCGCGGCCGACGTGGCCGCTCGGCGAGCGGAAATAGCATCGGCCGTGGAAGGCAAGCGGTTTCTCGTCGTGGGCGGCGCCGGATCGATCGGCAGCAGCGTCACGAAGCTCCTGGTCGGCTACCGGCCAGCCGCGCTGCACGTCGTCGATCACAGCGAGAACTATCTCGCGGAGCTCGTACGGCACTTGCGCAGCAGCACGAACGTGCCCGCCTCGCTCGATCTGCGCATGCTGCCGATCGATTTCGGAGGCGCAGTCTGCCGCCGCCTGTTGCGCGATGAAGCCCCTTACGAGGTCGTGCTCAATTTCGCCGCGCTGAAGCATGTTCGCTCGGAGAAAGACGTCTATTCGCTGTTGCAGATGCTGGACACGAACGTCGTCCGGCAGGCGCGCTTCAAGGAATGGATCGCCGAGCGCGGCGGCACGCAGCGCTACTTCGCCGTGTCCACCGACAAGGCGGCCAACCCCACGAGCCTGATGGGCGCCACGAAGCGCCTCATGGAGGACGTGCTGTTCACGGTCGGCGCGACACCGGCGATGACGGCAACGTCGGCGCGCTTTGCGAACGTCGCGTTCTCGAACGGCAGCTTGCCGCAAGCGTGGTTACGTCGGATCGAGCTCGACGAGCCGCTGGCCGTTCCGCGTGACACGCGCCGCTATTTCGTCACGCAACAGGAAGCGGGCGAGATCTGTTTGTTGGGAGCGCTCGTCGCGTCGAATCGCGAGATCGTGATTCCGCGGCTGGATCCGAAGAGCGAGCTCAGGCTCCTCGAGACGCTCGCGGTCAAAGTGCTCGCGCTGCACGGCTTCGAGGCCGTCCAGTTCACCGATGAGAGCGAGGCCCGGCGCGCTCTTCCCGAGCTCAAGGCGCGCAAGCGCTGGCCTTTGATCTTGACGCCTCTGGATACGAGCGGCGAAAAACCCTACGAGGAGTTCGTCGGAGACGGTGAGAAAGCGCACGAGATCGGCCTCGCGCAGCTGCGGGCCGTGCGCCACGCGACGGAGGCGGTGCGCGGCGAGCTCATCGATCACCTCGAGCGCTTGATCAACGACGCCGCACGCGACGCCACGAAGGGCGACCTTGCAGCCGCGATCGCCGCCGCGATTCCGAACTTCCGCCATGTCGAGACGCATAAGTCGCTCGACGCGCGCATGTGAGCTCGTCGAGCGGCGCCGCAGTGAATCGACCGTCGCGATTGCAGCTCATCGTGCACGCCGACGATTTCGGTTTGACGGAGCGCGTGAATGACGGCATTCGAATGGCGCACGAGCGGGGCATCCTGACGTCCACGTCGCTGCTCGCGAACGGTGCCGCGTTCGCTCACGCCGTTGACATCGCGAGGCGCACTCCGAAGCTCGATCTCGGCGTGCACTTGACGCTCGTCGAGGATCGGCCGTTGTCCGACCCGCGGCGCATCCCTTCGCTCGTCGGTGCGGACGGCAAGTTTTTTCGCCACGCAACCGTGCTTGCAAAGCGATGGCTGAAAGGTCAGCTCGTCTTGGATGAAGTCCGCGAAGAGTTCGCGGCGCAGATCCAAAAAGTGTTGGACGCCGGTCTCAAGATCACTCACGTGGACGGCCACCAGCACGCGCACGTGCTGCCGGGTGTCCTCGGCGTTGTTGCCGATCTCGCGCGGCAGTACGGGATAGCGAGCGTGCGGTTCCCGGCGGAACGGCTGCGCGGATACATGTTGCGCGATTGGTCGTCCGTCGGCCGCGTCGTGCAGATGCTCGGCTTGCACGTCTTCGCGCTGGTCGGCCGGGGCACGGCGCTGAAACGGCCCGATCACTTCGTCGGCTTTTACTTCGGCGGGCGCCTGAACAAGCGCAACCTTTTAACATTAATCGAGCACCTCCCGGCCGGCGGCACCTGCGAGCTCATGTGCCACCCGGGTATGGCCGATTCCAGCTCCTCGTATTCGCATTGGGAGTATGATTGGTCCGAGGAGCTCGAAGCCCTGTGCGACCGGGACGTGGCAAAAGCCGTCTCGAGCCGCGGAGCCGAGCTAATTTCGTATGGCGACCTGGTCGGGATTGGGTAGGGCGTCGAGCCGTCCGAACGCGGTGTTGTCGAGGACATCGCTGTGATCGAGATCGACGTCGCGTCTGCCGTCTGGAGCTTCTTGGAGCCGCTGCCACTCCTGTGGCGCCTCCATCAACTCTACCGCGCACGCGCGTTCCCGATTCGGCGTCTGCTCGATTACTTGCCGCCGGCACGCGGCGACGGGCAGCCCGTCACGGTTCTCGACCTTGGATGCGGGCAAGGAGTGTTTCTCGCGCTCGCGAAGCAACTGCGGCCCGACGTCGAGTTGATCGGCCTCGACCTCTCGGAGAGCAAGATCGAAAGCGCGCGCAAGGCGTTTGCTGCCGCGCATATTCCCGTGAAGGAGTTGGCTGTCCGCGACGTGGCGGAGATGCCGCCGCATTCGGCGGACTTCATTTCAATACTCGACGTGCTCTATCTCGTGCCGCTCGACAAGTGGGAGCGCGTTTTGCAGCGCTGCTTCTCTTGTCTCAAACCAGGCGGCACGCTGGTGCTGAAAGAGATGAATCCGGCGGTGAGGGCCAAGTTTCTGCTCTTGCTGTTCGAGGAGACGCTCGCCGTGCGCGTACTGGGACTCACGCTCGGCAGCAAGTTCACGTTTCCCGATCGCTCACACGTTCGAGCTCTGCTCGAGCGAGTCGGGTTCGCCGTCAACGAGGTTCCTTTGGACTCCGGCTACTACGCGCCGCACCATCTTTGGGTCGGCGCAAAACCCGTCGGTTAGCGACTCGCTCAGAAGTGCTCGACGAGCCAGCGCCAGCCGTAGGCGGTCGGCCACATCATGAGCGCCGAGAACACGAGCGCCGAAAGGCAATTGGCGAACAAGAACCGCGGCCAGCTCAGGTTCGTGATCGCCGCCACGAGGGGCACGGCCGTGCGCAACGGCCACGAGAAGCGCCCGGCCACGAACGTGAAGGGGCCCCACCGGTCGAACAGCAGCTGCACCTTCCCGATGATTTGCGGATGGTCTCGGATCGGCCACATGCGATAGAGGTGGTCGCGGTGCCGGCGAGCGAACAGAAAAATCGCCGCGTCGCCGATCGCCGAGCCGATCGTCGCAGCCGGCACTAGAACGAACAGCAGCTGAGGGTCGCTGCCACCGAGGATCGTTGCGCTGCCGGCGAGCGATCCCCACAGAATCGGCAAGATTTCGCCGCCGAATGCGAGCAACAGCGCTGCGGCGCCGATCCAACGCGGATGGCGCAACATGAAATCGAGGACGTGGTTCACCGGTTCCAGCAGATCCATCAAACCTCCGAAGTCGCCGCCCGTTCTGTGGCCCGGTGCGTGCGGAACTCTATCATTGGCGCGCCGGGCGCCTAAGGACTCATTCCGCATTACGCAGTGAGGCTCGTCACCGAAGGGTGCGGCGAAAGCGTCTATACTTTGCCCGTCAATTTCGCAGGAAGCGCCGGTCCATTGTCATGAGAAGTCGGTCGATCAGCAGATCCGTCGTATTGACCATCCTGGTCGTTACGGCTGCTTGCGGCCGGCAGACACCTGAAGACCTGTCGGCGGCCGCCGATTCGGCGATTGCTGCCGGCGAGTTCCGGACGGCCGAGATTCACCTCAAGAATCTGCTGCAGCTACAACCCGATGATGCTGCGGCAAGGCTTCGCTTGGGAGAAGTCGAGCTCGCGTCGGGGGACTTCGCAGGGGCCGAGCAGACCCTCCGGCGTGCCCTCGCGCAAGGAGCCGACGGCTCCGCCGTCGAATTGCCTCTGCTACGCGCGTTGTTGAGCCAAGGAAAGTTCGCTGCCGTGTTCGAGTCGGTCAGCGCGTCTACGCTGCTCGACGACCCGCGCTACCGCGCCGAGCTGCTCGAGATGCAGGGCGCCGCGCTGCGGGGCTCGGGCGACCACGCGGGAGCGGAGCGGGCTTTTCGGTCCGCGCTCGAAGCAGCGCCGGCGTCGGTGGGCATCCGGACGGATCTCGCGCGCGTGTTGCTCGAGCTGAATCGAGTCGACGAATCGCTGCACATCGTCAGCGAGGTGCTCGACGACGAGCCGGCGTTCGCGCCGGCGTTGCTCCTGCGCGGCGAGATCGAAGTCAGGAGCGGTCTGCGCTCGGCCGCGGAGACCACCTTCAAACGCGTGCTGGAAACCGAGCCCAAGTCGGGTCGAGCGAGCCCTTCGTTCGCGATGGCCACGGCGCGCCTCATCGAAGTACAGCTCGCGCTCGGCAAGACCGCTGACGCCGCGGCCAACGCCGACGTGTTAGTCGCGCGCATGCCGGGAGATCCGACCGCGCGCTACCTGAAAGCCGTCGTCGCGTTCGAAACGGAGAAGCTGGACGAAGCCGAATCGCTGCTGGAGCGCCTGTTGGCGGAGAATCCCCGGCACGAGGCGGCCAACCGCCTGCTCGGCACGATCAAGTTTCGACGCGGCCTGTTTGGGCAAGCCGAGATGTACCTACAGTCGGCGCTCGCCGGTAACCAGGCCGACGATCGCGCGCGCATGCTGCTCGCCGAGACCTATGTCCGCCGCGGCGACATCGACAGCGCGCGGCGCCTGTTGCGCGACGCTACTCGTCCCGTCGCGGAGAGCGTGTTTCTCGCGTACGTCGGCCGCGCGAGCCGTGAGGCCGGGCTCGAGGAGCAAGCCGTCGACTACTTCGAGCGCAGCGAGCGCAACGCTCTGACCGATGCGAGCCAGCTCGCAGACCTGACCGGAATGTACATCGCGTCCGGCGAGCTCGATCGCGCTACGCGCGTGTTGCGTGCGTCGCCGCTCGAAGGATCGGCCAACGAACCGCTGCGGACTTATCTCTTGGCCGTCACGCAGGTGCGCCAGGGCGATCTGGCGGGGGCGGCACGGACGACGGAATTGCTGCAGCAGCAGCTCCCGTCCGCGGCTTGGCCGTTGGTTCTGCGCGGATCGATCGCGAGCTTGGCCGGAGATCGCGACGCTGCGATCGGTTACCTCGAGATGGCGCTCGAGCGGGAGCCCGGCAACATGGCGGCACTGCTGGGCTCGGCGCGGTTCGCGTCCGAGAGCGGCGATTTCGAGCAAGCTCACGAATACCTCGATCGTGCCCCTCGCTCTCCGACCGCGTTGTGGGCCCGCGGCGAGCTGCTCGCGAACGAGGGCGAGCACGACTTGGCGACGGCGGTTTTCGAGGAGCTCTTCGCGCTGCAGCCGAGCGAGGACGCGGCGCTGCGTATTTACGAGAACGCGACGCGTGCCGGCCGGCGTGAGCCCGAGCGGCAGCTTCGCGAGTGGAGTGCGGACAATCCGCGCGACGTCAGGAGCAACGCCGTCTTGGGATCGATCGCGCTCGATGGAGGCGCGCTCGATGAAGCCACTCAGCGCTTCGAAGCGGTGGTCGCGGCGGAGCCGAGCCATGCGGGCGCACTGAACAATCTGGCGTGGCTGTACACCGAGAAGGGCGATGCTCGTGCGATCGAAGTCGGCGAGCGGGCGCTTCAATCCGACCCAGAGAACCCGTCCATCGCCGACACGGTCGGTTGGGCGCTGCTGAAGTTCGGCGACAAGCAACGGGCGCGACGATTGCTCGAGCAGGCCGTGCAAGGTCTGCCGCAGCAGGCCGAGGTGCGCTATCACTGGGCCGTCGCGCTCGCAGAAACGGGCGATGCGCAGCAGGCGCGCTCGATTTTCGGAGCGCTCGTGGCCGAGAACGCCGATTTCCGCGGTCGAGCGGACGCGATGCAGCGTCTAGCCGCGCTCGCGCCCTGACTATTAGCCGTCCGAGTAGCGCAATGGCGAGTTACGATTTTCTAGTAGTCGGCGGCGGTGTGATCGGGCTCAGCATCGCCCGCGAGATGCGGAAGCGTCGGCGCGATGCACGCATCGTCGTCATCGAAAAGGAGCCGTTCTGCGGCGCGCACGGCAGCGGCCGCAACAGCGGTGTCCTGCACGCCGGCTTCTACTACACACCCGACAGCCTCAAGGCGAAGTTCACCCGCTTGGGCAACGAGCGGCTGACCGCCTACTGCGAGGAAAAACGCATTCCGCTCAATCGCTGCGGCAAGCTCGTCGTGGCGAAGGACGCGAGCGATCTGCCGTCGCTCGACGAGTTGCTGCGCAGAGGCAGGGCCAACGGCATCGAGCTCGAAGAGCTATCCGAGGAAGATGCGCGACGCATCGAGCCGAGGGTCAAGACGCACCGGCGCGCTCTGTTCTCTCCTCGGACGTCCACCGTCGATCCGTTGCAAGTAGTCAACGCGATGCGGCTCGACGCCGAGCGGGACGGCGTCGAGATTCGCCTCGACACGGCCTACGTGTCGCGCGAGGGCAAGCGTATCTCGACGAGCCGCGGCGATATCGACGCGGGCTACGTGATCAACGCGGCCGGCCTGTATGCAGACGAGATCGCGCTCGACTATGGATTCTCGGAGAAGTACCGGATCCTGCCTTTCAAAGGGCTGTATCTCTACTCGAACGAGCCGCCGGGCTCGTTCCGCACGAATATCTATCCCGTGCCGGATCTCAAGAACCCGTTCTTGGGCGTTCATTTCACGATCACGGCGGACGGCAAGGCGAAGATCGGCCCGACGGCGATTCCGGCTCTTTGGCGCGAGAACTACGACGGCCTCAAGAACTTTCGGCTCCGCGAGTTGGTCGAGGTAGCCGTCCGTGGCTCCGGCTTGTTGGCCAACGCGGCTTTCGACTACCGGCGGCTCGCGCGGGAGGAGCTCGCGAAGTACTCACGCAAGCGAATGGTCTCGCTTGCCAGCGTGCTCGCGACGGGCGTCGACGAGCGCAACTACGTGAAGTGGGGCAGGCCGGGCATCCGCGCGCAGCTGCTCGATACGTCGAAGCGAAAGCTCGAGATGGATTTCGTGCTCGAGGGCGACAAGGACTCGATGCACGTGTTGAACGCCGTCTCGCCGGCCTTCACGTGCTCGCTGCCGTTTGGCGAGCACGTCTGCGACGAAATCGACCGCGCGCTGCGCTAGCCCTCTGCGGCGTCCGTTTCCGGCGCTTGGGGCGACGCGGTCGGTTGCCGCCTGCGGGCGAGCTCGCGGAGCGTTCCCGCTCGATGCGCGAGCCACGGCAAGAAGCCCCTGTTGAACAGCATCGTTCCGGCGTGGCGCCGAGTCTCCTTGGACCACGCGAGCTTGTAGGAATCGGCGTCGCCCAGAAAGTCGTGCTCGTTCGCGCCGACGGCATAGAGGTCTTGAATGACTCTCCAGCGCAGAACCGTGCCGGGGCTCAGCTTCGCGAGCGACTCGACATAGCTCGTCTTCAGCATGAAGTATTTGCTCTTGTACAGCAGGCCGAAGTCGTAGCCGATCGGCTCGCCATCCTTGCGCAGCAAGTAGATGCGCAACCAGCCCTGCTCGGCCGCTCGTTGGCCGAGCGCGCGATAGAACCTCTCCTCCCAAGGCCGCGACGTGATCGACGACGCAGCCTCCTCCTTCCAGCTCGAGCGTTCGATCTGCGCGATTTGCTCGAGCGCTTCGGCGAGCTCTGCTGCCGCGTGCACCTTGACGAGCTCGATCTTGCCTGTCGCCTCGAGCGCCCGCGTCTTGCGCCGGATGTTGTAGCGAAAGTTGCTGGACTGTTTCGCCAGCAGCTCGTCGGCGGTGCCGTGTAGGGGCAAGAACGGCGAAGCGTGCGTCGGCAATTGTTCGGCTTTGAGCCCCGCGGCATTGCCGTGCAGCTCGAACAGCGGCGAGTCGCTGGACACCGGAAACGCGAACACGTCCCACGGCAGGCCCGCGTCCTCGAGTGCCGACAGCACACGGCGGATGTTCGCGGCCGACGTGTCGGCGAGCAGAAGCGAATCGTGATTCGTGAAAACGCTTCCCAGAGGCGACGCGAATTTGAGCGGGATGTGACGCAGCGAGCGAGATTGAGCGTGCCAGGGCACGATGCCGACCAAGTCCGAGCCGTCCTCGAGCCACGCGACGCGAACGTTCGTGTCGTGTGCCTGCTGGAGCGCGCAGTGCCATTCATACGTGAGAGCCACGTCGTTGCTGACGCTGGCGGCCAGCCGATTCCACGCTTCGCGCCTCGGCAAGCACTCCTCGAGGCTCGGAAAGACGGTCACCTTCATTACTGGTTCTCTGGTTTGCTGGGCCCACGATCGCCCGGCAGGCCGCGACGTCGCGCGAGGGGTTCGGACGAGCGGCGCACTCTAGCGTACGCGCTCGTTCTGTACTTTGCGGTGGCGCACAAGCCGACACAAGGCGAATCCGTGCCGCCGGCAGTGGATCACGTCACCCGCCGGCCTCTTTCGGCTAGACTTGAAGACCCCGTTGGCTAGGCAAACAAAATGCGAGTGACGATCTTTGGCACAGGCTACGTCGGCTTGGTGACCGGCGCGTGCTTGGCGGAAACCGGAAACCACGTCCTGTGCGTCGACATCGACCCCACGAAGGTCGAGCGGCTGAATCGCGGCGAGATACCGATCTACGAACCGGGCTTGGAGTCGATCGTCAAGCAATCCCATGCTGCGGGACGGTTGCGTTTCACGACCGATCTTGCCGAGGGCGTTGCGCATGGCCTGTTTCAGTTCATCTGCGTCGGCACACCGGCCGACGAGGACGGCTCGGCGGACCTGAATCAGGTGCTTTCCGTGGCGCGGTCCATCGGCGAGCACATGGTCGAGTACCGCGTCGTCGTCGACAAGTCGACGGTGCCCGTCGGCACGGCCGACCGCGTGAAAGCCGAGATCGAGGGAGTCTTGAATCGGCGCAAAGTGAAGATCGAGTACGACGTCGTCTCGAATCCCGAGTTCCTCAAGGAAGGCGCCGCCGTCGAGGACTTCATGAAGCCCGAACGCATCGTGATCGGCGTCAACGACCCGCGAACGGCCGCGTTGCTTCGCACGCTGTACGAGCCGTTCAACAGGAACCGCGATCGCGTCATCGTCATGGACCCGCGCTCGGCCGAGATGACCAAGTACGCCGCGAACGCCATGCTGGCGGCAAGAATCACGCTCATGAACGAGTTCGCGAACATCGCCGAGCGCGTCGGCGCCGATATCGAGCAAGTTCGCGTCGGCATCGGCTCGGATCCGCGAATTGGCTACAGCTTCATTTACCCCGGCTGCGGCTACGGCGGGTCGTGTTTCCCGAAGGACGTCCGCGCGTTGGTCGCGTCATCGAACGCGGTCGGATATCAGCCGCAGCTGTTGAGCGCAGTCGAGGTCGTCAACGAGCGTCAGAAAGAGATCTTGTTCGCCAAGATAGAGCGCTTCTTCGGCGGCGCGCTTCGCGGCAAGACGATTGCGTTGTGGGGCTTGTCGTTCAAGCCGAACACGGACGACATGCGCGAAGCCTCGAGCCGAGTCCTCATGGAGTCGCTGTGGGCAGCCGGCTGCAAGGTCCGGGCTTACGACCCGGCGGCACTCGACGAGGCGCGGCGCATCTACGGCAAACGCGCCGACTTGACGCTGTGCGATTCCGCGGAAGACGCGTTGGACGGAGCGGATGCGCTAGCCATCGTCACCGAATGGCGCCAGTTCCGTAGTCCCGACTTCGATCTCATCAAGGAGCGGCTCGGTTCCGACGCCATCTTCGACGGCCGCAATCTGTACGACCCGTCCCTGCTCAAGCGTCACGGTCTCAAGTACTTTGCCGTGGGGCGCGGGGATTCCTTGGCCCTCTAGCTTGCGCGTCGCGTACTCCCGGTACGTTCTCGGAGCTGCGGGTTGAACAGAGTAAACGGGAAAATCCTGAGCCTCGTGATCATCGAGGCGGCGTTGACGGTGACTGCGCTTCAGATCGGAGCGCTGCTTCGCTTCGGCGATCTCGCCCTGCAAGACGGCTGGGCGCTCGCGGTCCTGCGTTCGGTCGTCTTCGTGGGCGCGGTCATGCTGGGACTGACCGCGACGGGCCTGTATCAAGTCCGCCAGCGCCTGACGCTGCACGGCGTGCTGACCCGCATCATCATCTCTCTCGGTTTTGCCGCGACGATTCTGATGGTCGTCTACTTCATGGTTCCCGCCGTGATGGTCGGCCGCGGCTGGTGGGCTTTGAGCTTGCTGATCACCGCACTATTCCTCGGCACGACGCGGGCCGTATTCTCGCGCGTGGTCGACCGGGATCTGTTTCGCCGCCGTGTCCTCGTCTACGGCGCCGGCAAGCGCGCGGCCAATCTGCTGCAACTGCGCCGCCGCAGCGACCAGCGCGGGTTTCAGGTCGTCGCGTTCCTGCCCGTGCCGGGAGAGGAACGCGTCATCACCGACGAACGCGTGGACGACTCCGTCGGCGATCTCGCCGCGCTGGCCCGCAAGCACGATGCCGAGGAGATCGTGATCGCGATGGACGATCGACGCCGCGCTTTTCCGATCCGGGAGCTGCTCGACTGCAAGTTCGACGGCATGCACGTCATCGACATCGTGAGCTTTCTCGAAAGAGAGACCGGCAAGGTCAAAGTGGATCTCATGGATCCTTCGTGGATCATTTTTGCCGACGGGTTCACGCAGATGAGCTCGCGCGTGCACGTCTTTCGCCTTCTCGATCTCGTCGTCTGCGTCGGCGTGCTCGTTCTCGCGTGGCCGTTCATGCTGCTGAGCGCGCTGGCAATTTTCATCGAGGACGGTCGGCCGATACTCTATCGGCAGACCCGCGTCGGGTTGCAGGGAAGGAACTTCGAGCTGCTGAAGTTCCGCAGCATGTACAAAGATGCGGAGCGGCACGGCGCGCGCTGGGCCGAGCGCGACGACAAGCGCGTAACGCGCGTCGGCGCCGTGATCCGCAAGATGCGCATCGACGAGTTGCCGCAGCTATTGAACGTGCTGCGCGGCGAGATGCGTTTCGTCGGCCCGCGGCCCGAGCGGCCCGAGTTCGTCAACAACCTCACGCAACAGATTCCTTACTACCACGAGCGGCATTGCGTGAAGCCTGGCGTCACCGGTTGGGCCCAGTTGAGCTACCCGTACGGGTCGTCCGAGAAGGACGCCAAGGAGAAGCTCCAATTCGATCTTTACTACGTCAAGAATCAGAGCTTGCTGTTCGACCTGATGATTCTCCTGCAGACCTTGGAAGTCGTGATCTGGGGCAAGGGCGCGCGATAGCGTTGCGGCCGGCGCGTCGAGCGCTCGGGTCGAGGTGCGGTCGATGCGTCTGACGGGGTTGGCGAGGCTATGACCGCTTCGTTCATCGGTTACGCCGGTGCGGGAACCGCGTACGCGCTTCTCGTGGCGATCCTGCTGCTGCGGCGCAGCTCGCGCCAGGGTCAGCACATCTTGCTCGCGGTCGCGGCCACGGCGTGCTGGGGTGTGGCGATCGCGGCATTGCTGGCGTTGAGTCCCGCGCTGGCGCCGAAGCTCGCGCTGATCCCGGACGCGGCGCGCGCCGTGCTCTGGATTTCGTGCTTGCTCCTGATCGTGCCGCACGACTCGTCCCTGCAACGAGCCAAGGTTGCCGCGACGGCGGTCAACGTGCTGCTGTTCGGCGGCGTCGTGATCGGGCTGTTCTTGCCGGGCGGCGAGCGCCTCGCGCATTTCATGCTGTTCGCTCTGGCGCTGGTCGGCTGCGCGGCGCTCTTGCAGACGCTGCGCAATTCCGGACGCGACCGCGAACAGGTGGCACGGCTGCTGCTTTGGACGATCGCCTTCGTCTTTGCCTTCGACTTGTTCGTTTTCGCCGACGCGTTCGTGTCCGGTGTCGTAGACCCGAATCTCTGGGCTTCGCGCGGCTATCTGGCCGCAGTGGCCGTGCCGTTTTTCGTCTTGCTGGCCAAGCGGCATCCAGATTGGGCCGAGGTGCTTTTCGTCTCGAGGCAGTTCGTGTCTTACACGGCGGCCATGGCCGTTTTCGCCGTCTACGTGTCCATCGCGGGCGTGGGGGCTTTCTTCATCGAGCAGAGCGCGGGCGAGTGGGGCACCGCGATCGAGGCGGGGTATCTCGTCCTCGCGAGCGCGCTGCTCGTGTACATCTTCTCGTCGGCGCGACTGCGTGCTCACGCGCGTGTCTTCATCAGCAAGCACTTCTACCGCAACCGCTACGACTACCGCGAGGAGTGGCTGCGTCTGATCCGCACGCTGACGGACCCTGCGGCCGGGTTGCCGCTCGAGCAACGGAGCATCAAGGCGCTTTGCGAGATCGTCGGCGCCGACGGCGGCCAGCTGTGGCTCGACGCGCGCGCGCGTTCCGTCTACGAGCCCTTCGGGTCGTGGTGTGCGCCGTTTCCTCGCGGCGACATCTCGTCCCAATCGTCGCTCGTGCGTTTCCTCGAGCGGTATTCGTGGGTCATCGATACGCGCGAGTACCGGCGCGACCCGGAGCGCTACGAGGGCGCGTTGAGCGACGACACGTTCGACGCGCAAACCGACGGTTTGATCGTGCCGCTGATCAACCAGGACGCGCTGCTCGGGTTCATGCGTCTCAGCGGCGGAGCGCGAGAGCTCAACTACGAGGACCACGACCTGCTCAAGACGGCTGGCCGGCAGATCGCAGCGTTCCTCGCGCACGACCTCGCCAGAGAGCAGCTCGCGGAGACGCAGCAGTTCGAGGCGTTCAACAAACTGTCCGCGTTCGTCATGCACGATCTAAAGAACCTGCTCGCGCAGCAGGCGCTGCTCGTGAACAACGCCAAGAAATTTCGCGACCGACCCGATTTCGTCACGGACGTCATTGCCACCGTCGAAAGCAGCGTGCGGCGCATGCGCCGTTTGCTGCGCCAGCTCGAGCAAGGGATGGTCGCTCCGCAAGGGCAACGCGTCGATCTGAATAGGTTGATTCTTCGTATCGTCTCGGTCTGTTCCGACGACGGCGGCATACCGTGTACGTTTGCCGGGTCCAATGCCGTTTGGGTCGTCGGGCCGCTCGACCAGCTCGAGAGCGTGCTGATGCACGTCGTGCAGAATGCGCGCGACGCTACGCGAAGTGGCGGTGCCGTGGCGGTTCGCCTTCAGGAAACGCCGCCCGGCACCGTCGTCGTCGAAGTCGAGGACACGGGCGCCGGCATGAGCGAGGAGTTCGTGCGTCGGCGCTTGTTCAAACCGTTCGATACGACCAAAGGGCATACGGGCATGGGCATCGGCGCCTACCAGGCGCGCGAGCTCGTGCGCAGCTTGGGGGGCGAGTTTTCCGTGGCGAGCGCGGTCGGCCAGGGGACCATCGTTCGCATCACGCTGCCCCGCGCAGGCGCCGCCAAGGACACCGGCTACGACGACGTCGAGGCGGCGCGCTGACGGCCGACCCGGCCGCAGACTATGTACAAGTCGCATCGTCTCGAGAGACCCGTGCACGGCGCGGCTCCGTTCGATGTCAACCGTTTGTTTTTAAATGGGTTTTTGGCTAGAGCTACTTCGGCCTCAGGCGGGACCCAGTGTGCGATCCGGTGCCGGCGCGAGTATGCTAGCGGCCTCCGGCTGCAGTCGCAGTCAAACCAGCGCTACATTGGGCACAGAAAAAGTTAAATCTAACGACTAGCGCAAGGCATTAGGATCGCGAACTGGGTTATGTTCGCCGCCGACAAGGAGTTTCGACTTTAATGCCCATAAGAACCAAGCTGTTGCGCGCAGCGTGCATCATTGCCGTTTTCGCTGCGAAGATTGCTTTGGCACAGGACGGGGGGGTAGCTCCACCGACCGATTTGCCGTACTTGGTCGGGCCGGGCGACGTGCTCCAGATTTTCGTCTGGGACCACCCCGACCTTTCTTCGACGGTGCAGGTACGTCCCGACGGCAAGATTTCGACGCCGCTCGTGGAAGACCTACAGGCCGCGAGCAAGTCTCCGACCACTCTCGCCCGCGACATCGAGGGCGTGCTGAAAGGGTACGTGCGCTCGCCGGTCGTGACGGTCATCGTGCAAAATTTCGTCGGCGACTCGGGCCAACAGGTGCGCGTCGTCGGCCAAGCGGTTCAGCCGCGCTATGTCCAGTATCGGCAAGGCATGACCGTGCTCGACGTGATCATCTCGGTCGGTGGCCTCTCTGAGTTTGCTGCCGGCAATCGCGCGAAGATCGTTCGCACGGTCGATGGCCGAGAGACCGAGATGCGCGTGAAGCTCGACGCGCTGCTCGACGGCCGCATCGACGAGAACGTGCCGATGTTGCCGGGGGATGTGCTCATCATTCCCCGGTCGATCCTTTAATTCACTTCCAGATTTGGACGATAACCCAGCATGAACCCCGTGGAGGTTGTTTCCGACGTCATTGAACATGTCAAAGGCATGTGGCGATTTCGTTGGTTGGCCGTTCTTGCGACGTGGGCCGTGTCGATCGCCGGCTGGCTCTATGTCTACTCACTGCCCGATGTTTATCGCGCGAGCGCGCGCGTCTACGTCGACACCAACAGCTTGTTGAAGCCGTTGATGCAGGGCCTGACCGCGCCGCAAGACACGATGAGCGAAGTGCAGCTCGTCAGCACGGCCGTGCTCACACGGCCGAACTTGGAGTTCGTGGCGCGAGAAACCGATCTCGATTTGCGCACGTCGAACCAGGAACAGTTCGAGAGGCTGATCACGGCATTGCAAACTCGAATCACCGTGAGCCGCGGTGGAGACAACATTTTCCGGATTCAGTACGAGGATTCGAACCGCGACAAGGCGCGCGAAGTCGTCGCGGCCGTCCTCGATACGTTCGTCGAAGACGCGATCGACGCTCAAGGCAGCGACGCGGATATCACCGAGCGCGCGCTCAGGAGCGAGATTACCGAGCACGAGCAGCGGTTGGGCGCGGCCGAGAGTGCGTTGGCCGACTTCAAGCGGCGCAACATCGGGTACATGCCCGGCGAGTCCGGCGGCTACTACGAGAGCCTACAGTCCGCGCTGAACGCGGTGTCCGCAGCCGACGAGAAGGTGCGCCGGCTCGAGGAGCGCCGTAACGAGCTCAGCCGGCAGATTTCCGGCGAAAGCCCCGTGTTCGGCATCGTGCCGTCCTCTGGTCAGGGCGCGTACGCCGGCTGCAGCCAGGCGCCGCAGCTCATGCAGCTCGAGTCGGAGTTGTCGCAGCTCGCCGTCAATTTCACGGAGCGCCACCCGCGCGTCTTGACGCTGAAAGAGACGATCGCAGTGCTCGAGGAGCGATGCACGGCGGAGAAGGCGTCGTCGTCGATCGCAAGCCTCTCCAGTGCGGCGGCCGGCGACGAGGCGCTCGAGGCGAATCCCGTCTACCAGAACTTGCGCATCCAGTTGAGCAACGCCGAGCTCGAGATCGTCGATGCGCGCGCGGCGCTGCGTTCGAACGAAGCCTCCGTCGCTCAACTGCGCCGAGACGTCGACAAGATCGCCGAGGTCGAGACTCAGTTGAAGCAGCTCAATCGCGACTACAACGTCATCTCGTCGCGCCATCAAGAGCTGCTCAAGCGTTGGGAAGACCTGCAGGCGAAGAAGCGGCTGGATCCCGTCACGGACCACGTGCAGTTCCGTCGAATCGAGCCGCCGTTTGCTTCGGACGAGCCGATCGGGCCGGATAGGCCGACGCTGCTCGTTGGAGTTCTCATGGCGTCGATTGCCGCCGGAGGCGGGTTGATTTTCGCGCTGAACCAGGTCCGCCCCGTGTTTTTCTCGCGCCGCAGCATATTGAAACGTATGCCGGGCCTACCCGTTCTCGGCGTGGTCACGCAGCTCGCGTCGGCGAGCAACGTCGTGCGGCGCCGGATCGGTGTGATGCTGTGGACGACGGCCTATGCGACGCTGCTTCTGGTCAGCGTTGCGATCATCAAGTTCTCGCCGGACGTTGCGCGGCTCCTCCACGGTGTCATCGGAGGCGGCGCATGAGCTTGATCGAGAATGCCGTCAACAAGCTGCGACGCAGCGGTGCTCTACCGCAGACGCCTGCGCGGGCGCTCGACGCTCGAGCGCTTGCCTCGAGCGCTCCCGCTCTGCCGAAGGTCAGCGTTCCGGCCAAAAAAATTCACATCGCGCAAGCGGATTTGATCCGCGCCGGCTTGTTAGCTCCGTCGCATCAGGCGGCGCGCCTCGCAGACGAGTTCCGCCGAATCAAACGGCCGTTGCTCGCGAATGCGAGCAACCCGGAAGCGAGGGCAAACACCGAGATCGTCGCCAATGCCGTCATGATCACGAGCCCGCTCGCCGGCGTCGGCAAGAGCTTCTGTGCCCTGAACCTGGCCATGGGCATGGGGTTCGAGCGCGAGCTGACCGTGCTGCTGGTCGATGCGGACGTGGCCAAGCCGCGCGTCAGCCGTGAGTTGGGTCTGGCCGAGGCTCCGGGTCTGATCGACCTTCTGCTCGACGACGCACGCACCGCCGACGAGGTCATCGTGCAGACGGACCTGAACGGTATCTTCGTTCTTCCGGCCGGCCGGTCGCATCCTCAAGCAACCGAGCTTTTGGCGAGCGCCCGCATGTCTGCTCTCCTCGGCGATCTCGCAAATCGCTTTTCCAGCGGAATCATCGTCATCGACTCCCCGCCGCTGCTGATCACGAGCGAGGCGCAGGCGCTTGCGAGCCACATCGCCCAGATCACGCTCGTTGTGGAGGCGGGCGGCACGTCGTATCAGCAGCTTGCTCAGTCGGTCGAAACGCTGGATCCGACGAAAGCCGTGAACGTCATTCTCAACAAAGCGCGTACGCCCGGTTGGTCCGGCGACTATGCGGGAGAGTATGGCGGCGGGTACGGCGACGCGGAGCCGGAGCGCCCTCGGTGATATCGGTTGCCCGAAGGGCGCCGATCGTCGCGGCTTCCCTGTTTACCGGTTCGGCGGTTCTGGGAGCGGAGCTAGAGCCGACGATCGCGCTCGGGATCGTGCGCACCGACAACTTGACGCTGGCGGAGACCAATCCGGAAGCGCAGACCGTCTACCAACTCGTGCCGCAGCTTGCGGTGAGTCAGCAGTCTGCGCGGCTGATGGCGCAGGCCATTTATCGCCTCGAAGCCTACAAGTATCGCCAGCGCGACGACGACGAGGCCTACAGTCTTTTTGACGGCGAAGTCGAGTACGAGCTCGTGCCGAATCGCCTCTCGCTCGACTCCGGCGCCAGCAGGAGCGAGGCGATTCGCGATCCCCTAGCCGCGATTCCGAACAACAACCTCGTCGTCTCGGTCAATCGCATCGGCCGCAACGACCTGTACTTCGGGCCGACGTTCTCGGCGCCGATGGGCGGTAACGCCGTGATGACGGGCGAGCTTCGTCGAACGCTCGTCAAGTACGAAGAAGCCGTGCTTCCGAACGGCGAGGATCGCGTCGTCGAGGACTATGGCGAGTTCAACGTCGACAACTACCGCCGCGGACGCGGTTTCACGTGGGCGCTCGGCTACGATTTCGACGCCTCCGACTACGGGGCCGAAATCGTCAACTACGAGTATCGCCGGGCGTCGGCGGAAGTCGGTCTTTGGGCTGCCCAAAACACGCGGCTGTTCGTGTCGGGAGGCAAAGAGAGCTCGTGGGACAACCCGCTCGATCCCAGCCTCGCCGACTCGTTCTGGGAAGTCGGGTTCGCACGCGAGGTCAGCGAAAAAGTGCGAGCCGAGTTCGCGGTCGGAGAACGGACGTTCGGTCAGTCTCGTCGAGGCGAGTTTTCGGTCGCATTCGGCGCCGGCGGCGAGTCGGTTCTGACGTATCTCGAGGCGCCGACTACGAATACCGGCGACGACTACGGTCCCGACCTCCTGAATCCGGACGAGATTTCCAACGACCTGGTGCACATCGGCATGGCCGAGCGCTACATCAACAAGAGTTTCCGCTGGACTCTGCGAATCGACCGCGAGCGTACCGGGCTCTCGTT
>Ga0315912_10001664_pt1 | contig 26223 bp, 26 predicted proteins | sample VfabasoilMG_FD_204469 | JGI IMG/M metagenome (GOLD analysis project Ga0315912, IMG submission 204469) | Garden soil microbial communities collected in Santa Monica, California, United States - V. faba soil | ecosystem: Environmental > Terrestrial > Soil > Garden | place: USA: California... | reverse complement strand
TTGCCGTCGCGAATCGGAAACGCCTTTGTTTCCAGTGTCCCGAGCTTGTTCCATTCTTTGCCCCACAAGGGTCCGGACAAATCTCTAAGTCCGGAGAAGAGAGGAAACATGCAAGAAATAGTTGTTCAGAGCACCAAGTACCCGGAGATCGTGGTCCAGGGGTCGACGTACGACTACACCTCCGACATCGTCCTGATCGTCGTGGGAGTACTCGCCGCCGCCGCCATCATCTGGCGATACACGGCCATGCGCCGGGGTAAGGATTGATGGGTCAGCCCTCGTTGCGCACGGACTGAAGGTCTCGTCAGTCCGTGCGCAGCGAGCCTGTCAGCTCGCTGACACTTCGCAGGTTGTTCGTCTTCAGATAGTCCGCCACGCCCGCATTGATCTTGCGGCACAGAAGCGGATCGTAAAAAAGAGCGGTTCCCAGGCCCACGGTCGTGGCGCCGGCAATCAGGAACTCCAGCGCATCGTTGACCGTCGTGATGCCACCCTGGCCAATGATGGGCACGTTGTACTTCTTCGCCACGTCGTACACCTGGTGAACCTTGAGCAGCGCGATCGGCTTGATCGCGGGCCCCGATAATCCACCCTGGATATTCCCGATCACGGGCCGCCGCGACTTCACGTCGATGGCCATGCCCATCACGGTGTTGATCACCGCGAATCCATCGGTGCCCGCCTCGATGCAGCGGCGCGCGTTTTCCTTGATGTCGGTCTGGTTGGGCGACAACTTGGTGATGATGGGTTTGCGGGTCGCCTTGCGACAGGCGTCGACCACCTTGGCCGACATGTCCGGATAGTTGCCGAAGGCAACGCCGCCTTCCTTGACGTTCGGGCAGGAAATATTGATCTCGATGGCGTCGATGGGCGAATCGTCGAAGCGGCGCGTGACTTCGACGTACTCCTCGATGGTCGAGCCGGAAACATTCGCGAAGAACCGCGTCTCGGTGAAATCCAGCGTGGGCAGTATCTTCCGCACCACGTGTTCGGCCCCGGGATTCTGCAGGCCGATGGCGTTGAGCATTCCCGACGGCGTCTCGTAGACGCGATGGGGCTTGTTGCCGAGTCGCGCCGCGCCGGTGGTCCCCTTGAGCACGATGGCGCCCACGTCCCGGTTGGAAAAGCCCTCCACCCGCGTGTACTCCTCGCCAAACCCCACGCAGCCCGACAGCAGCACGATGGGCGAGGACAGCGAGAGGCCGCAAAAATCGACTCGGAGGGGGGATTCAAGGGTTTTCGCGGCGGCGTTCATGCGCGGCGCATTGTACGATGCGCGCCCCATGCGAACCCAAGTCCTGCTGCTGTCCGCCCTCCTGGGCGCCGTCTCCATCGCCGCCGCCCAGGCGCCCGCGCCGAACGCGCCGCCCGCCTCCGCCGCGAACCCGGCCACAACCCAACCCAGCTTCCGCGCCTCGGACGAGATCCCGCTGCCAAAGGGATTCGACGACGCGTACTCGCTCGACGAGATCAAGGTCGGTGGCACGGCGCTGACTGAAGAACAGCAGGTTATGCGCTGGCAGGCCGAGCTCGACGCCGGTCGTGCACGTGCCGGGACGCTGGTCGGCGCCTACCGCACCTACCGCGCGCTCACGCCCACCGACTGCGAGGCCGCGCGCCAGTCGCTCATCAAGGCGGATGAACTGGGCAGCGACCAGGCCCAATGGGTGCTGGCCAAGCTCGCGGCCACCGACAGCTGTGGCGCGGTGGATCGCGCGCAACGCGAAATCTGGCTCAAGAAAGCCGTGCTGCTCGATGATCCGCGTGCCGCGCGCGAGTTGATCGCGCTGTACCGCGACTCCGGCCAGCCCGCCGATCGCGCCTCGCAATATCTCTACGCGAGAGTGGCGTCCGGCTACTGGGACGCGATCCAGCCGAGCGCGAATCGCCCCGGCTTCGACGCGGCGGCCCTGCAGGAACTCGAGGCCGCGGTTCCCGCGGAGGATCGCAGCCGCGCCGACGCCGAGGCCGCGAAAATCCTGCAGCAGATGCTCAAGCGGCACGAGCGGTTCACGCCGCCCAAGCCGGGCGAGTTCGCGAAAGGCGAGGCGGGCAACAAGGCCAGCTACGTCGCCTGGCAGGCGGACTACCACCACGAATGCCAGTGGAATCTCAAGAACAACTGCGCGGGCGTGCAGCGCCTGATCTACGTGGACCTCACCAACAAGAACACCGAGTTCCAGAGCTGCCGCGTGGAACTGCTGGCGCGCGACTTCGTCACCGGAGAGCTTTCCACCGAGCCCTTCGCGCGCCGCGTGGTCATCGGCCCGGGCGCCACGCGCCGGCTGCTGCTGGGTGACAACTACGGCACGCCCGACAAGAAGATCGTGAGCGTGCGTTGTTCGCCGCTGCCGCGCATGCTCGACAACTACGCCGCGAATCGCTGCCGCGCCAAGCTCATTGGCAACATCGACGTGGCGAGCTTCTATCCCGAAAACGCGCGGCGTCAGAACATCGAGGGCAGCACCGTGGTGCGTTTCTGGATTCCGCCGGGTTCCAGTGAAGTGACGGACGCCGAAGTCGCCACGTCCAGCGGCAACGCCGAGCTCGACGACGCGGCGATCGCGACGGTGCGCAGCGGCAAGTTCTCGTTCGAATGCGACTACGCGCTGAGCACGCTCAAGATCGCGTTCAAGCTGAACTGAGTGCGGTGTTCCACCTCGTCGTCTTCGAGCCGGAGATTCCGCCCAACACGGGCAACCTGATCCGGCTCGCGGCCAATACCGGCTGCGAGCTGCACCTGGTCAAGCCGCTGGGATTCCGCCTGGACCGCAAGTCGGTGCGGCGCGCGGGCCTCGACTACGACGAACTCGCGACGGTGCACGTGCACGAGAATTTTGCCGCCGCGCGCGCCGCGCTCCCCGGCAACTGGTTCGCCATCGAGACCGGCTCCGCGCGCAGGCATGTCGATGCGCACTTTTCCCCGGGTGACGTGCTGCTGTTCGGTTCGGAGCGCCGCGGCCTGCCGCCGGAGGTGCTGCGGGAGATTCCGCCGGAGAACGTGGTTTCCCTGCCGATGCGTGCCGGCAATCGCAGCCTGAATCTTGCCAACGCGGCCGCAATCGCGGTCTACGAAGCCTGGCGCCAGGCCGGCTTCGCGGGCGCGGGCTGAAGTTATTCGACCTCGGGCCGGATGGGCCGGGTCATGAGGTCCTTGACCACGTCGCGTGCCGGCTCGTTGCCGTACAACACGCGGTAGATGCCGGTGACGATGGGCATGTCCACTTTCTCGCGTACCGCGACCGCGTGCACGGCGCGCGCCGCGGTGTAGCCCTCGACCACCTGGCCGATCTCCTGCAGCGCCTGCTGCACGCTCTTTCCCTCGGCCAGCGCGAGGCCGAAGCGACGATTGCGCGATTGATTGTCGGTGCTGGTGAGCACGAGGTCGCCGAGCCCGGCGAGGCCCATGAAGGTTTCCGGCTGCGCGCCCAGCGCCACGCCGAGACGCGTGATCTCCGAGAGTCCGCGCGTGATCAGCGCCACGCGGGTGTTGGCGCCAAATCCCAGCCCGTCGCACAGTCCCGCGCCCACCGCCAGCACGTTCTTGACCGCGCCGCCGACTTCCACGCCCACGATGTCGGTGGAGGTGTAGGCGCGAAAGTTGGAAGCGTGCAGGCTCTTGGCCAGCTGGTTGGCGTAGGCGGAGTCCGCGGAGGCGATGGTCATCGCCGTCGGCAGGCCCATGCCCACTTCGCGCGCGAACGTCGGCCCGGAGAGCACCGCCACCGGGTACCGGTCGCCGAGCACTTCCCGGGCCACCTGGTGCGGTAGTTTGCCGGTCTCGAGCTCGAACCCCTTGGTCGCCCAGGCGAGGCGCGCGGCGCGTCCCAGGAAGGGCTTGAGCTGGCCGAGCAGCGAACGCAGCGCGTGGCTGGGGACCGCGATGATGATGGCGACCGCGTCCTTGACCGCCGTCGCCAGGTCGTCATGCACCTCGATGGCGTCCGGAAATTTTCCTTCCGGCAGGTAGCGGCGATTGCAGCGCGCGGCGCGCATGGCCGCGGCATCTTCGGCGCTGCGGCTCCACAGTCGTGTCGGATGGCTGGCGCGCGCGAACTGGATCGCGAGCGCCGTTCCCCACGAGCCGGCGCCGAGCACCGCCACGGGCTCGTGCGAGAGTTCGGCTTCGGGCCTGGACACGTCTACGAGACGACGCGGCCGATCAGTTCGCCTGGCCCTTGGCGGCCTGCTGGGCCTGCGCCTGCGCGAGGCCACGCTGGAACAGCTGGTCGAAGTCCACCGGCGGCAGCACGAAGTTCGGGAAACCGCCCTGCGTCACCAGCTGCGACACGGCGACGCGCGCATAGGGGAACAGCATGTTCGGGCAGATCGTGCCGATGGCGCGACGCAGGTCTTCCGGCGTGAGGCCGCGCATGACGAACAGGCCGGCCTGCTTCACTTCCACGAGGAAAGCGGTGGTCTCGCCCTGCTTGGCGCCCACGGTGACCGTGATCACCACTTCATGCAGGTCGGTCGAGAGCACGTTCGACGAGGTGTTGATGTCGAGCGAAATCTGCGGATTCCACTGGCCATCGACGCGCGGGCCCTTCGGCGCTTCGTACGAGCAGTCCTTCAGGTAGACGGATTGCACCGCGAGCATCGGGCCGTTGGGATTCTGGTTAGCCGCGGGTGCGGTCTGGTTTTCCATGGGGCTTTCCTTTGTTGAATGAAGTCAGCGGCCTAACAACGTGTCGAGCTTGCCCGCCGCTTCGAGCGCGGCCAGGTCGTCGCTGCCACCCACGTGGTGGTCGCCGATGAAAATCTGCGGCACGCTGCGGCGGCCGCTGCGCTGGATCATCTCGGTGCGCTTTTCGGGCGCCGATTCGACGTCGATCTCTTCGAGCGTCGCGCCCTTGGAGGCGAGCAGCCGGCGCGCACGATCGCAGTACGGACACCAGCTGGTGGAATACATCACGACGGCCGCGCTCATCACGCCGCCTTGGTGACCGGCAGGTTCTCCGCGCGCCAGGCGGCGAATCCACCGCGCAGCGTGAAGGCCTTGGTGAAACCCTGCTCCGTCAGCTGCCGCACCGCCGCGGCCGCCAGTGACCCCGAGTCGCAATAGACGACCACGGGCTTTTCCTTGAAGCGCTTGAACTGTTCGCCGGCGCCGAGGATCTGGTCCGAGGGCAGCTGCCTGGCGCCGTTGACGTGACCCAGCGCGAATTCCTCGGGCTTGCGGATGTCGAGCACCAGGGCACCCTGGTTCATGAGGCGGATGAGGTCCTGCGAGGAGATCGACGCATACGCCGCGCTGCGCATGCGCGACTCGTAGGTGATCACGATGACCAGCGCGAGCACCACGGCGCTGGCGAGATACGGGTGAGCCGTGACGTATTGGATCAGTCGTTCCATGGGTACCGGATCTGGCCGGGCGAAAAAGGGAGCGCATTATACCGGCGACGCGTGTTTTCGCCGATTTTCCGGCCGTTCGATACTTAGAATATGACCATGGGACGCCACCACCCGCTCGCCCGCCTGCTCCTGGTCGCCGCCTTCGCCATGATGGGTGGTGGGCCGGTGGCCGGCCAGGACGCCAACCCGGCCCGGACCGAGGCCGAACTCAAGGCCGTACGCACCCAGATCGACAAGGTCCGCGCGGAAATGGAACGCGACGCCGGCCGCCGCGACAAGCTGGCGCGCGAAATCGAGGAGTCGGAGAAGTCCGTCGGCACGGCGCGCGGCGAGCTCGACAAGCTGCGCAAGGAACGCGCCGCCCACACGGCGCGACGCGCCGAGCTCGCGGCCCAGCGCCAGCGCGAGGAGGCCGGGCTGGCCGCGGATCGAGGCGCCCTGGCCGGCCAGATCCGCGCCGCGCACATGATCGGGGAGCGCGAGCCGATCAAACTACTGCTCAACCAGCGCGATCCCGCCGAAACCGGCCGCGTGCTCGTGTATTACCAGTACTTCGGCAAGGCACGCGCCAGCCAGATCGCGGCCATCGACGCCCACCTGGCCGAGCTCGCGCGGCTCGACGCGGAGCTGGCCGTCGAGGAAGAACGCCTCGCCGCGCTCGAAGATCAGCAGCGCGGCGAAGTCTCGAAGCTGCAGGCGGCGCGCGAGCGCCGCGGCCGCGCGCTGGTGTCGCTCGAGGCCGAATCGAAGAACCGCGCGCGCGAACTCGAGCGGCTCAAGGACCAGCAATCCGGGCTCGAAAAGCTGGTGCGGGAACTGCGCCGCGCGCTGGAGCGCATCGACAAGTTTCCCACCGACAGCAAGGACGCCTTCGCGAAGCTGCGCGGCAAGCTCGCGTGGCCGGTATCCGGCAGGCTGGTGGCTTCCTACGGGCAGGTACGCGCCGGCGGCGTGAAGTGGGACGGAGTCCTGGTGGCGGGCTCGGCCGGAGCACCCGTGCGCGCGGTTTACCACGGGCGCGTGGTCTACGCGGACTGGCTGTCTGGTCTGGGATTGCTGGTGATCGTGGATCACGGCGACGGCTACCTCAGCCTGTACGGGCACAACGAGCGTCTCTACAAGGAGGTCGGGGAGCGGGTGACGGCGGGCGACACCATTGCCACGCTGGGCGATTCGGGCGGGCGGCCCCGAGCCGAGTTGTATTTCGAGATTCGCAAGGGCGGACGGCCCGTCGACCCCCGGCCCTGGTTCCGGTCGGCGGCGCCCTGAGGCCGCGCCACCGGGGTTGCCACTAGGCGATTCCGCCAACTGCATCAACGTCTTACCTCCGCCGATCGGCCATGGTCCCGTGTTGATGTCCTTCGAAGTCTCCATGGAGCCCTACGCGCAGCTGGTCCGCTCGCTGCTGCCGCGCGCGGCCGCGCTCTGCCTGTTCGACCACACCGGCAAGCTGCTGTGGTCGAGCGTGACCAATACCAACCCGGAGCTCTTCGCGCTCGTGCTCCAGGCCATCGAGGGGCTCGACATGATCGCGGACAAGGCGGCGGCCGTGGGCCAGCACAGCGCGCTCCCCGACGAAGCGCCGGCCTATCTATTCTGGCTGCGCGACGAGCGCGGCTCGCTCGCGGCCGTGGCCGCCGTGGTCTGCACGCGTCCGGCCGGTGACGCGAACCTGCTGCCGTTCTCGTACGTGCACGAAAGCCTGAAGCCGGCGCTGGAACTGTTGCGCCGTGACCTGCTGGCGCGCGCCGACATCGAGAAACTCAACGAACACCTGAGCGCGCGCGACAAGGACCTGGAACTGCTGCTGTCGGTGACCGGCAGCCATCCGCAGGCCAGCGGCTCCGACGACCTCGGGTCGCTGCTGGCCAACGCGGCCGGACACCTGAAATGCGTGCTGGCCGGCATCGTGGTGCCGGACAAGGGACTCACGCTCACCTGGCCCGACACCGGCGACGCGACCATCCTCACGCGCACGCAGAAACAACTCCTGGCGATCACGCACGCGCGCCGCGATCCGCTGGTCATCAACAAGATCGCCACGCAGGCGGGGCAGGTCGCGATTCCGTATCGCATCCTCGCCTGCCCGCTGCGCCAGGGCAGCGGCCGCACCTCGGGCGTGCTGGCCCTGTTCCGCAAGCTCGACGCGCCGGAATTCATCGGCCGCGACGTGCACCTCGCCGACCTGCTGGCGCGGCGCGTGGCCGCGAGCATCGAGACCAGTTACGACGCGCTCTCCGGGCTGCTGACGCGCGCCGCGCTCGAGCAACGCGTCAAGCTGCTGTTCAGCGAGGCCGAGACGCGCGAGCGCCGCTGGAGCCTGCTGTACGTCGACATCGACGAGCTGCACGTCATCAACGAAAACTTCGGCATGCACGTCGGCGACCAGGCCATCGCGCAGATCGGCGACCTGCTGCGCAAGCACCTGCCGCCGAATTCCGTGGCGGCGCGCATCTCGGGCGACCGCTTCGCGGTCGCCATGCCGTCGGACATCGACGAGGCGGCGATGTTCGGCGAGGGCCTGCGCGAGGGCGTGACCCGTCTATCTACCGCCGGTGTCGACGCGCGCTTCAGGCTCTCGATCAGTCTCGGCGTCACGCCGTTCAACGGCCGCGATGGCGAGTTCGGCCGTTCGCTGGCCGAGGCGGAGACCGCCTGCAAGGCCGCCAAGGACCGCGGTCGCAACCGGCTCGAGACCTTCCAGGAAAACGACGTCAGCATCATCCGCCGCTTCACCGACATCAACGTCGCCACCGACGTGCGCGCCGCGCTCGCGGAAAACCGCCTGCGCCTGGTGGCGCAGATGATCGCGCCGTTCGCCGAGGGTCCGCAGGCGCGCCCGCATTACGAACTGCTGCTGCGCATGCTGGATCCGGAAGGCAACACCATCGGCCCGGACCGATTCCTCTCCGCCGCGCTGCGCTACCAGATGATGCCCACCATCGACCGCTGGGTGATCTCCAGCGTCATCGAGCTGCTGCGCCCGCGCCGCGAGCTGCTGGTGAATGCGCCGGTGTGTTTCACCATCAATTTCTCCGGCCAGTCCCTGCACGACGACGAGTTCGCGGACTACGTGATCCGCAGCATCGAGACCAGCCGCATCAATCCCGCCGTGTTCTGCTTCGAGCTCACGGAAAGCGCCGCGGTGGCCAGCATCAACGACGCCGAGGCGCTCATGCAGCGGCTGCGCAAGCTCGGCTGCGGCGTGGCGCTGGATGACTTCGGCACCGGCCTGTCGTCGCTGTCGTACCTGCGCTCGATGCCGGTGTCCATGCTCAAGATCGACGGCAGTTTCGTGCGCGACATCCTCAAGGACGAACGCGCCGAGTCCATGGTGCGCGCCATCGCCCAGCTGGCCCGCGCGATGGACATCACCACGGTGGCCGAATACGTGGAGACCGACGAGATCCGCGCGCGCGTGCGTTCGCTCGGCGTGGACTATGGACAGGGATTCGCCATTGCGCGCCCGGTGCCGGTCGGCGAAGTGCTGGACGTACTGCCGGTGCTCGCGGCCGCCACGCCCGGCGCGTTCCTCATCGACGACGGTGCCCGCCACGCGGGCTGACGCGACATGGGATAGGATTTGCGCCCATGAAGTTGCTGGTTCTCGGAATCATCATCGGAGTGCTGATCGCACTGGGCAGCAGCGTGTTCGCGCATCGCGATGCCCCCGCCACCGCCCCGGCGCCGGCCGTCGTGGCCACGAACACGCGCACGCCGCTGCCGGCGACGGAATCCGCGCAGCTCGCCGAGGTGCTGGAGCGCGTGCAGCGCGAGTACGTCGACGAAGTCAGGAATCCCGCGCTCATCGACGACGCGCTGCGCGGCCTGGTCGCGGGGCTCGATCCCTATTCCTCCTATCTCGATGCCGAGGAATACGCGGATCTGCGCGTGAGCACCGCCGGTACCTACGCCGGCATCGGCATCGAAGTTTCCACCGCGGACCGCGCCCTGCGCGTGGTGCGTCCATTCCGCGATTCGCCGGCGGCGGCCGCGGGCATCCAGAGCGGCGACATGATCTCGGCCATCGACGGGCTCGCCGTGGGCAATGACCTCGATGCGGCCATGGCGCGCATGCGCGGGCCGCGTGGCTCCGCGGTGAAACTCTCCGTGGTGCGCACCGGTTCGGCGCTGCCGCTGGAGTTCACGGTGGAACGCGCGCAGGTGGACGTGCACAGCGTCGCGATGGTGGAGCTCGAGGGCGGTTACCTCTATGCGCGCATCACGACGTTCAGCGATACCACGGCGCTGGATTTCGCGGCCGGCGTGGCGCGACTGCGCCGCGACCTCGGTGCCAAGCCGCGCGGCGTGGTGCTCGACCTGCGCAACAATCCGGGCGGCGTGCTCGAGTCCGCGGTGGAGATCGCCGACCAGCTGCTCGAAGAAGGCGTCATCGTGACGGCCGATGGCCGCACGCCCTCCGCGCGCTTCAGCATGTCGGCCACGCCCGGCGAGGTGATTCCCGGTGTTCCGGTGGTGGTGCTGGTGAATGGCGGTACCGCATCCGCGGCGGAAATCCTCGCGGGCGCCCTGCAGGATCATCACCGCGCCCGGCTGCTCGGTGGCCGCACCTTCGGCAAGGGCTCGGTGCAGACGGTGATGCCGCTGTCGGGAGGCCGCGCCATCAAGCTGACCACGTCGCGGTACTACACTCCGTCCGGACGATCCATCCAGGGAAGGGGAATCGAACCTGACATCGAATTCGAAGTGGACGCGCAGCCTGCCGATCTCGACGACGCGCGTACCCGCCAGGCCCTCGGTTCCCGCGACCCCGCGGTTCGCGCCGCGCTCGACCTGCTGCGTGGCAGGAAGATCCGCGCGCCCGGCGTCGAGCTCGCCGCGCGTTCCAGCGGCGTGATGCGGAACTGACGCTCACCATGGATCTCCTCGCCTGGTTCATCGATTTCATCCTGCACCTCGACAAGCACCTGGTCGAACTGCTGCGGGACTACGGCATCTGGATCTACGCCATCCTGTTCCTGATCGTGTTCGCGGAGACCGGCTTCGTGGTGACGCCGTTCCTGCCGGGCGACTCGCTGCTGTTCGCCGCCGGGGCGCTCGCCGCGGTGGACACCAGCGGCACGTTGTCCGCGCCGCTGGTCTCGCTGCTGCTGATCATCGCGGCAGTGGCGGGCAACACGACGAACTACCACATAGGACGGTGGATAGGCCCGCAGGCCTTCAGCGGCAAGTACCGTTTCCTCAAGGTGGAATACCTGCAGCGCACCGAGGCGTTCTTCGGCAAGTACGGTCCCATGACCATCGTGATGTCGCGCTTCGTGCCCATCATCCGCACCTGCGCGCCGTTCGTGGCCGGCATCGGGCGCATGTCCTATGGCCGCTTCCAGGCTTACAACTTCGCGGGAGGCATCGGCTGGGTGCTGATCTGCACCTGGGCCGGTTTCTTCTTCGGCAATATTCCCATCATCAAGAACAACTTCGGCCTGGTGACCATCGGCATCATCGTGGTGTCGATGATCCCGGTGGCGTGGATGGCCCTTCGGAAGTAGGGAAAGATGAGCGGCTACCGCAGCTTCGCCTACCGCGCGGACATCGATGTCCCGGTGGAGCGAGTGTGGCGGGCCTTCACCGACAGCCGGATGCTCGAGCGCTGGACCGCGCCGGGGGCGACTTGCGCACCGCGGGAAAAAGGCCGCATGCACGTGGTGTTCGGGCCCGGCGTGGAACTGGACGGGCACATCGACGTGCTGATCACGCCGCAACGACTGCGTCTCATCCTGCTGCCGACGCCCGGCATGCCCGGCACCGACGCCGTGATCATCGAGGACTTCCTCTTCGAGCGCGTCAAACCCGCCGGCACCGTCATCCGGCTGCTGTCGAGCGGAGTGCCTGCCGGCCAGGGCTGGGTGACGTACTATCTGGTCAAGCGTCGGCACTGGGAACTGGCGCTGACCCGCCTCAAGGTGTTCCTCGAGAAGGGCCTGGACCAGGAAAAATAAGATCGGGGAACAACCACATGGCCGGTTTCATTCTGCGTGGACTCGTCGCGGCGCTCGGACTCTGGGCGGCCACGGAAATTCTGCATGGCATCCGGATCGACTCGCCGATGACGCTGGTGCTGGCGGGTTTGTTGTTAGGCCTGGTGAACGCCATCGTGCGGCCGTTCGCGCTGCTGCTGTCGCTGCCCGCGTTGCTGCTGACGCTGGGACTGTTCCTGCTGGTGGTGAACGCGGCGATGCTGGGCCTCGTGGCGCTGATGTTGCCGGGGTTCCAGATCGCGGGCTTCTGGACGGCCGTCGGCGCGGCGCTCATCGTGAGCATCGTCAGCTGGATCGGCTCGTGGTTCATCGGCTCGAAGGGCCGCGTCGAAGTCATCCGCCCCAAGAACTAGTGGGGGCAGCCCCCATTTCCTGGCAAAAGGGGTCAGGCCTCAACCGGCCGTCGACGGCTCCTTCTGCTCGTCCTCGTCCAGCCGCTTCACGTCCTTTCTCGGCCAGCTCACCAGCGCCACACCCGCGAAGATCACCGCCATGCCGATGAGCTGGTTCGCGCCCAGGTGCTCGTCGAGAATCCACCAGCCGAGCACGGCCGCGATCGCGGGATTCACGTAGCTGTAAGTGCCGACCAGCGCCGGCGTGGTGTTCTTCGCCAGCCACGCGAACGCGGTGTACGCGAGGCAGGAACTCAGCAGCGTCAGGTAGATCATCGCGGTGAGACCGGTCTTCGACCAATGCCAGTCCGCGATCTCGCCGGTGGCCGCGCCCGCCGCGGTGAGCATCAGTCCGCCCAGGGTCATCTGCACGGAAGTGAAGGTGAGCACGTCGAGCTTCGAGTGTGCGTTGCGGATGTACACGGTCGATGCCGACCAGGAAAACACCGCCACCAGGATGAGCAGCTGGTAGCCGAAGTGATTGGCCACGAACCCGTCGCGCGGCCAGATGATGAGAATGGTGCCGGCGAAACCGACGATCAGTCCGATCAGCGTCTTCCGGTCGATGGCATGCGCGCGCCGTCCGCGCGTCGCCAGCAGTGCGATCCACAGGGCGGCCGAGGCATTCAGGATGGCCGTGGTGTTCGACGCCACGTGCTGCATGGCGATGTTGGTGGCGCCATTGGCGATGAACACGTTGCCGACGGCCACCACGAACATGTGCCGCCACTCGGCGGCGTCGAGATCGAAGCGGTTGCCGAGCGCCAGCGTGGTCAGTCCGAGCAGCACACCCGCGCACAGGAACCGGATGCCGCCGAACAGCAGCGGCGGCAGTTCGTGCACGCCGATGCTGGCCACTAGATACGTGGAACCCCAGACGAGATACACGGTGGCGAAGCACACCAGGAGCTTCGCGCGATGCGTGGAATGCGCGGACATGGGGAAAATGGGGACATTCCTATTTTCTGTAACAACTCGCGGGCGCCTGCCCGTGAGTCACGTACCCGATTGTTACAGAAAATAGGAATGTCCCCATTTTCCCCACCCGCGGCATCAGGCCGCTTTGCGCACTCCGACGCGGTACAGCCACCAGCCGATGCCCGCGAGAATCGCCAGGCCGGCGATTTCGCCGACCGATCCTCCAAGTTGCAGGCCGGCCGGCAGCGCCATGACGTCGCCGCGTCCCGCCGCCACGATCGGGATCGCCATGAGGATGCCCATGAGCGCTTCACCGGTGATGAGTCCGGCCGCGAACAACATGCCGGTGCGATTGCGCTTCTCGACCTCGTCTTCGCTCAGACCTTTTCCGAAAGTGCGCGTCACCAGGAAGTTGAGCAGGCCGCCGAGGAAAATCGGCACCATGGTCTCGAGCGGCAGGTAGATGCCGATGGCCGCGGCCAGCACCGGCACGCGGAACGGGGCCTTCTTCGCCTTCAGGACCTGGTCGAAGACGATGACGGCGACGCCGATCAATGCGCCGATGCCGATCATGTCCCAGGGCAGTTGGCCGCCAAACAAGCCGCGAGCCACCGACGCCATGAGGTTGGCCTGCGCCGCCTCGAGCGGATTCGGATGCTCGGGCGTGGCCACGCCAATGCCATAGGCCTTGGCGAGCAGGTTGAGGGTGGGCGCCATCACCATCGCGCAGGAAATCGAGCCGATGGCCAGCATCACCTGCTGGCGCCAGGGAGTCGCACCGACCAGGTAGCCCGCCTTGAGATCCTGCAGGTTGTCGCCGGCGATGCAGGCGGCGCAGCACACCACGGCGCCGATCATGACCGCGGCCACGGGCCCGATGGCCGAGGTCTTGCCGAGGAATCCCAGCAGCACCAGCGCGGCGAACAGGATGGTGGCGATGGTGATGCCCGACACCGGGTTGTTGGAGGATCCCACCAGGCCCGCCATGTATGCGGAGACCGAACAGAAAAGGAATCCGGCCACGACCATGATCACGGACATCGCGATGCCGATGCCGATGCTGTCGACGATGCTGTAGTACAGGATCGCCAGCGGAATCGTGAACAACACGATGCCGATCAGCACCGACTTCATGGGCAGGTCGCGCTCCGTGTGCGCGATGTTCGCGTTGCTGCCGGCGCGCGCCGCGGCCAGGCCGCTCTTCACTCCCGAGACGATGGAGTGTCGGAGGGTGATCAGCGCCCACAGGCCGCCGACCAGCATGGCGCCCACACCGAGATAACGGATCTGCGCGCCGCGCAGGATCTGCGCCGACGCTTCCGCGCAGGCTTCACCGGACAGGCCCTGGCAGGCCGCGGCGATGGTGCCCGCGAGCTCGGGATTGTCCGGCAGGAAATACGCGTGGTAGATCGGAATCGCGATGTTGAACGACAGCAAACTACCCGACAGCACCACGGCGCCGATGTTGAGCCCGACGATGTAACCTACGCCGAGCAATGCGGGCGAGATGTTCGTGCCCATGTAGCCCAGGTACTTGCCGACGAAACCGCTGGCCAGCGCGCTGTCGGGGATGAGGCGCAGGCCGCTGGCCGCGATCACCTTGCCGATGCCACCCACCAGCGCGGAAATTCCCAGCACCTTCACGCCTTCCTTGGGATTCTCACCGGCGCGCAGCACTTCGGCCGCGGCCTTGCCTTCGGGAAACGCCATCTGCTGATCGACGATCAACGAGCGGCGCAGCGGTACCGAGAACAGGACTCCCAGCAGGCCACCGAGACCGGCAATCGCCAGCACCCACATGTACTTGAAGTCGCTCCAGTAGCCCATGAGCACCAGCGCCGGGACCGTGAAGATCACGCCCGAGGCGATGGACGTTCCGGCCGAGGCGCCGGTCTGAACGATGTTGTTCTCGAGAATTCCGCCGCCACCCAGTGCGCGCAGCACGGCCATGGAGACCACCGCCGCGGGAATGGCCGAGGCGATGGTCATGCCGGCGAACAGTCCGAGGTAGGTGTTGGCCGCGGCCAGCACCGTGGCCAGCACGATGGACAGGATGATGGCGCGCGCGGTGAGCTGTGGCGCGGTGGCGTCGTTCGGATTCATCTATCTACTCCCCGGCGGAACTCAGTTCCACCCGCAGCTTTCGTTCTTGTTCTGCTCGGCGAGCCAGCCCTCGAGCGGCTTGAAGTAATCGATGATGGCCGAGGCGTCCATGGTGCGCGTGCCGGTGAGCTTCTCCAGCGTGTCGGGCCACGGCTGGCTGGAACCCAGGCTCAGCATTTCGCCGTAGCGGCGGCCGGCTTCCTTGTTGCCGAAGATCGAGCACTCGTTCAACGGACCCTTGAAGCCCGAGGCGTCGCACAGCGCCTTGTGCAGCTGGAATTGCAGGATGAACGACAGGAAGTACCGCGTGTACGGCGTATTGCCGGGGATGTGGTACTTCGCGCCCGGATCGAAATCCTCTTCACTGCGCGGCACGGGCGGCGACAGGCCCTGGTACTTCTCGCGCAGCTCCCACCAGGCCTTGTTGTAGTCGGCGGGCTTGATGGCGCCGCTGAACACACCCCAGCGCCACTGGTCTATGAGCCGGCCGAAGGGCAGGAAGGCGATCTTTTCCAGCGCCATCTTCATCTGCTGGTTGATCACGGCTTCCTGCGAGGGCTTCACCGCGCGCACCAGGCCGATCTGGTGTAGATAGGCCGGCGTCACCGAGAGATTCACCGCGTCGCCGATGGCTTCGTGGAAGCCGTCGTGCGCGCCGTCCTGGAAGAGCTGCGGCTGGTCCTTGTACCAGAGGTAGTAATAGACGTGGCCGAGCTCGTGGTAGACCGTGAACAGGTCTTCCTCGATGGGCTTCATGCACATCTTGATGCGCACGTCGTCGCCTTCGTCCATGTCGTAGGCGCTGGCGTGACAGACCACGTCGCGATCGCGCGGCCGCGAGAACATGGAGCGCTCCCAGAATTTCTCCGGCAGCGACGGGAAACCGATCGAGGTGTAGAAACTCTCCGCCGACTTCGTCATGCGAATCGGGTCCCAGCCCTGAGCCTGCAGCTGCCGGTCCGCGGTCTCGATGCTGGCGTTGGGATAGGGCTTGAGCAGGTCGTCGTAAACGCGGTTCCACTGCTGCGCCCACATGTTGCCCAGCAGGTGCGCCGGAATGGGCTTGCCCGCGGGCACCTTGTCCGCGCCGTATTTCGTCGCGAGGCGCTTGCGCGCGTAGCAGTGCAGGCTCTTGTAGAGCGGCTCCACCTGCGAATAGAGACGGTCGGCTTCCTTCTCGAAATCCCCGGCCGACATGTCGTAACGCGAACGCCACAACACGCCGAGGTCCTCGAAGCCGAGTTCGCGCGCGCCTTCGTTGGCGAGTTCGGCGAAGCGCGTGTACTTGGCACGCATCGGGCGCGAGATGGTGTGCCATCCCGTCCATGCCTCGGTGATCTCGTCGTAGTTGCGGCTGGTGGCGATGATCTCGCCCAGCGCGTCGAGGTTCTTGCAGCCGCCTTCGTCGCTGCCGAACTTCAGCACCGTTTTTCCCTGCGGGCAGTACTTGCCGCGGCCGTACATGGCTTCGAGATCGGTGGACAACGTCGCGAGCTCGTCGCGCTTGGCCGCGTCCGCCGGCGCCGGCGCGCTGACGGCCAGCTTGATGAGCATCAGCGAACGCGCGGTGCTCGCGTCCTGCTTGGCCGGATCGAAAGCCTTCGCCTCGCCCGCCTTGCGGCTGAAGAATTCCAGCAGCCGGCTGGTGGTCAGCGAATTTAGGTACTCCGTGTCCGCGGTGATGTACGTGGACTGCACCCATCCCGCGGCGTTGAGCTCGCGGTTGAGCGGGATCAGTTCCTCGTTGACCTTGGCGACGAAGGCCTTGGCGTCGCCGCCGTCCTTCGGCGCGTCGGCGACCGGCGCCCCGGATCCGGAGCAACCCGAGAGGGCAATGGCAGTGGCCGCGGCAATGGCCGCGGCTCGCGCTTGAATGTTCATCAGCGGACCCCCGCCAGGAATTTCTTCAGCCACGGCGAGAGCAGCAGCAGCACGCCGCCACCGATCACACCCCACCAGAAGATGAACATGAACTGGTCCGGCATCTTCGTCGGGTCATCCCAGTCGAAGTTGCCCGAGAACTGCCCGGCGATGTTGTTGCCCAGCGCGGTGGCGATGAACCACACGCCCAGTGCCTGCCCGACGAATCGTGCGGGCGCGAGCTTGCTGAAAGAGCTCAGGCCGACGGGGCTGAGGCACAACTCGCCGAAGGTGTGGAACAGGTAGGTGAGCAGCAGCCAGGTGGGCAGCACCTTGTCTCCGGCCACGACGTACTGCGATGCCAGCACCATGACATAGAAGCCCACGCCCATGAGGATGAGGCCCAGCGCGAATTTCACGGGCGCGGAAGGATCGAGATTGCGCGCGCCCAGCTGCACCCAGATGGCGGCGAACACCGGCGCGAAGATGATGATGAACATCGGGTTGGCGGCCTGCAGCGTGCCGGCGGCCATGTCCCAGCCGAACACATGCCGGTCGGTGTAGCGATCGGCGAACAGGTTCAGCGAAGCGCCCGCCTGCTCGAAGCCGGCCCAGAACATGGCGCAGGCGAGGAACAGGACGAACATCACCACCACGCGCTTGCGCTCTTCGAGATTCAGTCCCGCGAAAAAGCCGAGATAGATGAAGTAGAAAGCCGCGAACGCGAAGATCACCCAGGTGGCGCTGTTGGAGATGGCCACGGGATCGAGCGGTATCGTGCCCGTGACGCCGAGCGCGACCACCAGCACCAGCAACACGCCGCCGATCACGATGGGAGTCCAGCTGGCGCGACCATGCGTCGCGAAGGCCGCGGGAGCGGCACCCGCTTCACCGAGGTACTTGCGCGTCATCGCGAACTGCACCAGGCCGAGCGCCATGCCGATCGCGGGCAGCGCAAAACCAAAGCCCCAGCCGAAACGCTGCGCGACTTCAGGCACCAGCAGCGAGCCGATGAAGGCGCCGAGGTTGATGCCCATGTAGAAGATGGAAAAACCGGCATCGCGGCGCGAGCCGCCTTCCGGGTACAGCTGCGCCACGATGGCGCTGATGTTGGGCTTGAGCAGCCCGACGCCGACCACGATGATCATGAGGCCGCAGAAGAACAGCTGCGTGTTCCCGAAGGCTAGGCAGGCATTGCCCACCATGATGAAGATTCCACCCCACCACACCGCGCGTTGCGCGCCGATGATCCGGTCGGCGATGTAGCCGCCCAGCAGCGAGAGTAGATAGGTGCCGGAGATGTAGAGGCCGTAGATGGCGCTGCCGGTCTTCTCGTCGATGCCGAGGCCGCCGTCCTGGATGGCTGCCACCAGGTAGAGCAGCAGGATGGCGCGCATGCCGTAGTAGGTGAAGCGCTCCCACATCTCGGTCATGAAGAGCGTTGCCAGGCCGCGCGGGTGTCCGAAAAAACTGCGGCTGGAGTCGGGCAACCCGGAGGTTGCCGAGGTCGAATCCGTCATCGTGTACCCCGATATTCTTGTGGACGCTGTTGCGTCGCGATGGCGCGCAGTCTGAACCAAGCCGGCTGGACCCAGCAAGGCGGCCCAAAAATGGGGACATCCCTATTTTCCTGCTTCCGGGGAAGTGCTTGGTGCCGCGCGGCGGATCACCCGGGCAGTCACTGGAAAACAGGAATGTCCCTGTTTTCCGGGTCAGCTGGCTTCGGCTTCTTCCTTTTCGGCCGCCGCGGCGTCCTTGAGGCGCATCTTGTGCATGACCCGGGCCATGACCACGCCACCCTCGTAAAGGATGTACATCGGGACGGCCATGATGGTCTGGGAGATCGCGTCCGGCGGCGTCAGGAAAGCCGCCACCACGAAGATGCCGATGATCACGTAGCCGCGATTGGCCGCGAGTTTCTCCAGCTTCACGAGGCCGGTGAGCACCAGCAGCACCACGGCCACGGGCACCTCGAAGGCCACGCCGAAGGCGAAGAACATGGTGAGCACGAAGTCGAGCAGGCTGGCGATGTCCGGCGCGTAGGTGACGCCGGCGGGCGTGGTGCTGATCAGGAACATGAACATCACCGGGAACACCGCGTAGTACGCGAACAGCGCGCCCGAGTAGAACAGCAGCACCGACGACACCAGCAGGGGCACGGCGAAGCGCTTCTCGCGCTTGTACAGGCCGGGCGCGACGAAAGCCCATATCTGGTACAGCACCACCGGCATGGCGATGAACAGCGCCACGTAGAACGACACCTTGAAGGGCGTCATGAACGAGCCGACCACGTTGGTGTTGAGCAGCGAACTGCCCGCCGGCAGCTTGTCGATCAGCGGGCGCGCGATCAGCGAAAAGAGGTCGTTGGCGACGATCGCGCAGGGAATGAAGGCCACCAGCAGCGCGATGACCGCCTTCATGAGGCGATTGCGCAGCTCCAGCAGGTGCGACATCAGCGTGCCTTCGGCCAGGGCCTCCGCCTGCTTCTGCTGTTCGCTCTCCGCGGCCATGGGATCAGGGCGCCTTGCGCCCGTCGTCGACCGGCGTAGTAGTTAGATCGAACTCGGCCTGCGCGCCAGCCGCGGGCTGTTCCGGCTCGGCGCGCTGCGAGGAATGCATGTGGTGATCCGGCGGATAGAACTCTTCCTCCGGCTGGTCGACATAGGCGGGCGTCGTGGGCGCCGCGGGCGTGGCCGGTGTTTCCGTGGTGGCCGCGCCTTCCGTCGCCGGGGCTGCCGGAGTTGCCACTGGTGGCGTCACGGCCGGGGCAGTCGTGTCCGGAGGCGCGGGCTTGTGCCGCGGCTCCAGCGAGGTGTCGATGCCGGGATCGATGCTCATGTTGCGCTCGAGGTTGCCGGCTTCATCCTCGAGCTGCTCGCGGAACTGCCGGGCCATGGCGCGCGCGCGCCCGACCCAGCGCCCCACCTGCTGGGCAAGCTTGGGCAGTCGCTGCGGACCCAGCACGATCAGCGCGATCGCGAAGATCAGCAGCAGTTCTGAAAATCCAACCTCGAACATGGAATGCTCCGCCGGGCGGCGGTCACGACCGGGCGTTGACTAGCAGCGGCGCCGTGCGCTCAGGCCTTGTGTTCGCTCTTTTCCGGATTCTTGGTCGAATCGGAAAACTCGGCATCGGCCTTGAGCTGTTTGACGGACTCTTCTGCATCGCCCTCGTTCATCGACTTCTTGAATCCGCGCACGGCGGAGCCGAGGTCGGACCCGATCGTCTTGAGCTTCTTGGCTCCAAAGATCACGAGCACGACGATCAGGATGACAACGAGTTCTTTGAAACCAATGGGGCCCATGAGCCGCTCCTGTAGGGGGTCCAAGACCCGAAAAAGTCCCGGAATGATAAGTCAACAGAGGCCCCGAACCGAAGAAAGTTCGGCGCCAGGCGAGACTCGCATCACGGGCCGGGGGCCTGTGTTAAGTCTTTGTCATTATTGGGAGTTATGCCAAGTCGGAGCCGGGTGACGTCTGCAGCCAGAATGTCACCGGACCGTCGTTCACCAGGGAGACTTTCATGTGGGCCCCGAACTCCCCGGTGGCGACATCACCGTGGCGCCGGCGCGCCAGTTCCACGAGTGCGTCGAACCGCGCGCGTGCCACGTCCGGGGCGGCGGCGGTGCTGAACCCGGCGCGCATGCCCTTTTGCGTGTCGGCGGCCAGCGTGAACTGCGAAACCAGCAGCAGGCCACCCTTGATGTCCGCCAGCGAGAGATTCATGCGGCCGGCATCGTCTTCGAATATCCGGTAACCGAGCACGCGTTCGAGCAACCGCTCGATCTGGGGCGCTTCATCACCGCGCTGCACCCCGATGAGCGCGAGAACGCCTCGGCCGATGCTGCCGGTGACACGCTCCTCGACCGTAACCCGCGCCTCGCTGACCCTTTGTATGAGTGCTATCACCCCGGGATTGTGCCCGGTGGCATTTGCGCGCCCAAGTCCTTAATATCGCGGCCTGTTTTTCCCGGCCCCTCGGGCCTCAGAGGCTGAATCTCGTCATGGCATTGCGCATTCCGGTCGTCGCTACCCTCACGTTCCTCGCGCTCGGCGCTTCCCTTGCCCAGGCCCAGGCGCCCACGGTCGCCGGCGATGCCAAGCGTGGCCAGACCCTGGCCTACACCTGCAACGGCTGTCACGCCATTCCTAACTACAAGAACGTGTATCCGACCTACTCGGTGCCCAAGCTGCGCGGCCAGCGGCCGGAGTACCTGGTCGCGGCGCTCAAGGCCTACAAGAGCGGCGAGCGTTCCCACGGCACCATGCATTCCCAGGCCGCATCGATGAACGAGCAGGACATGGCGGACATCGCCGTGTATCTCGCCGGCAACGAGGTGTTGTCCAAGTCCGCCAACGACGTGCCCGCCACCGCGCGCCCCAAGGCCACCGAAGTGTGCCTCGCCTGCCACGGCACCAATGGCGTCGGCATCACGGCCGACTACCCGACGATCTCGGGCCAGCACCGGGACTACCTGCAGCGCGCGCTCACCGACTACAAGAAGGGCGGTCGCAAGAACGCCATCATGGCGGGCATGGCCGCGACGCTGACCGCGGAAGACATCGAGCAGCTGGCGGCCTACTACTCGAAGCAGGAACCGGCGCTCGAGACGCTCAAGCTGAACGAGAACTACAAGGCCACCGCCGCGAAGTAATCGCGGCGGCAACTACTTCGCGGCCAGCTGCTTCTCCAGGAAGGTGACGATCGTCTTCTGGTAGAAGTCGCGATTCGTCTTCTTCCGGAATCCGTGCCCCTCATCCTTGGCCGCGAGGTACCAGACTTCGCCGCCACGCGCGCGGATCTTCGTGACCATCTGCTGTGACTCGCTGGCCGGGACGCGCGGGTCGTTGAGCCCCTGCACCACGAGCAACGGCCGGTTGATGCGCGCCGCATTGGTCAGCGGCGAAATCCGCTGCAGGTAGGCGCGCATCTTGGTGAGCCGCTCGTCGCCATATTCCTGGCGCCGCAGGTCGCGCCGATAGGCGGAGGTGCTCTCGAGGAACGTGACGAAGTTGGAGATGCCGACCACGTCGATGCCGCCGCGCAGGCGCTCGCCGAAGTTCACCAGGGTCGCCAGCGACATGTAGCCGCCGTACGAACCTCCCGTGACGAACACCTTCTTCGCATCCAGGTCGCGTTGCGCGCCGATCCACACCAGCAACGCGCCGATGTCCTTCACCGCATCCTCGCGGTCCATGCCGTTGTCGAGATCCAGGTAAGTGCGGCCATAACCGGTCGAACCGCGCACGTTTGGCGCGATCACCACGAAGCCCATCTCGCGCACCAGGAATTGCGTGAACGGGCTGAAGGTCGGCACCGACTGGCCTTCCGGACCGCCATGGATGTCGATGATCACCGGGTGCGGTCCGGGAGTGTTCGGTTTGTAGACGAAGGCGGGAATCTGCCGATGGCCCCCACTCACGCGGTCGAAGGTGGGATATCGCACCAGCTGCGCCGGCACGAACTGCAGCGGATCCACGGGACCGGCTTCGCTGCGCGTGTAACGAACCACCGCGTTGCGCTCGACTTCGATCACGAAGACATCGCGCGGCGCCTGCGGACTCTCCAGCGTCAACGCCAGCCGTTTGCCCGACGGGTCGAAGCCGATGCGCCCGATGCGGCCATCGGGCAGCGGCGGCAGCAGCTCCGCGCGGCGCGCCACGTCCACCACGGTGAGCTTGCTCACGCCGTCCACGTTCGCCACCCAGGCGAGATAGCGCCCGTCATTGGTGCGCTCGAAGCCTTCGATGTCCCAGGGAATGTGCGCGGTCAGCACCTCGACCTCGCCGGTGACGAGATCCACGCGTCGCAGCTGCTCGAATTCGCTGTCGCGATTGGTGACGAGGTAGACACCGCGGCCGTCGGCCGTGAATCGCGCGTCGTTCACGCTGGCGGGCTCGTCGCCTTCGCTCACCGGGGTCAGCGCCGCCGTGGCGATGTCCATGACGAACAGGTGCGATTCATTCACCGACACGAAGTTCCTGATCAGCAGCCTGGTGTCGTCCGGCGACCAGTCCTGCACCGACCAGTTTTTCTGGAAGCCGTTGTAGACCAGCCGGGGCGGCACGTTGTTAGCCGGCTCGGCGATGTAGAGGTCGTAGCTCACGCCGTCGCGCGCCGTGCCGTGGAAGGCCACCCGTCGGCCATCGTGGCTCCAGGCCAGGCCGCCATGCAGGCCCGCGCCCGAAGTCACGAGGCGGATGGCCCGCGTGTTCAGGTCGAAATAGTGAACCTGCGAATTCTCGTTGCCTCCCTGGTCGCGCAGGAAAACGAAGCCCGGAGCCACCGCCGATTGCGGAGCACGCGCCACGGAAACCGGCTCCGGCGCGAAGGTAAGTTGTTCGCGATCTCCCATGGGCATCATGACCCGGTGAATCTGCTCGGTGTCGCCGAACCGGGTGGAGATCAGCAGCCCGTCTCCGGGCAGCCAGTCCACGAAAGAGGCGCCGCGCGAGTTCATGTAGTTCTCGAGCCGCGCGGTCAGCGGGGTATCGACCGCGGGAATATTGTCGAGCACCAGGTTGCCGCGTTCTTCGACGGCGGCGAAGGCGCCACTACATGCCAACGCCATGAGAGTTGTCAGGAGTAATTTGCGATTCATGCTGATATGTTGCCCCAAGCGATGAATGCGAGTCTGCCACGCCTGACGAAGTTCGCCGATGGAATCACCGCGGTGGACACCGAGTACGTGCGGCCCCAGATGGATGCCGCGCACGTCGTCGCCTGCGGTACGCGCGCCGTCATCCTCGATACCGGTCCGAACACCGCCGTGCCGCTCATCCTGTCAGCGCTTTCCGATCTCGGCATCGAGCGTGACGCCGTGGATTTCCTGTTCCTGACCCACGTGCACCTGGATCATGCCGGTGGCGCGGGCGCGCTCATGCGCGAGTTGCCGCGCGCCACCGCGGTGGTGCATCCGCGTGGTGCGCCCCACATGATCGACCCCTCGAAGCTCATCGCCGGCACGCGCGCCGTCTACGGCGACGAGCTCTACTCGAAACTCTACGGCGAGATCCTGCCCATCGCCCGCGAGCGCGTGGTCATCGCGCAGGACGGCCAGCGCTTCGACGTGGACGGCCGCACCTTCGAGTGCGTGCATACGCCCGGCCACGCCATGCATCACCAGGCCATCGTGGATCACGGGTCCACCTGCATCTTCACCGGCGACACCTTCGGGTTGTCGTACCGCGAGTTCGACACCGCGCGCGGGCCGTGGATCATGCCGACCACCACGCCCACGCAGTTCGACCCCGCGCAGCTCAAGGCCTCGGTGGTGCGGCTCATGCAATTCCGCCCGCGGCGGCTGTATCTCACGCACTACAGCGAAGTGGGCCAGTGCGCGCGCCTCGCCAACGACATGTACGACGCCATCGACGAATTCGTGCGCATCGCGCGTGGCAGCAGCGGCGACGTGGCGCGCATGCGCTTCGACCTGCGCGAATGGGCCCACCAGGGCCTGCGCGAACACGGCGTCACGATGACGCCGGACGCCATCGACGCGATTCTTGGCAAGGATTTCGAGCTCAACGCGGCCGGTCTCGCCGCCTGGCTCCAGCGCCAGGCCGGGTAGGAACAACATGCAATATTTCGTCCTGAAATCCCTGCACATCATCGCCGTCGTGGTGTTCCTCGGGAACATCATCACCGGCGTGTTCTGGAAGTCGCATGGAGACCGCGTCGGCACGCTGGCGGCGCGCGCGCAGGCACTCGACGGCCTCATCCGCAGCGACCGCTGGTTCACGCTGCCGGGCGTGATGATCATCATCGTCACCGGCGTGCTGCTCGCCATGACGCTGCAACTGCCGCTTCTGAAGACGAAATGGATCGGCTGGTCACTGCTGCTGTTCGGCATCTCGGGGGCGGTGTTCTCCGCCTGGGTCGGCCCGCTGCAGAAGAAGTTGTTAGCCAACGTGCAGGCCGGTTTGGGCGGCACGTGGGACGAGGCCGGGTATCACGCCATGTCGCGCGCCTGGGAGGTGTGGGGCTGGATCGCCACCGGCACGCCGCTCATCGCCCTGGTGCTCATGGTCTTCAAGCCGGTCTGACGCCGCGTCCGCGCGCTGACGTTTTGTAGTTAGACCCGGCGCCGGCGTTCGCGTCTTCCGACATCGTTGTCATCCGGGGAAAAGGGCCGCAGGCGCCCGCCGGCCGGGACCGCTACCAGCCTGCCCGGGCCCGGCCTCGGCCGGCGCCGCGCCTGTCAACGCCATTCCCTCCCGCGTATGATCGCGCCCCATGCCAAGACTTCATGTTCCCCAGCCACCGACCCGGCCCGGTGACAAACCCGACTTCAGCTACGTGGACCTGTCCCCGGCCGGCGCCATCGGCAAACCCGACGTCAACGCGCGGGCGCGCGAGATGGAGGAGTGCGCGACCGGCCTCGTCCGGGTACTCGACGACAAGCACGAAGCCGTGGGTTCCTGGAATCCGCGGCTCGACGACGAAGACCTGCAGGTCGGCCTGCGCCACATGCTGCTCACGCGCATCTTCGACGACCGCATGCAGCGCACCCAGCGCCAGGGAAAGATCTCCTTCTATATGCGCTCGTTCGGCGAAGAGGCCGTGGCCGTGGCCCAGGCCATGGCGCTGCAGCCCGGCGACATGCTGTTCCCCTCGTACCGCCAGCAGGGCATCTACATGGTGCGCGGCAAGCCGCTGGTCGACCTCATGTGCCAGCTGCTGTCGAACACGCGCGACATGTGCAAGGGCCGGCAGCTGCCGGTCATGTATCACTGGAACGCCGGCCGCATCTTCTCGATCTCCGGCAACCTAACTACCCAGTTCCCGCAGGCGGTGGGCTGGGCCATGGCCGCGGCGATCCGCAACGAGGATCACATCGCCTGCACCTGGATCGGCGAGGGCGCGAGCGCCGAGGCCGATTTCCACCACGGCCTGCTGTTCGCATCGGTGTACCAGGTGCCGGTGATCATGAACATCGTCAACAACCAGTGGGCCATCTCCACCTTCCAGGGTACGGCCGGCGGCGAACAGCGTTCGTTCGCGGCGCGCGGCCCGGGTTATGGCGTCGCGGGCATCCGCGTCGATGGCAACGATTTCCTCGCCGTGTACGCGGTCACGCAGTGGGCCGCGCAGCGCGCGCGCACCGGCGGCGGCCCCACGCTCATCGAGCTCGTCACCTACCGCGCGGCCGCGCATTCGACCAGCGACGATCCCTCGCGTTATCGCCCGAAAGAGGACTACGCGCACTGGCCGCTGGGGGATCCCGTCGACCGGCTCAAGAACCACCTGATCGCGCGCGGCGAGTGGAGCGAGAAGCGCCACAAGGATCTGCACGCGGAACTCGACGCGCAGGTGGCCGCGGCCTGGAAAGAAGCCGTGTCCTATGGCGCGCTCAACGAAGGGCCGCGCCTCAACCGGCATCTCATGTTCGAGGACGTCTACAAGGAATTCCCGGAAAACCTGCGTCGCCAGAGCGAACAGCTCGCCGAGGAGATCAAGCTCAACGCCGAGCTCGGCTTCACCGCCAAGAGCGAGGAGAGCTGAGCATGGCGCAGATGAACATGATCCAGGCGCTCAATTCCGCCATGGACGTCATGATGGCGCGCGATCCGTCCGTGGTGGTCATGGGTGAAGA
>Ga0315912_10001663_pt1 | contig 26229 bp, 17 predicted proteins | sample VfabasoilMG_FD_204469 | JGI IMG/M metagenome (GOLD analysis project Ga0315912, IMG submission 204469) | Garden soil microbial communities collected in Santa Monica, California, United States - V. faba soil | ecosystem: Environmental > Terrestrial > Soil > Garden | place: USA: California... | reverse complement strand
CATCCTGTATCCCGTGAGCACGCCTTTTACATAGGTTTCATCGCTGATCAATGAACCATTTGTTCCGAACTGCAGGAATGCGCCATGCTTCTGTCCGTCTTTGTATTCTTCCAGTTTCATCATCATGCCATTGCCTTCATTGTATTCGCGCCATACGCCGGTCTTTTGGCCATTCATTTTCGTGCCTTGCATTTTAAGCGCTCCTTTGTAACCGTGAATCACCCAGTGTTCCATGCCGGGCACAGCCGAATCTTTTGTGATGACCGTATCCGGACGTGTCGATTGCTGGGCCAGGGCCATGGCGGGCAGAAAAACCAGGAGAAAGAAGATCTTGCGTTTCATAAAATAATAATTTTGAATGCAAATTTAACGGAGGGAATGAAATAGCGATGAAAAATACAGGAATCATTTTCAAAGCCGGTCCGGGTGATACGGTAGCCGTAGCCAGGATCGGACGTGAAACGTTTTATGAAACCTGGCGTCCGGTGAATACGGAAGAAGATATGCAGGTATACCTGGCAGAGGCCTTTGCCGAAAAGCGGATTGCCGAAGAGCTGGTAAATGAAAAAAATACGTTCCTTGTTGCAAAAGCAGGCCCTGAGGTGGTTGGCTATGCCAAATTGCGGCGTGACCGGACCCATGAAACTTTTGCGAAGGAACAAGCCATTGAATTGGAGCGCATTTATGTAGCCTGCAATTACCAGGATAGAAAAATTGGGCAGGCTTTAATGGACGAGTGTCTTTCTATCGCCAGGAAGGAAGGCTATGCCTGGTTTTGGCTGGGGGTAAATATTGACAATGTCAAAGCCATTGCATTTTATAAGCGGTACGGGTTTGAGATTTTCGGCAGGAAACAATTCCGTCTTGGCAATGCCGTAGACGATGACTATTTGATGAAATTGAAACTTTTTTGATCACACGACTCCGCGCGGGCTTCTTTCACCGCCATGGCGCCAAAGCGCAGAGTTTATTTTATCTTTGCTCAACCCATGCTTCAAAAAATTACTGTACAGAATTACGCACTCATTGAACACCTGGAACTCGATCTCAACAAAGGACTTACGATCGTAACCGGGGAGACAGGGGCGGGTAAGTCGATTTTATTAGGTGCTTTATCCCTGCTGCTTGGCCAGCGCGCCGATACCGGGGCTTTGCTGGATAAGGAAAGGAAATGCATCCTGGAGGCGGAATTTGCAGTGGATAAACGGATCATTATGGATTTTTTTAATTCCAACGACCTGGACATCCAAACGCCCCTCACGGTTCGCCGGGAAATCAGCCCGGAAGGGAAGTCCCGCTCCTTTATTAATGATACGCCGGTCAATCTTTCCTTGCTGAAAGAGCTGGGTTCGATGTTGGTGGATATTCACTCGCAGCACGAGACATTGCTGCTAAATCAATCCGGCTTCCAGTTGTCGGTAGTGGATGCATTCGCCGGCAATGAAAAGGCGGTGGAATTATTCCGGACGAAATTCCAGGCCTATAAAAAGTTAGCTGCACGCATCGAAGCATTGACGGATGCCGAACGTAAGTCAGCGGCCGATGCCGGTTATTTCCGTTTCCAACTGGATGAACTGGACCAGGCAAGCCTGGTAGAAGGAGAGCAGGAACAATGGGAATCCGAACTGCGTTCACTGACGCATGCGGAAGAAATTAAGTCAGGCCTTGCACAGGGTGTTGTGCTTGCCAGTGAAGCCGATGGTAATATTACCTCGCAGCTTTCCTCCCTGGCGCATCTTCTGCAGCCCCTGGCTCGATACCATGAAGGAATCGAGCAGGTAAGCCGGCGCATTCAAAGTGTGCTGATCGAAACACGCGATATTGCTGGTGAGCTGGAACAGATTGGCGAAGGGATCCGGTTTGACCCGGCACGCATTGAGTGGCTCAACGACAGGCTTCATGTCCTTTACCACCTTCAGCAAAAGCACAGGGCCGCTACGGTTAAGCAGCTTATTGAACTGCGTGATGATTTTAGCCACAAGCTGGAAAACATGGAATCCATGACTTCCGAACTTTCCGGACTGCAGAGGGAAAGCGAGAACCTGCGCAAAGAGTTGGCCGGACAGGCAAAGACAATCAGCGAAGGACGTATCGCAGTATTTCCTAAAATAGAGAAGGCCCTCCGTTCCCTTCTCAAAGAGGTAGCCATGCCGCATGCGGTGTTAAAGATTGAAAATGAAGTAGCGGAGGCGTTTTCTGAAAATGGTTCAGACCGCATCCGGTTTTTGTTTTCGGCCAACCAGGGAATCCCTTACCAGGATATTTCAAAGGTTGCTTCGGGAGGTGAACTGAGCCGGCTTATGTTATGCCTGAAGTCCCTGCTGGCCGGACTGTCACATCTTCCAACGATCGTATTTGATGAAATCGATACGGGTATTTCAGGCGAGACTGCATTCCGGGTAGGTAAGCTGCTCAGTGAAATGGCCGGGCGTCACCAGATGATTGCCATTACACACCTGCCGCAGATCGCCGGAAGGGGAGAAGCCCATTATTTCGTTTACAAGGAAGTAAGCGGAAAAAAGACATTTACCCGCGTTCGAAAGCTTACCGGTGAAGAACGCATCGTAGAGATTGCCAAGATGTTAAGTGGCGAAAAACCTTCGGCCGTAGCCCTCGAGAATGCCAGGGAATTGCTGAAACATGAATGATTTTGGAACTTCTATATTTGTGTCCTAAACAAAAACATAAAGACTATGTCATTCAACCTGCTTAAAGGAAAACGAGGTATCATATCGGGCGCATTGGACAGCAATTCCATTGCCTGGAAAGTGGCGCAACGTTGTGTCCAGGAAGGCGCGACCATCACCCTCACGAATGCGCCTATTGCCATGCGGATGGGAGAAATAAAAAAGCTGGCGGAAGAAACGAAGGCGGAGATTATTCCGGCCGATGCCACCAATATCCAGGAGCTGGAAAACCTGTTCAGCAAGTCCCGGGAAGCGTTGGGCGGAAAAGTTGATTTCGTCCTTCACAGCATTGGCATGTCTCCGAACATCCGGAAAAACAAACCCTATACCGACCTGGATTACGATTACTTTTCCAAGACGCTTGATGTATCGGCGCTGTCTTTTCATAAGATGATGCAGGTGGCTTATAAAATGGATGCCATCAGCGAATGGGGCAGTGTGGTCGCCCTTACGTATATGGCTGCACAGCGCGTATTCCCGTTCTATTCCGACATGGCGGAAGCGAAGAGTACCCTGGAGTCCATCGCAAGGAGCTTTGGTTATCATTACGGCAAAGCAAAAAAAGTACGCGTGAACACCGTGTCTCAATCACCCACGAAAACGACAGCCGGTAGCGGGATCAAAGGGTTCGAGGATTTCTTCAATTACGCGGATGTCACGTCCCCTTTGGGGAATGCCTCTGCGGATGACTGCGCCAACTATTGCATCCTGCTGTTCTCCGACTTAAGCCGCATGGTGACCATGCAGAACCTGTTCCACGACGGAGGCTATTCCTTTACGGGAGTCAGCTCGGAAGTGATGGAAAAGTTTTCGAGATAAGAGCAATTTAACGTTGTCCGGAGTTCTTAAATCCGGACATAAAAAAAGGCGTTCTTCACGGAAGAACGCCTTTTTTAATCAGGGCTTATTGTTTATTCCTCTTTCTTTTTACGACCGGCAGGCTTCGGTGCGGAGGCAGCGGCCGGCGTGGCTTTCACCACTTTAATCTTCAGCGTACTATCCTCTTTATTGAGGTACATTTCGATGATATCGCTATCGGTCATTTCGCCTTTGATGATTTCTTCGGCCAGCGGATCTTCAATGTATTTCTGGATGGCGCGTTTCAGCGGGCGGGCGCCGTAGTTTGCATCGTATCCTTTGTCGGCGATGAAGTCTTTGGCTTCTTCCGTCAGCTTTAATTTGTAACCCAGGCCTTCCACACGCTTGTAAAGGTGTCCCATTTCCACGTCGATGATACGGTGGATGTCTTCGCGGGAAAGCGAATTGAACATGACCACGTCGTCGATACGGTTCAGGAATTCAGGAGCGAAGGCTTTCTTCATTGCGCTTTCAATCACGCCACGGGCATGTTCGTCGGACTGCGATGCTTTTGCATTGGTAGAGAACCCAACGCCTTGTCCGAAATCCTTCAACTGGCGGGAGCCAATGTTGGAAGTCATGATCAGCACGACGTTTTTAAAATCAACTTTGCGGCCCAGGCTGTCTGTCAGCATGCCTTCATCCAGGACCTGGAGGAGCAGGTTGAAGATATCGGGATGCGCCTTTTCGATTTCATCGAGGAGGACAACGGCATACGGTTTGCGTCGTACGCGTTCGGTCAATTGTCCTCCTTCTTCATAACCCACATAGCCCGGAGGCGCTCCGATCAGGCGGGACACGGCAAATTTCTCCATGTACTCGCTCATATCGATTCGGATTAGTGCTTCGTCGGAATCAAAGAGGTACCGGGTAAGCACTTTCGCCAGTTCGGTTTTACCTACCCCGGTAGGGCCGAGGAAAATAAAGGTGCCGATGGGCTTGTTGGGATCTTTCAGACCGGCGCGGTTACGCTGGATGGCGCGCACGACTTTGGCAATGGCATCGTCTTGCCCGATTACTTTTCCTTTCAGTTCGTCGGCCATTTTAACAAGCCTGTTGCCTTCGCTTTGTGCGATACGGTTCACAGGTATACCCGTCATCATGCCCACTACTTCAGCCACATCCTGTTCGGTAACGGCATACCGGTTATGCTTCGTTTCTTCTTCCCACTGGCGTTTTGCCACTTCCAGTTGTTCGATCAGTTGTTTTTCCGTATCACGCAGTTTGGCGGCCTCTTCGTATTTCTGGCTGCGCACTACGCGGTTCTTTTCATTCTTGATATCCTGGACTTTTGCTTCCAGTTCAATGATATTCTTCGGAACGTGAATGTTCGTAATGTGTACACGTGATCCGGCTTCATCCAGGGCGTCGATGGCTTTATCCGGGAGGAAGCGGTCGGTGATATATCGCGAGGTGAGCGTCACGCAGGCCTTTATGGCGTCCGGCGTGTAGTTCACATGGTGATGGTCTTCGTAACGGTCTTTAACATTGCTGAGGATCTCGATGGTCTCATCGACGGATGCCGGTTCAACCAATACGCGCTGGAAACGACGGTCCAAGGCCCCGTCCTTTTCAATGTACTGCCTGTATTCGTCAAGTGTCGTGGCACCGATGCATTGGATTTCTCCGCGGGCCAGGGCCGGCTTGAACATGTTGCTGGCATCCAGGGAACCGGAAGCGCCGCCTGCGCCGATAATCGTATGAATTTCATCAATAAAGAGAATCACATCGGGTGATTTTTCAAGTTCATTCATCACGGCTTTCATACGCTCTTCAAACTGACCGCGGTATTTGGTGCCAGCGACAAGGGAGGCTAAATCCAGCGTGACAATGCGTTTGTTGAATAACACACGTGACACTTTCCGCTGAACGATGCGCAGGGCCAGTCCTTCGGCAATGGCCGATTTACCTACACCGGGTTCGCCGATGAGGATGGGGTTGTTCTTTTTACGGCGGGAAAGGATCTGGGAGACGCGCTCAATTTCTTTTTCACGTCCTACGATGGGATCCAGTTTGCCTTCTTCCGCAGCCTTCGTGAGATCGCGTCCGAAATTGTCGAGTACGGGAGTTTTCGATTTGGAATCGCTGGGCTTTTTGCTGCTGGTAATGCCGCTGCCGCCCTCTTCTTCCTTGGAATACGGATCGTCGTCGGGGGGATTCTGCGGGCTCTCGCCGCGGATATTGGATTTAAGTTCATCCAGCTCTTCGCGAACCAGGTCGTACGTTACGCCGTACTGGTTCAGGATCTGCGTGGCAATATTGTCTTCGTCTTTCAGGATAGACAGCAGCAAATGTTCGGTGCCGATGACATCGCTTTTAAAAACTTTCGCTTCGAGGTAGGTGATCTTCAGCGCTTTTTCAGCCTGCTTGGTCAATGGAATATTGCTGAGGTTATTCACGGCTGCCGAACTTCCCTTCACGGAGTTCTCGACGGATTTGCGCAACTCGGGCAGGTTAATTCCAAGCGATTTGATAATGCGGATGGCCATCCCTTCACCTTCCCGGATCAACCCGAGCAGCAGGTGTTCAGTTCCGATAAAATCATGCCCCAGTCTCAGGGCTTCTTCACGGCTGAACGTGATGACATCCTTAACACGCGGAGAAAACTTTGCTTCCATAGTATTGTTCTTTTGTTTTAGTATACGTTTCGTTTCTGAATTGGTTCCCCTGATAGTCCTTGTAAAATTACTACTTTTTCATGCATGCAATTAACGTGCTAATCCCTAAACCTGCCATTTCAGCAGGAATACTTTTAAACATGATTCTGTTTAAATAAACGGTTGAATCCATTTTGAAAATATTTCCCGTGCTTTTTCCGCGTCCTTGCTCTTCATGCTGCGCCGCTTTCCTTGCTCAGGCGCTCCCGGTATGGGTTGCCAAAAGCGCCTTGCCTGGAGACCAAATACTTGAAACATCCCTGGGACATATTTTTGAGAAGGATTCGGGTCATTTCAGGGGATTTTAGTATCTTCGGACTCCATTTTTTGGGGGCTGTTTTAACTACTAAAGTCGACTGAACACAACAATTTAAGCAAGCAATTTTTATGTCAGAAGGAGAGAAGATAATACCCATAAATATCGAAGAGGAGATGAAGACGGCCTACATTGACTATGCAATGTCGGTCATTGTTTCACGCGCCCTGCCTGATGTCCGTGACGGACTGAAACCCGTTCACCGGCGCGTTTTATACGGAATGCTTGATTTGGGCGTTTTCAGCAACAGGCCCTATAAAAAATCGGCCCGTATCGTTGGGGAAGTGCTCGGTAAATACCATCCGCATGGCGATACGTCAGTTTATGACGCCATGGTGCGTATGGCACAGGAATGGAGCCTGCGGTATCCCCTGATCGACGGCCAGGGAAATTTTGGATCCATCGACGGCGACAGCCCGGCCGCCATGCGATATACGGAGGCCAGGCTCAAAAAACTGGCCGAAGAGATGCTGGCGGATATCGATAAGGGAACAGTTGATTTCACCCTGAATTTTGACGACTCCCTGCAGGAACCTACCGTTCTGCCGGCGAAGATTCCAAACCTGCTGGTAAACGGCGCCTCCGGAATTGCCGTGGGTATGGCCACCAACATGCCTCCCCACAACCTTACGGAAGTCATTAATGCAACGATCGCCTATATTGACAACAGGGAGATCACGATTGACGAATTAGCAAAACATATCAAAGGACCGGATTTCCCGACGGCAGGAATCATCTATGGATATTCCGGCATCAAGGAAGCTTATGAAACCGGCCGTGGGCGGGTTGTTCTGCGTGCACGCGCGACCATCGAAACGGGCGCCGGCGGCAAAGAACGGATCATCGTCAGCGAAATTCCTTTCCAGGTTAACAAGGCGGAAATGATCAAACGCACCGCTGACCTGATCAACGAAAAGAAAATTGAAGGCATCACCGACATCCGCGATGAATCGGACCGCGACGGAATTCGAATCGTTTATGAATTGCGCCGCGACGCGATTGCCAATGTCGTGCTGAATAACCTGTATAAATATACCTCGCTTCAGTCGGCCTTCAGCGTAAACAACATCGCCCTCGTACAGGGACGCCCGATGATGCTGAACCTGAAGGAACTTATCACGCACTATGTGAATCACCGGCATGAAGTGCTGCTCAGGCGTACGCGGTATGAACTGGCGGAAGCGGAAAAAAGAGCCCACATCCTGCAAGGTTTGCTGATCGCCATTGATCACCTGGATGAAGTGATCAAACTGATCCGCGCTTCCCAGACCCCGGAAATTGCCAAAGACGGGCTCGTTTCCCAGTTCGCGTTGACGGAAATCCAGGCGAAAGCGATCCTGGATTTACGCCTGCAGAAACTCACCGGCCTGGAACGCGAGAAAATCAAGGAAGAATACGATGAGTTGATGAAGATGATAGAATATTACAACGATGTGCTCACCAACGAGGAGCTTCGTATGGATATTCTGAAGGATGAGCTCACGGAGATGCGCGACAAATACGGCGATGTACGGCGTACGGAAATTGTATTCTCCGGCGACGATATTTCCATGGAAGACATGATTGCCGATGAAGAAGTGGTGATCACCGTTTCCCACCTGGGCTATGTGAAACGTACGGCCCTCAATGAATACCGCATCCAGGGCCGCGGCGGCCGTGGCGCGAAAGGAAGCAGCACACGGGAAGAAGATTTTGTCGAGCATATTTACGTGGCGTCCACGCACAATTATATTTTATTCTTTACGGAAAAGGGACGCTGCTTCTGGTTAAAAGTTTACGAGATACCGGAAGGCAACAAGACTTCGAAAGGAAGGGCCATTCAAAACCTCATCCAGATTCCCGCCGATGATAAGGTGAAAGCTTTTATCAATGTGAAAAACCTGGATGATGATTCCTACATCAACAACAATTTCATTGTGATGTGTACGCAGAACGGTACCATTAAGAAAACCACGCTGGAAGCCTATTCCAGGCCCCGGCTTACCGGCATCAATGCCATCAGCATTGAAGATGGCGACCAGTTGCTGGAGGCGAAACTGACGAACGGCACCAATGAAATCATGCTCGCAACGAAAAAAGGCAAGCTCGTGAGATTCAATGAGAAAACGGTTCGTCCCATGGGAAGGAATTCCATTGGCGTACGCGGCGTAAAGATGGACGGAGCGGACGATTCCCTGATCGGCATGGTTTGTGTTCAGGACGCCCAGCAGGAATCAGTCCTCGTGGTTTCGGAACGCGGGTACGGGAAACGCTCGGAGGTGGAGGAGTACAGAACGACCAACCGCGGCGGAAAGGGAGTGAAGACGATCAACATTACGGAAAAAACAGGTGACCTCATAGCCATTAAGATTGTCAGCGAAAACGATGACCTGATGATTATCAACAAATCCGGCGTAACTATTCGCATGAATGTGGATGAATTGCGGTTGATGGGACGCGCCACACAAGGTGTGCGGCTCATCCGCCTGGATGAAGACGACCAGATTGCGTCCGTTGCCAAAGTGGAAGTAAACGACGAAGCTGAATCGGCAGGCGAAATCCCGCCGAATCCAGCGCCGGAGCCGGATTCGAACGGGGAAGGTTCCCAGCCCAACTAAAAATGAATGTATGAAAAAAGCAGTTTTGTTTCTGTGGATCTTCCTGGGCGCTGCGGGGGCTTATGCGCAGAAAGCCAAAGTCAAAGCGGCATTCAATTACTACAAGGAACCTTACCAGCAATACGACAAGGCGAAGGAAGCCATTGAGGAGGCCATTGCCAATGATCAGACTAAAAGTTCGGCGGAAGCCTGGTATTACCGGGGCTTGATTTACGCGGCTCTTTATAAGAATGAAAAGTACGGCTCGCTTTGTGACCGTTGCCTGCAGACATCTTATGAGTCGTATAAAAAATCCCTGGACCTGGATCCCAAGAGCAATTATGCAATTGAAATCAATGCGTTGCGAATCCCTTTCCTGACCAACCAGGTTTTTAAGGAAGGCGTGGATAATTTTAACAACAGGAATTACAGCAAAGCACTGGAAAGTTTTGAATTGGTGCAGGTCATGGCGCCCGGCGATACTTCAGCCATCACCAACTCCGCATTTTCGGCGGAACGTGCCGGCAATACTGAAAAGGCAAAAGTTAATTATGAGAAACTCATTGGCATGGGTGTCAAAGACCCGAATCATTTTATTTCGCTCAGCAACATCTACCGCAGCGCCAACGATAATGCCAAAGCACTGGAAGTGATCCGGAACGGACGCAGGGCGAATCCGGATACCTTGAGCCTGATGTACAGCGAAATCAACCTGTTGCTTGCCATGGACCGGGGATCGGAAGCTACCGATGTAATCAATGCTGCGCTTGCGAAAGACGCAAGCAATGAAAGCCTTTACCTTGTGCTGGGATCCAATTACGACAAGCTGGCCAATCCGAAGGATGCCGATGGCAAGGAACTGCCTAAGCCTGCCAACAGCGCGGAAATGGCTGCAAAGGCAGTGGAAGTTTATAAGCAAGGCCTGGAAAAGAATCCGAACAGCTATTCCCTGAACTTTAACCTGGGTGCTTTTTATTTCAATATGGGAGCGGATCAGAATAATTCGGCGAATAAGATCAAATCACCTGATGAATCCGACAAAATGAGGGCAAAGGCGATTCAGAATTTCAAAAATGCCCAGCCTTACCTTGAAAAGGCCATGGAAACAAATCCACGCACGAACGAGGAAGACCGTTCCATTTACGATGCAACAATGGGTTCTCTTAAAGAAGTATATGCACGGACTAACCAGACTGAAAAATACCAGAAAATCAGTGATCAGATGAAATAGTGGAAGGGCAGGACGTGGTTCCATTTCGTCAACGGGAATGGGGATCCGCTTCTTTAACATCTGTTAACTTATTTTTCTCGTCTGAAATCCTGTACTTAGCCGCCTCTTACTATCCGGCTCAATTCAATTCGAATACAAGTTTATAAATACGATCACCTAAATAAGAAACCAAACACCTAAATTCTACAAACCAAATCATTTTGCCATGAAAACCCTGAAAGTGCTCTTCTGTAGTTTGTTCGTGATTTTTTCTGTAGCTGTGAACGCCCAGGTGGCACCATCCCAGCTTCTTGAAAAAGTGGAACCCGGACCAGACCCTTTGAAAATCCCTTATGAAAAGTGGAAGCTTTCCAACGGCTTAACCCTGATCATTCACGAAGATCATTCCGATCCTATTGTCAGCGTAACGGTATCCTACCACGTTGGTTCTGCCAGGGAAGATCTTGGCAAATCGGGATTCGCCCACTTTTTTGAGCACATGATGTTCGGCGGTTCCGAACACCTGAAAGACAAAGAACATTTCCGCATTGTCAGCGAATCCGGCGGCAACATGAACGGCTTTACACAGCGTGACAAAACTTCTTACTTCGAAATAATGCCCAGCAATTACCTGGAGACAGCGCTTTGGATGGAAGCGGACCGGATGGGATTCCTGCTTGATTCCGTGACGAAACAAAAATTTGAAATTCAAAGGGCTACGGTGAAGAATGAAAAAGGCCAGAACGTAGAGAACCAGCCTTATGCCATTGCCTTTGTGGAAATTATCAACCAGATCCTGTATCCGCAGGGCCACCCGTACAGCTGGTCCACCATTGGCTATGTGGATGATCTGAACCGCGTGACGGTTGACGACTTAAAGAATTTCTTCCTGCGCTGGTATGGCCCGAACAATGCCATTGTATCCATTGCCGGCGACGTGAATCCCAAAGATGTACTGGCTATGACGGAAAAATATTTCGGAACGATTCCGCAATGCCCGGAAGTGAAAAAAATGAAAGTTCCGGTTCCCATCCTGGCCAATGACCAGTATGCCAATTATGTAGATAACGTGTACCTGCCGCTGACGTTGATGGTGTACCCGACAGTACCGGCCTATCACCGCGATGAGGCTGCCCTGAACCTGATGGGCATGATGATGGGGGATGGTAACAACTCCATTTTCTATAAGGACTTTGTAAAATCTGAAAAAGCCATTGAAGCTGGTACCAACCATCAGTCCAGCGAGCTGGCCGGCGAATACCAGATCGTCGTCGTAACTTATCCTGACTATGATTTCAGCGGTATTGACATGAATGCCGACAAAGAAGAAATCAAACATAAGATGCATGAAATGGTTATGACAGGTTTCAATGCAACAGAAAAGCAAATTCATGAGGCCATCAACAAATTCGGCGATTCCTGCATTACGGAAGAAGCACTGAACAGGGCGAAATCCAAAATGACTTCCTCTATTGTTGATCAATCCTCCGGAGTACTGCAAAAGAGCCTTGCGCTGAGCGACTGGCAGATGTATATGGGAAAACCCTACAATTTCAGCGACGAGGTGGACCGGTATAACAAGGTGACCAAGGAAGATATTTCACGTGTGTATGCCAAATACCTGAAAGACAAACATGCAGCCATTGTGAATGTATTCCCCAAGGATCCGGAATCCAAAGATTCCGTGAAAAGCATCAACCCTACGGCCAACATGAAGTTCGCCGATAACCCGGATTATGCCGGGCTGAAGTATGTGAAAGCCAAAGATAACTTTGACCGCAAGATAAAGCCGGCGGCCAAAGCGCCGAAGCTGCCGGTGGTACCTGCTTACTATACCCAACAGTTTAAGAACGGATTGAAAGCCATCGGCACCCAGTCGTCTGAGACGCCAAAGACCGTTATGTTTTTCACGATCCAGGGCGGAAACCTGGTCCTGGCCGGTGATCCGAAGAAAGTTGGCCTGGCCGACCTGACGGCTGCCATGATGAATGAAGCGACAACCAATTTTACCACGGAGCAAATCAGCGCCGAACTGGAAAAACTTGGAAGCGATATTTCTTTCAGCGCGGGCGGGGAAAGTACCACGATCATGGTCAACTGCCTGACGAAGAACCTGGACGCCACGTTGAAACTGCTGGAAGAAAAACTGTTGAATCCCAAATTCGATGCCGCTGATTTCAAACGGGTAAAAAAACAATATGTAGAGTCCCTGGTGAACGATAAAAAGCAAGCCGACATTACTGCAGCCAAATTATTTGACAACCTGATCTATGGCAATACCATCCTGGGTACTTATGTGACCGACAAGAACGTGAAGAAACTCACGCTGGATGATGTGAAAGGCTATTACAAGCAATATTATTCTCCGGCAGTTACCGACCTGGTTGTCGTTAGCGAGCTCCCGGAAAGTGAAATTAAATCGAAGACAGCCTTCCTTGAAAAGTGGGCAGGAAAAGACGTGAAGATGCCGGATGTGTCCGGTTTCCCGGAGATTCCGCAAACCCAGATTTATCTTTCGCATAAAGACGATGCCGCACAGTCCGTAATCAGTGTGGGTCAGTTGGGCATGCGTTACGATGCCACCGGCGAATATTTCAAGGCCAATGCCATGAACTTTATGCTGGGAGGTACCTTCAGCAGCCGCCTGAACATGAACCTCCGCGAAGACAAAGGTTATACCTATGGCATCCGTTCCGGATTCTCGGGCACCAAATACCCCGGCATGTTTGAAGTTTCCGCCAGCGTCAGGCGTACGGCAACGGATTCCTGCCTCACGGAAATCATGAAGGAACTGAAAAACTATACGGCCAACGGGCTGAAAGACGACGAAGTGTCCTTTACCAAGAACTCCCTGCTGAACAGCGAAGCCTTGCGTTACGAAACCTCTTTCCAGAAAGCGGGCTTCCTTGCACGCATCATTGAATATGATCTGCCAAAAGATTTCAAGAACGAACAGGCCAAAGTATTGCAAGGCCTGAACCTTACCGAAATGAACGGATTGGCTAAGAAGTACATCAACCCCGACAAAATGGTGATCCTGGTAGTAGGCAACAAATACCTCATTAAGGACAAACTGGAAAAATTGGGTTACGGCAAGGTGAAAGAAGTGGATCTGCAGTAAAGCAAACAAAACCGCATTTATGAAAAAGGTACTCCTGTTCCTGTTCCTGTTAGGCGCAACCACAGCCTTCGGGCAAAGCAACAATGTGGAAAGCGCGAAAGAAGAGCTAAAGAAGTATAATAACCTCGTGAAGGCGAAGGATTATATTGACCTCGCTGCCGCTCATCCTTCCACAGCGAACGATCCTAAAATGTGGTATTACTACGGCAAGGTATACTGGGAAATCCACCGCGATACCACGCGTGTCGTGAACGATCCCGATGCGGTGTTGAAAGCTGCCAATGGCTTTATCAATTGCCTGGCTACGGATAATAAAAACTATTACCGGGAAGATTGCAACAGCATGGTGTGGGTTTCCGGTATCGGGCTGTTTAACAGGGCGGTGGAAGCCTACAACAAACAGGACTATGCCCGCGCGGAGAAATTCTACCTGCGCATCTTTGATATTTTTCCGCTGGACAAGGACAACCAGCTGAAGCGGAATAATATCACCGCCGACCTCGTCAACAAAAACCTGTATTCCGTAGCCAACAAGTCCAAGGACTATCCCAAGGCGAAGGTCTACCTTCAAAAGCTCATCGACAATAAATATAACGATCCGATGATCTATATTTATATGAGCAACATTCTCCAGGAAGAAAAGGACACAGCCAAAGCGCTCACGTATATTGAACAGGGCAGAAAGTTATTCGATGAGAATTCCAATCTCATGAATGCCGAAATGAACATCTACCTGAATATGAAAAAGCTGGATGTGCTGATCGACAAACTGTCGGCGGTGATTGAAAACGATCCTGAAAATGAAGTGCTTTATTTTAAGCGGGGTTTTCTCTATGAAAATGTCAACGAGAAGAAAAAGGCTGAAGCGGATTACAAAAAAGCGCTGGAGTTAAGGGATGATTACTTTGACGCGAATTACGGACTCGGGATGGTTTATTTTAAAGATGCCGCGGATATGGCAAATGCTTCGGTAAATTTAAAAGGCGCCGATTACGACAATGCCAAGAAAGCATACGAAGCCAAATTCAAGGAATCCGAACCGTATCTTGAAAAGGCCCTGGAGCTGAATCCGAAAAAAACGGAAGAACAACTGAAGCTTAACCGCAACTGCCTGAATTCGCTGAAGCAATATTATGCGCGCACCGGACAGAACGATAAATACGAAAAGGTAAAAGCCCAGCTCGATAAGCCCTGATTCAGTTCAGGGCGTTACTTTTTTTTCCGGAAATAAGCCATAACCCAACGCAGGTCACCAGCCCGTTTATGATCAGCAGTTCGAAGCCGAACTGGAACCCGTTAAACCAGGTTTTGGAATTTTCATTTAGCAGGAAACAGGCCAGCGGCGAAAGCAGACAAACCAGCGGAACCATCCGGTCTTTCAGGGAACGTTTTGAAAAGAGCCCGAATGCGAAAAGTCCCAGCAGCGGACCATAGGTGTACCCGGCAACGGTGAAGAGCTTACCAATTACCGCATCATCATTGATCATCCTGAAAAGCACGACGACAGCCAACAAAAGCAGCGCGAAGCTGAAGTGGACGATGTAGCGGATCTTTTTTCTTTTCTCTTCCGTGATTTCCCGCTTATGGATGTTAAGAAAATCAATGCAGAAAGAAGCGGTAAGCGCGGTGAGTGCACCGTCGGCGCTGGGATATGCGGCAGAGATTAACCCGATGATGAAAAATACGGCCGAAGCGGTACCGAGGTAATGAAGGGCCACGGACGGAAATAAATCGTCGCTTGTGCGCAGGGGAAGGGAAGTGAGGTGCGTATTTACATACGTGTACAACATGACGCCCAGCGAAAGAAAGAGGAGGTTGATCAGGATCAATACCAGGCTGAACGAAATCATGTTTTTCTGCGATCCCCGCAGTGTCTTCACGCTGATGTTTTTCTGCATCATTTCCTGGTCCAGTCCCGTCATGGCAATGGCAATAAACATGCCTCCGAAAAACTGTTTCAGAAAATAGGTTTTGGAACGCCAGTCGGGATTGATAATACGGGAATATTCGCTGTTAATAATCCGGTCGAACAGGCCTGCAAAGCTAAAGTCCAGCTTGTTGGCGATCAGCACCAGCGAAAGGACCACGGAGAGCAGCATAAAAGATGTCTGCAGGGTATCGGTCCATACAATGGTTTTGACGCCGCCTTTATACGTGTACAGCAGGATCAGTGAAATAAAGACGGAAACCGTCAGCCAGAAAGGAATATTCCAGGCGTCAAATACAAAGGTCTGGAGTACGTTGACGACAATATACAGACGGAAAGAAGCGCCAATCGTGCGTGACAGGATAAAATAAAATGCGCCCGTCTTATACGACCAGAACCCAAGCCGCTTATCCAGGTAGGTATAGATAGAGGTAAGCTGTAACCTGTAATACAACGGCAATAGGATCAGGGCAATAGCCAGGTAACCGAAAAAATAACCGAAGACGACCATCAGGTAGGAAAACTGTGTGCTTCCAACCCAGCCCGGCAACGACATAAAAGTGACTCCCGACAGCGAGGCGCCAATCATTCCATATGCCACGACATACCATTTGGATTCCCGGTTCCCTATAAAATAGGTTTCATTACTGGCATGGCGGCTGGTATACCACACGACGACAAAAAGCAGGATAGAGTAGGCGGCAACGCAGGTCAGTATTAAGGCAGGTGACATTCAAATTAAGGTTTTAAAGTTCTTAGCAAGAGCGGCAGAAAGCAGTAGGCAGTAGGCAGTCGGCAGTCGGCAGTCGGCAGTAGGCAGTAGGCAGTCGGCAGTCGGCAGTCGGCAGTCGGCAGTCGGCAGTCGGCAGTCGGCAGTCGGCAGTCGGCAGATCCAGCATCCAGCGTCCAGTGTCCAGCATCCAGCATCCAGTGTCCAGCATCCAGCATCCAGCGTCCAGCGTCCAGCATCCAGTGTCCAGCATCCAGCATCCAGTGTCCAGCGTCCAGTGTCCAGCGTCCAGTGTCCAGCGTCGCGCTTGCGCTTGCAAGACTAAGTAAGTACTTTTGCATCTTCATTAAATCGGCCTGAAACACTACTTATCAACAGAGCATTTTGAGCACATTTCCTTCGAAAATAATGGAAGAAGCCGTCCGGGAATTTTCCCGGTTACCGGGTATTGGAAACCGTTCGGCCTTACGGATGGTTCTTCACCTGCTAAAAGAAAACGAACAGGATGTGGAACGTTTCGGGGAGACGATCAAAAGACTGCGGCGGGAAATACGTTATTGCAGGCAGTGCCACACGATCTGTGAAAATGAACTTTGCTCCATTTGCAGCGATTCGCGACGCGACAGTTCACTGCTCTGCGTAGTGGAGGATGTCAGGGATGTAATTGCGATTGAAAACACAGCGCAATACAAGGGCTTATATCATGTACTGGGAGGTATTATTTCTCCGATAGAAGGTATCGGCCCTGCCGATTTGAAGATAGATTCCCTGCTTGACAGGCTGGGCAAGCAGGAAGCGAAGGAAGTGATCATGGCGCTGAGCACTACCATGGAAGGGGATACGACCGTATTTTATCTGTACAAGAAAATCACACAGCAATACGGAGAGGGTACCATTCGGTTTACAACCATTGCCCGCGGAATTGCTGTGGGTGACGAACTGGAATTCGCCGACGAAGCCACATTGGGACGCTCTATCGTGAACCGCACCCTCTATGAAAGCACATTCGCAAAGTAGAAAAGCGGTGGCCCGCACGACTGAATGATCATTCAGGTAGTCAAGAAGGCGGCTAAATAGCATCTTGAGTCCCGGAATCCTGAATTGTATATCATGAGTCTTGAATCCGGTATCCCGCGTCCAGCATCTAGTGTCCAGCCTCAAGTGTCCAGCATCCGGTTTGATTCGTATATTTCCGCACTGAAACCTTGCAAACCGGTTAACCGAACTTTTCTGTGAAACTTTCTGTCATCATCGTCAATTACAACGTGAAGTATTTCCTGGAGCAGTGCCTGTATTCGGTACTGAATGCATCCGGAATGGTAGACACGGAAGTGCTGGTGGTAGACAACAATTCGGTGGACGGTTCCATGGAGATGGTCAGGCAAAAATTTCCCGGAGTCCGTTGCATGTTGAATAAGGAGAATGTAGGGTTCTCGAAAGCCAACAACCAGGCGATCCGGCAGGCGAAAGGGGAGTACATCCTGCTGCTCAATCCCGATACCGTCGTGGAAGAAGACACTTTTGAAAAGACGGTGTCATACATGGACCGGCATCCGGATGCCGGCGCGATGGGCGTGAAGATGATTGACGGAAGCGGCAGGTTTTTACCGGAATCCAAACGCGGATTGCCGACACCCTCGGTTGCATTTTATAAAATAAGCGGGCTTACGGCCTTGTTTCCCAAATCCCGGGTATTCGGTAAATACCACTTACGGTACCTCGATGAAAATGAAATTCACGAGGTGGAAGTGCTGGCGGGTGCCTTTATGCTCTTGCGGAAAAGCACCCTGGATAAGACGGGTCTCCTCGACGAAGATTTTTTTATGTACGGCGAAGATATCGACCTTTCCTACCGTATTCAGAAAGCGGGATATAAGAACATCTATTTTCCGCAAACAAGGATCATCCATTATAAAGGCGAAAGCACGAAGAAGACCAGCGTGAATTATGTGCTGGTGTTTTACAATGCCATGATCATCTTCGCGCGCAAGCATTTTTCGAAGCAGCATGCATCCCTGTTCTCCTTCCTGATTCACGGCGCAATATACCTGCGCGCCTCCGTGGCTATCCTCAGCAGGTTTCTTCGAAAAATGCTGCTGCCCATACTTGATGCAGCCCTTCTTTTTGGAGGCATGTTTTTCCTGAAAGAATACTGGAGCCGGAACATGGTCGTTCATTACCCGGAGATCTTTATGTTGCTGGCCGTGCCCGGGTATATCGTGGTCTGGATCGTTTCCGTTTATCTCAGCGGCGGATACGAACAGCCTGTCCGTTTGCCGAAGATTATCCGTGGAATTTTCAGCGGCACCATTCTTATTCTTGTCGTGTACGCCTTGCTGCCGGAAATCTACCGGTTTTCGAGAGCGCTTATTTTATTGGGCGCCGTATGGGCCAGCATGGCCATGATTGTTTCGCGCCTGGTCCTGAATACAATTGGGTGGAAGGGCTTTTCACTGGAAAGCAGCACCCTGAAAAGACTGCTGATTGCCGGGGGAAGTGAAGAAGCTACACGGGTGTTGTCCCTCCTGAAATTGTCGGGGTCGGCGCATAATTTTATCGGCTTCGCTACGCCTGAACCCTTGGTCAGCAACGGTTCTTCAAGGCTCCCCGGTGAATTCGATAACTTCACCGTAGGCACCGTAGATAACCTGAAGGAAATCATTGAAGTATATAAGATTGACGAAGTGATTTTTTGCGCGCGGGATATTTCTTCCAACCAGATCATCCGCTACATGTCGCTCGACACGGCAAAAGAGGTGGAGTTTAAAATCGCTCCGCCGGAAAGCTTATTCATCATCGGAAGCAGCTCGGTGGATAACCCCGGTGAATTATATGTCATCGATATAAACAGTATTTCACGGAGCCTGAATAAGCGAAACAAACGGTACATGGATGTCATCTTTAGTTTACTCTTCCTGGCCGGCAGTCCCTTGTTGCTTTTCCTGCAAAAGAACCCGCAGGGATTTATCGTGAATATCTTCCGTGTCCTGGCCGGAAAATGTTCCTGGGTAGGCTACCAGCTCCCGGATCCGGCCGGCAGGGAAAACCTGCCTGCTATCCGGCCCGGCATTCTCACCCCGCTGGATACGCTTAAAAATCATCGCCTGGATCCGTCAACCGTCAGCCGCCTTAACGGGTTGTATGCCAAGGACTACAGGGTGTATGCCGATTTGTCCATCATCCGTGCCGGACTCAAAAACCTGGGTCGAAAGCCGGCACTTGCGGCATGACAATAATTTCTAAATTTGTCGGACTAGTAACCTGTAAACCGAATTCTCATGGTTCAATTGATAATGCCTAAGATGGGTGAGAGCGTTGCCGAAGCCACCATCCTGAAATGGCTGAAGAATGAAGGCGATAGCATCGATGCCGATGAACCGGTACTTGAAATAGCAACCGATAAAGTGGACTCCGAAGTGCCATCACCGGCTGCCGGAATTCTCCAAAAAAAGATGTTTGCCGAAGGCCAGGTGGTGAAGGTGGGGGAAGTGATTGCTTTGATTGCAGCGAAAAATGAAGCGGCGGCTCCTTCTCAGCCTGCTGCCGCCCCGACACCTGCCGTGACTTCTGCCGTTGCCAACGGCGCCGTGAAGGCCCCTGAACCGGTGCAGGCTTCTTTGACCCCCGCCGTAAGCCTGGGTAAGACTTCACCTTCCGGGAAATTCCTTTCTCCGCTTGTGCGCACCATTGCCAGACAGGAAGGAATTAGCGCCGGTGAACTGGAATCGCTCAAAGGCAGCGGCATGAACGACCGAATAACCAAGCAGGACATTCTCAATTATGTAGGGCAACGAGGGAAACCTGGCGCACAACAGGCAGCTGTTCCCGCTTCTAAGGCCATGGCTCCCGCACCGGTAATTCACGCTCCCGCTGTCTCTGTAGGAGGCGGCGATGAAATTGTGGAGATGGACCGTATGCGCAAACTCATTGCCGAACATATGGTCATGAGTAAGCATACCTCCCCACATGTTACTTCATACGTAGAAGCCGACGTCACCAACATGGTGAAGTGGCGCGACCGCGTAAAAGGTCCGTTTGAAAAAAGGGAGAAGGAAAAACTCACCTTTACGCCCCTGTTTATAGAAGCACTCGTCAAGGCTATCAAAGATTTTCCGATGATCAATATTTCCGTGGACGGAACACGGATTATCGTCCGTAAAAACATCAACATCGGCATGGCCACGGCGCTACCTACCGGAAACCTGATTGTCCCGGTCATTAAGAATGCCGATACCTTAAGCCTGCTCGGAATCACGAAAGCCGTGAATGACCTGGCCAACCGGGCGCGCAACAACAAATTATCTCCCGACGACATCCAGGGAGGTACCTATACCTTGACCAATGTCGGCAGTTTCGGAAATGTGATGGGCACACCCATTATTAACCAGCCGCAGGTAGCCATCATGGCCGTGGGCGCTATCCGGAAGAAGCCTGCCGTCATTGAAACCTCCGAAGGCGATTTCATCGGAATCCGGCACATGATGTTTCTTTCTCATGCGTATGATCACCGCGTGGTGGACGGTGCGCTGGGCGGAAGTTTTGTCCGTCGTGTGGCCGACTACCTCGAACAGTTTGATCCCCAACGTGAAATTTAATCCTAACCTAATAACTCCCGCTATGCGAAACACTATTCAATTTGCACTTGTTTTGGTTTGTATGCTCTTCCAATGCCGGTTCGCTGAGGCACAGAAGGCTAAAAAAGAAAAAATACTTACCGCGGAAGAAGTGAAGGAAGTAAAGAAAAATGCGGAAGCCGATTTTGCATCCGGAAATTTCAATGCTGCATTGGCAAGCTACGCAGCCCTTGTGAAAGCCGACCCCCAGAATGTCCAGTATAATTTCCGCCTCGGTTTTTGTTACCTGCGCGCGCATGCCAATAAAGCCAATGCCGCCGACTACCTGGAAAAAGGAATCACGCCGAAAGACAAAACCAAGGAAAACAATTTCTACCTCGGCCTGGGATATCATTATGCCAAAAGATGGGACGATGCCATTGATAAATACGGCCAGTACAAAAGCGCCGGCGGCAAAGCCATGAAAGGATTCCTGGATCCGGGCAGACTTATTGAGATGTGTGAAAACGGCCAGGAGCTGGAAGCCGGCCCTGCCGTGAAAGTTACGTATACGAACATGGGGAAGATGATCAATACGACCGACGACGAATATACACCCATGGTTACCGCCGACGGCCGTGCCATGGCCTTTTCTTCCAGGAGAAAGGGAAACCTTGGACTGCCCTCTGAGGAACTTGGTTTTCCTGCTGACGTCTTTCTGACCAATTTTAAGGATTCCGTGGGATGGGCAAAAGCAAAAGGAGCGGGTGTGAACGTCAATACCGATATGGACGAAGAAGTGGCCGGTATCAACCCAATCGGTGATGTGTTGCTGCTTTGTATGAACAACCTCAGCGGCGTGAACGACCTGGCCATGTCCATGATGAAAGGAAAAAGCTACCAGAAATACAACATGCTGGCATCCATCAACAACCCCAAAAATCCTGAAACCAGCGCCTGCCTGAGTAACGACGGCAAGACCCTGATTTTTTCGGCGGAAATGACGGAGAAGGATAAAAAAGTAGGGCAGGGAGGCTATGATCTTTATGTCAGCCATCTCGAAGAGAACGGATCCTGGAGCAAACCTGAAAATATGGGACCGGATGTAAATTCATTTTACGACGATAAATTTCCATTCCTTTCCGCCGACGGCCACACCTTGTATTTTGCGTCACAGGGTTTCAACAGCATGGGCGGATTTGACATCTTCAAGACAACGCTCGATGACAATACGGATATCTGGAGCGAACCTGTAAACCTGGGCGCTCCCATCAACACGCCCGATGATGAACTTTCGTTTTCAGTTACCGGCAGCGGCCGGGAAGCGTATATGGCACTTGCCCGCGAAGATGCCATGGGCCTGCGGGATATTTACAAACTGACCTTCGAAGATGAAACCGTGGCTCCTTTTATGACGGTGATCAAGGGAAAAATTATTCTGACTTCCAGCCCGAAAGCATCTTTTGACAAAGTGGAACTGAAGGATAAGAAATCCGGAAAGGTAGTTTGTACGTTCGGAACCCCTTCCCTCAATACGACCAAGGATTATGTCCTGGCGGCACCCATCGGCGAATACGAGCTGACTGTTTCAGGCAGTGGCTTCAATACTTACAGCGAAGATATCAGCCTCACTGCGAACGCTGCAGAACCCATGATGAAGGACATCACCATTGGAGCAACGGCAACCAAATAAGAGTTTATAGCATGTTGAATCTCAAACGTCCGCTCGTCATCCTTGACCTTGAAACCACAGGTGTGAATATTGGAAGCGACCGTATTGTTGAAATCGGTCTGGTGAAGGTACATCCCTCCGGAAGCCGGGAAGTTAAGACACACCGGATCAATCCCACCATACCGATTCCCGCGGAAGCGTCGGCAGTACATGGTATTTCGGACGCAGATGTGAAGGATGCTCCCACCTTCGCCGACCTGGCCCGGGAACTCTTTGCCTTTCTCGGCGGCGCCGACCTGGCAGGTTATAACTCCAATAAATTTGATATTCCCCTCCTGATTGAAGAGTTTACCCGGGTCAATATCGATTTTGACATTTCAGAACGGAAGCTGGTCGATGTGCAGAATATTTTTCATAAAATGGAGCAGCGTACACTTTCGGCTGCCTATAAATTTTATTGCGCCAAAGACCTGGCCGGCGCCCACAGTGCCGATGCCGACGCACTCGCCACGTATGAAGTGCTGCTGGCCCAGGTTGAAAAGTACGATTCCCTGAAAAACGAAATCGATTACCTTTCCCAGTTCAGTACCGTTCAGAAAAACGTGGACCTCGCCGGACGAATTGTTTTCAATGACAAAGGCCAGGAAATTTTCAATTTCGGGAAACATAAAGGCCGCCTGGTTTCTGATGTTTTCCGGTCTGATACGTCGTATTACGACTGGATGATGAAAGGTGACTTCGCTACGAATACCAAGAATGTAATTACCCGGATACGGCTGAAAGATTTTAATAAAATCTGAATCCCGGATTTTGAAGGGTGAGGTAGCGAATGAAAATAATCTGTATCGGCCGTAATTATGTGGAGCATGCCAAGGAGCTGAATAATGAAGTGCCTTCCGACCCCGTATTTTTTTTAAAACCCGATACGGCGTTGCTTCAGTCCGGCAGGGCTTTTTATATTCCTTCTTTTTCCGATGACATTCATTATGAAGCAGAGCTCGTCCTGAAAATCAACAAGGAGGGAAAAAATATTTCCCCGGAATTTGCCCGCCGCTATTATGACCAGGTTACCGTAGGAATCGACTTCACGGCCCGCGATGTGCAGCAGCGTCAAAAAGAGAAGGGATTGCCCTGGGAGCCTGCCAAAGCGTTTGACGGCTCTGCCGCCGTGGGTGAATTTATTCCCGTGGATGGATTGAAGGATAGTTCCGATATCCGGTTTTCATTGGAATTAAACAAGGAACAAAAACAAAACGGTTCAAATACCCTGATGATCTTTTCTTTTGATAAGATCGTATCCTTTGTATCCTCTTACATCACGCTTCGCAAAGGCGACCTGGTATTTACCGGCACACCGAAGGGAGTGGGCAGGGTGCAAAAAGGGGATGTTATTACCTGCCAGCTGGAAGGAAGGGAAGTACTGAAAACGGACATACGTTAAACCCGGGGATTTATTTATACCCGCTACCGGTACAATATTCTTCGGTTTCATTCGTCTTAAGTACTACGGACCCCCTGATTTACCTTAAACTTATCTATGAGAATATTTATTGTCCTCGCTATTTTGCTTTGTATTGACCTCTATGTGTTCCAGGGCCTTCGGGTGCTGACTGCAGGCAGGGAAGTAAATACACAGCGTATTGTATATGCTACTTTCTGGTTCATTACCCTGGTTGCTGTTTCTACGATTGTCATGGGACAATTTATCGACTGGCATACCTGGCCAAGGGCCCTTAGCACCTATCTGTTCGCCCTGGTGGTGATCCTCTATCTCTCCAAAGTTTTTGTCGTTGCTTTCCTGTTTACCGATGACATCGTTCGTGTTTTCCGATGGACAGCCTTAAAAGCGCAAACCCTTTTCAGCTCCGGTCCGACACAGGAACTGGCCGCTGCTGTTCCACAAAAAGGAATTTCCCGCCTGACCTTCCTGGTACAACTTGGATTTATCGTAGGCGCCGTTCCCCTCGTAAGCATGGTGTACGGTATGATAAAAGGCGCGACGGACTATACAGTCAGAAGAAAGGCCATGAAGTTTCCCAACCTGCCAGACAGTTTTCATAATTTCCGTATCGTCCAAATTTCAGATTTGCACCTGGGAAGTTATCTCAGCCAGGAACCCATGGAACGGGCCGTCCAGCTGATCATGGAACAAAAACCGGATGTGATTTTATTTACCGGCGACATGGTGAACGACAGGCATGTAGAAGCTGTTCCATTTCGGGAGATTTTAAAAAAGCTGCAGGCGCCGCATGGGGTCTATTCCGTGCTGGGCAACCACGATTACGGGGAATATTACCGGTGGCCCAGCCAGGAAGATAAAAAACAGAACCTGGAGAACCTTGTCAGGTTCCAGCGGGACCTGGGCTGGAACCTGCTGTTAAACGAACATGCTTACCTTGAAAAGGACGGTGAGCAACTGGGACTCATCGGCGTGGAGAACTGGAGCTCAAGGATGAGCTTTCAGCGATACGGCGATATGAAGAAGGCTGTAGATGGAATGAAACAACTCCCTGTCAATATTTTAATGTCCCACGATCCTTCCCATTGGAAGGCCGAAGTCGTTAAAGAGTATCCCCAGGTAGATCTCACATTATCCGGCCATACGCATGGCATGCAATTCGGCGTGGAAATCCCCGGGTTTAAATGGAGCCCGGTACAATATGTCTACAAAGAATGGGCGGACCTGTACAACGACAAAAAGCAATACCTCTATGTAAACCGCGGACTTGGTTTTATCGGTTACCCGGGTAGGGTAGGAATTCTGCCTGAAATTACCGTGATAGATTTGGAGAAGGCTTAGTTTTCTTATTGTTATGTGTAGCGTTCAAGGTTGTGTGTGACAACAATGAAGTTGGGCGTAGCTGGAAGCTACGCCCAACTTCATTCTTGGTACGCCCATCTAAGATTGATAGGATGATAAATGATCTTTATTTAAACCGATTAATTCTATCGTTTGGCGGAACTTTCAGTGTTGGGCATAGCATTCAGCGTTTGGCGTAGCTTTCAGCGTTGGGCGTAGCTTTCAGCGTTGGGCGTAGCTTTCAGCTACGTCCAATCGATGATTCGATAATTTGAAAGCATCAACTGTTTTAATATCTTCGCTAAGCGCTTTTCGATCGATTACCATCGATTTTTTCTTTGAAACTTTTCTAACATGTCCGACGCATACAAAATTCACAAACAAGATGGCTGCTATTTTATGACCATGCAAGTGGTTCAATGGGCTGATATTTTTACACGAAGCCGTTATTGCAATACCGTTGCTGCAAGCCTGAATTATTGTACGAAAGAAAAAGGCCTGGAAATATATGCCTACGCCATTATGAGCAATCACATGCACATCATGGCAAGGGCTAAAGAAAGTAATTTAAGCGATGTCGTTCGTGATTTCAAACGACATACCAGCAAACAGATTCTAAAAAGTATCCAGGAAGAACCCGAAAGCAGGCGTGAATGGTTACTGCGAATTTTTAAAGAAGCGGCAGCCGGCCACAAACGAAATCAGCAATACCAGGTGTGGACGCATGAGAATCATGCGGAAGAGGTGTATTCGCCGAAGTTCACCTTGCAAAAGTTAAACTATATCCATAATAATCCTGTTGCTGCTGCGATGGTAGATCATGCGCGGGATTACCGGTATAGCAGTGCACGTGATTATGCAGGTGAGAAGGGATTAGTGGATGTAGTTGTATTAAACCTGCATCCCATGATGACTTGAGCTGGAATTGAAAATTCTGGTCATGGTACGTTTGGCGTAGCTGGAAGCTACGCCAAACTGATTTGTAAGAATAATAAAATGCTGTAAGTGGAAGTTGCCAATGAAAGACATTCCGGCCATGGCAGGCGTAGCTGGAAGCTACGCCTAACTTCATTCTTGGTACGCCAACGTCATTCTTGGCATTCTTAGCGTTGGACGTAGCTT
>Ga0315912_10001662_pt1 | contig 26234 bp, 29 predicted proteins | sample VfabasoilMG_FD_204469 | JGI IMG/M metagenome (GOLD analysis project Ga0315912, IMG submission 204469) | Garden soil microbial communities collected in Santa Monica, California, United States - V. faba soil | ecosystem: Environmental > Terrestrial > Soil > Garden | place: USA: California... | reverse complement strand
CAAGCATCGATACGCAAATTGGAGCCCGCAACGGCCGTTCCAGGAGAGGCGGCACCGGTCGTCGTGGTCGGCGCGGGTCCGGTCGGCATTCGAGTGACCGAGGAACTGATCCGGCGCGCCCCGGGCCCCGCGGTGGTGCTGTACGGCGACGAGCCCTCGGAGCCCTACAATCGTGTGCGGCTGTCGTCGTTCCTAGGCGGCGAACTCAGTTGGCAGGGGCTGACTCGCGATCTCGCCCTGCCGCGCGACGCGAACGTGGACGCGCGCTTCGGCTGTGCCATCACCGCGATCGACCGCGAGAATCGCTGCGTGCGCGACGCGACCGGCTTCGTGCAGCCCTATTCCAGGCTCGTGCTCGCCACCGGCTCGCGTCCGCACGTGCCGGATATTCCCGGAATCAAGCTTGCCGGCGTCTACACCTTCCGCGACGTGCTCGATGCCAACCGGCTGCTCGCGAGGCGGGTGCGCAGCCGGCGCACCGTCGTGCTGGGCGGGGGACTCCTCGGGCTGGAAGCGGCGCGCGCGATGCAGCGGTTCAACACCGCAGTGTGCGTGGTCGAGCACTACAGCCGACTCATGATGCGGCAACTCGACGAGGGCGCCGCGCGCAAGCTGCTCGCGCACATCGAGGGACTCGGTATCGAGGTGATACTCGGCGACGGCGTGAAACGCGTGATCGGGGACGCCGCCGTCACCAGCATCCTGCTGCGGAGCGAGCGAGTCATCGAATGCGACACGTTGCTCGTCGCCACCGGCATCCTGCCCAACACCGGTCTCGCCCTCGCGGCCGGGCTCCCCATCGGACGCGGCGTGCGCGTGGACGACGCCATGCAGACTTCGGATCCCGCTATCTATGCCGTCGGGGAATGCGCCGAGCATCGCAACCGCGTGTACGGCATCGTCGCGCCGGGACTGGAGCAGGCGACAGTGGCCGCGCACCGCATTGCGGGCGGGCAGGCACGCTATGGCGGCTCGACCGTCACCACGCGGTTGAAGGTCGTCGATATCCCGGTATTCAGCATGGGTCCGGTCGCCGAGGAGGAGACGCCCAACCTCGCGCGCACCTGGGTGTATCCCGGCGAGGAGACCTACCGCAAGCTGGTGACGCACCGCGGCCGGCTGATCGGCGCGATCGCCGTGGGCGATTGTCCGGAGTTGAGCCGGTTGCAGGAAGCGGTGGCCCGCCAGCGCCGGGTGTGGCCGTGGCAATTGTGGCGCTTCGTGCGCACCGGCGCGCTGTGGCCCGAAGCCGAAATGGGCAGCGTGCATGCCTGGCCGGCAGCCACCGCGGTGTGCAACTGCACCGGTGTCACGCGCGGTGAACTCGGCCGCGCGCTTGCGGACGGTTGCACCAGCGTCGAAGCGCTGGCCGCTCGCACCGGGGCCTCCACCGTGTGCGGTTCCTGCCGGCCCCTGCTCGCGGAACTTGCGGGCAGCCCCGCGGCCGCTGATCCGGTGCGCGGCTGGAAAGTATTGCTCGGGACCGGCGGCGTCGCGGCACCGGCGGCATTCCTGTTGGCGCTCGTCATCCTCATTCCGTACGCAGCGACCGTGCAGGTGCCGTGGCAGTGGGACCTGCTGTGGCGCGAGAGTTTCTGGAAGCAGATGAGCGGCTACACCGTGCTCGGGCTCACGGTGGTGCTGCTCGTGATGTCGCTGCGCAAGCGCATCGTGCGCTTCAAGCTCGGCGATTTTCAGTTGTGGCGCATGGCGCATGTCGTGCTCGGCGCCCTCACGCTCGCAGGGCTTGCCGCGCACACCGGCGGACGGCTCGGATCCAATCTCAACTTCACGCTGATGACGTCGTTTCTCGCCGTCATCGTGCTGGGCGCGGCGGCTGGCGGCGTCATCGCGCTCGAGCACCGCATCGGCGCCGGCGCCGCGCGGCTGCGCCGCACCTGGCTGTGGACGCACATCCTGATCGCCTGGCCGATTCCGGTCCTGCTGGTGTTCCATGTGTTCAAGACCTATTACTTCTAGACCGGGACGCGCATGGCGAAGGCGGCGGGGCGAAAGATCTACTGGATCTGGTGGGGAGTGCTGAGCGTGGGCGTCGGCGGCTATCTGGCGGCGGGACTGTTGATGAAGAGCGCGGCGGGGAATCCCTGGCTCTCGCCCGCGCGCTCGATGTTCCTGCCGGGCAAGACCTCGCACGGGCACTACCAGATCGAGCTGGCATGCGAGAGCTGCCACGTGAGCCCGTTCGGTGGCCGCGAGGCACTGCAGGAATCGTGCGAGCGCTGCCATGGGCAGGAATTGAAGGACGCAGTGGACAAGCATCCGCGCAGCAAGTTCACCGATCCGCGCAATGCCGACCGGCTGGAGAAGCTCGATGCGTTGCAGTGCGTCACTTGTCACGTCGAGCACCGCCCCGAGATCACCGGCTCGATGGGCGTGACGCTTGCCCGCGATTTCTGCTTCCACTGCCATCAGGACATCGCCAAGGACCGCCCGAGCCACGAGGGCATGGCATTCAATACCTGCAATTCCTCGGGATGCCACAAGTTTCACGACAACCGCGCGCTCTACGAGGATTTCCTGGCGAAGCACCTCGACGATCCGGCGCACCGCGCCCGCCCGCAACTGACCGCGCGCGACTTCCGCGAGGTGGCGGCAAGCTGGCCGGGTTATCCGGCGGATCGTTTTCCGCTCAAGCCGCTGACGGCGGCGGATGCGCCGGCGGAACTGATGCAATCGCGCGAGATCGTCGGCGACTGGCTCGCGACCGCCCATGCGAAGGCCGGCGTCAATTGCAGTGGCTGCCACCAGGCGGAGCAGGAGGGCGCCGCAGCATGGGTGAAGCGCCCCGGCCACAAGGCCTGCGCGAGCTGCCATGAGGCGGAAAGCAAGGGCTACCTTGCCGGCAAGCACGGCATGCGGCTCGCCGAGGGGCTCGCGCCAATGACGCCCGGGCGGGCGCGCCAGCCGATGCACGCAAAGGCGCGCGCCACGGAACTCGGCTGCACCAGCTGCCACGGCGCGCATCGCTTCGACACGAAGCAGGCGGCGGTCGAGGCCTGCGTCGGCTGCCACCGCGACGAACACACCGCCGCTTACGAGCGCTCGCCGCACCACGCGTTGTGGAAAAAGGAACTGGCGGGCGAATTGCCGCCCGGCAGCGGCGTGTCCTGCGCAAGTTGCCACCTGCCGCGGGTCGAGCACCGTGTGCCCGACGCGAGCGCGAAACGCACGCTGGTCCAGCACAACCAGAGCGACAACCTGAGGCCCAACGAGAAGATGATCCGGCCGGTGTGCATGAGCTGTCACGGGCTGGGGTTCTCGATCGATGCGCTCGCGGATACGCGACTCGTCAGGGACAACTTCGCCGGCAAGCCGGCCAAGCACATCCAGAGTCTCGACATGGTCGCGCGGCGCGTCAAGGAACAGGCGCAGAAGCGGGGCAGCGGCAGCCCCGCCAGTGCGGAGCAGAAGTAGCGGCGTGGGGCCCGCCGCAGCTGCGGGCGCATTCAAATCGGGTAACGGAGAAAGGAGCAGGCAATGAAGACAGGCATAACGATGGCGGTTGCTTTGGCGGCGGCGGGGTGGGCGGTCGTCCCGCCGGCGCAGGCGCAGGTAAGCTACAAAGACATGGCGGACGCGTTGCACGCGGTCATGGAATCGGACCGCACCGTGTACACGCGCATGGTGGTCAATCGCCTGCAGAACGAAGAGAAGGTGATCAAGGCGACCGAGCACTTCAAGGACGACAAGTCCTTGCCGCTGCCGGCGCAGATGTTCCGCTTCGGCTCCGAGATGGTGGCCGAGAAGAAGATGGGCTTTAGCTACTCGTTGCTTTCGCTGTGGCCGGTCAACAAGCAGAACGCGCCCAAGACCGCGGTCGAGAAGAAGGGACTGGAAGCGGTCGCCAAGGATGGCGCCAAGCCGTTCTACGGCGAAGAGACCCTCGGCAAGAGCAAGTACTTCACAGCGGTCTATGCCGACAAGGCGGTGGCGCCGGCCTGCGTCACCTGCCACAACGACCACAAGGACAGCCCGAGGAAGGACTTCAAGATCGGGCAGACCATGGGCGGCGTGGTCATACGCATTCCGATGAAATGAGCGCAATGGCGCGTCCTTTCGGTGGAATGCTGCGGGCGGTGCTCCCGGCCGCCGCGCTCGCCGCAGCGGCGCTCTTCGCGTCGCTCGCCGCTTCCCCGTTGGGAGCGCAGAAATTCCCGGAGTTTCCCGATGCGCGCCTGAAACAGGGGCGCGCGATCTGGTTGGGAACGTGCGAGGCCTGCCACGCGAACGACGTCGCCGGCGCGCCGCTCGTCACCAACAAGGCGGCGTGGGCGCCGCGCCTCGCCAAGGGCAAGGATGCGCTTTACAAGAGCGCGCTCGGCGGCCTCACCGGGCCGAAGGGCACGCAAATGCCGCCACGCGGCGGCAACGAGAAACTCACCGACGACCAGGTCAGGGCGGCGGTGGACTACATGATGGCCATCGTAAAATAGGGGCGCTTGGCCGGCGCTCGTGGGGAGGTGGATCGGATGCAAAACCTTGCGTGGACGTTGAGTCTCATCCTGATGGCGGCCATCGCTGCCGTTTTTCTGTGGGTGGTCGCCGGCGCGAGCCGCACGGGCGGGGACGCGGGGGCGGCCGCCAGCACGGCATTGCGCTGGCGCGACCGGCTGTTCTGGCTCGCAATCATCGCCGGCATCGCGCTTTCGTTCGCCACCCTGTGGGAGTGGCCCATCGCGGGGCACGCCGCAGCAGTAACCAAGCCCGATGTCGTGATCCGCGCGGTCGGCCACCAATGGCGCTGGGAACTCGACAAGGATACGGTCCGGCCCGGTCAATTGGTGGAGTTCCAGCTCACTGCCTCCGACGTGAACCACGGCTTTGCGATCTACCGCGACAAGACCCGCATGGTGGCGCAGACCCAGGCCATGCCCGGCTACGTGAACAAGCTACAGGTGCGCTTTCCGGAAGCGGGAGATTATGAGGTGCTTTGCCTTGAATATTGCGGGCTCGCGCACCACGGCATGCGGGCCGTGATCAAAGTCCGCGCGGGAGGATCATCATGAGCGCTGCCACCATGTCTTCCGTCGATACTCCCTCCGCGAAGCTGGCGTTCCAGCTCTACGTCTCGATCGGGATCTCCGTATTCCTGCTCATGATGATCGCCGGCGCCGCTTTTCGCGCCGTGCAGGCGGCCTGGCTGCCGATCCCCGCGAATTTCGGCTATGAACTCATGACGCTCCACGGCGCGGGCATGGTGGGCGTGTCGGGCCTCGCCGGGGCGGCCGTCATGTGGTACTTCCTGCGCCGCTACGTCACGCTCTCGACCGGCATGTTTCTGGCGATGCTCGGGCTCTCGCTCGTCGGCGTCGTGATGATCCTGGCGGCGATCGGCATCGGCCGCTTCGCCGGGGCGTGGACTTTCCTCTACCCTCTGCCGGCAAAGAGCATGGGGACCTGGGGCGCGCACGCCGCGGCCGCGTTCGTCGGCGGACTGGTGTTCATCGGCGTCGGCTTCCTGCTGTTCTATCTCGACTGTGCGCTGGCGATCATCCGCCGCTACGGCAGTTTGGCGAAGGCGCTCGGCCTCGGCCAGTTGTTCGGCTCGGGTGCGCTCGACACCACGCTTCCGCCCACGGTCGTGGCGGGCACCATGGTCGTCATCATCAACATCCTCGGCATCCTCGCCGGAGCCGTGGTGCTCGTCATGAGTCTCATCAACATCTACCTGCCCGGTGTCACGTTCGACGCGCTGCTGATGAAGAACCTGATCTTCTTCTTCGGCCACGTGTTCATCAATGCCACGATCTACATGGCGGTGATCGGTGTCTACGAGATCGTGCCGCGCTACACCAAGCGGCCGTGGACGATCAGCCGTCCGTTCCTCGCCTCGTGGGCTGCGGTGACGCTGATCGTGATGGCGGTGTACCCGCATCACCTGCTGATGGATTTTGTGATGCCCAAGTGGATGGTCGTGACCGGACAGGTGCTCTCGTACCTGAGCGGGATACCGGTGCTGCTCGTCACCGCGTATGGCGCGCTCGTCAATATCCACCGCTCGGGGCTGAAGTGGGACCTGCCGCTGCGCCTCATCATCTTCTCGCTCTTCGGCTGGGCGGCGGGCGTCATTCCCGCGATCATCGACGGCGTCATCCGCGTCAACCTCGTCATGCACAATACGCAATGGGTGCCCGGGCATTTTCACTTCTATCTGCTGCTGGGTCTGGTGCCGATGCTGCTGGGCACGATGCTCTATGCATGCACCCGCGAGAGCTGGTCCGAGACCGCGCTCGACCGCGCCTCGTTCTGGACTTTCGGCGTTGCGGGCGCGGCGTTCTGCTTCGTGTTCCTCGCCGGCGGCTGGCAGGGTGTACCGCGGCGCTTCGCCGTGCACGATGCGGACTGGCTGGGCTACGCGCAGCTCGGGTCGGTGGCGGCCATCCTCGTGCTCGTGGCCGCGCTCGTGCTCGGCGTGCGGCTGCTCGCGCGCCTGCCGCGGGTTACTCTCTCGGCGTGAGCGCGAGGCGCACCGCGATCGCGGCGACGCTCGCGTGCGTGGCGGGCCTCGCGGTGGCGCATGCGGTAACCGACGGTTTCCAGGCCTATACGCTCGAATCGGCGCGTCGCCTCAACGCTCTGCGCTCGCCGTTGCCCGTTCCTGATCTTGCGCTCGAGTGGGCCGACGGCAGCCGCACGCGACTTCTCGATGCGCCCGGCCGGGTGCTGCTGGTCGATTTCGTTTACACGAACTGCGCTACGTACTGCGCCGCGCTCGGCTCGACCTACGCGCGGCTGCAGCAACGCCTCGTATCCGAGATCGCGGTGGGCGCAGTGCGCCTGGTATCGGTGACGTTCGATCCCGCACGCGATGGGCCCGCCGAACTCCGTGCCTATCGCGCGCGCCACAGCACCGACCCGTCCGGCTGGGATCTGGGCCGGCCGCTGCATGCAAGCGAATTGCGCGGTGGGCTGGCGGCATTCGGCGTGGTCGTGATCCCGGATGGCATGGGCGGTTACGCCCATAACGCCGCGGTGCACGTCGTCGCACCCGAGGGCAGGCTCGTCGCCATTCTCGATCCGTCCGATATCGACGGCATCGTCATGCTCGCCCGCAATGCGATCGGCGGGAAGGCAGGCCATGTTGCGGCACGCTGAACCGGCGCGGGTGAAGTTGTTGCCGGCCTGGGCATGGGCCGCATGCGCGTGGATGGTGCTCGCGGCGCCTCCCGTGCGCGCCACACTCGAAGGCAGCATGGTGTTCCACATGCTGGTGCAACTGCCGCTGCTCGCCGTGATCGGCTACGCCATGGGTGCGGCCTGGATTCGGGCGGGGGCGGAAGGCGCGTCGGCGCATGCGCTGACAGGCGTGCAGTCGTGCAACGCGGGCGGCGTGACCGGCATACTCGCCGCCAGCTTCGTGATGGTGCTGTGGATGCTGCCGCGCCTGCTCGACCTCGCGCGGCTCGATGCCGCAGTGGACGCCGTCAAGTTCGTCTCGGTTCCGGCCGCCGGATTCGCGGTGGCGCTATCCTGGCCGCGGCTTCCGGTCATTGCGCGCGCGGTCGTCCATCTCGAAGTGATCGCGACGCTGATGCGGTTCGGCTGGGGCTACCTCGCCGCGGAGGAACGGCTCTGCCTCGCCTATCTGGCGGGCGACCAGCAGCGCACGGGCGAACTCCTGATCTGGCTCGGCACCGCTTACGCCATCCTCGTGGTCTGGCGCCCGATGTTCGGAGGCGCCATGCGTGCGCGGGATACATCACCAGGCGCGTTGAATACCCCGTAAGTTCCGGAACGCACGCCGCATTGCACGATCTCCCTGACGGGATGTCGAGTAATCGGATGACACGGGCGTGTGCTAGAATTTCCCGCAGTCGTCATCAAATCAATAAAGGGAAGGAGCACAACCATGGGGGCGATATTCCAGTCACTCGGCAAGACGATCACCGCGGGCTTTGTCCTTTTGATCATCCTCATCCTCGCCACGGGAGGTGCGGGCGCCAAGCTGGGCGACCACGCGTGGTGGGCGTTCGTGTTCCGCTGGCTGCACGTAATGTCGGGTGTCATGTGGATCGGCCTGTTGTGGTATTTCAATTTCGTGCAGACGCCGTCGATGCCGAAGATTCCCGACGAGCAGAAGCCGGCGATCGGCAAGGTCATCGCGCCGACCGCGCTGTTCTGGTTTCGCTGGGCGGCGCTCGCGACGGTGGTCACCGGCCTGATCCTCTCGTGGATGATGGGCTCGATCGGCTCGTTGGCGACGCTCGCGCGGCCCCATACCGCGATCGCCATCGGCATGTGGCTCGGGCTGGTCATGGCGTTCAATGTCTGGTTCATCATCTGGCCGAACCAGAAGAAAGCGCTGGGTATCGTGCAGGTCTCCGCGGAAGAGAAGGCGGCGGCGGCGAAGCTCGCGGGCATGACCTCCCGCATCAACACCATGCTGTCGATCCCGATGCTCTTCTGCATGGTCGCGCAGCAGAATTCGGGACTCTGAACCGCAGCCTGCTACCACACTGTCGCAGTGACAACGCCCGGCGCAGCCGGGCGTTGTGCTTTCTAGCGGGCGGGCGGCGCCTTCTCGATGCCCTCGACCCGGGCGCCCGCCCCGATCCCGCGCTTGCGAAACCAGCCTTGGTTCATCTCCAGTGCGTATTTCGCCGGCTGCGTCGCACCGTGGGCGTTCGTGGTGTGCGGGGTCATGTCGGCGATGTTGATGACGACACCCTGGGCATCGATGAACGCGACGGACAGTGGCAGGTAAGTGTTCATCATCCACATGGCGTGGAGGTCGATGCGCGGAAAGACGAACAGCATGCCGCGATGCTCGGGCAGCATGCGCCGGTGCATGAGTCCCTGGGTGCGGGCGCCCTCGGTGTGCGCCACTTCGGCCGTCAGCTTGTGACCGGCGATGGTCAGGCTGATCTCGGGCAGGTCGGCGCGCGCGAGGCCGCACACGAATGCCAGCGTGGCGACGGCGAAGGTGCGTAATAAGGCGACGCGGACCATGGTAGCCACAACGCTCAGCGCGGTACCCCGTTGACTATCCATGTACTGATGGCGTCGATAATGGGATCGGCATCGCCCAGTGCCGGCCAGAGTTCGAGCGTCACGCCGGGAAATCGCTTCCGCATGGCCTCGAGCAGCAGCGGCACGTCGCGCTTGAGGTGGCCGCCCCGCGCGAGGAACACGGGGACGATGTCAATGCGGCGATGGCGTCGTGCAACCAGGCGCTCGATCGCTTCCGGCAGGAGAGGGGCGGTCAGCTCCAGAAACGCGACATCCACGGCGAGGTCCGGCCGTAGCGCCGCGATCCTGCCCTGCAGCTTGCGCACGGGAACCGCCCATTCCGGGTCGCGGGCGCCATGAGCGAACAGTATCAGTGCCGAGTGCTGAGTGCCGGGGGTCGAGTGAGGCGGGGAACTCATCGTCGGCAACCCATCGCGGATTCCACGCTCAACACTACTATCTATCCTTTCCCCGTGCTGCCAAATCCGCCCGCGCCGCGGCTGCTGACGGCGAAGTCGTCGACGACGTTCAGCGCGACCTGCACCACAGGTACCACGACGAGCTGCGCGAGCCGTTCCATCGGCTGGATGACGAAGGGCGCTGAGCCGCGGTTCCAGGTCGAGACGAAGATCTGGCCCTGGTAATCCGAATCGATCAGTCCCACGAGGTTGCCAAGAACGATCCCGTGCCGGTGGCCGAGGCCGGAGCGGGGAAGGATCACCGCGGCGATGCCGGGATCGGCAAGATGGATGGCGAGACCCGCCGGGATGAGTTCGGTCTCGCCCGGGAGCAGGGTAAGCGGCGCATCGATGCAGGCGCGCAGGTCGAGCCCCGCCGAGCCGGGCGTCGCATAGTGGGGGAGTTGGTCTCGCAGGCGCGGGTCGAGGATTTTGACGTCCAGACTGCGCATTCACTTGGCCTTGCGGCGCCTTGCGACGTAGAGCCTTGCGATGTGCTCGACGATCTGCCGGGCGACGATGTCCTTGGCGGCGCGCGCCAGGCGATGCGTGCCGCCATCGTCGAGCAGCGAGACTTCGTTGTCGTCGGCACCGATCGCGTCCTGCGCCAGGTTGGCGACCATGAGCTGCACTTTCTTGCGGCGCCGCTTTTCATCGGCGTAGCGATCGAGGTTGCGGCTTTCCGCCGCGAAACCGACGCAGAACGGCGCCTTGGGGCGTGCCGCGACCCAGCCCAGTATGTCCGGGTTGGGCACGAGCTTGAGCTGGAGTTGCGATTCGTCCGTCTTCTTGATCTTGTGCTGGCGCGGCCGTTCCACGCGATAGTCCGCGACCGCGGCCACGCCGATGTAAACATCCGCGCCCGCCACCCGGCGTTTCACCGCGTCGAACATCTGTGCCGCCGTCTCGGTGCGGATGATTTCGGCACCGGCCGGCGCGGACAGGCCGACGGGCCCGGATATGAGGGTGACTTTCGCCCCTGCCCCCAGCGCGGCGCGCGCGATGGCGTAGCCCATCTTGCCCGAGCTGCGATTGGTGATGCCGCGCACCGCGTCGATCGGCTCAAAGGTCGGCCCGGCCGTGATCAGGAATCGCGCGCCCGGGAGGATCTTGGGGGCCAGACAGGCCGTCACGGACTCCGCCAGTTCGGACGCTTCCAGCATGCGCCCCATGCCGACTTCGCCGCAGGCCTGATCGCCGCTGGCCGGGCCCAGCACGGTGATCCCGTCCGCACGCAGTTGATCGACATTGCGGCGCGTGGCCGGGTTGTCCCACATCTGGCGGTTCATGGCGGGCGCCACGAGCAGCGGGCACTCGCGTGCAAGGCATAGCGTTGACAGCAGGTCGTCTGCCAGCCCCTGCGCCAGCTTGGCGATGAAGTCGGCGGTGGCGGGGGCAACGACGATTGCATCCATGCCACGCGACAGCTCGATATGGCCCATCGCGTTGCCCACGCGCGCATCCCACATATCGGTAAAGACCGGCTTGCCCGACAGTGCCTGCATCGTGGCCGGGGTGACGAAGCCGCACGCAGCCTGTGTCATCGCGACCTGGACGTCGATGCCGCCTTTGACGAGCAGGCGCATCAGTTCCGCGGACTTGTACGCCGCAATCCCGCCCGTAATTCCGAGCAACACCTTCTTGCGAGAAGTTCCGGTCACGCTGCGAATCCCGTCATGCCCACGAGTCAGTGTAAACCATTTACGGCACCGCACCAAAATCGGCAGCGCCACAGCCGGTAAACGAGAAATAACAGTCGGCCGTTAGCCCCATTACCTATTACCCATAATCCATCCATCACCATCCTATGGCCATCACCGACTGGCCCCTCGATGACCGTCCGCGCGAGAAGCTGCTCGCCAAGGGCGCGGCGGCGCTCTCCGATGCCGAGCTGATCGCGATCTTCCTGCGCACCGGCGTTCGCGGCAAGAGCGCAGTCGATGTCGCGCGTGAAACACTGACTCGCTTCGGTTCGCTGACCGCGCTGATCGGAGCGAGCCACGCCGCGTTCTGTTCCGGTGCCGGGCTGGGTGCGGCAAAGTATGCCCAGTTGCAGGCCGTGCTGGAAATGTCGCGGCGTGCCCTGCAGGAGAAGCTCGCGAGCGGCGTCGCGCTCGGCTCGCCGCAGGCGGTGCGCGACTACCTGCGCCTGCGGCTGCAAGCGCTCGAGCACGAGGTATTTGTCGGGGTGTTCCTCGATGCGCAGAATCGCTTGCTGGCGATCGAGGACTTGTTTCGGGGCACGCTGACGCAAACCAGCGTTTACCCCCGGGAGATCGTCAAGCGGGCGCTCAGCCACAACGCGGCGTCCCTCATTTTCGCCCACAACCACCCCTCCGGCATCGCCGAACCCAGCCGGGCGGACGAGATGCTGACGCAGACCTTGAAACAGGCGCTGGCGCTGGTGGATGTGAAGGTGCTGGACCATTTCATTGTCGGCAGCGGCTCCGCGCTGTCCTTCGCCGAGCGTGGTCTGCTGTAACGGCACGCGACTTGAGCCGGGTGTGAAAACCCTGTAGAATCCGCGCCTTTCGAGAGTCCGGAGCACATCTATGGCGCGCGTATGTCAGGTCACGGGCAAGAAGCCCATGCTGGGGAACAACGTTTCCCACGCCAACAACAAGACGCGGCGGCGTTTCCTTCCCAACCTGCAGTACCGGCGCTTCTGGCTGGAAGAGGAGAAGCGCTGGGTGAGCCTGCGCGTATCAAACGCGGGACTGCGCACCATAGGCAAGAAAGGCATCGAGGTGGTGCTTGCCGAATTGCGGGCACGCGGCGAGCGCGTCTGAGCACAGGCAGGGAAACCGAACGGCTGAACCAACGAACGACCGAGGTGGATCATGCGGGAAAAGATCAAGCTGGAATCGACGGCCGGCACCGGCCATTTCTACACGACGACCAAGAACAAGCGCAACCAGCCGGACAAGATGGAGATGAAGAAATTCGATCCGGTCGCGCGCAAGCACGTGATCTACAAGGAAGCAAAGATCAAATGACCGCGTAGCGGCCGTCCCGGATTGCATCCGGGACGCATGAAAAGCCCGCGGTTTACGCGGGCTTTCTTATCAGTTATCAGGCGTAGCAGCGCAGGCGCCGGGAAAAATCCTGCAGTCCCGCGATGCCGCTCGCCTCGGCGCGCAGGCACCAGTCCTCGAGCTGGCGTACCAGCTGTTCCTTCGAAGCGGTGGAACGCTGCCACACCGCGGCCAGTTCGTCACGCATGGTGTAGATCGTTTCCAATACTTTGCTATGGCTCTTCAGCGCGTCGCGCCGTTCGCGCTCGCTGGCGGGCAGGGCGGTGGCATCGAGGTGCAGCCAGCGCTTGAGCGTCGCGCGATCGACGCCAACCACGCGCCCCTTGAGCCCATGGAGCTCGCTGGCGCAGGTATGGCGCAGGGACTGCGCGTACGCCGTGATTACCTGGTAGCGATGCGTGATCACGGCCTGCAACGTCGCGAGATCGACGCGCGTCTTGGCGCGGTCGAACCTGATCTCTGGGGCGACCTTCTTGATCTGCGCCAGGCCCAGCATGGCGAGCACGCGGATGTAGAGCCAGCCGATGTCGAATTCGTACCAACGGTTCGAGAGGCGCGCTGAAGAGGCATAGGCGTGGTGGTTGTTGTGCAGCTCCTCGCCGCCGATCAGGATGCCCCACGGCACGATGTTCCGGCTCGCGTCCTCGGGCTGAAAGGTGCGATAACCCCAATAGTGGCCGATGCCGTTGATCACGCCCGCCGCGAAGAACGGTATCCACACCATCTGCACGGCCCAGATCGTGACGCCGATGAAGCCGAACAGGGCGAAATTGAACACCATTAGCAGCACAACTCCAAACACCGAATGCCGTGTGTAAACGTTGCGCTCCATCCAGTCGTCGGGCGTGCCGTGGCCGTAACGCTCCAGCGTTTCCTGGCTATGCGATTCCTTGCGGTAGAGCTCGGTGCCCTGCCACAGTACTTTCCTGATGCCCAGCACCTGCGGGCTGTGTGGATCCTCGGCCGTCTCGCACTTGGCGTGATGCTTGCGATGGATCGCGGTCCACTCCTTGGTGACCATGCCGGTGGTGAACCACAGCCAGAAGCGGAAGAAATGGCTCGGCAGCCAGTGCAGATCGAGCGCCCGGTGGGCCTGATGACGGTGCAGGTAAATGGTGACCGCAGCGATCGTGATGTGCGTCGCGACCAGCGCGTAGATCACGTAACCCCACCACGGCATGTCAATTAACCCTGTCATCCATCCTCTCCCCGGTTTTCCGCCTGTTCAAGCCTCGAAGTGTAACGGAGTTCAGAAGGGCGGCAAAGCAGTTTTGCCGGGTCGCCAAACCATGCGGTATCTCATTGAAAAAATTATGAAATTGGAAAACCTTAGCGGCCGGAAACGTCCTGCGGCATCGTGAAAACTCTGACGTCGCGTCGCGGAGGGGGAATTTCGATGCCGTTGTTCCGAAATGCGGTCCAAATCGCGTAATTCAAGTCGGAGCGGAGGTTACCGGTACCCGCCTGCAGATCTTCAATCCACACGCCCAACTCGAGAGCGATGCCGTTATCCCCGAATTCACGCACCAGCGCTTTCGGCGGTGGATTGCGCAGCACCCGGGAATGCTGGCGCGCAAGGTCCTCCAGGATGCGGCGGGCGGCATCGAGGTCCGTGCGGTAGCTCACCTGCACCGGCACCGCCACCCGTACCAGCTGGTCGGTGTAGGAATGGTTGACCACGGTCGAGGTAATGAGGGTCTCGTTGGGAATGATGGCCTCGGCGCCCCCGGACGTGTGCAGCACGACGTAGCGTGCCGTCATTTTGGTGAGTTTCCCCGTCTGGTCGCCGACCGTGACGAGATCGCCGATCGACACCGCTCGGTCCATGAGGATGATGAATCCGCTCACGTAGTTGCTCGCGATCTTCTGCAGCCCGAAGCCGATGCCCACGCCGAGCATGCCGCCGAACACCGACAGCACCGTGAGATCGATTCCGACCGCGGGCAGAGCGATGAGTATCGCCAGCACCACGAGCAACGTCTGGGCAAGCTTGGAGAACATGACGCGCAGGTTGATGTCGAGTCCGGCCTGGGCCATCGTGCGCGCTTCGATGAATCGTCCGAGCCACAGCGCGACGAGCACGGTGAGCAGGACGGACAGCACAGCCTGGAGCACCAGCAGCAGCGTGATCCGTTGCTTGCCGACGGTGAATCCGAGCTCGTCGAGAAATTGCAGCAGGTCGCCGGCGAGCCCGCTGATGTACAAGGCGAAACCGACCCACACTCCCCAGCCGATGAGCCTCACCAGCGCATTGAGCGCGACGCTGGGGGCGAACACCTGGCGCAGCATCAACACCGAAAACCGCATGATGGCCAACGCGGTGAGCAGTGGCACCATCAGGTTGAGCAGATTGACGCCCTGCCATTGTTTGAGGATGACCCTGCCAAGCAGGACCCCGATCAGGGCGGTGAGAGGAAACTGCAACTGGTGCAGCGCGCGCCAGCCGAAGGCGCGTTCGACGGTCGGCGCCGTCATCCTCGGGGCGATCCATTTGCCGATGAGCCACGCGGCGGCGATGCTCCCGCCAACGATCGCGAGTTGCCACAGCACCCTTCCCTGGTGCAAATCGGCCCAAATCGATAGTGCGAGTGCCGTAAGCTCGGAGGAGTTGGACATGGGAGGAGTCGAGCGGCGCGCGGATTCTATCACGCGTCTGGAGGACGACGCTCCATCACGGCCGCAAAGAAGCCGTCGGTGCCATGCCGATGGGGCAGCAGTTCGAGGTAGCGCCCGGTATCGAGCGCGATGCGCTGCTCGCGCAGCAGACTCGAGCAGTCGAGCGCCTCGAACAGTGGGTGCTCGGCCAGAAAATTCGATATCACGTCCTGGTTTTCCTCGGCGAGCAGACTGCAGGTCGCGTAGACCAGGCGCCCGCGCGGCTTGAGGAGGCGTGCCGCCGCCCGCAGGATGGCAGCCTGCTTGCCCGCGAGTTCGGCCACCGCTTGCGGCGTCTGCCGCCACTTGAGATCGGGGTTGCGCCGCAGGGTGCCGAAACCGCTGCAGGGCGCGTCCACCAGTACACGATCGATCTTGCCGGCGAGCCGCTTGACGCGGATGTCATTCTCGCCGCCGATCAGTTCCGGCTGCAGGTTGGACAGCCCCGAGCGCTTGAGCCGCGGCCTGAGCCGCGCGAGCCGCGCGGCCGACACATCGAAGGCGTAGATACGGCCGCGCGAGTGCATGAGGGCGCCCAGATGCAGGCTCTTCCCGCCGGCGCCGGCGCAGAAATCGATCACCAGGTCGTGGCGCCTGGGCGCAACCAGGTAGCTGAGCAACTGGCTGCCTTCATCCTGCACTTCCAGGGTGCCGTCGAGGAACAGCGGGTGACGGTTGATCGCGGGACGTCCTTGCACCCGGATTCCCACCGGTGAATAGGGCGTCAGCTCGCACCGGAGGCCGCTTGCGCCGAGGACGTTCATCACGCTGGCGCGGTCGCCGCGCACGGTGTTGACCCGCAGATCGAGCGGCGCCGGCTGCTGCAATGCGCGCCCCAGCGCGAGTACCTCGTCGTCCGGCATCTGATGCCGCAGCCGTTCGACCAGCCAGTCCGGAAGATCCGCCTGTATCGCGAGCGGCAGCGCGCCCGGTCGGCGCGCCTTGACCTCGGCAAACCATTCGAGATCCGCCGCGCTCGCCGCTGCCGCAAGCTCGCGCGCGCTCGATCCCGCCACGCGCGCCAGGTAGGCGAGGACGAGGCGGCGCGGCGTGGGCTCGGTGACCAGCGCATCGAGCAACCGCTTGCGGCGCACGACGCCGAATACCGTATCCGCGATGAATGCCTTGTCGGTTGCGCCCAGACGGGAATGCTGGCGGAAGAACTGGCGCAGCACGGCATCGGCCGGTTGCTCGAACTTGAGCACCGCACCCAGTGCCGCGCACGTTGCATCGAATTGAGCGCGGGGTATCGGCATCCCTATTCCTGGCTGGTGCGGATCTCGAGAATCACCTGTTCTCCGGCGGGATTGCCGTCGCGGTCGAGGAAGCGCACTTTTACCGGCAGGTAGCGGTAGTCGAGGGCAAGCCACACTTCGATGCCTTCCGCGCCGTCCTTGCGCAACTGCCTGAGCGGCAGGGTGGCGAGCGCACCCAGCGGCGTCTCGATGCGTTCCTCCGCCAGCACCTCCAGCTCATAGGTCTCGATGCGCAGGCCGTTCGTGATCGGCAGGCGTATGCGCCCGGGCGCGGGCGGATTGAGGGCGAGTTGGAATACGAAGCTCACGATGTCCTGGCTTGCCACCGGCAGATCGACCGTGAGCTGTTGCGCCGGTCGTCCATAGGTGAGTCGGCCGGCCTCCCAATCGAGTATCGCCTGCGCGGCGTCGGACACGCCGCGCCGGGTCCGGCTCATCGCGAAATGCCGCGGACGCAATCCGCGGTCGGTCAGCGCGCCTTCGCTGGTATAGGTGAGGCGCTGTGGACGGAGCAGGTCGGCGATGCCCGTTGTTTCCGAGGCGCTGACGAGCCGATAGGCATTCCGGTCCACTTCCCATGAAAATACCGACCGTCCGACGCTGAAGCCGTCCGTGCCGAGGTAGAGCGCATAGGTGAGATAGGCTTTCCGGGGAAGGCGCGCCGGCTCGACCGCTGCGGCGGCGGGCGGGGCGTCGGCGACGAAGGCGCCGCGTTCGGGTGCCGGTGCGGTGCCGTCGCCGGGTGAAGCAGCAACGTCGGGACTGTCGCCATCCATGGGTGGGGCCGGGAGCGCAGTATCCATCGGCAGCGGCGCGGCCAAAACCGGGTGCGTCGGAACGCGCGCGCGCGCCTCTGCCGGCCGTGGTGACTCGGGCACGGAATGGCGCTGCGCATCGGGCGCCGCTCGCTCGAGCAGCTGCGCCTGCAGCGGTAGGGTCGTGGCCGGCGGCGCGGGCAGGGGCCGCCATCCTCCGGACATCACCAGCACGTGCGCCAGGACGGAAACAAGCATTGCAGCAACCAGGCGATGCGCGCGCACGGATTCAGTAAAGCACGTCAAGCCGCGTGATGATCTGCTCGTAGCGCGCGCCGTCGTTCTCGACCACGACCATGCGTAGCGGCAGGTAGCCGTGAGCCGGCGACAGCCAAAGCTCGGTTGCGGTATCGCCCGGGTCGCGGCGCTTGGCGAGGTGCACCGTCGCGATGCGGCCAAGGGGCGTCAGCAGTTCGACGCCGGGCGTGACCGTGTAGTGGTAGCGATCGAGCTTGCGCCCGTTGGTCATCGCGAATTCGACGCTCTTCAGTTCGTCCAACGCCATGAACATGAACTGGTACATTGCCGACAGGCGGTCCTGCGCGCCGGGCGGAAGCGGCAGCGTGTCCTCGTGGCCGTCGTGCCGGATCGTCAGGCGCGACTGCGGCCAGTCGAATTCCGCGCTGACCCGCCGCGGGTCGTCGTCGCCGCGTCCCGCCTCGAAGCGTTCGGGCTGCAGGCCGCGTTCGGTAATACGTCCGCGGCTCGAGAAGCGAGCCGTTCGCGGCGCAACCAGCGCAAACAGTCCCACCGGACTGGTTTCGCTGATGATGTGGAACGCTCGATCGACGGCCTCGAACCGTTCCTGGACGATGGCGACCTGCACTGCGCCGCGAGTCACGTTGTAGCTTGCCGCGACCTCCCTTGGCACCGGTCGCGCAATGGCGGGCGCCGCAGCGACCAGCACGCCGAGCGCGATGAGACGAAGCGCGGCCATCGCCGCCGCATGCCGCATTCAGTCCTCCGTGGGAGGGGAAACCAGCGTGCCTCCAGGGGTGCGCACTCCGGAGATGAGCACTCTGCCGTCCACCGTCAGCGTGAGACGACCCTCGCAGAACCAGCGTACTGCCTGGGGATAGATGCGATGCTCTTCCCTGAGCACGCGCGCCGCGAGTTGCTCCTCGGTGTCGCCCGGCAGCACCGGCACCGCCGCCTGGATGATGATCGGCCCGTGATCGAGGTCCGGCGTCACGAAGTGCGCGGTGCAGCCGTGTATGCGGGAGCCCGTCTGCAGCGCCTGACGATGCGTATGGAGACCGGGGAACGCCGGCAGCAGCGATGGGTGTATGTTCATGAGACGGCCGGCATGGGCGCGGACAAAGCCCGCGGTCAGTATTCGCATGAAGCCCGCCAGCACGACGAGGTGCGGTTGATGTCGGCCGATTTCCGCTGCCAGTGCGGCATCGAAGGCCGCCCGCTCGCCGTAGGCGCGATGATCGAGCACCATGGTCGGAACGCCATTGCGCCGCGCCGTAGCAAGCCCCGCGGCCGACGGCTCGTTGCTGATGACCGCGGCAAGCCGCGCGGGCAGCCGCGCCGCCAGCAGCGCTTCCAGGTTGCTGCCACGGCCTGAGATCAGTATGACGATGTTCTTGTCAGCCATTCCGGACGCAGTCACCTGCCGGTGTGGGGTTCTCGGTGTTCGGTTGCCATGTCATGCCTGCCCGCCCTCGGCACCAAGCGCCGCTCTACCGGATGATGGTTTGCGCTTCCCCCCGCCGGCGACGCCGTATGGCGCCGATGCGCCAGACGGTTTCTCCGGCGCGGGTGAGCAGGGCTTGCGCCCTCGCCGCCTCGGCGGCATCCACCACCAGCACCATTCCGATGCCGCAATTGAACACGCGGTGCATTTCATCATCCGCCACGCCGCCCTGCCGTTGCAGCCACTGAAAGAGCGCCGGCCGCGCCCAGCTGTCGCGCGCGATGTCGGCCGTCAGCCGCGGCGGCAGCACGCGCGGCACGTTTTCGAGCAGTCCGCCGCCCGTGATGTGGGCTATGCCTTTGACTGCGACGCGCCGGATCAGTTGCAATACCGGTTTCACGTAAATGCGGGTGGGCGCCATGATCAGGTTGCGCATGGGCCGGCCGCCCAGGCGCGCCGCCGGATCGACACCGTTGCGATCGATGATGCGGCGGATCAGCGAGTAGCCGTTGGAGTGCGCGCCGCTGCTGGCGAGGCCGAGCACGACGTCGCCCGCGGCGATCGACGCGCCGTCGATGATCCTGCCCTTTTCGACGACGCCCACCGCGAAGCCCGCCAGGTCGTACTCGCCCGCTGGATACATTCCGGGCATCTCGGCGGTTTCACCACCGATCAAGGCGCAGCCCGCCTGCTCGCAGCCGGCGGCGATGCCTTTGATGACCGAAGCCGCCGTTCGCACGTCAAGCCTGCCGCAGGCAAAGTAATCGAGGAAGAACAGCGGTTCCGCGCCCAGCGTCAGGATGTCGTTGACGCTCATCGCGACCAGATCGATGCCGACGGTGTCGTGGCGCTTCCACTGAAACGCGAGCCTCAGCTTCGTGCCCACGCCGTCGGTGCCCGAGACGAGTACGGGTTCACGGTAGCGGCGCGAGATTTCGAACAGCGCGCCGAAGCCGCCGATGCCGGCGAGCACGCCCTCGCGCAGGGTGCGCCGCGCGTGGGGCCTGATGGCGTCAACCAGGCGGTCGCCGGCGTCGATATCAACGCCTGCCTGGCGATAGGTGAGCGATCGTGGGCGTCTGGTCTTCGGCATGCTGGAGACGGGGGCGGTGGGGCGCGCGGGCGGTTGAACGCGGTGCGGATCCTGGCGGGGCAATGGGGCAATTTCGGCTAAGATGTGCCCACGCGGCCGGAGCGCCCCGCGCTTTTCACATTTTGCCGCGACGAATTGTACTGCATATGAAGACTCCTATTCCCGGCGCCGGCGTGGCGGGGACCGAACGGGGGAACCACTGCCTCGATCATTCATCTTGGTGCGTGACGCGCCAAGGGCCCGGCCGATGAAACAACTGGTACTCGAACTGGTGCAGGCGTCCCAGCCGACACTGGATAACTTCATTGCCGGCCGCAATGCCGAGTTGCTGCACGAAATGCGGGCGATGGCCGAAGGCAGGGCCGCCGGAATGGCGATCTTCATGTGGGGCGAGGCGGGTAGCGGGCGCAGCCACCTCCTGCGGAGCCTGGTCGACGCGGTGCGCGGGCGGGGGCGGCGGGCGGAGTACGTGCCGTGCGCGGACGCGCCGTGCCTGAGCGAGGGGCTGCGCCGGCTGGACTGCGTCGCCCTCGATGACGTCGATCGCCTCGCGCCCGCCGCGCAGGTGGACGCGTTCAGCCTGTACAACGCGTTGAAGGAACGGGGCGCCGTCATCGCCACGAGCGGCAATGCGCCGCCGCAGCAACTGGAGTTGCGGCACGACCTCGCCACGCGCCTGGGATGGGGGTTGGTCTACCACGTGCACGCGCTCTCGGACGAGGAGAAGGCCGTCGCGCTGCAGAATCACGCCGCCGCCCGCGGCATCCGCATCCCGGAGGATGTCTATGCGTACCTGCTCGGTCGGGTGCGCCGGGACATGGGAACGCTGCTTGCCGTGCTCGATGCGCTCGACCGCAGTTCGCTGGCGGCGAAGCGCGCCATCACCCTGCCGTTCGTGCGCGACTGGCTGCAGGCGGCGAAGGTGCACGAATCGGCATTGAGGATAGAGGATTGAGCGAGCGACTGGTTTTGTTCGATCTGGATAACACGCTGCTGGCGGGCGACAGCGATTTCGAGTGGGCGCAGTTCCTGATCGAGCAGGGCGTGCTCGACCGCGAGGTCTATGAAGCCCGCAACCAGACCTTCTACGATCAGTACAAGGCGGGCACGCTCGATATCTTCGAGTTCCTCAACTTCCAGCTGAAGCCGCTCTCCCGCCATCCCCGCAGCGTGCTCGACGAGTGGCACCGGCAATTCATGTCGCGCCGGATCCTCCCGATGATACGCCCGGGTGCGCGGTCGCTGGTGGCGAAGCATCGCAAGGACCTGAGCGTGATGATCACCGCCACCAACAGTTTCGTGACTGGCCCGATTGCGCGCGAGTTCGGCATCGCCCACCTGATCGCCACCGAACCCGAGGCGTGCGACGGAGAATTCACCGGCAACGTCGCCGGCATCCCGTGCTTCCGGGAGGGCAAGGTGAGCCGGTTGCAGGGCTGGCTTGCCGGGCGCGGACAGACACTCGACTCGTTCGATACGTCGTGGTTCTACTCCGACTCTTTCAACGACTTGCCGCTGCTCGAACGCGTGACGCATCCGGTGGCCGTCGATCCCGACGATCGTCTGCGGGCGCATGCAGTGGCGCGAAAATGGCCGGTCGTCAGATTGAATACCGAGGAATGAAGACAAAACCTCGCTCGCGCCCGCGGATGCCTGACGCTTAGGCTTGATCCGATGCCTCGGCCGTTGATGGTCGCTCTGCTCCTGGTGATCGGCGCGGGCAGCATCCTGCTGGCGCTGGTCGTTGGCACCTATCCGGTATCGGCGCTGCAGGCGATCGAGAGCATCGTTCACCCCGTTCCCGGAGTGGTGCACGATGTGATCTGGCAGTTGCGCGCGCCGCGGGCGCTCGCGGCGTTTGCCTGCGGCGGACTGCTGGCGCTGGCGGGCGCGCTGCTGCAGGTGCTCTTGCGCAACGCGCTGGCCGACCCCTACGTGCTGGGGGTGTCGAGCGGAGCGGCCCTGGGCGCGCTTCTGGCGATGGTGCTGGGAGCAAGTGAGGCGGGAGCGGGCCTCATGGCGGTCGCCGGCGCGCTGGGGGCGATCATCGTCGTTTTCGGTCTGACTTTCCGCGGCGGCGACTGGAATGTCTACCGGTTGCTGCTCACGGGGGTGGTGCTGTCCGCCGGCTTGTCGGCGCTCGTGAGCCTCACGCTGGTGCTCGCTCCGCAGGCGCAGGTGAAGGGCATGCTGTTCTGGCTGATGGGGGATCTCGCCTACGCCGGGAGTCCGCTGCCGGCGTGGCTCGTTCTTCTGGCGCTCACCGCGTTTGTCGTCGTCCAGGCGCTCCGGCTGGATTTGCTGGCGGCGGGCGAACTCAAGGCCCGTTCGCTGGGCGTCGCGCTCACGCCGCTCAAGCTCGCGGTTTTCTTCGCCGCCGCGCTGGCGACGGCTACCGCGGTGACGCTCGGAGGGGCGATCGGCTTCATCGGTCTGATGGCGGCGCACGCGTTGCGGCTGCTTGGCGTCTCGCGCCATCGGGCCTTGCTGCCGCTCGCCGTCGTGCTGGGCGGCAGCTTCCTGACGATCGCCGATACGGCGGCGCGAACGGTGTGGGCGCCGCAGCAGATCCCGGTCGGGGTGCTGGTCGCGCTCGCCGGCGTGCCCGCGATGCTGTGGCTGCTGGGCAGGGGACGATAGTGCTGGGGTGCTGTCATCTGACGTTGCAGGTGCCGGGCCGAATTCTGTGCCGCGACCTGAGCGTCAGGCTGGAGGCGGGGCAGGTTTGGGCGTTCCTCGGGAGCAATGGCTGCGGCAAGACGACGCTGATCCACGCGCTCGCGGGCCTCGATCGCGCGGCGGGCGCGGCGATTGAACTTGACGGCGAGATGCTGACGAACGTTTCCCGCGCCGGCCGCGCCCGGGCCGTCGGCGTGCTGTTGCAGCACGAGGAAACCGATTTCTGGGGCAGCGTGTTTGAGTACGTTCTGCTCGGCCGCTACCCGCACTCGAAGCATTGGCGCGGTTTCGATACCGGGGACGAGGCAAAGGCGGCGCGTGCTCTGGAAGCCGTGGATCTCGCGTCACTCGCCGGGCGTCGCCACATCACGCTTTCAGGCGGCGAGCGCCAGCGCGCGCGCATCGCGCAGCTGCTCGCGCAGGAACCGCGGGTGTTACTGCTCGATGAGCCGCTGCAGCATCTTGACCTCAAGCACCAGGCGCAGGTGCTCGCGCTGTTTCAGCGGCTGGCGCGCGAAGAACGGCGAGCGGTGGCGATGGTGCTGCATGACCTGCTATGGCCCGCGCGCTGCTGCACGCACGCTTTGCTCATGCATCACGACGGCACGGTCGCCGTCGGCGCGGCGGCCGAGATGCTGACGCGCGAAAACCTGGAACGACTCTACGGGGTGCCGCTCGCGGTGGTGAGCCACGGCGGCGTCGGCTATTTCGTGCCCCATGTATAATTTCCTCCTGCACAAATTCAAGCGGACACGCGCTGCGTGCCGCTTAATTTGTTTGAAGACCCACGATCACCGGGCGTCCCGGAAAAATTTGAACCGTCTGCTACTGCCTTCAGCGCCTTCTCCGTTCCCGCGTCGATCGACCGCATGATCACCAAGTTTCTGGGCAGGGTCTTTTCGGGGAGGATGTTCGGCGCCCGCCGCCCGAGGATCGTGCCGGCCAAGGCGCACGGCATTCCCCGCGACGGCATCAGCCCGTGCGCGCTGCAGGTGACGGAAACGCTGCAACGGCGGCATCACGCTGCGTTCGTCGTCGGCGGCGCGGTGCGCGACCTGATGCTCGGACGCAGGCCCAAGGATTTCGACGTGGCGACCGACGCCACGCCGGAGGAGGTGCGCGCCCTGTTCCGCCGCTCGCGCATCATCGGCCGGCGCTTCAAGCTGGTGCACGTGATGTGCGGCCGCGACACGGTGGAAGTATCGACATTCCGCGGCGGCGCCGCCGACGAAGCAGGCGAAGCGCGCGTCGCCGACGAACACGGCCGCATCCTGCGCGACAACGTCTTCGGAACGCAGCAGCAGGATGCGACGCGGCGCGATTTCACCGTCAACGCGCTGTTCTACGATCCGGTGTCGCAGGAGGTGTGGGATTTTCACGGTGGCGTGGCGGATCTGCGCAAACGGCGGCTGCGCATGATCGGCGATCCCGTGCAGCGCTATCGCGAGGACCCGGTGCGGATGCTGCGGGCGGTGCGGTTCGCGGCGAGCCATGACCTCGAGATCGACTCGGCGAGCCGCAAGCCGATCCGCGCGCTTGGCGGGCTGCTCGCCAACGTTCCGCCGGCGCGCCTGTTCGACGAGATGCTGAAACTCCTGCTCTCGGGGCGCGCCGCCGATTGCGTCGTCAAGCTGCGCAAGGAAGGTCTGCATCATGGGCTGTTGCCGCTGCTCGACGTGATCCTGGAGCAGCCGCTGGGCGAGCGTTTCGTCATGCTGGCGCTGCGTACCACGGACGATCGCATACGCGCCGACAAGCCGGTGTCGCCATCGTTTCTGTTCGCGGCGCTGCTGTGGCACGAGGTGCTCGTGGCGTGGCGGCAGATCGAGGGCGAAGGCATGCCGACGATACCCGCGCTCTACCAGGCGATGGACCGTGTCATCCAGGTGCAGGCCGAAAAGCTGGCGATCACGCGGCGCTTCAACGCCGACATGAGGGAGATATGGGCGCTGCAGCCGCGATTCGTGCAGCGCAGCGGAGTCCGTCCCTACCGCCTGCTCGAGCACCCGCGCTTCCGGGCCGCTTACGACTTTCTGCTGCTGCGCTGCGAGAGCGGGGAGGTGGACGCGGAGATCGGCGCCTGGTGGACGCGCTTCCAGGATGCCGGTGAAACCGAACGCAGGGAGATGCTGGTGAGCGAAAGCGGACCGCGCAAACGCAAACGCTCGCGCCGCCGGAAAGTCCGCAGCGGCGCTGGGCCGGAGCCCGCGGGGGGCGCCGGCACACCGGAAGGCCCCGTCTCTTAGCGGACAAAGGCATTGACGCCCATCACTCATCACTCATCACGCATCACCGCCTTTATCGCGCTGGGTGGCAACCTCGATGATCCGGCGGCACAGGTGCGCCACGGCATCGACGAGCTCGCGGCGCTGCCGCACACCCGGCTCCAGCGCGCGTCCGCGCTCTACCGCAGCACGCCCGTGGGATATCGCGACCAGCCCGATTTCATCAACGCGGTGGCGCAGGTCGCGACGCAGCTCGTACCGCGCGAACTGCTCGAAGCGCTGCTTGCCATCGAGCACCGCCACGGCCGGGTGCGCGGCGTGCCGAACGGCCCGCGTACGCTCGATCTGGACCTGCTGCTCTACGGCGACCGGTCGGTGCGCGAGCCGGGTCTCGTCGTTCCGCACCCGCGCATGCACGAGCGCGCCTTCGTCATGGCGCCGCTCGCGGAGATCGCGCCTCACGCGCGGGTTTCGGGCCGCGGCACGGTCGCCGAACTGCTCGCGCGGCTCGGGACCGGCGGCGTGACGCGCCTGGCGGACGCGCCAGCATGAGCGCGGCGCAACTGCTCGATCGCTACCGCTATATCGCGATCGAGGGCCCGATCGGCGCCGGGAAGACCACGCTCGCGCGCGCGATCGGCGCCCGCTTCGGGGCGAGGCTGATGCTGGAAGAGCCGCAGGCCAACCCATTCCTTGCCCGGTTCTACCGCGACAGCGCGCGCTATGCGCTGCCGACCCAGCTCTTCTTCCTGTTCCAGCGCGTGGAGCAGGTGAGGGCGCTCAAGCAACCCGACCTCTTCGGCAAGCCGACGGTGGCCGATTTCACGCTGGCGAAGGATCCGCTCTTCGCCCGGCTCACGCTGAACGACGCGGAGTACCAGCTCTACGCGCGCATCTACGATCACGTGAAGCCGCAGGCGCCGATCCCCGACCTCGTGATCTACCTCCAGGCTTCGGTGGAAACGCTGATCGAGCGCGTGAAGCGCCGCGGCCATGCCTTCGAGGGTCCGATCTCCGAGGACTACCTGCGGCGCCTGTCCGAGGCCTACTCGCGCTACTTCTACAACTACGACGAGAGCCCGCTGCTCATCGTGAACAGCGAGCGCCTGAACTTCGTCGAGGTGCCCGACCACTTCGACCTGCTGCTCGAGCGCATGAACGCCATGCGTGGCGGGCGCGAGTTCTTCAACCGCGCGTAGGAACCGGGCACTGCAACGGAAGGCGCCCGGCGAAGGTGCCACGCCTGGGTCTTGGCGCCGCGTCGCTCAACGCTCGCGGTGCCCTCCCTGCCCCGGCGCGGTCGGCGACGCGCTTCATCGTCTACGTCTCCTAATGATCGTGCACCTGCGTGCACGATCCTTTACTCGGCGCGTCGACCCCTCCCGACCGCTCCGATGGCCTCGTCG
>Ga0315912_10001661_pt1 | contig 26241 bp, 22 predicted proteins | sample VfabasoilMG_FD_204469 | JGI IMG/M metagenome (GOLD analysis project Ga0315912, IMG submission 204469) | Garden soil microbial communities collected in Santa Monica, California, United States - V. faba soil | ecosystem: Environmental > Terrestrial > Soil > Garden | place: USA: California... | reverse complement strand
CGAGTGTCGGCTGCTTGGTGGGGGATGAACTGGTGCGACTTGGTTATCAGGGAGCGGAGACAGACGCATCGACCTCAACCCATCCCGTTATGGACGGCGGAAAGAACCTGACTGCGGCCGCGTCCCTCTCGTGCCGACCTACCGAGCAAGCTCCCCAAGTGCATAGTGGGCTATGGTCCACCCCCGGCGTGAACGAAGCGCTCCTGGGCAACACGCTGTGGTCCACCGTGCTGGGCGATGAAGCACGCGGTACGGCCAGTCTGGTTCATGTGGGGCTGTCGGACTTGCGTGTGCAAAGCCGAGTGTTGTTTGCGCCCACGCAGAGCAGCCAAGCGTTCAAGCTGGGGTACTATCCGCAAGTCGAAGGCAGTGCTCTCTTGCGTTATCCGGTTGCCTTGGGCAACGACGACCTACAAGGCCCGATTGAGATAGCCTGGGACAATCGGATTGAAGGGATCACGGGCAACGCGATGATCAACGTGGGGTTGGACGGACCAGGGGCGAGCGTGAAACTGGGCGCGCCTTTGGCTGGGGCGATGTTGAGCGTCGCGGGACCCGGCCTGTTCGTGGCGATCGGTGAACCCGATCAGGCGGACATGTATTATCTGTCTTCATCCACAGCGCCGCGGCGCATGGCCGAGGTCAACTGGCCCAAAATGACACAGGCAGGCTACGATCAAGACCTGCTCGCGCAATTGGCTGAGGGTGCGCGTCAGGAGGCTGTGGTGGCGCATGGCCAGCTGCGCAGTCTGTTGCTCTTGGCGAGCAATCGCGTGGTGGTTTCATGGCTTGGCGAAGGCGCTGCGACACCGTACCTCATGGGTGGGCTGACCGAGATGGGAGGCGCATCGCACCAGGTGCACATCGCATATAGGGGACAGAACGTTGGGTTTCTGTCTTTGCAAGTGAACGCCGCCGGTGAAACCATCCGCGCCGAGTTTGTTGAGTTGGGAGGGGACAGCGCCTACCTGGCCCCTACACCCGCTGCTTTGCCCCGGCATCTACCTAGGCGACCAGAGGTGTGCAGCGCCGAGCAGCGTGCGACCACGCCACGCGTGATCGTGAGCAGACAGTCGGAGCACTCACCCCGTGTGCTGGTGCACGGCATTGCCCAAGAGCCCGTTGCGCTGAGCGTGGAGGAGATGGTGCTGTTTGGCAGCCCGCAAGCGCCCTGCGTAGGTGCCTACGGTGCCAGCGCTGGCGCGGATCCTCGGGCCGACAAAGATACAGCGCTCATCGTTCCAGAACTGAGCGGGGGGTCATTTCTCTTTCGTACGCGCGGGGCAAGCATGGGGCAGCCGGATGTCACGGTTCAACCCATGAGTTGTTCCTTTGAGTAGCGTTCGGCCATGCTTGACTGCACGTGACGCTCCCTCCACCAGCGACGCAGAATGACGGTACAGATGGTGAGCAGGTGCCAGGGGCGCAATCCGCTCGCTTCTCCCGCGTAAACAGGGCGTACTGGCACTTGCGCGATGGCTACGCCACGCCGCGCTAAGGCAATCAAGAGGTCATTGGGATAGCCGTAGCCCGTCCACATACGGCTCAAGTCCAAGCTCAGCACGGCTTGGCGAGTGATCGCCGTGTAACCACACTGACTATCGTCGATTCGAACGCCCGTAGCCCATGACGTGAAGTAGCCGAGCAAGCGACTACCCCAGCGGCGTAAGCGAGGCATGTGTTTGACCTGTGGATGTAAGAAACGATTGCCCTTCACGTAGCCGCTACCAATGAGCAGTGGGCGGAGCAACGGTTCGAGGTCGCTGCCATCCATCTGGTTGTCACCTGCCATGACGACCAAGATGTCTGCCCCCATGGCGATCGCCGCCGCGTAACCGGTGTAGATGGCCGCGCCAACTCCCTGATTGTGGTCGTGGGCGATGAGGTGCGTCCGCTCGTCAGCGAGCTCAACTACCTTGGCCTGCGTGCTGTCGGTGGACCCATCGTCCACCACGATGATCGCATCGACCAGCGCCGGAATCGAACGGATGGTCGCTTGGATCAACCGCTGTTCGCAGTACGCCGGGACGATGACAAACACGCGGTGCTGGTGGAACATGGCGCTGGGCCGCCGCCTGCCCGCGCCACCAAGTGACACCGCAAGGGGTCGAGGGAGCTGTGTCTAGGGGGCCTGGCTATCGGGCGCAAGGCTCATGGTCGACGGACCACGCGCACGAGCCTTGCTCCCCTGGGCAATTGCAGTAAAGCGGCGGCGTGAACGAAGAGCAGACGCGAGCTTCCTCCCCCGATCCGATGCGCGAGGAGTTTCCAGCGTCGAGCGCTCGTCCACGGGCCCGCTCTGCTCGGCGTCACCCCGGGCTGCGCTTTGTGTTCGTCCTTGCGGTGCTGGCCGTTCCGCTCGTCGGCTATGCTTACAGTTGGCTCACTTTTCCCAGCGACAAGACCCCCAAGGGCGCCTACCTGCGCGTCGCCAAGGCTGTGAACCAAGCCGACCCGGCGGGCTTTTTTGCCTATACAGAGGAAGCGGCCCAACACGCCTGTTACTCCATCCGCGACTATCGGCAGCGGAGCTTGACGCTGCTCAGCGCTGCCTTTCCCCCCAAAGAGCGTGCAGACCTGCAGGCGAAGTACGGCGCCTTTGCCAGCGCACCCGACGGAGCGGATGTATTTGCCCTCCTTGCCCGCGAGCACGGCTGGCTCGATCAAATGCGCAGGGACATGTCGGGCGTGCAGCGCGTGGAGGAGGCGGGGCCTCGAGCGACGGTGCAAACGGTCAAGGGGACCCGGTATGCGTTCCGCAAGCGACCTGGAGGGATCTGGGGCATGACCGCGTTTACACCCGCGCTCGTCGCCGAGGCGGAGAAAGCGGCGCGCGACTACAAGCAGCTGGAGAAAGCGGCGGCCGACTACGAGCGGGTGAGGCCGTAGTTTTCGAGAGGGACAGGGCCCCTCTAAACACGTTGAGGCGAAGCCACGAGACGTGGAAAACCGCCGCCGACCAAGTAGGAGGGGCCGGACTGCAGCTGGAATGAACTGCAGCCAGCGGAAGCTGGGAGTGAATCGTCACTCCTTCTTGAGGCCGGACACGTCTGTCTTTAGACCTGAGAGGCGTCGCATGCCTGCGTAGGTGCGGTCGGCTTCTGCGTCGATCTCGATCTCACGGCCTTCAGCTTGCCAGCCTGGGATGGGTTGACCAAATGCATCCTTGGAACCCACAAAGCCTGCGGTCATGTCGTAGAGCTTGGTGAAGCCCGCTTGCTCGAGCATGCTCGTGGCGCGAGCGGAGCGTCCACCGGCTTTGCAAGCAATGATCAATTTTTGATCCTTGGCGAAGGCGCGCGTCATCACCTCAAGAAACTCGTCATTCGGCTTCATCCCGCCGGGCGCCGCAAAATTGACGGGCACGTTGAGCGCACCGGGTACATGTCCCTCCGCAAATTCCTCGGGCGTGCGTACATCCACGAATGTGGCGCCTTCGTCCAAAAGGTCCTCGGCCTGGTCTGTTGAAATCTTCGTCACACCTCTATGTTAGCAGAATCTGCGCGGCCCTCCCAAGTCTAGGGTGATTGGGGTATTCAGGTTTCTATGGATGCAGGACCTGACCGGTCAGCACACGAAAATGTTGTGCGCTTCGTGCCACTCGGGGGGCTGGGGCAGATCGGAATGAACTGTTTTGCCCTTGAACAAGGCGGCAACATCCTGGTGGTGGATTGTGGAGCGACATTTCCGGAGGACGACGTGGGGGAGGACCTGCTCGTCCCGGATTTGCGCTGGCTTTTGGAGCGGCGTACTCAGCTCAGGGGCGTGTTCATCACCCACGGCCACGAGGATCACGTGGGTGCGGTGCCACATTTGTTGCGCATGCTGCCAGATAGGGTTGCTATCTACGCACCGGCCCATGCCGCCGCGCTCATCGCGGCACGACTCGAGGAACAGGGCTTGCGTAACGCGGAGCTGCGCGTAGTACAGCCCGGTGAAAGCTACCCGATCGGGCCGTTTGTCGTGGAGCCCATCCGGGTGGCGCATTCCATCGTCGAAGCCACCGCGCTCTGTATCGAGACGGGCGCCGGTCGCATCATTCACACCGCTGATTTCGACTTGGATGAATCGCAACCTACGGGATGGCAAACCGACACGCAGCGCTTGATGCAACTGGGTCAAGCGGGGGTTGCCTTGTTGTTGAGCGATAGCACCAACATTTTCACGGAGCAGCGGGAGGGCGATGAGACCAGCGTAGGACAGACCCTGCACGACCTCGTCCTCACCGCGACCGGGCGTGTGGTGGTCAGTCTGTTTTCCAGCAACGTGCACCGCATCGTTGCGCTGCTCAAAGCGGCTGAGCACGCTGGGCGCAAAGTGTGCCTCCTTGGGCGCAGCTTGCGTCGGCATTTCGACATTGCGGTGGCGCTGGGGCACATCAAGTGCAAAAGCAGCTTGTTGGTTGCACAAGACGCTTTGGCCCATCTGCGGCGCGAGCAGATCTTGGTGATGGCGGGGGGCAGCCAAGGTGAGGCAAACTCTTCGTTTCGCAAGCTCTCTCAAGGAGCTCACCCGCACGTGCAGGTGGAGCCGGGGGACCGAGTGATTTTCTCAGCACGCATCATTCCGGGCAATGAGCGACTGGTTTACGCGATGCAGAATGATTTCATGCGGCAAGGCGTAGAAATCATCACCCCTGCCACTCATCCTCTCGTCCATGTGAGCGGACATGCCAGCCGTGCTGAATTGCGCGCCATGCTGAAGTGGACCCAGCCCCGCTCGTTCATTCCTGTTCACGGCACGCTCGGCCACCTGCAAAGGCACGCCACGCTCGCGCGGTCGTGCGGGGTAGCCGACGTGATGGTGGTGGAAAACGGCATGTGCGTCGCCATCTCAGCGGACGGACCGCTCGTTGATGGTGGGCGTGTGCCCGCGGGGATCACCCGCCTCGTGGAAGGAGGCGAAGAGTTGGACAACCCCACCCGCCGTCAGCGCTTTGTCTTGGCACGAGCTGGAGTGATCGCGATCTCGGCTCAGCTCGATCATCGAGAGCAACTCATCTGTCCACCCAAGATCTCCGCGCGGGGCGTCGTGGGTGTTGACGGGGATGAAGGCGCTTACAATGTCATCGAGTCGTGCATCGTGAGCACGGTCGAGCAAGTGCGAGGGCAGCGGATGCGCCCCCTCGAGGAAGCGGTGGCGCAAGCGGTGCGCTCCGTGGTGCTACAAATGTGTGGTGCTCGTCCGAGCGTCTTGGTCCATGTATTTAGAGCGGACGTGGATGAGGCCCCCTCCCACAATCCACACAGGACAGAATGATGAATCACGCAAGGCCGCGAGTCCTCATATTGAGTCTAGTTTTGGCGCTCGCTGTTGCTTGGGCGTGTGATCGCCCGGCAGAGCAGCTGCCTGCTCCTGCGACCGGAGCTGCTCCTCACGGCGCATCGCCGCCACACGAGCCCCCGGCTGTGTCCCTTGCCGCGTCAGCGGCTGCTCTCGATACGCCGGTCGAGCACGGCGCATTTCAACTCCCATCGGCTGCGCGTGTGGTGGCCATCGGCGATTTGCACGGCGACCTCGCCGCGACCCATGCGGCGTTTCGCCTAGCGGGTGCCATCGACGCGACGGGGACCTGGATCGGCGGGACGCTGGTCGTGGTCCAGACGGGTGATCAACTGGATCGTGGCGATGACGATCTCGGCATCCTGAAATTTTTGGCTCAGGTCAGCAAGCAGGCCAAACAGGCCGGGGGTGCGGTGCACGTGCTCAACGGCAACCACGAAGCCATGAACGTGCTTGGGGACTTTCGCTACGTCACGACCGGAGCTCTCCTCGGGTTTGAAGGGCTCGAGCCCCATTCGCCTCAGGCGGCGCATATTTCCGGACCATTCCAAGCCCGGGCGCAGGTGTTCATGCCGGGTGGTGCCCTCGCGCTCCAGCTCGCCGAGCGACCGCTGATCCTGATGGTGGGCGACACCGTGTTTGCGCATGGGGGCGTGCTGCCGGCCCACATCAAGTACGGGATTGATCGACTCAACGCGGAGAGCGCCGAGTGGATGAAGGGAAACCGCGCGAGCCCCCCGAGCCCGGTCGTCGATCCCGACGGGCCGTTGTGGACGCGACTGTATGGCGCGCCGGTGCTCGGCGCTCAGGCCTGCCAAGTTCTGTCCCAGGTGCTCAAGCGCCTGGGCGCGCAACGTCTGGTGGTGGGTCACACCGTCCAGGAGCGAGGCATGAGCGCAGCATGTGATGAGCGCGTCTACCGCATCGACGTGGGGCTCTCCCGCTATTACGGCGGGAGGTCCGTGCAAGTCTTGGAGCTGGGCGCAGGTGGCGTAAAGATGCTGCAGGCGGCCCGGTGAGCCTGCGCAGGGGAGAACCTTGCGCAAGCTCAATGCGGTGTCGACTCCGCTGGTAAATCAGGCGAACAGGGTATTTTCCCCTAAGGCCGTATCGCAGGAGACGCACGCCTGGGGCACGTGATTCTTGTCGTACAACTGGCCACAACGCGGACACACGCGCGCATCCTCTTCCAAATGGATGAGCGTCTCGCTCGCCGCGCAGCGCGCACCAGCGACTTGATCATCCTGCACATCTTGGAGCAAACCACGCACGGTGGTTGGATCTGGCAAGGTTTTGGTAACGCGGGGATCGATGTCGAGCACGTCGGGGATGCGTTCGGCCGCTTCTTTCAGCAGCAGGGCCGAGGCGCCCAAGTTGGCCCCGATCAAGAACTTGAGCCGCGACTGGTCTCCCTCCACCAAAAGGTGTCCGCCGCGCGTACGAATGGCGCGCACCTCGTACCAATTGAGGCGCGCGGTTTGGCGGCCACCCTCCACCGCGACACCGGCGTCGCCCACGGCCACGGCAACCTCAGGAGGTTGGCCGAACCAAAGCGCGATGCCCAAGCCAACCCCACCGGCTGTCACCAAATAGCTGGCCCAGTACACGGCTGGGTCAGCCATCCACAGACCAAACACGCCGCTGCCCAGCACCAGGCAGCTGGCCATACCGACGAGCGCGACCCAACCTGGCATGAAGGTCGAGCTGGTGGAAAAACGCCTTTGTTTTCGCTTCTTGTCCTGGCTTTTGAGCGGCTTGACCCGTTTTTTCGACGCTTTGGGCATTGCCGCGACATTAGTAAAATGTCCTTGAGTCACAAGCGCTACAATGCAGTTCATGCCGCGACTGGTCTACTTGCTCCCGCTTTCGGCACTGCTGGTCGCTGCGCTCAGCCTGTTCATTTCTCCCGCCGGCGCCATCAGCTTTGCACGAGTCTTGGGGGGGCCGACCGATCAAGCTGGGACCTTCCACGGGCGCGTTCAGGTGCTGCGGCAGGAGACGGGTGTCATCCATCCGGCGGGCCGCGCGCGCGTGTTTGTGCACGCGACGCAGGGAGAGCACACGACCGCCCAGGAGTACCGCACCGACGACGACGGATGGGTCGAGATCTCCCTGCCCCGGTTGGCCAAGTGGCCCCTTTTCTTGCGTGTGCGGGACGCGCGCGGAACGAGCCTGGCAACGGGAATGGCGCAGCTGTCGACGGCGCAGTGGCTGTCGGCGGCGACGCGGCGCAGCTCCCATTTGTCAGCGCATCAGCAAGCTGGCGTGCGCGTGTGCCTGCATGTGCCGAGCGTCATCTTCGCTGTCCCCTTTGAGCAGCCGCTTGTGGTGCACGTCGGCCCGCAGATGGTTGCCAGTGGTTGTCCTGGGCCAGCCGGGCTAGCTCACACGGCGCTTGAGCTCAAGGTCAGTGGCGCAACCCTGAGCGGTCCAGCCAGGTGCTTGACCAACGAACAAGGCATCTGTCGCTTTGTGGTTCGCCCGTTCCATCATCAACTAAGCGCGCAAGTCAGCGTGCAGCTTGCGGACGGTCCGTTTCAATTCGAAGAGACCTTGCCTGTGGTACCCGGCGCCTTTTACCTCACACAAGGGCAAGGTAGCCCCCGCCCGGTGCAGGTGGTTTCACCCATTGTCCGAGATCACGTCTGGTATTCGTTGGTGAGTGAACGAGGCCGCGGTCCTGGCGGCCGGCTCTCCTTGACGGAGGCTTCGGACGGAACGGCGCATGGCCAACTGCGCCTTGAGGCTTCACAGCTGAAGGATGCTTTTTTGGTCCTGTCGTCGGATCCCGATGGACCTTCCCAGAGCGCGGTGGGCTACCCGATGGACGGACAAGAGCACACACTCGATGCCTGGGATGCAGAGTTGCTCAGCGGGGCGAGCCGAGCGAGCAGCTGGGCCACCCGCCGTGCTGTGCGCGTACGTCTCGCGCTTGGCGGCTATGGTCTGGTGACGATCCTGCTCGCTGTGGTCCTGTTTTGGAGCGAAGTTCGCCGCGAACAAGTCGAGGTGGATCGACGGATGCGGGCGTCGGGTCTCCCCCAAGCAGCACAGCCCAGCACGACGCCGCTTGTAGTAGCAGTCTTGTGTGTCTTCTTTGCCTTTTCCGCGACCCTGGTATGGATCGTCACGCGATGAGTGACGCCCGAGACAATTCTCAAAAGACTTTGCAAGGTCGACAGACTTGGTTTTTGGCCGTTTCCGCGCTGTCGGTGGTCTTGATGTTCGTGTTTGTGATTTTGCCTTACGTGAACAAGAAGTCGGGCTCGAGCGTGTCCGGAGAAGCCGCTCAAGATTTCGACCTGGAGCTGCTGTCAGGTGGAGCCCCCGGAGATCGCATTCGGCTCAGCGATTTGCGCGGTCGAATCGTGGTCGTGGACTTTTGGGCCAGCTGGTGCAAGCCCTGCGACGAGCAGCGCACGTATCTGGCTCAAGCTGCCGGGGCGCTGGGTGAGCGCGCGCGTATCTTGGGCATTGCCACCAGCGACGAGCGCGCCGCGGCGCAAGCCCACCTTGGTCAATCAGCGGTCAGTTATAGCAATGCGTACGACGAGGAGGGGCTGGTGGGTCGTGCGTACCGCATCGAGCAACTCCCCACGCTGATGGTCATCGATCAGAAGGGCCAGATCCGTGGACGCTACAGTGAAGTTCTTTCGAAGGAGCGCATCGAGGAGATCGTTGCGCAAGTGGAGGCAAAGTGATCGCGGCTTTCTTATTGGGATTGTTACAGGGAATTACCGAGTTTTTGCCCATCTCCAGTGATGGGCATTTGGCGCTCGCTGGGATCTTGTTTGGCGTCAAGGACGCTGGGTTGGCCCTCACTGTGCTCCTTCACACAGGCACGCTTCTCGCCACGTCGATCATCTTGAGGCAGCGCTTGGGCACCGCAGTGATGGACGGCGTCAAGGCGCTCGGCGCGCCGCGCTTGTTTCGCACCACTGCAGGGGGCCAAGACGCACTGTTTGTGATCGTGGCGTCCATTCCCACGGCCATCATTGGCTTCTCTGCGCGGGCCTATGTGGAGCAATGGAGCGCATCGCCCTTCGTGGTGGGGCTCGGGTTTCTGCTGACGGCGCTGCTGTTGGTCTCCACCGCCTTTGCCAAGTCCGGTGTGGTGGAACATCCCAGCGCCAAGGCAGCCCTGCTCATGGGTATCATGCAGGGCATCGCGGTTTTGCCAGGGGTTTCACGCAGCGGATTGACGATCGCCACGGCGCTGTTCTTGGGCGTGGCCCGCCCGCGCGCGTTTGAGCTGAGCATGCTCATGAGCGTTCCAGCGGTGCTGGGGGCGGTACTCTTGGAGTTGCCGCACATGGCGGGTGACATCAGCAACTTGCCTGCCGCTGTGCTTGGGGCGGTGGTCGCTTGTATCTCCGGAATGGGGGCGATGATGTGGCTGCGGCGCATCGTCGTGGGCGGCTTGTTCCCGTGGTTTGCGCTGTGGGTATTTCCGCTCGCCATCGCTACGCTCGCGATGGCTCGCGCTTGGCCGTAGGGCAGCCGCGTGTAGTTTTTGATTGAATGAGGAGTTCAAGTGAACATGAAGCAGACGGGGTCAGGGCTATTTTCGGTGATTTTGGCTGGTGGAAGTGGGACGCGGTTTTGGCCCGCCTCGCGCCGCTCCACGCCCAAACAACTCCTGCCACTCGCTCCGGGGTCCACTGCGTCGCTCTTGCGCCAAACGGTCGAGCGACTTGCGCCGCTCGTGCCCGTGGAACGTGTGCTCATCTCCACGGGACAGCATCTGCTCAAAGCCACGCGGGCCGACCTTCCCGAGCTGGCAGCGGACGCGTTTCTCCCTGAGCCGCAGGCAAAGAACACCGCGCCTTGCATCGCATGGGCGGCGCAGGTCGTGGCTCAACTCGATCCGGAGGCCATCGTGTGTGTGTTGCCGAGCGACCAACACGCGGCCGACGACGCGGGGTTTCGTAGCACCTTGGCGCAAGCGGCCCGCTGCGCCGCCAGCGGCGCTATCGTGACCATCGGCATTGTGCCCACCCGCCCCGAGACGGGCTACGGTTACGTGCGGCGCGGTGAGGCACGAGGCGAGGGCTTTTCGGTGCGCGGTTTCTTCGAGAAGCCCGATCTGGCCACGGCGCAGTCCTATCTACAGGCCGGTGATTTCCTGTGGAACGCGGGCATCTTCGTATTTCGCGCTCAAGACATGCTCGCCGCAGTCGAGCGACATTTGCCCGATCTTTTTGGGGCGCTCGTGGAGCTGGGCAGGGCCGATCGCGCGCATCCTGAGCTTTATCGGCAAGCGGTGGAGGAGTACTTTACGCGCGCTCCCAAGATCAGCATCGACTACGGGGTGATGGAGAAGGAGCAAAATCTCATGGTCGTTCCAGGAGATTTTGGCTGGAGTGACTTGGGCAGCTGGGAGAGCGCTTGGGAGCTTTCAGACAAGGACGCAAACGGCAACGTCGTGCCTGAAGGGACCGTGGTAGTGGAGGCGTCGCGCAATTTGGTGCACGACTTGCGCAAGACCGCCCCCGCGCGCAGGGTGATCGCCTTGGTCGGTGTGGACGATTTGTGTGTGGTAGAAACAGACGACGCCCTACTCATCTTGCCACGGGAGCGCAGCCAGGACGTGAGGGAAGTGGTGGAGCAACTCAAGGCCACCGAGCGCGACGCACTGACGTGACCCAAGCGGGCCCACGCACCCTGGGGGGCCGGCTCATGTTCCCATGAACCGGCGTACCTCTCAGGATCCAGTGGAGCTATCAGGTAAGTCCGAGGGGCGCGACCCTGGTCGGCGCTGAGTGCCCGATTTCTTGTTGCTCGGTCGGCTGGACCGTTTGGCCCCCGAGCCTTGTCCCTTACTTTCTGGGGGTGGGGGTGCGTCCATGGTCTCGTCCCCGCCCTGCAGGCGACTGAGCTCGTCGCGCAAGCGAGCAGCTGTTTCGAATTCCAGATTCTCTGCGGCCGCAAACATCATGCTGCGCAGCTCCTCGACGCGTTCAGCCAGCTCCTCTGGCGGAATGGACGGGGCGCGGCGCGCGGCGGGTTGGCTTGGGCTGGCAGGCTTGCTCTCGCTCGCCTTGGGCTTCTTGGCTGCGGCGGAGGGCCGTTCTTCGACCTTCTTGCGCTTGGGCACTGAATAGTAGTCAGCCTCGCCCCCAGCAGCGCTGAGGTCCTTGATGGTGCGTTTGACCGTAGCGGGGCTGATGCCATGCAGCGTGTTGTACTCTCTCTGAATCTCACGCCGACGGTTGGTTTCGCTCATGGCGTACTCCATGGCCCGGGTGATGCGATCGGCGTACATGAAGACCCGCCCGTTGGAGTTACGCGCAGCGCGTCCGATGGTTTGGATGAGTGAGCGTGGGCTGCGCAAGAAACCTTCTTTGTCCGCGTCTAAGATGGCCACCAAGCTCACTTCGGGCAGATCGAGACCCTCACGGAGCAGGTTGATGCCCACCAGTACGTCGAACTCGCCGGCGCGCAGGTCCTTGAGGATCTCCACGCGTTCCATGGTGTCCACGTCCGAGTGCAGGTAGCGCACCTTAACGCCCAGCTCGGCGTAGTATTCTGTGAGATCCTCCGCCATGCGCTTGGTGAGTGTGGTCACGAGCACGCGCTCATCGACGGCGATCCGCTTGCGGATCTCGATCAACAGGTCGTCGATCTGTCCGCCTACGGGGCGAACTTCAATCTCCGGATCCAAGAGCCCAGTGGGGCGGATGAGCTGCTCGACAATCGCGGTGCCGCTCTTCTCCATCTCGTAGTCGCCCGGTGTGGCCGAAACGAAGATGGTGTTTTTCATGTATTTTTCAAATTCATGAAACTGCAAGGGGCGATTGTCCATCGCGCTGGGTAGGCGAAAGCCGTACTCCACCAGGTTTTCTTTGCGCGCTCGATCGCCGCGATACATGGCGGATACCTGGGGCACGGTTTGGTGTGATTCATCCATGATGAGGAGAAAATCCTCAGGGAAATAGTCAATGAGGGTGGGCGCAGGCTCGCCCTCATTGCGACCAGAAAGATGGCGCGAATAGTTCTCGATCCCTTGCACGAACCCCATCTGCTCCAGCATTTCCAAATCATACGAGGTGCGCTGGGCGATGCGCTGCTTCTCCAAGAAGCGCCCCTCGCGATCGTAGTATTCAAGGCGCACGCGCAGCTCCTCGCGGATGCGATCAATGGCCTTGTGCAGGTGTTCTTTGGGGGTCACGTAGTGCGAGCCCGGATAGATGGCGTACTTGTCCAGGCGCTTGATCACCTTGCCACGCAGCGGATCGACCTCACTGATTTCGTCGATCTCGTCGCCAAAAAATTCAACCCGGATGGCCAGATTCTCCTCATAAGCCGGGAAAATTTCCACGACGTCGCCTCGAACGCGAAACGTACCGCGATGGAAATCGACATCATTGCGTTCATATTGGATGTCGACCAACCGCATCAGCAGTGTGTCGCGAGCGAAGGATTCGCCCTTGGCCAAATTGATCTGCAGCCCCTCGTAGGACTCACTGGAGCCGATGCCATAGATGCAGCTCACGCTGGCCACGATGATGCTGTCCGGGCGCGACAACAGCGCACGCGTTGCGGCATGGCGCATGCGGTCAATCTGGTCGTTGACGATCGCATCCTTCTCGATGAACGTGTCGCTGGTGGGGAGGTAGGCTTCCGGCTGATAGTAGTCGTAGTAGCTGACGAAATACGCCACCGCGTTGGCAGGAAACAGCTCCCGCATTTCACCGTACAACTGGGCCGCCAGCGTCTTGTTGGGAGCAATGATGAGCGTGGGTTTGCCCATCTGCTGAATCACGTTGGCGATGGTGAAGGTCTTGCCTGAACCGGTGATGCCGAGCAGCGTCTGGTGAGGGGTGCCGGCACGTAACCCCGCAACCAGCTTCTCGATAGCAGCGGGTTGATCACCTTTAGGTTCGTATTCGCTTTTCAGTCGGAAAGGGGACGACATGGGGAGCGTTCATCATTTCCACGACTACTCACTGATGGCAAGGCCTTTGGGGCAGAACCGATCCAAATCACAGCTCCGTTTTGGGGCGGCCTTTTCTGGTTTGGGGCGGTCTTGTGTCCGTGGGTGTCGTTCAGGAGAGAGGGAGCGTGCACTATAGATGTCATCCAGTGGACACCTGTCATTCTAAGTCAACAAGCGAACCTGCGAGTGCATATCCGCCTCAGTCTGCCATGACGCAGCATGCCGGTACAGCGCTTCAGCCCGATTGCCGCCGTTTTTCCGTGGCGGGCCTGCATCCCAAGCCACGGCGCTTGCTCAACCCGCCGTACTCGTTCACAAACATTTCGCTGTGCTGAAATTGCCGTGCGCGCTCACGGCATGGATGCATTGCACAAATGAACGCCGCCGAGCGCTTGTCCACTCACCTTGGGGCGGACGAATGTCCGTTTCCAAACGCCCGCGGGCCCCAGAGCGACGCTGAGTTGGGGTGTGCTCTTTTGCCCCAGTTGGCTCCGGGGGAATGAGGCGCGCACCGCTGGATTACGGAAATTGGGCCAAGCGCGGCACACCAGCCGTCTCGGCGAACCCCCGCGAAACATTGAGTGCCGCGATAGCTTGGGAGGAAGCCCCGCGCGCCAAGTTGTCGATGCTGCACATGGCAAGGAGCAGGCCGGTGCGTTGGTCGAGCGCGTAGCTGACTTGAGCGCGACCGCTGCCGCGCACGTGAAGCGTGTCAGGCAGCCGACCTGCGGGGAGGATGGAGATCAGATCTCCTGTGAGATGTTCATGAGCGGCGGCGTAGCACTGCGCCAATGTGACCCCGGGCCTGGGGTGCACGTAACACGTGCTCAAGATGCCGCGCACCATGGGGGCAAGCTGGGGTGTGAACAGGACTTTGACCGGTCCCTGGGCGGCCACGGACAGCTCCTGTTCCATCTCCGGGGTGTGGCGGTGCGAACCGGCCACCTTGTACGGGCGGATCCCCTCGGAGGTCTCGGAGAAGGTGGTATTGGGCAAGGGCTTGCGGCCGGCCCCACTGGCGCCGGATTTGCTATCCACGATGACCGCTTGGTTTGCCGACAAAAGGCCCGCGCGAAACAGCGGCACCAGGGGCAAGAGCGCGCTGGTAGGGAAACAACCGGGCCCGGCGATGAGGCGCGCCCCACGCAGCTGCTGTCGATACAGCTCGACCAGCCCGTACACAGCCTGGGGGATGAGCTCGGGCCGAGGATGCGCCCCGTACCACGTCTCGTAGGTACCCAAATCGCGCAGGCGGAAGTCTGCCGAGAGATCGACCACCTGGACTCCCGCGTCGAGCAGGGCCCCACCTAGGCGCGCGCTGGCGGCATGGGGTAGGGCGGTGAAGACGACATCCAACTGTCGGGCCAACTCGGCCGCGTCCTTCTCCTCGAAACTCCGTACGTCCATCTCGCCCAGGCCCGACACGCCCTCGGTGAAGGGCAGCACCTGAGCCAGTTTTTGGCCCGCGTTTTCCTTGGCGGCGACCCAGTCGAGACGTAGCTCGGGGTGGGCGTCGATGAGCCGGATCAATTCGGCCCCGGTGTATCCGGCGGCCCCTAAAATTCCTACGCGTAGAGTCATGGCGGCAAAATGGGCAAGTGGAGAAGGGTAAAGGTGAGGTAACGCAGGGGCAAGTGGATCGGGCGCTGCTCAAACGTGAGGCGCCCCCCAAAAAAGAAACGCGGACCGGAGAACCCCGGCCCGCGCTCTTGTGCAAGAAGTTGCGGTAGTAAACCCGCGTAGAGTTAGCGCTTGCTGAACTGGAACTTCTTACGAGCTGCCGGCTGACCGGGCTTCTTACGCTCTTTCTTACGGCTGTTGCGCGTCAAGTGACCGGCGCGCTTGAGCACCTTGCGACGCTCTGCGTCCTCGGCGCACAGGGCGCGTGCCACGCCGTGACGTACTGCCTCAGCCTGGGCGCTATGGCCACCGCCAGCGACGAACGCCTTGACGTCGTACTTGTCGGCGAGCTCGAGCAGCTCCAGCGACTGACGTGCGATCATCACAGACGTCTCACGCTCAAAATACTCGCTGATGGGCTTGCGATTGACGGTAGCCTGGCCGCTGCCAGGAGAAATCCAAACACGGGCCACAGCGGTCTTGCGCTTGCCGGTGGCGTAGGTTGCTGTTTCAGTCATTGATTTTTCCTGCCTGGCTTAGAGCGAAAGTTGCTGAGGTTGTTGGGCGGCGTGCGGGTGCTCGCTGCCTGCGTAGACCTTCAGCTTCTTGATCAGCTGACGGCCGAGAACGTTGTGGGGCAACATGCCCTTGACGGCGTGGCGGATGGGGAGCTCGGGGTTGCGCTCGAGCACATCGCGCAGGGAGGTGGTCTTGAGGTGACCAACGTAGAACGAGTGCGAGTAGTAGTTCTTTTGGTCGAGCTTGTTGCCGGTGGCCTTGACCTTGGCGGCGTTGATGACCACGACGAAGTCTCCGGTGTCCACGTGGGGGGTGAACATCGTCTTGTGTTTGCCGCGCAGAATGCTGGCGACTTTGCTGGCGACTCGACCGAGGGGCTGACCTTCAGCGTCGAGTACCCACCACTTGCGTGCTGCGAGAGCTTCTGCAGGCTTTGCGTTGTAGGTGCGCATTGTTTTGGGGTCCTTAAGTGATGCCCAAGCTTGGCTGGGCGGGTGTTTCAAATGAAAGGGTCCCCACCAAGCGGGTATTTTCGTAGGTCAGCGCGGTGCTATCGGTGATAGTCCCACACATCATGCGTAAATACGTAGATTGGCTCGGGCCCCGGTCCCAGGAGCGCAGCCAAACTGGCCTGCCCGCTGAGTGGGTCTCCCCCGGTGAGTTGTGCTTGGTCAAAGGCGCGCTTGGCCTGGGTAGGCGAGCGGGCCATGCTTCTGCACAGACCCTCCGAAAGGGGCGCGTTAGGTAGCTCCTGTACGGGGGGGCGTCAAGTTGGCCCCGGTGACCCCTGCTTCATCCTGCCCGTTTGAAGGCCTAAAGCTGCCGACCCGAGGTGGGGAAGCTACCCACGTCCATGCCCCGGATGTAGGGAATTTCAGCGGGAATTCCTTGTGTTACGGGCTCGCCATGGCCAAATTTTGGGCCTACGATTGATAGGGACCCGGGATGCCCCGGGAATGTTTGAGGCGAATTCGCGACGATGAATGCTCCACTGAATCAGCGCTTGCTTGACCGCATGGTGACCGACGGAATCATCACGGAGGAGCAACGGGAGGCCACCCTGAATCACGTGCAGGCCTTTGGTGACCGGCTGGAGGAAGCGCTCATCGACAATAACATGGTCGCGGAGGCCCCGCTGCTCAAATACTTGGCGGGCATCTACAAGACGCGCTTCGTCTCCACGGAGAAGCTGGCCAAAGCAGACATCGACCGGGCGACCTTGGACAAGGTGCCCAAGAAGCTGGCGGTGAGCCACGGCGTGTTTCCGGTGTTGTTCGACAAGGCAGCCGGTGTGCTCAGCATCGTCACGGCCGACCCGGACAATGAGCGGGCCATTGATGAAATCAAATTGGTGTCGGGCGTCAAACAGGTGCGCACGTTTGTCGCGCGACCCCGCGCGGTCAAAGCCGCGGTGGCCAAGGCCTATTCCGGCGATATTCATGCGTTTGCCAACCTCGATCGCAACGCACACGCGCAGTTTACCAATATGCTCGACGTCTACGAGCGTAACTTGGTGAGTGATGAGAGCATGACCGTGGCGCTGGCGCGGGAAGACCGGCCGCGTGAACGTGTGCTGACCGAAGGCGAGTTGCGCAGCGGCGGCGAAAAGGCGGCGCGGGCGCTCAGCGACCAAGGTTACATCGAGAGCCTGAACGTGCTTGTCAGCTTGATCGAGAACTCGCGCCAGGATTTGCGTGGCCACTCGGCGCAGGTATCGCGGTTGATCCAAAAACTGGCCGAGCGCATCGGGCTCAGCGGAAGCCAGCTGAGTTCGCTGCAAATTGCCGCTTTTTTGCACGATTTGGGCAAGGCCGGCGCCTACCACCTGACGGCGCTCAACGTAGCGGAGTACGAAGGGCACGCCTCACAAGCACGCAAGAACTACAGCTCGCCCACGCGACTCATGGAGGCGGTGGGGCTCACCGCGGACACCAAGACCGCGGTCGAAGGCATGTATGAGCGCTTTGATGGTCAGGGCTTCCCGCACGGCATGAAGGGCAAAGACATCCCTTTGGGCGCGCGCATCTTGGCCATTGCCGACACCTACGCTGACCTCACGCAAAACCCCCGTAACCCATTTCGCAAAGCGCTGCGTCCCGTCGAGGCCTGTGAAGTGCTGGCGCGCTACAAGGGCTCGGTCTTTGATCCGAACTTGGTCGACTTGTTCAAGCACACCGTGACGGGTGAAGATTTGAAGGCCCGTTTGCTCGCCAATCGTCATCGCGCTCTGCTGGTCGATCCCGATCCGGAAGAGACCACGGTGCTGGAGCTGCGCATGGTGGAGCAAGGTTTTGAGGTGCAACAGGCCCACTCCGCGGAGCAAGCTCTCAAGCTGCTGCAATCCGGGGAATTTGCCGTGGCGGTGAGCGAGCTGGATTTGGGCACCAACACCGACGGGTTTGCTCTGATCACCGAGGTGCGCAAGCACGATTGGGGCAAGCGCTTGCCCTGGATCTTCGTGACCTCGCGCAGCAGCAGCGCCGATGCTCGTCGCGCCTTTGAGCTGGGCGCGGCCGACTACATGCAAAAACCCATCTCGGCAGATTTGCTGGTAGCCAAGTTGCGCCAGATCATGGAACGCGAAGCCACCCAGGGCGGCATCTCGCGCGGCGTGTCCGGTTCACTTACCGAAATGGGATTGCCCGACATGGTTCAAGTTCTGTGGCACGGTCGCAAATCCGGGTCGCTCAAGATCCGCTCCGGACAGGAGCAGGGCGAGATCCATTTTTCTGACGGGATGATCTTCAACGCGCTGTGGATGAACCAGCGCGGCGAAGAAGCATTTTACGCCATGCTGCGGCTGCAGACGGGTACATTTGCGCTCGACCCCAACTTTCGCGCTGAACAACAAGTCATTCAAGGCTCACCCGAGGGGCTTTTGCTGGAAGGCATGCGGCGCATGGACGAGGCGAATCACTAGGCGCGGAGCCTGCGCGGACCGTCGCTGCAGTGCTGAGATGCGGGTGGGTGATGCTGATGGGCCGAAGCGGCTGTGGAAGCGCCGCCCGCAGCTTGAGCAGCGCGCAGCAAGTAGGATATTGGAGTTCATCAGTAAACCGAGCGACGCGAAGGTGCCCCTTCGCTGGTCTGGTTCATTGCGACGGTGCCCCTTCGCTGGTCTGGCGATTGCGACGGTGGCCCTTCGTTGGTCTGGTTCTTTGCGAAGGTGACCCTTCGCAATGCGCTCAGCCATGATACGATCCTCACTCGACCTGAGCGGCGTCTAGTCATCATGCCACCCCCCCCACTCCTTGGATACAACAACAATGTTCGGCACCGCGGCCGAATCTTTCACATCCAAACGGAGGACTCGGGCATAGCTAGCCCACGCATCATGACCCATTTGTTTGCCGATGGTGGTCGCATCGTCAAGTCCACGCGCACCGACTACTCAGAGCATCTGGAGCGTGAGGATATGGCCCCCGTGGTCAAGAACATGATGAAGGAGCAGCACAAGGCCATGTTCGTGGCCCTGCGCTCGGGTGAACTGGATGACCTGATTGGCTTCGAGGAAGACGAACCCAGCACCCTTGCGGGCAAAGCCATTCGGCCCTTGGCAGAGCAATTCTTGCGGGAAGTCCAGGCGGGGACCTTTGGACAGACCAGCAAGGTTCCAAGCGTGAACGCCCCCGGGCGAGCGGTCGCGGCTGCGGTCCAGGAGACCCCAGCGGTCGAGGGGTTTGCCGAAGTGGCAGCTCAGCCGGCCGCCCTCCCGGGCAACAAGCCCTATGCCCCCTCACGACCCGCGTCCATTTTTTCGGCTCCGCCTCCCAACGCAGCCAGCATCTTTGGGGAGGTGGGGATCGATGAAAAGTCTTTGGACGACGCCATCCTCTCCTACTTGGCTGAGGATGAGACCGAGGCCCCCAAGAAATGAGCGGGGAACCCGCTGTCAAACTGACTTTAGCGGTCAAAATGACTGAAACGGGTCGGCCAGGCGTTCCCCTCTTGATCCGAATCACCGGGCATGCCAACTTTCGCGCCCCGTCGGCGAGGTAGCCAAGCGGTTAGGCAACGGTTTGCAAAACCGTCACACGCCGGTTCGAATCCGGTCCTCGCCTCACATAAAGCCCAGTGTTTTCTGCAAAGAAGACGCTGGGTTTTTGGTTTTGGTTAGTTCGAGAATTGGACATATCGGGACACATTTGGACACCAGATCCCCTTCGTTTGGGAAACTATTGGGTAACTGAGAGTAGCTCCATTTGGCGTGGAGTTGGCTTCCGCCGAGGCCATCTCTGGAAGTGTGGTGCCAGTTCGCGGTCACACCTTTAGGGTCGTTCTTGGGCTTGAGGGCACGGGTCAGGGGTGAGACCCGAGAGGTATCGTGGGCCTGCACTGCCCGGTCCGGTTGGCCTACGGCGTGTTGTTCGTGCCTGACGATGGTTCGACTTCTCGTGCCGGATCAAGCGCCGCTCGGATCCAGTCTCTGATCGACTCCTCCGGAGCTATCGTGGAGGCCCCTCGAGCACCAGCAGCATCGTCGATGACCTCCGCAATGGGACGTTTTAGCTGTCGCTCCACCCAGACGCGCATGTCCGTTCCAGACGCAACTGGGGCCAGCCTTGTCAGAACGTGAGCAAGCACGTCGAGATCGCCGATCACCGGGGACAGCAGCTCGGCAGTTCGAGAATCGTCCAACCCGAATCTCGCGCACCCAATTACGCAGAAGATGGCAGTGACCTGCCATGGGCAGACGGTCGCGCCTGGGACGGTGGTCGCCGTGAGCGCGACGCGGAAGGCTTGCGACCGACCAAAGGCAAGGTCGTCGAGGCACCCCTCCGACCCGCTGGCTTGGCTCGTCTCGCAGAGTGCAGCGAGTACAAGGAGCAGGAGCATGCTAGGAAACGTGAGGTCAGATTCGCGGTGTCGATGCTGGACCGAGCGTCGCTGAAACTCGAGAGAAGCGAACGCCATCCGGACGCGTTTGCGGGCACCGGCGTTGTCTCCGTCGAAGGCTGAGGCGAATGCCATCACGAGCTCTCTTGTACTGCTGCCCCACGCGCTCCAGACCTCGTCCGTTTGCAGCACGTCGACGAGCCACGCCATGAGCGCATCGGCGTCGTCGGACCGCCCGTCCATCAGCTGCGCGGCGACGAGCAGAGCCTGTTTAGCGCGGCGGACACCGCCCGCTCTTCCCTTTGGCGCCCGCTTCCGCTGGCTGAAAAATGACCGCTGGTCCCGCACGGAGAGCCTTCGGTGCCGGAGCGCCTGCATGAGGATTTCCCGAAGCTCTTTGAGGTGAGGTCGGACGTAGTGTCCCTCACCGATGACGCGGATACCCAGGTCAGATGCAAGGGCAAGTGCGAGAGCGACGCCATCGACCCGGTTCAGGAGAGTCGATACGAAGTCCTCGAGAAGGCGATGCGCAGCATCAGGATCCTGTTCGTGGAGCATCTGGGCGGCGAACTGGATCGTCTGGCAGAGCACGATCGCTCCTGCCGCTGGCAATGGCGTGCCACCATCGTCGAGACACGGCTGGGCGCGACTGAGCAGCGTCAGCAAGTCACTCGGTTGTACGTGGTGCTCGACGAATCGCAGCGCTGACTGAACGAATCTCGGGTCCTTCCACCGGTCAACGGCGTCGAACCAGGTCGTGAGGTCCAATCGGCGCAAGAGGCTGAACGGCGCCCAGGTTCCGTTGTCGTCGAAGCCAACTGTGTCTTCGCTCCACAGCTGTAGGCAGTCGCAAATCTCCCAAGCTACCGATGACTGGGTCACGTGCACCGGGCCGGTTGGCCTTGTCTCGGTCGTCCGGGCCGGCTCGCGTCCGAGGGTTTCTTCCCACTGCATCCGCTCGGTATCGGGGGCTCGGCGCAGGAGACCAAGTAGCTCATCGAAGCATCGATCAATTGCTTGCCTGGGAGCTCTCCTCAGCTTGGATGCGGCAAACGCGACGCTTGCTTGCCCCGGTCTAGCCATGAAGGTGGCACGAGCAAGGAGCACAGCAACCTGCTCCCAGGCCGCGATGTTCGAGGAATCAGGAATGGGCCCTCCGCCTGTGCAGAATTCCTCCACGAGCGAGTCGGCGTCGGGCCCGAACCGAGAGCTCCCCTCTTCTTCTTGCCTAAGCGCTGCCAGAGCAGCCACCAGGCCGGACTTGAGTGTCGCGTCGTTCAAACCGGACGACGCGATGCTACTCATCGTCGTCGCAGCTCCGTGGGACAGCGCGCGCCGCGCGCCGCGTGACCAGCCAAGCCGCGAACCCCTCCGCGTCGTCCCACATCCGTCGAAGGTCCAGCAGAACCGGATCAGGGTCCGGAACCTTCAAGAGCATCGTCCCGCGGCTTCCGAATGCGTTCAGGGACGAGCCCAGCATCCAAAGCGCATCGTCCACCAACAACAGCCGATCGTGCAGTGGCGGCGGGGACCCCCGCATCACGCGAATGGTCACAGGGTTCATCCGGCCTTGGGTTGCGCATGTGCTCAGAGTGGCCTCGAGAGCGTCTCCGAGTTCTACCCCCGACGCATGTGAGCGCAGGTGGTCACCCCCAGCAAGCACGAGAATTGGCACTTGAGGATCGCGAGAGGCAGCCAGAACACGAAGGATGTCTTCGGGCGAGAAGTACGGATCGGCCACCCAGATGCGTCTTGTTGCACCACCGACCAAGTTCCTCAGTTCGTCGGTGGCATCGGGAACCTGATCACGAAACCATCGCTGACCGGAATCGCGGGCCTGACGTTGATCGCGAATGCGCTCTGCCTCACGCAGCCGCTGGACGGCATTTGTGTCTTGCGTCGCATCACCAGTAGTGATCGATTGCCGCAGGCTTCCGACGAGCGGTACTTCGAAGTCACCAGAACTTCCGTCGGCCAAAGGGATCGACACGTGCCGCGTGGACGAGACTAGGTTGATTGTGGTGGAGAAAGAACCTGGAAACGTGAACGGACCGAGCTCGTAGATGAGGCCTCGCTTCGGGTCGATGACGCGCTCGTGATACTCACCTGGTTCACATGGGAGAGGGATCCGCGTCGTCCCTTGAACGAGCTGCGTTCTGATAGCGAAGACGTGCCCCATCGGGCCCGTTCCCTCCAGCTCAAACTGCAGGGCCGTGGGTTCGATGCCGAGACGATACGTGGGGCAGAGGACAAGCTCACGCGGAGTCTTGGTTCTGTCCAGGCGCCTGCCAAGTTCTCGAAACACCGGGTTCGGCGCAATGAGATGAGTGCTTCCCCAGAATTCTGGAGTGTGCGTGAAGTCGAAATGAACTTCCTTTTCCAGCCAGCTACACGCTGCTGCCAACTCGGCGTCAGTCCAAAGCTGATCGATGCGGAAGCTACGCGCTATCAGGTGCCGCGTGCGAGAACAACAGTGCCAGCCGGCGGCGAATGGGACGGATCGCGCCGCCAAGCAGAACGTTGGCGCTTCTGGCTCCTCGTCCACCACCATGCTTGCGAAACGGTCGCTCCCTTGGGCGTTGAGTGCTCCCGCGCGATCTGGACGCGGCGCACTCCCCGCTTTCGCCTGCTCGTACCAAGTGAGTGCCGCGGCCAAGGGCAGGACGCGATCTGTCGCGTAGAGGAAGTGTTCGCCGCTCAGCGTGCAAGAGCGTTCCGCCACTTCCAGTGGCGCGGGTACTTCCCGTGGAAGAAGCTCAACGGCACCACATAGCAGCGTGCGTTCCTTGCTCTTCCGGTTGATGTTCCAAACGAGGTGAACGACCGCTGCGTGGTAGTCTGACGACAGGTCATCGGGTCGTTGCGAGACGTCCAAGCACTACCAGGTTACAAAGACCTAAGATACTGTGCCAGCGGAATTGCTAAATGCTTACATTGGGGATCTTAGAGCGTCAGGTCACATCGGAGCGAGCGAGGGACGACTTGGAACTTGCCAGCCGCCCTTGGACGCTCGGAAGGATTCCGTAGGACTTGAGTCGCACGTTTCTCCGCCGTTTTCTCCGCGCGCTTTGCAGTTTTCCTTTGCACAAAACTAAACTAAGAGTTACGTTTCGTGCGTGAGCCAGCTGGAGCCTGAGAGACCGAGTTGGGACCGGCTTTTCGAGGTCGCCGTTAGCCAGTCCGGGTATTTCACCACAAAACAGGCAGCCGAGGCGGGTTACTCGAGCCAGCTTCTGCGAAAACACATCCAATCCGGCCGCATGACGCGAGCCCAGCGCGGGCTCTACCGACTCGTTCATTTCCCCGCCGCCGACCACGAGGAGCTCGTCACCGCCTGGCTCTGGTCCGAGCAGGCTGGCGTCATCTCTCATCAGACCGCCCTGTCCCTGCATGGCCTTTCGGACGTGCTGCCGACCCAGGTGCATCTCACGCTACCTGCAGCGTGGCGTCCGCGTCGGTTTCGAGTTCCAAGCGGCGTCGAGCTCCACCACGCTGACGTGGCAACGGATGAACGATCGTGGTTCGGGCCTGTGCCAGCCACGAGTCCGAGCCGTACTCTCAACGACTGCGCGGTAAGCGGGCTATCCCCGGAGCTGCTTCGGCAGGCAGCACAGCAAGCGCTTCGGCGAGGGCTCGTTACACGGAGCGAGATCGGGGATGTCGAACTCGCGCTCAAGCCCTTCGGAGGACTCGCGGCGTGACCGTGCGCACGTACGCTTCGCCCGAGGGCTTCAAGCAGGCGCTCGAACAGCGGCTCCGCTCTGCGAGCGCGACTGGCGGGGAGTTCGCGCGCAAGCGCCAGCTTCTCGTCTTTGACCGCTTTCTTGCCCGTATCGTCGCGGTGCTCGGAGATGCTGCGATGCTGAAGGGCGGGCTCGTGCTCGAGTTGCGTCTTGAACGCGCACGCACCACAAAAGACGTCGATCTCCGAGTGGATGGGTCTGCTGACCAGATACTCGCGCTGCTGCAAGAGGCTGGTCGCAGGAACCTGGGCGACTTCATGACCTTCGAGTTCGGGCCGGACCAGGACCATCCTGAGATCCAGAACGACGGGATGCAGTACGAAGGGCTTCGCTTTCGCGCAGAGTGCAAGCTTGCCGGCAAAATTTACGGGCAACCTTTCGGTGTGGACGTCGCATTCGGCGATCCGATTTTCGGTGAACCTGAGATCATCACGGCCGAAGATGTGCTCGCCTTTGCCGGCGTCACGCCCCCCGCCCTCCGACTCTACCCGATCGAGACACACATCGCCGAAAAGCTTCACGCATACACGATGCCGCGACAGCGACCCAACTCGCGGGTGAAGGACCTACCTGATCTCGCGCTGCTCGCGACAGTCCGACAGCTTGATGCGAGGCGACTCCGGGCAGCGGTCGAGCAGACCTTTACGTTCCGCAAGACCCACTTGGTTCCCACCACGCTTCCGGCACCTCTCGAAACGTGGAAAGCGCCCTACGAAGCGATGGCGCGTGAGGATCAGCTCCCTTGGGCCACGCTCGACGAAGCGACGAGGGCCGTGCAAATGTTCCTCGATCCGGTGCTGGCTGGACCGCTTGAAGCGACCTGGGAACCGGCTGAATGGGCGTGGCGTATCGGGCGTTGATTCTTAGAGCACTCCGGACTCGCAGGGGACAAGTTCAGAATGTCGGTGAAAAGGCCCAACCCGGCACGGTCTGGCACACGGTCTGTGACGCAGTGCGCTGGCACATGGGGGACAAAGCCAGCGGTTTCAGTCAGTTGTCGTGCGCAGCCGCGACGGAACCGGCCTGCCCAAGGGATTGGTACGTTTGCTGCTAACATATCCATCCATGATCGAACCGCTGCGCTTCCGAACTGGTCCACATTGCGCGACGATGGCAGGGCTGGCCAGCTTGATGACACTTTTGGGGACCAGTCACGCGCTGGCCGACGCCCCGCCGCAAGTGTCGATCAGCATCGAAGCGACGGTGCCAGCCGGTGGCGTGCTTTCGGGCACGGCGTACTGCATGCCTTCGTGCGACGTTCCCACCCCGCAGTTCCTCGATTCCGAGGGCGCGGGGGTATCTGGCGCGTTCGCCGACGAGGCAACATCCCCGCAGTTGTTGCGCAACTTCGTGTTCGTGCCGGATCCGCCGCTTGTACCGGGGGCATACTCGGCTTCGGTGACGGGTCTCCTCAACACCGCGACCCAACCCTTCACGGTGGTGGACGTGCCCTTTGAGCTGCCCACGTTCACCAGCTCCGTCGCCACGGAGTCCATATCCGAGGGTGACCTGATCCAGTGTGAGGTTGTGGGCGAGGACAGCTTGAGCGCTTGGTTCACCCAAGAGACCCGGGTGCGTCCCCGCGTGACGGTCACTCTGACGGGGCCCTGGGCTCACCAGTTTTACTACGCGCTGGTCTTGCCCGGTGAGACGCCGTCGCAACGGGGAAGTACGATTGTGAGCCAGAGCTTTGACGTCGTGGGGGACGAGCTGTGCTTTGATGTACTTGGTCTCTCGTACGTGGACGACTCCGTCACCGAGATCGGTCAGGAATGTGTGAGCCTGGAGGGCTTGGGCGTGGGCGTCTTCGACGAGATGTCGGGTGACTTTCGCAGCACCTTGCTCGGCTGCGTGGTGCCGCCTACGGGCTACCAGGACGACTGGTGTGCGGTCTTTGAGCCGGCGTTTTCGAGCCAAAGCTGCGACGCGTTTGACCTCGATGCTTGTTTTGCGGCGCGGCGCGATTGTCCCCAGGGGGACGACCCCAGTGCCGAGCAGGAGCAAGAAGAGCGTGACGCTCGTGTGATCGCGACAGGAACTGGTGGCGCTTCAGGCACAGGAGGGGGAAGCGGCGACCGGAGCACGGGCGGCGGTACGGGCGGGATCTCCGGGGATGAGTCCACTGTGTGGGCCGGAGGCACCGCGAGTAGCCCCACCGCATCGGAGTCATCCTCGGATGCGGGAGGTTGCAGTGTGGCGCGCGTGCGGCCGGGGCCCGCTCTGCCTTGGCTGATGGGGGCCATAGCCCTCGTATTCGGTGTGAGGGCGCGTCGTGGACACCGCGCTCGCTGACGAGCACAG
>Ga0315912_10001660_pt1 | contig 26246 bp, 27 predicted proteins | sample VfabasoilMG_FD_204469 | JGI IMG/M metagenome (GOLD analysis project Ga0315912, IMG submission 204469) | Garden soil microbial communities collected in Santa Monica, California, United States - V. faba soil | ecosystem: Environmental > Terrestrial > Soil > Garden | place: USA: California... | reverse complement strand
CAACCCGGCCGAGGAGCAACGGCTCCCAGCTGCACGCCGACCGCGGGCGCCTCAGCTCACGGGCTTGAAGTTCTTCCCGACCGCCGGGCCGACCTTGTGGATGAACAGCCAGGCCACGGCGAATCCCACCAGCGTCACCGCGGCGGCGTTGATCAGGAACCCGCTGGCGCCCGTCGGCAGCTCGAAGCCGGGCGTGAGTTCCCCCAGGTGCTTGCCGGCCCCCATGGCGAACAGCAGCGGGATGGAGAGGTAGGTGTTGACGCGCGAGCAGTTGGTGGCCGTCTTGGCCCACTGCGCCTTATCGGGCGGGTTCTCGCCCTTGATCGTGGCGCTGATGATCTTCTGCTGCCGCGGCCAGATCATGAACCAGACGTTGAAGGCCATGATCGATCCGTACACGAAGCCCAGGGTGATCCACTGGCCACGTGAGTTGGCGGTGATCCAGTGCATGGTGCCCTCCGGGTCCTGCCGCGCGAGCACGCCGTAGGCGTAGATGACGCCGGAGAGCCAGGTGATCGCGGCGCCCCAGCGGAACCACCACAGCGCCCGCGGCATGATCTGCGGGATGACCTTGGCGCGCACTTCCGGCTCGAGCGAGTTGATGAACGGGCCGTTGATGTAGTTGAAGAACCACAGCAGGCCGATCCACGTGACACCGGAGACGAAGTGGATCCAGCGCAGGATCATTCCATGGTCGGACAGGACTTCCATGATGGTGGCTCCTCGTGCGGGAGAGGTCCCGGGTCGTGGCGCCGGGTCACCCCGAGGCACGGCGCAGGAACGGGCGGCTGATCATGCACGCGTCGGCTGGACCGATCAATCACGAGCGCGGCATGCGAGCGGCGGCACCGGCGGACGTCGACCTGACCTCGCGGTCAGCGTGCTGCCGAGAACGCGGAGCTGTCGTATCGGGTGTGGCCGCTCAGCCTGGGATGCCCGGCGGAGCGGGCAGCCCTTCCGGCGCCGGGATGCTCCCGGCCGCATGCTGCGGTCGCGCGCGCAACCACCGGCTCGCGAGGGCTTCCCACACCGAGCGGCTGGCGACGAACAGCAGGCCGGCCGCATTGAGCAGCAGGAACGGCCCGACCAGCACGCGTTCCGTCTCGAGGTGCACCAGGATGCCGCGGATCGCCCAGGCGCAGAGCAGCCCCTCGAGCAGCCAGGTCGTGTCGAACGGGAGGCGGTAGCCACCGAGGCGCGGGCCGCGTCGACCCTCGAGGCGTCGCTTGGGTGTGCGCACGAAGTCCGACCGGAGCCCGAAGAGGGCCTCGAGCACGGCGCGCGTGTTCGAGACGGCCAGGCCGGTGCCGAGCAGCATGAGCACGGGCAGCGCCAGCAGGCGGCGCAGCGGGCGTCCGAGTGCGAGTTGCGACGCCGTGTAGAGCGCCGTCGGCCCGCACATGCCGAACATGAGCGCTGCGCCGGCCAGCAGGTCGAGGGGCCCGGCGAGCGAGGCGCGCGACGCCGAGACCGCAGGCACCGAGAGCAGCACGACGGCCAGCATGCACGGGTGGACGAGGTAGTGCGTGAGATGCAGCGTCGCCTGGAGCTTGACGCGCCAGGGCAGGCGGCTGACCAGGATGCGAGGCAGCAGCTTGCGCGCCGTCTGGATCGAACCCTTGGCCCAGCGTCGCTGCTGGCTCTTGAAGGCGGCCAGGTCGGCCGGGAGTTCGGCCGGCACCGCGACGTCCGGCAGGTATTCCACGTGGCAGCCGGCGAGCTGCGCCCGATAGGACAGGTCGAGGTCCTCGGTGAGCGTGTCGCCGCTCCAGCCCCCGGCGGCTGCGATCGCCGAGCGGCGCCAGATGCCAGCCGTGCCGTTGAAGTTGAGCAGGTATCCGCCCCAGCTGCGACCGGCCTGTTCGATGCCGAAGTGCCCGTCGATGGCCAGCGCCTGGGCGCGCGTGAGCAGGTTCGTCTCCGTGTTCAGGTGCTCCCAGCGACACTGCACGAAGCCCATGTCGGGGTCGTCGAAGTACGGCAGGCAGCGCCGCAGGAAATCGCGTCCTGGCACGAAGTCCGCATCGAGGATGGCGACGAGTTCGCCGCGCGAACACTCGAGTCCAGCCGCGAGCGCGCCGGCCTTGAAGCCCTGGCGGTCCTTGCGGCGCAGGTGGACGACATCGAGACCGCGGGCGCGCAAGCCCGGGAGGATGCGCTCGATGCGCAGCGAGGTGTCGTCCGTCGAGTCGTCCAGCACCTGGATCTCGAGCTTCTCCTGCGGGTAGTCGAGTGCGGCCACTGCAGCCAGCAGCCGGTCCACCACATAGCGCTCGTTGAAGATCGGGAGCTGCACGGTGATCGTCGGCAGCTCCCCGTGGCCCGACGCGCACCTGGCCTCGTAGGCGGCGCGCATGTGTTCCTGACGGCGGAGGGCGGCCGGCCGGCCACGGCGGCGAGCGCGGGTGAGGACGTAGCAGTTGAGCCCCTGGGCGCACAGTCCCGCGATCGCGAGCCAGTACAGGGCGATGAGCAACGTGGTCACGAGGATCTCGGTGCAGGGTGCCGAGCCTGCCGGCCACGGGTCTCGCCGGCAGCTCTGGCAAAAGCGGTAAGCCTACTCCGACACGCGGCGGCGAGGCCACTCCGGGCCGGGACGCGACCTGTCCGGCGGAGGGTTGGCAGCCGTGGGTCCCGCGGCCAGCCGGCTCGCGCGCCCGTCCTGTCCGGCGGGAGGCGCTGGGGCGGATGCCGGGTCGGGCGACCGGCCCAGGCGCGCTTGATAGGCTCCCGATCCGCCCCTGCCAAGGACCCACGAGATGACCGAACTGGTGCGCATGGAGGTCAGCGAGCATCTGGCGACGCTCACGCTGGACCGGCCGGAGGTGATGAACGCCCTCTCGTTCCAGACGCTGGTCGAACTGCGGGCGCACGTGGCGGAGATCGCGCGGCGCCCGGACGTCCGTGTCGTCCTCGTCACGGCCCGGGGCGACAAGGCCTTCTGTGCGGGGGCCGACCTGAAGGAGCGGGTGGGGTTCAGCGAGCAGCAGACGCGCGCCTACGTGGCGCTCATCGGAGACACCTTCAGCGACCTGGCGCTGATGCCCCAGCCGAGCCTGGCCGTCCTGCAGGGATCGGCCTTCGGCGGCGGTCTCGAGCTGGCCCTGGCATGCGACCTGCGCGTGGCAGCCGAGGGCATCCTGCTCGGCCTCACCGAGACCTCGCTGGCGATCATCCCGGGTGCCGGCGGGACGCAGAGGCTCCCGGCGGTGGTGGGCGTGGCGCGCGCCAAGGAACTCATCCTGTCGGCACGCCGCCTCGATGCCGCCGAAGCGCTGCAGATGGGACTGCTGAACCGCGTCGTCCCGCGCGCCGACCTCACGCAGGCTGCGCTCGACCTGGCGCGCACCATCGCGGCGAACGGGCCGCTCGCCGTGCGAGCCGCCAAGCAGGCCCTGGATGTCAGCCAGGGCGGGGGCGACCTGGAGCAGAGGCTGCTGGTCGAACGGCAGCTCTACCTCGAGCGGGTGCTGCCCTCGAGCGATCGCCTGGAGGCCTTGGCGGCATTCCGCGAGAAGCGCAAGCCGTCCTTCCGCGGTACCTGACGGGCCTGCGCGGCCCAGGGTCGGGAGACTGCGCCAACCGGCAGGTCGCGCGCCGCGGCCGTGAGTGCGGCGCGCGGGGCGGCTCGCGGCAGTGACCCGCTCCGTGCGGCCGCTTCGCGCGCTACTTCAGGCGCTTGGACGTCGTCGCCGTACCGAGGAAGACGCTGCCCGCGGTGCCCTGGACCAGGCTTCCCTCGGCCGACTTCACCTCGAACACATCGTGCTTGTCGACCTTGCCCTTGACCACGAGCGAGAGCGAGAGCACTCCGTCGGCGGCCTGGTCGACGTGCAAGACCGAGCCGTGGAAGCGCCGGGACTTGGCGTCGTCGCTGCCGTCGTCGTTCGACTCGATGCCGGTGAACACCAGGCTCTGTCCACCGAACGCGGTCGTGAGTGCGCCCTCTGACTCGAAGTCGAGCATCACGGTGCGGCTGCCGGGCTGGATGCTCATCACCGCCGGCTGCTTGTTGCCCTTCTCGACGTCCCCGGCGCCTGCCAGCGAGCCCTTGGTGGAGCATTTGAAGCGGAAGGGTGCGAAGGCCAGGCCGGTCGGCGTCCCGAGCTTCTTCCCGAAGGTGCGCGCCACGGTGCCGTGATCGGTGAACGCCATGATCTTCTGGCTGCCGCGCGAGGCGACGTAGATCAGGCCGTCCGGCCCGAGCGCCACGCCGTCGGGTTCGTCGAGCGCCGACCCGGCACCGATCTCGTCCAGCAGGGCTCCACTGCCGTCCAGCACCAGGATGCTGTCGGTGGTCACGGAGGCGACGTAGATGCGGCCGTCGCCGGCGATGGCGATGCCTGCCGCCGCCTCCAGCCCGCTGTCGGCGCCGAGCGAGCGCAGGAGCACGCCACGGAGGTCGAACTCCTGGATCACGTCGCGGTCGCTGCAGGCCACCAGCAGGTGTCCATCCGCGCTGCAGGCCAGGCCGGAGGGCGTGCCGGAGACGTCGTAGCTCGCGAGCAGGTCGCCCTGGCGCGTGAAACGCATCACGCGGCCCGAGCTGGCATCGCCGACGGCGAGCGAGCCGTCGGGCAGCAAGGCCAGCCCGCGCGGCAACCCGAGGCCGCTACCAGGACCGAAGCGCAGGGTGGGCTCGGCGGAATCCGCCGCGAACACCAGCACCTCGCCGCTGGCCTCCGAGAGGACGTAGAGCAGGCCGTCAGGACCGAAGAGCAGGCTCGAGGGCTCGACCAGGAGCGAATGGGCGCCCACCGACGGCTGCGCCTCGGCGTTCTCGGCGAAGACCAGCACCCGGTCATGCTCCGACGAGCACACGAACAGCTTGTTGGCGGGGAACTCCTCGGCCACGAGCGGACGAGCGGCAGCGAGGGCCAGGCAGCCAGTGAGGCAGGCGATCCGGATCGACATGGCGGGCAGGCGCGAGGGGGAGGGTTGAGACTCCGGCACGGTGGCTCGGGTTCCCGACCCATCGACGCGCTGCGAGGGTGAATTGACCCCGCTCGGGGAGTTCCTTCCGCCTGCCGGTTCCCGGCCGGTCCCTACCCGTGTCCCCGGAGCCGCACCTGTCGGCAAAGGGGCGGCATCCCGGCCGCACAGGCGATTCCGCGGCGGATGCCGCGGGCTGCCTAGAAGACGTATCCAGCGCCGAGGTAGTAGGTCCAGTCGCCGGACTTGTCCCCCGGGCCGGGGTCGCTGTCGTGCAGGTGCTCGAAACCGACCTTGAGAGACCAGGGGTCCTCGGGGCTGACCACCACCCGGTATTCGGCGCGCGTGATCGACTGGTACTCGCCCATGTCGTCGAGGCTGGGATAGACCTCCGTGCTCAGGTTGATGCTCTGGCCTTCGCGCACGAGCAGGAAGTAGTCGACGCCCAACAGGGCCTCGGGCGTCCAGTCATCGTCCTCGCCGCCGAACTGCTTCTCGCCACCGGCGCCGATGCGTCCGATGAATCGCTCCTCGTCGTTCTCGATCCACGGGTAGGCGCCGCCGGCCGCGATCCGGACGCGCTGGTTCCAGTCCTTGAACTTGTCGTCCTCCACCGAACCCTGCAGGAACGGGCGCCACTTGCTGTCCTCGAGGCGCCATTCGCGGCGGCCCTGGGCGAAGCCGCGTCGCGCCGTCTGGTCGGTCTGGCCGTCCACCTCGGCGGAGCTCTGCTGGAAGTTGACGATGTAGGAGTCGATCGTCCGGTCGGTCTCGCGCCGGGCCGTGAAGTCCAGCCGGGCATCCTGCTCCTGGGTGTTCCCGCGCTTGCCGGTGATCGAGATATCGAAGGTGCCAGACCACGGGCTCACGGGCACGACGACGGCCGGCGCCTGGGCGGGCTTGATGGAGGCGCGATGGATGCGGATGAGGCCAGCGTAGGGGTGATCGAGGACGAGTTCGTCGGTCGTGAGTTCCCGCAGGGTTCCCGTGAGGATGTCCCCGTTGAGGAGTTCGATCTTGATCTCGGTGCCGACCTGTTCGGCCTCCTGACCGCGCGAGATGGAACCGGCGATCAGGATCAGCATGACGGCGGTGCAAAGGGTCGATGCTCTCACGGGACGCAGCCTCTCGGGGGCATGGTCGATTGGAGCCGGGAACTATGCGCCCGTGATTGCAGGCTTTCCAGCGTGGTCTGCCTGTCGCGACCGAGGGTTATCATGCGACCCCGTGGGGGGAGTGCGATGCCTCCCCGGTAGAGAGCCAGCATCCCAGGGCGAGGTGTCGACACATGCAGGTCTCGCGGTTCATGACCCGCAATCCCAGGACGGTCAGCCCCGACACGCCGATCGGCGAGGCCGTGAAGCTCATGGAGTCCTACGGGTTCCGGCACCTGCCCGTCGTGCGCGGGACCGAACTGGCCGGGCTCATCTCCGACCGCGACGTGCTCCTCGGCACGGGCGGACTGAGTCCCGAGGAACTCGGCCGCGCCGCCGACCCCAACGTCGCCCAGCGGGTGCAGGACATCATGCGCTCGCCTGTCATCTGCGTGGAGGCGCACGAGCGCGGAGCCGTCGCCGCCCAGCGCATGATCGAGCAGCGCATCGGCGCCCTGCCCGTTCTGCAGGCCGGGAACCTCACCGGGATCGTCACCGAGACCAACCTCGTCAGCGCCTTCCGTGACCTCTGTCGCGACCCTGCCAACGCCGACACGCTCGACGCCACGATCGAGGAGGTCATGCACTCGCTCGTGGTCACCATGGCGCCCTCGGACACGCTCGACGAGGCCATCCAGCGCTGCACCGACTGGCGCATCCGGCACATCCCGGTCCTGGAGGACGAGGATCTCGTGGGCATCGTGTCGGACCGCGACATCCGCATGGCCGTCGGGCGCGCCATGATCGCCGACGCGGCGGCCCAGCGCGACGGTCGCGTCTACGTCGAGGACCAGCGCGTGGGGGATGTGATGACGCGCGACGTCATCACCATCGAGCCGACCGAGATGCTCTCGGCGGCCGTGCCGCTCATGCTGAACAACCGGGTGAGCGCCCTGCCCGTCAGTCTCGACGGAATGCTGATGGGGATCATCACCCGCACCGACATCCTCGAGCACTACGGCAACGTGGCCTGAGCGCTTCCGCTCCGGCCCGGCGCGACGGCAATCCCGGAGGCCCCATTCCCAACCACCGGCTTCGAGCCGGACGACGATCCCGGACAGCCGCCCCGAGCAGGACGACTCCGATGCCCAGCGGTCTCGAGCAGCAAGTACCCAGCGCGGACCTCCCGGAGGATCGGGTCTGGGCCGCCGCAGCCCATCTCTCCGCCCTGCTCGCCGTCGCCGTCCCCTGGCCGGGGATGAACATCGTGGGCTCGCTCGTGATCTGGTTGGCGCATCGCGACAGGAGCCCGTTCGTCGAGCACCAGGCGCGCGCGGCCCTGAACTTCCAGATCGGCATGGCGATCCTGATGCTGGCCAACGTCCCGCTGGTGTTCGTGGCGATCGGCATCGTGATCGCCTGGGCCATCGTGCTGATCAACATGGTCTTCGTGTTGCTGGCCACCCTGACGGCCGCCGGCGGCAAGGGGTACGTCTACCCGTTCAGCCTGCATCTAGTGCCGCCGCGCGCACGGTGCGAGTGACTGCCGGAAACCGGACGGGCAGTCTCAGAGGCCCCGCAGGCGGCCGACCGGATGCAGCTTGCCGGCGAGCGGGGCCGCGTAGGCCACGAACGCGGCCGTGATGTCGTTCCCCTCACGATTGATGAAGCGTGCCGGCATCTGCCGGGTGTGCTTCGCCACGCGGGCGAGCGGAACCAGCGCCGTCGTGCAGCGGTAGCGCTGGCCGGCGGAGCGGCGCAGCACGACCGTGCCACTCGTGGCCCGGGCTGCGTACTCGACGGCCGCCCGGCCCACGAGGCGGGCTTCGTGCGCGTCGGTCTCGCTGATGCAGCCTGCAAACGAGCGTTGCAGGTAGCCAAAGGTATCAGCCCGGACGCGCGCTGTCGGCATGGCGCGCTTCACGAGGCTCGCCAGGTGGTCGCCGAGGGCGCCTGAGCCGCTCAGCTGGATGTTGCCGTGGGCATCGCGTTCCGCGCGCCGGGCGATGGACTCGGCGATCGTCGTCCCAGACCTGTCGTGGATGCCCTCGCTCACGGCGACCAGGCAGCGGCCCAGCCGGTCGTTCACCAAGGCCACGTCCCGCACGAAGCGCTTCTCGTCGAAGTCGCGTTCGGGCACGTACACGAGGTGCGGGCCATCGTCCGGATACTGCCTGCCCAGGACCGCGGCAGCGGTCAGGAAGCCGGCGTGCCTGCCCATCACGACGTTGATCTTGATGCCCTTGAGCGAGCGGTTGTCGAGGTTGTCGCCCACGAAGGCATGGGCTACGAACCGGGCCGCGCTGCCGTAGCCGGGGCAGTGGTCCGTGACGCGAAGGTCGTTGTCGATGGTCTTCGGCACGTGGAACACGCGCAGCGGATAACGCTCGGAACGAGCACACTCCAGCAGGATGTTCGCTGTCTCGGCGCTGTCGTTGCCGCCGATGTAGAAGATGTAGCGGATGTCCCGCTTGCGGAGGGTGGCGAACATGCGCAGGCACTCCTCCCGGGTGGGTTTCCTGCGCACGGAACCGAGCGCGGCGGCCGGCGTCGAGGCCACCGTGGCGAGCGTCGCGGCGGGTTGGTCGTCCAGCCGGATGAGCCGGTCGTCCAGCAGCCCGCTGACCCCGTGGAGCGCGCCGAACACCTTGTCGATGGCCCCCGACAGGCGGGCCGCCTCGACGATCCCGACCAGGGACTCGTTGATGACCACGGTCGGCCCCCCGGACTGCCCGATGACCGCGTTGCCGCGCGCTGCGGCAGGCATCCGAGAGGCCGTCCGTCGCCTGGCAGGCGCGCCCAGCCGTGCCTCGGAGCGTCGGGAGCGGGATGACGGGGCAGTATGCTGGGTCATGTCGGGTGAGGCCCGCTGTCGGTCGGGAGCGAAGGGGCCGCCGACGCGGCGACCCTCGCACAGTGTGGGAGCGCCCTGGCCCGGATTCCAGGCCGACCGAACGCCGCTGTCGACTCGCGCCACGTTGACACCCCAGCGCAGGGTAATCTAGTTTGAGCGCCCCTCGCGCCGTCGAGTCCCCGATGCCGTGCATCGGGCTGCACCCGCGGGCCCGGAACGACGTCATGAGCAAGCCCCGCTGGATGGACGCGGGGGTGCTGCGCACCCTCCGCACGGCAACCAGGAACCGCAAGCTGACGGTCATCGTCGGCCCGCTGCACGGCACGGCGCTCATCTCCTCGCGCGCCGACCTGAAGAACATGCTGGGCGATGCCGATCGCTCGACCCTGGCGGCGGATGCGCGCTGCCGGAGTGCGGCGGTGGAGGGCCTGCGCTGGTTGCATGCCTTGCGCCAGCCGGTCGTCGTGACGACGTCGGTGAGCGATGCGCTGGAGGCGGCCGTCTCGCCCGAGCAGGATCCCGCGCCGCGCTCGTTCGGGCCGGACTCCAAGGGCATCGTGACGGCCTTCGACCGCAAGGAGCCGGCCATCGTGCACCTCCATGGGCGGGCGGCCGACCCGACCACCCTGGTGCTCTCGACGCGCGATCGCAAGCCGTTGCTCCGGCCGGACAGCCGCTACCAGGCGTTCCTGCGCGCGCTGATGTCCCGGACCGTGGTCTTCAGCGGTTTCCGTCTCGATGACCCGGACCTGATGGAACTGCTCGACGACATCAGCCGGGTGTTCAACGGCCACGTGCCGTCGACGCTCGCGCTCGTGGCGGCGGGGGCAACCGATCCGGCCGCCGCCCTGCGGGCAAACATGCACTACGGCATGATGCTGGTCGAATACCCGTCGGACCTGGGTGTGGACGGCGCGCTGGAGGACATCGCCCGGCTGCTCGAGGAACTCGAGGTCCCCAAGCCGGCGACCGGCAATCCGCCGCGTGGCTTCGTCGAGATCGACGCGCGCTTCATGGAGCAGGTACCCGCATCGGACCGTTCGGCTCTCGAGTCCTTCGACGCAGGCGATGCAAGTGGATGGTCCGTCGTGAAGTCCGGGGCGGTGGTCACGCGCGCGTCCGCCGCGGAGATCGCCGAAGCCCTCCTGGCACCGGCAGTTCCGGATGGCAAGCCGCGTGTCGTGCTGGTGAAGGGCCGCGAGGGGGAAGGCAAGACCTGCCTGCTGCGCCGCCTGGCCTGGGACCTCGGGGTCGCGGCCGGCAACACGAAGAACCTGCGCGTGTTCTGGCGTGAATCCGGCTCGGATCTGCCGGACGACTACATCCCGGCCGAGGCGGATGATGCGCGGGCCCTCTTCGTGGTGGACGACGGCGGCGGCCTGGAGGCGCTGCCGACCCTGTTGCGGGCCTTGGCAGCGCGTCCGGGAGGCAAGGCGCGTCTGCTGCTCGCCGTCGACAGCACGAGGTGGGAGCGGTCCGGCATGGATCACCGCTTCCGACCGCTGGCAGACGTCGTCGACATCGATCTGGCCGGCGGGCTGGATCCCGCGGCGGCGTCGGCCATGGCCGAGGGCCTCGGCCAGCGTGGCCGACTGCCAGGTACGACTCCGCAACAGGCGGCGTCGCGCATGCTGGAAGGAGACGGTCCGCTCATCGAGCGCCTGAGTCGGGCCCGCGGCGCCGGCAGCCTGTGCGACCTCGTGGCTGCGGCGGTGCAGTCGGTTGCCGCGCTTCCCGAGGGTGAACTGGCCAAGCGCGTCTGCCTGGGCGTGGCGCTCGTGCATCAGTACGGCCTCGGGTTGGGAGCGGCCCACCTGGCGCGCTTCGTCGGCGGTGACGAGCCCCAACTCTCTGGCCTGCTCGCGTTGGAGGGGATGGCGCGCCTGGTGGTCCAGGCAGCCGATGGCGTGCTCCGGACCCCGCACCCGCTCGTGGCGGCCGCTGCGGTGTCCGTCCTGGCGCCGGGCGAGGCCCAGCAGGACGAAGCGCTGGTGCAACTCCTGGTGAGCTTCGACCCGGGAACGACCACGGGTGCCCATCAGCTCCATTTCCCGAGCGAACTCATCCGTGCGCGCCGCCAGCGGCCCCTGCCACCGCTCATGCTGACCCGCTTCTTCGAGGCGGCCCAGGCGTTGGCGGGGAACGATCGGAACTTCTGGTTCGATCGGGGCCGCCACGAGTCGGACTACTCGCGCTGGGAGCCTGCGCTGGCGGCCTTCGACCATGCGCTCTGGCCGCGACCCGAGGACGCCCGGGAGAAGGAACACAATGCCCTGGTGCAGGCCAACCGGTCGCGCTGCCTGAGTTCGCTCGGCCGCAAGAAGGAGGCTCTGCGTGCCGCGGAGGAGGGCCTACGCCTGGCGCCGAATGATGCCTCGCTGCTGCGCCTGCAGGAGAAACTCGGCGGCCGGCGACGCCCACCGCCACGTCGCGGGGCTCAGGGCAACGGGGCTGGGGGCGCGAGCCCTGAAGGCGCCTCGGATCGGCCCCGCCGGCCCCGCAGCGACGCACGGGGACCGCGGGCAGGCACCGGTGGGGCAGGAGCCGATGGCAGGGGAAGTGGCGGGGGGGCCGGTCGCCCGGGCGGCCCGGGCCGCGGTGGCAGCGGGCGCGGCGGGCCGCCAGCTCGACGAGCCTGAGTCGGGTCGCCCTTTCAGGGTGGGCGTCCGGCCTAGCTCGCGGAGTGGCGGCTCAGACCGAGAACGAGCTGCCGCACCCGCAGGTTCCGTTTGCGTTGGGGTTGTTGAACACGAACCCGCGCTTGTTCACCGTGTCATTGAAGTCGAGCACGGTGTTCTCCAGGTAGGGCGCGGCGTCGGAGCCGAGCAGCACCTTGAGGTCGCCGTAATCGGCCACGTGATCGTCGGGCTTGACCTCGGTGTCGAACGTCATCACGTAGGAGAAGCCGCTGCATCCTCCTCCGGAGACGCCGAGGCGCAGGCAGGTCCCCGGGGTGGCCTGCTGATCCTGGAGGATCCGGCGAACCTCCCGTTGTGCGGTCTCGGTGAGTCGGATCATGTGGGGTCCTCCAGGGGATTCGCTACGCCGTGGCAGTCATCGGGCAGGGGGCCTTGGTCGAATCCCCCGCAACAGAGTCTAGCGCCCCCCACGGTCTGCCGGCGTCCTGTCGCCCCTGCGGCCGCAGGACTGGAGTCAGCAGGGGTTGTCCCGGTCGGTTGCCCTGGAGGCTCAGTGGCGCCAGACCTTGGCGACCTCATTGGCCTCGAAACGCCGCTGGGTCTCGCTGGTCGGGTTGATGATGACCCCGCGCTGCTGAACGGAGTTGTAGAGCATGCCCCCGCGGATGATCTCGCCATCCTTGAAGAACAGCGTGGCCACGTCACCAGGCTCGATACTGTCGAGCTTGGCGCAGAGTTCCAGGGTAGACATCGTTCTCATCCTTCGAGGGTCGGTCGTGGAGCGCGTTGCAGATCCAGGTGCGCTCGAGGGTCCGGTGGGCGTGGGTCCTAGTGTGTTGAGAGCCATCGGGAGCCGTCCGGACACTCGGTTCTTCTAGCCCCGAAACGAAGTCGGGCACCCTACCACAGGCCTGTCCGAGGCGCCAAGGGAGCTGGCGCCCGATTCCTGCATCAAGGACATCAAAAGCCTGCCAAGTGGCTGACTTCTGGGTGGTTGGCGCCAAGTTCAGGCGGGCGAGCGCCGTGCTCCCGGCAGACGCCGGCCGTCCCACTGGAAGCGTGCCCGAGAGGACCTGCACCTCGGGAGCGCTGAGCCCCTTCCCGCGGGTGTCCCTGCTTGCGCCCGCAAGGCTGGAGAGCCATAACGCGGTCGCTCCCACCGGACCGACCCATGCACGAACTGACCCGTCGCCTCGAGTTCTCGGCGGCCCACCGGCTGCACCAGCCGGCCTTTTCAGTCGAGCGGAACCGCCAGCTCTACGGGGTCTGCAACAACGAACGGGGGCATGGCCACAACTACGCGCTCGAGGTCACCTTGCGGGGGGAGGTGGATCCGGAGACGGGCATGCTCATGGACCTCAACCGGCTGGCCACGCTGCTGCACGAGGTGATCTTCTGCGCCGTGGACCACAAGCACCTCGACCACGACGTCCCCTGGCTCGCGGGCAGGGTCTCCACGGCCGAGAACGTCGTGGCTGCCATGTGGGAGCGACTGGCGGGGCCCCTGAAGCCGCTGCTGTACCGCCTGCGGCTCTACGAATCCTCCGCCAATTTCGCCGACTACTACGGCCCCGGGGCTCGCTGAGGCCCTACCAGCCCTCCGGCCAGGATTCGAGACTGGCTTCGCCGCTGGTGTCGCCCACGTACCCCAGCTCACGCATCTCTGCAGCCTTGTCGGGGGACAGCGTGGTGGTCGTCCCGGCATCCACCGCGTCGAGTGCGTTGCGCAACTCGAAGGCGTTCTCCAGGGCGCGCTTCAGCGCTGCTGCTGCAGGCTTGGCCTGCGGCTCGGTGGTGAGCACGTCCTGCCGCTCGGCCGGGTCGGCGATCAGGTCGAAGGCCTGCAGGCGACCGGGGACGGCGTGGAAGATGATGTTCAGCTCGGGGCTGCGCAGCGCTGCCTTGTAGTCGTCGGGGAACATGACGCGCTCCGCCACTTGGGGGGAGTCGTCCGTCTTGCCGCTCAGGAACGTCGATACCAGGGACTTCCCCTGGACGCCTTCCGGGGACTCGAGCCCCAGCAGCGCCAGCACGGTCGGCATGACGTCCATCAAGCTCGCCAGGCCCGCGATGCGTGTGCCTCCGAGGAGCCCTCCCGGCAGGCGGACGAGGCAGGGCACGTGCAGATGCTCGCGGTACAGCTGGTCGTGCTCGAAGTCGCCGTGCTCGTGGAACTCCTCGCCGTGATCGGCGAGCACCACCACGACGAGTTCGTCCAGCTGGCCGGTCTCGCCGAGCGTGCTCAGGAGGCGGCCGATCTGGCTGTCCGTGTAGGCGACCTCGCCGTCGTACAGGTCGGAGAGGTACGCAGCCTCGCGCTCGTCGAACGTCTCCTTGCCGTACCAGTAGGCCTTGGTGGGGTCGTTTCCCAGCCCGCGGTTCATGATGCTCCACTGCTTCTTGAACGGCAGGTCGCGGTAGAGCGCCACGCGCTGGCCGATGATCGGGCTCGGGTCGGGCGCGAACCGCGCCTCGTATTCCGGCGGCGGCAGGTACGGGCCGTGCACCTGGTAGGTGTGCAGGAAGACAAAGGTCGGTGCCCCTGTCCTGCGACCTTCTTCCAGTCGCACGAGCGCTCGATCGACCAGCTCGGACACGTCCAGCAGGTTGCTCTCGAAGCGACCCTGGAAGCCCCGGTCGAACCCCAGGCCGGGGTCGATGTTGCCTCCGCCCGCCACCGCTGCCGTCCAGTAGCCCGAGCGCAGGAGCACCTGCGGCAGCGTGAGCCGGTTGTGCGCCAGCACGGGACTCTTGAGGCCGAGCCGGTCGGACTGGTTGCGGACCTTGTGCACGGTCGGCAGCAGTGACGTGAACAGGCTCATGTGCGACTCGGCCGTCTTGGGGGTCGTCGATTACTTGTCCTCGAAGAGGATGGACTCCCGCGCGAACTCGTCGAGAGCGGGGGTCGTGCCCCGGTCGTAGCCGTAGCAGCCGAGGCGGTCGGCGCGCAGCGTGTCGATGGAGATCAGCAGGAGACCGGCCTGCTCGAAGACGGGTTCCGAAGCCGCAACCCCGGCGCCGTCCGATCCTCCCGAGCACGCTGCAGCACAGAGGGACGTGGCCAGCAGGACGACGGCAAGGCTCCTGCGGCCGGCGTTCAGGGCGATCGCCCCCGCACGAAGAGCCCCATGAGCAGCACGCCCGCGAGCGCCAGGCTGCCCGTGACCTGCAGCGAGTTCCAGCTCTCGGCCGGCTCCGGAGCCCGGTCGCCCGCGCCTGCCCGATGCTTGCCGGGCTTGCCCTGCCCGCCGCCTGGACCAGCAGCGCCGGCGCCTGCTCCCTTGGGCTTCGGGTAGTCGATCGACTTGAGCATGGCGTCGAAACCCGGCCAGAAGAGGGTCCAGTCGGCGGCGAGGCATTGCGCGCGGACGACGGCGTACTTCGGGGGAGTGTCGCCGAGCGGGAGATAGACGTCGGTCTGGCGCAACACCTGGCCGTCCGAGCGGGTGCGCTCGCCCTCGAGGCGCATGCCCGGGGGGTACTCCGGTGGGCGCATGGGCTCGCGCACGTCGATCTTCACGCCCATCTTGTCGCCGACGGCAGACTCGAACTGTTCCTTGCTGCCGAACGGAAGGGCTCCGTCTGCGATGTGCAGGCTCACCTCGCGATCACGGTCGGTCCCGTCGCGCAGGATCCAGGTGTGGATCGCCTGACCCGTGGCAGTCTCGGCTCGCGGGACGTTGACGAACGACTCGGCAGGCTTGCCCGACACGATGGACAGTTCCTCCGGCGTGGCCAGGACCATGCCCTCCGGCACGTGGAGGCTGAACTCGAAGTCGGCATCCCGGAACACGTCCTGTGCTTGAACCGAGGAAGCCAGGAGGAGGGACAGCAGGAGGCTGCGCATGGGATGGCGGCTCGGCGGAAGGGGCGGGGCGGCGCGTCGGGGGCTGGATGATAGAGAAACGCCGTGGCCTGCTCCCAGACCCCGTGGTGCACTGACTAGGATGCCTGACATGGGTGCCGTGACCGCCTTGTGCATCGCATACGGGTTGGGCTGTGTCTCGTTTGCCGCGCTCGCCGCGCGGCTGCGAGGCGTGGACATCCGAGCTGCCGGCAGTCGGAACCCAGGTGCGACCAACGTGCGCCGGGTCATGGGCCGCGGCTGGGGACTCGCCGTCCTGCTGCTCGACATCGCCAAGGGTCTGGTTCCTGTGCTCTGGCTGCGGGCCGACGTCCACAGCCTGTTCCCGACGCTCGAACCGGCGGGCTGGATCGTGGACCGAGAGGGTCGCGTGCTCGTGCTCGCGGCGGCCGTGCTGGGGCACATCCTCCCGGTCACCTCCCTGTTCCACGGCGGCAAGGGCGTCGCCACCCTGCTCGGCGGCGGGCTGGCGCTCGATCCCGTCATGGCCCTCTCGGGCGTCGCGGCGCACCTCGTGGTGCGCAAGCTGCTGGGCTACGTGTCAGTGGCCAGCATCGTGCTCGTCTGGTCGATGCCGCTGCTGCAACTCGCCGGGCGATGGCTGGGCTGGTCCGGCCGCTTCCTTGACGGTACCGCGGTGCTTGCGGCGGTCGCCCTGCTCGTCACGATCCGGCATCGCGACAACTTCCGCAGGATTCGCGCCGGTACCGAGGATAAGTACGATGGCCCTGCGAGTGGACTCCCGGCGAGGGCAGTGTGACGGATGGAAAAGGTCGCGATCCTGGGTGACGGCGCGTGGGGCTCGGCCCTGGCCATGGTGCTCGTCGAGCGCGGAGCGCGCGTGATCCAGTGGGCCCATTCGCACGAAGTCGCCACCGAGATGAACCGGCTGCGGGAGAATCGCCGCTACCTGCCGGGGCACCGCATTCCCGACGGAGTGACGGTTTCACCCGACCCGACCTTCTTCGAGCATGCGGACCTCATCGTGAGTGCGGTCCCGAGCCGGTTCCTGCGCGAAGTGCTCCATGGGCTGTCATCGCACTTCCGTCGCGGTCGGCCGTTCGTGTCAGCCACCAAGGGCCTCGAGGTGCCGGGGCGTCGACGGGCAACGGAGATCATCGCGGAGGTGGTGGGGCCGCGTCCGATGGCCGTGCTGTCGGGGCCGTCGCACGCCGAAGAGGTGGCCGCTCGCATGCCCACGGCCGTCGTGGCTGCGTCCACGGATCCGGGGCTCGCGCTCCGGGTGCAGGACCTGTTCACCACCGAGCGCTTTCGGGTCTACACCTCGGACGACCTGGTCGGGGTGGAGTACGGCGGCGCCCTGAAGAACGTGCTCTCGATCGCGGGAGGGCTGGTCGACGGACTGGGGTTCGGCGACAACACCAAGGCGGCCTTGCTCACCCGCGGACAGACGGAGATGGGGCGCCTGGGCATGGCGCTCGGCGGCCGCGCAGAGACATTCACCGGGCTCTCGGGCATGGGTGACCTCGTCGTGAGCTGCGTGAGCCCGCACGGCCGCAACCGCTTCGTCGGTGAGCAGATCGGTCGCGGCCACAAGCTCGATGACGTCCTGCCGCGCATCCCGGGCATCCCCGAGGGAGTCACGACCGTCAAGGCCGTCATGGAACTCGCGGATGAACTCGACGTCGACCTGCCCATCTGTCGCGAGATCCACGCCGTGTTGTTCGAGGACAAGGATCCGCTCGAGGCGGTGCGGGACCTGATGACCCGCCAGCAGAAGGACGAGATCACCGCCTGAGCCGGCGCCCTCTCGGGTGCTCCCGCTCAGCTGGCAGGTTCGCCGCGAGCGGGGTGGGGCTGCCCGGTCCAGACCTGGAAGGCTCTCCGCTGTGCCTCGGTGAGGCCGTCCACCGGCAGCAGCTTCCACTCGGACAGGCGCCGTGGGACGGGCTTCACTCGCAGGCGGTGCAGCGTCTGTCCGCGCAGCAGCGTGACGAGCACGGCATGGCCGTTGGCGCGCTCCAGCCGGTCCTCGAGCGTCGTCTCGTCGACGCGCATGTCGTCCACGGCGACGATCAGGTCGTCATGATGGATGCCCGCTTCCCAGGCCGGGCTGCCCTCGAGGACGCAGTCCACCCGGGCGAAGCCGTTGGAGGCCTTCAGGTTCGCACCGATCCAGGGCTCGAGCAGGAACCCCTGCGAGTCGCGCGGAAGCGCGCGCTTGGAACGCGCCGGTTCCTCGGCGAGGCGAAGCCCCACCCAGGCGAGGTCGGCATCAGGGGCCAGGGGCTCGGTGCCGTGCACGTGGCGCTCGAAGAAGTCACCCAGGTCGGTGCCGGCGGCCGCACTGGCCCATTCCTCGACGGCGCCCTCCGGATAACCCGCCCCGCGGGCCGCGTGGCGATCCCAACCGGTACGGAGTGCATCGGCGAGAGTGGCCTTGCCACGGCTCAGGCGGCGGATGCGCAGGTCGAGCATCAGGGCCACGAGGGCACCCTTGGCGTAATAGGAGACGCTGCTGTTCGAGGTGTTGTCGTCCGGCCGGTAGAACTTGATCCACGCGTCGTGGCTTGCGTCCGCGAGGCTCATGCGGCGCGCGCCGGGCCGTTCGGCCTCCGCGCGACAGGCCTGGGCGCGGGCCGAGAGGTAGTCGCCCACCTTGTCGAAGAAGCCTGCGCGCAGAGTGCACAGGTCGTCGTAGTAGCTGGTGATGCCCTCCGCCACCCACAGGTCGCGCGTGTAGACCTCCCGGTCGTAGTCGAAGGGCCCGAGCGCGACGGGTCTGAGTCGCTTGACGTTCCAGGCGTGGAAGTACTCGTGCGCCAGCAGCGAGAGGTAGTCCCGATAGGCGTCGGGGGTCCGCAGCCGCCAGCGGCTGCTCATGCACACACAGGAATCGAGGTGCTCCAGGCCGCCGCCGCCCTCGTCGACGAACAGCAGGAGGAACGTGTAGCGGGCAAACGGCATCATGCCGAAGACCGAGGCCACCTCGGCCACGATGCGGTGCACGTCGTGCAGCAGGCGCTCGGCGTCGAGGTCGTGGCGACCGGCGAGCACCACGCGGTGACGCACGCCCTCGTGGTCGAAGTCCTGGCATTCGTGGGGGCCGATCTCGATGGGGCTGTCCACCAGGGCGTCGTAGTCCCTGGCGTAGAAGCCTCCGTCCCGCTCCTCGAGCGCCGTGAATGCCGACCAGCCCGGGGGCAGCCTGAAGTCGATGCGCTGGACGTCGTTCTCGCGGCCGCGGACGCGGACGAACGTCGCCGCCGGCGAGAGGAACGCGTGGGTGGCATCCACGTGATTGGTGCGCACCGAGCGTTCGTTGGCGTGCAGTGCGTAGCTCAGCCTGATCGTCGGGAGGCCGGCAGGCTCGATCAACCAGGTGTTCTTGTTCAGCTTGCGGGTCGGCAGCGCGGAACCGTCGGGAGCGCTGGCGCGGAAGTCGAGCACGTGTCGGGCGAACTCACGCACGAGATAGCTGCCCGGTGTCCAGACGGGCATCGACACCTCGAGCGGCTCGCCGGCGGCCGTCTCGATGTCCGCCCGGATGTGCACCCTGTGGGCTTGCCGCTCGTGGAGGTCGACCTGGAATCGGATCACTTCGGCAGCTCGGGCAGGGTCCGGCTCTCCAGGGAATGCGCCTTCGTCAGCAGGCGAGTTCCTCGAGCACGGCGCGGATGTCGGGCGGGAACTCGAGCGTCTCGAAGGTGTCCAGGTGGATCGAGACGATGGTCCCGTGGGCCTCGACCGATGGCTCGACTTCATCGCCGTGGAAGCCGCGGTAGCGGAGCGTGGTCGATGTGCGGCCGATGCGGGTCACGTCCACCACCAGCCGCATCGGCTCCCCGAAACGGAATGGACGCCGGAAGTCCGTCTCGATGTGGACCGTGGGGAAGCCGATCCGGCGCTCCTTCAGGATCGACATGTAGGGCATGCCGAGCCGCTCGCCGAACATGTCCTCGAACGCCGTGTGGAAGTTCTCGAAGAAGCGCGGATAGAACATGATCCCGGCGTAGTCGACTTGTCCGAAGCGGACGGGCAGGACGATCTCGAAGGCGGCCATCAGTCCGCGTCCTCGCGCTCCTCGATCCAGGCCATCTGGATGGCTTCGAGGATCTTCTCGCCGCAGTGCTCGGGGGTGCCGACGAAGCCCGGCAGTGCGAGCACCCAGTCGCGGAGGTCGGTGAACCGCACCGTGATGGGGTCGATGCCCGGATGCGACTCGAGCAGCCGCAAGGCGATCTCCTCGGTGTCGGTCCACTGGATCTCGTCGTTCATGGTCGGCTCCAGCCCGGGTCCTACCGCCCGTGTCGGGGATCAGTCGGCCGCGGGATGGTACTTCACCGGCCCGACGAGGGAAGCTGGGATCGCTCGCGGTTCAGTTCGCTCTTGATCGCCGCACCGATGGCCTCGTCAGCGAGCGCCTGGGTCCTCGTCCCGAACTCATCGCATGCCGTGCGCAGGGCCGCGACATCCTCGCCCCGGGCAAGCTGCTCGAGTCTTTCCATGTCGTGGCCAAGGCTCGTCCGCTGCTCGTCGGTGAAAGGCATCTCCGGCATCGCGAGCACGCGGCTCGTGCCCGCGACGAGGTTGCGTGCCTTGTTCCGCAGTTCCACCAGTTCGCGGGCGGCGAAGTCGTCGCGCGCCATGCGGATCGAGTCGCGCACGATCTGTTTCACCTGATCGCGGGTGAGCCCGTGCGTCGGCACCACGTCGATCGACGCCTTGACCTCGCTGCGCTGCTCGCGAGCGCTGACCGTGAGCACGCCGTCGGCATCGACCAGGAAGGTGACCTCGATCCGCGGCAGGCCTGCCGGCATCGGCGGGATGCCGCGCAGCTTGAACGCGCCCAGCTGCCGGCAGTCCCGGACGAGTTCGCGCTCGCCCTGGTAGACGTTGATCTCGATCGCGGTCTGGTTGTCCACCGAAGTCGAGAACATCTCGGTGGCACGCACCGGGACGGTGGCGTTGCGCGTGATGAGCTTTGCGAAGGCGCCGCCGACGGTCTCGATGCCCAGCGACAGGGGGATGACGTCGAGGAGCAGCAGGTCCTTGTTGCCCCCCGAGAGCACGTCGGCCTGGATCGCGGCGCCGAGAGCCACGACGCGATCCGGGTCGAGTTCGGTGTGGGGCGTCCGCGCGAAGGTCTCCGCGACCAGTCGTCGTACCAGCGGGATGCGTGTCGAACCTCCCACGAGCACCACCTCGTCCACCTCGTCCACGGGCAGGCCGGCATCGTCCAGGGCGCGCTGGCAGCAGGCGATGGTGCGATCGACCAGGGGCCGGATGGCGGCCTCGAAAGCGTCCCGCGACAGGCTGAACCGCATGGGCGCTCCCTGGCCGAGGTCGATCTCGAGCGAGGCGTGATCGCTCTGGGAGAGCTGGCACTTCAGCTGTTCGGCGCTCAGGCGGATCTGCTGCAAGGCGGCAGGGGGCACCTCGTTGGTCGAGGCACCGGCGCGTTCCTGGATGAGGGACAGGATGCGCTGCATCACGAGCTGGTCGAAGTCATCCCCGCCGAGGTGGGTGTCCCCCGCGGTGGCGGCGACCTTGTAGACACCCTGGGTGATCTTGAGCACCGAAACATCGAAGGTGCCGCCCCCGAGGTCGTACACGACCACGTTGCCCTCGCGACTCGTGTCGAGCCCGTACGCGAGCGCGGCCGCCGTCGGCTCGTTCACGATTCGAAGCGCCTCGAGCCCGGCGATGCGTGCCGCATCCCGTGTGGCCTGGCGCTGCGAGTCGTCGAAATACGCAGGGACGGTGATCACCGCACGCTGCACGGGATGGCCGAGCGCTGCCTCTGCGACGCGCCGGACCTCGGCCAGGATCAGGGCGGAGATCTCCTGGGGCGTGAGCAGGCGCTCACCGATGCGCACGCGCGCGAGGTCGGAGTCGGCGTCCCGCGTGACCTCGTAGCCCAGCCGGCCGGCTTCATGGGCCTGCACCTCGGCCAGGTTCTGCCCCATGAGGCGCTTCACCGAGTGCACCGTGCGTTCCGGGTTGGTGATGGCCATGGCGCGGGCGGCTTCTCCCACGACGTGCGTTCCATCGGGAAGGAAGGAGACCACGGAGGGGATGAGCGCCGTGCCGTCCGCCCGGCACAGGATGCGTGGTCCGTCGGGCCCCACGATGGCTGCAAGCGAGTTCGTCGTCCCGAGGTCGATGCCGATCACGACCTGGGAGCTTCGTTCGGCATCCTTCATGTCCGTACACCGGTGTCCTTGAGGATTCGACGGTAGACCCGCGCCTGGTGCAGCAGCACGGCGATCTGCTCGATGTTCCACTCGTGGAAGGGCAGCAGGCGCGTCGGGCGCTCGGCCTCCTTGACGTGGTCGTCGCGCGCGATGCGACCGATGGTGGCACTGCATGCCGAGGCGACGCCATGCATGCGGGCCTCGATCTGCTGCCTGGACTCGCGTGCGATGCGCCGGATCGTCTCCTGGCAGCCCGACGAGCGTGCGTCCTCCAGCTCCTCGGACGTCTCCATGGCGCTCAGCAGGAAGTCCGGAGAGAGCTTCTTGTGCCTCTCGAGCGACCCCGGTGCGTACAGCTCGAGCAGGTACTCGTGACGCAGCTGCACGTCGGAGAGGGTGCGCCAGGCCTCGTTGAGTCGCGCGGTGTTCTCGAGCGCGAGTTCCTGGATGTCGGGCGCGTCGCTCGCGCGGTGGTCGGGGTGGAGGATCCTCGAGATCCGGAGGTAGCGGGCCTCGGCGGTCTGGGCGTCGAAGACCTCGTCCGCCGACAGGCCGAGACGATCGAAGAGGGTTGCGCCCTCGGGCTCGCGCAGGATGCGGCCGCAGGCCAGGCAGGCGACCGAACTGCCCGCCTCGCCGGAACACGACGGGCAGCGCAGCGGGCGGGCTGCCTCAGACCGAGAAGGACGAGCCGCAGCCACAGGTTCCGCTGGCGAGGGGGTTCTTGAAGGTGAAGCCACGGTCCATGAGCGAGTCCTTGAAGTCGATCGTGGTGCCAGCCATGTAGAACTCGCTCTTCATGTCGACCACCACGCGCACACCGTGCTGGTGGGACTCGATGTCGAATTCGTCGGCTGAATTGTGTTCGAGGTCGATCTGGTACTCGAACCCCGAGCAGCCGCCGCCCTTGACTGAGAGCCGCATGGCGGTCGCCTCGGGCAGGCCCTTCTGCCGCAGGATGTACTGGAATTCTCGCGCAGCCCGCTCGGTGACGAGGAGCGTCTGCGTCTGCGCGCTTGCGACGGTGGGGGACTGCTGCTCACTCATGGTGCGGTTCGTCCTTGCCTGACGGTCAGTGTGCGTTCGTACCCGGCGTTGCGACGGGCGTACCCTGCTTCGCCCGATAATCGGAGAGTGCGGCGCGAATCGCATCCTCGGCCAGCACCGAACAGTGGATCTTCACGGGCGGCAGGGCCAGTTCCTCGACGATGTCGGTGTTCTTGATCTTGAGCGCCTCGTCGACGGTCTTCCCCTTGACCCACTCGGTGGCGAGGCTGGACGAGGCGATCGCGGAGCCGCACCCGAAGGTCTTGAACTTGGCATCCTCGATGATGCCCTTCTCGTTCACGCGGATCTGCAGCTTCATCACGTCGCCGCACTCGGGGGCGCCGACCACGCCCGTCCCGACGCGTGTGTCGTTCTTGTCGAGACTCCCCACGTTGCGTGGGTTCTCGTAGTGGTCGAGCACCTTGTCGCTGTATGCCATCGGGTGGTCCTCCTGGTCTGTCGTTGTCTGTCGTGCCGAGCCCGCTGTGGTCCCGGGCTCGTGGGTGTCAGTGCGTCTTCCACTTGACCTGGGAGATGTCGATGCCCTCCATCGCCATCTCGTAGAGCGGCGACATGTCCCGTAGCCGCTTCACTGTCTGGATGACCGTCTTGGCTGCTTCGTCGACCTGATTCTCGGTGGTGAAGCGGCCGACGGAGAACCGGATCGAACTGTGCGCCATGTCGTCGCCGATGCCGAGCGCACGCAGCACGTACGACGGCTCGAGGCTGGCCGACGTACAGGCCGACCCGGACGAGACCGCCACCAGCGGGATGCCCATGATGAGGGATTCGCCCTCGACGTATGCGAACGACACGTTGAACGTCGTTGGCAGGCGGTGCTCCTCGTCGCCGTTGAGCTGGACGTGGTCGAGTGACTCCCGGATGAGCCGCTCCATGCGGTCACGCAGGCGGCGATAGTGGGCCTGGTCCTTCTCGAAGTCGAGCTTGGCGATGCGACAGGCCTCGCCGAGGCCCACGATGCCGGGCACGTTGAGCGTGCCGGAGCGCATGCCGCGCTCGTGGCCGCCACCGTGGATCTGTGGCGCGAGGCGGACCCGCGGGTTCTTGCGGCGGACGTAGAGCGCGCCGACACCCTTCGGCCCGTAGATCTTGTGTCCCGACAGGCTCGCCATGTCGACGTTGAGCGCATCGACGTCGAAGGGCATCTTGGCCACGGCCTGCGTGGCGTCCGTGTGGAACCAGATGCCGCGTTCACGCGCGATCTCACCGATCTCACGGATGGGGTGGATGGTGCCGATCTCGTTGTTGGCCGTCATGAGCGTGATGAGCACGGTGTCGTCTCGCAGGGCGGCAGCCACGCGCTCGGGCGAAACGCGGCCGTGGCTGTCGACTTCCAGCCAGGTCACCTCGGCCTCGCCCTTTGACTCGAGGTACTTGCAGGAGTCGAGCACGGCCTTGTGTTCGGTCACGCAGGTCACGACGTGCTTGCCCTTGCTGGCGAGCATCTCGACCGTGCCCTTGATCGCCAGGTTGTCCGACTCCGTGGCGCCGCTGGTGAAGATGATCTCCTTCTCGTCGGCGCCGATGAGGTCGGCCACGTGCCCGCGGGCGATCTTGACCGCCTCCTCGGCTTCCCAGCCGAACTGGTGGCTGCGACTGGCCGCGTTCCCGAAGCGCTCGACGAAGAAAGGCAGCATCGCGTCGAGCACGCGTGGGTCCATGGGCGTAGTCGCGTTGTAGTCGAGATAGATGTGATCAGACATGCTCAGGGCCGGCTGGGGATGGCGGAATGGGTCTCGTCCATGAGCTGGGCGAGTGACAGGCCTGCCAGGAAATCGAGGATGCGCTTGTTCACGTGCTGCATGGGGCTCCGGGACGGGCAGACGTCCTCGTAGTCGCACATCTCGAGTTCGTTCACGAGCGCACAGTCGGTCAGGCGCACCGGCCCGTCGATGACCCGCAGTACGTCGAGCAGGGAGATCTGGTCGGCTGGTCGCGCGAGCAGGTACCCGCCCTTGAGCCCACGACGGGACTCGAGCAGTCCGGCCTCGCGGAAGGCCTTGAGCAGGTTGGCGACGAGCGTGCGCGGCATGTGGAACGACTCGGCCAGTTCGCTCGCGCTCGCCTGCAGGCCCTCGTGGCGCACGAAGTGGCCCAGCAGCAGGACGCCATAGTCGGCCATCTTGGAGAATCGGATCACGCTGCGGTCCCGCCGGGGAACGGGGGTGTCGGGGGGCGGAGAGGACTCGTATCGGAGGGGGTCGGTACGAGGCCTGGGCATATTAGCCCTGATTTGCTCCTCTATCCATCGGAAAAAGAGGAGCGTCTCTGTACTGATTGTGCGGCGACGAGCCCGGGCCCCGGCCAGAGCCTCGCTGGCCGGGCCTTTGCCCGGCGTCCCTGGCACCTACAATGCCGCCCCTCGCTCCACCCGGAACCTCGGCATGACTCTCCGCAAAGCAGCCCGGAACACGCGCGCGATCCTCACCATCGAGGGCGAATGCGCCCGGCCGCGGGCCTTCACGCACCACGATCTGGCGACGGTCCACGACTACTACCAGGTTCCGGACGTCTCCAAGGTGGACGAGCGGTTGAAAGGCAAGGGCGTGAGGTTGCGCAAGCTCGTCGACCTCGTCGGTCCGGCCTTCCATGCCCGCTTCCTCACGGTGGAGTCGGAGGACGGGACGTTCTCGGCCTGCCTGCCACTGGCAGAAACGTCGCGCACGGCGGTGGTCATCTACGAACTGAAGGGCAAGCCCCTCGACCGCGCCGAGGGAGGGCCGGTGCGCTTCGTCATCCCCTTCTCCGGCGATGCCTGCGGCAACGTCAAGTCGGCCGCAAGGATCACGATCAGCGAACAGCCGGGGCGCGACACACGCCCCTCGCAGGCGGCGCCCCAGGCTGCCGCCAGCGCGCGCGGCGCCTGAGCGCACTCACCGTCCTGCGTCCAGCAACGTTCCCCAGGCCCGTTCGTCGTAGCCGACGACGAGCAGCTTGCCCAGGCGCGCCGCGGGCGCCCGGAGGTGCCCAGTGGGGCCCATGATGCTCTCGAGCAGGAGCTTCTCGGCCGGGGGATCGCGCTTCAGGTCGTAGTCGACGACCTGCTTGCCCTTCACGGCCACGACGCGCGAGGTCTTGCGCAGGATGGCCACGGTCTCGCGCTTGCCCAGCTTCTCCTTGCGTGCATCGACCGTCTCGCGCGCCGACATGCCGGCCGTGGCCATGAACTCGTCGGCCCGACGGCAGCTCGTGCACCCGTTGCGACGGTAGTACCAGTCGATGACACGGCCCATGCGGTGCGCTCCGATGTTCGACACGAAAGGCGGGATTCTACCCGGCGGCGGCCATCGCGGCGCGAGAGGCCGTCTCAGAGACCCTCGACCCGGACGTATCCGTCGAGCTGCACCAGCTGGTCGAGCACAGCCCGGGCGATCGCATCATCCTTCATCTCGACGGCCACCTGGTGCTGGTCGCGCAGCGCCTGCAGAGCCGTGTCGAAGTCCTGTTGCCGGATGGACGCGATGCGGATGACGTCCAGCGCATCCCAGACCGTGTCGAGGTGGCGGATCGACCGGCCGGCCTCCAGTGCCTCACGCATCGTGTCCCTGGCCTCGGCCGTGTGGCCGTTCTGCCACTGGATGCGCCCGATCCGAACGAGCGTGTTGCATTGCCCGATGATGTCTCCGAGTTCCCGCG
>Ga0315912_10001659_pt1 | contig 26250 bp, 18 predicted proteins | sample VfabasoilMG_FD_204469 | JGI IMG/M metagenome (GOLD analysis project Ga0315912, IMG submission 204469) | Garden soil microbial communities collected in Santa Monica, California, United States - V. faba soil | ecosystem: Environmental > Terrestrial > Soil > Garden | place: USA: California... | reverse complement strand
CTCACGCCGCGCGTGCGGTTCGCGCACGGACATTGGTTCGATGCCGTGGATCCTGAGGCGCGCTTCGACGTGATCGTGTCCAATCCGCCCTACATCTCATTCGATGAGGCGTCGGCCCTGCCGGCAGACGTGCGCGACTGGGAGCCGCCCACCGCGCTCTTCGCCGACGACGGGGGCCTGGCCGACCTGCGCGAGATCCTCGACGAGGCCCCTCGCCACCTGCAGGCCGGCGGCCTGCTGGCGATGGAGCTGGCCGAGATGCGTGCGGCCCAGGTGGCGGGTTGGCTGGATGGCGCGCGCGACTGGGCCTCGTATGAGCTGCGCGCCGACCTCTCCGGCCAGCCACGCATGCTGCTCGCCCGGCGCGAGCACGGCCCCGCCATCGCACCCGCTCAGTGGGGGGAGGACGGCTAATTGCGGAAGTGGTTGCGGCTTCGGCCGGGCCGGGGGCGAAGCGGGGGTACCGCAGGCACCGGCCGCGCCCAGAGCGGCCCGGTATCGGTAACCGATCCGTGGCATCTCACGGAGTGGGTGTATACGAATCCATCACACCTCCGCGAGGGGCTCCTGTAACATGCGGCCCATCGCCAGAGCTGGGACCTCACTCCCGAAACCTCCGAGGTGAACATGTCCGAGACCGCTCTTTCCGCTCCCATCGCCTCGCGCGGCTACGCGCGGCCCGAAGCCCTCGTCAGCACCGACTGGGTCGAGCAGCACCTGCACGACTCCGACGTGCGCATCATCGAGTCCAACGAGGATTCGCTGCTCTACCCGTTCGGCCACATCCAGGGCGCTGTCCAGGTGGACTGGGCCCTCGACCTGAACGACCAGGTGCGCCGCGACTACCTCGATCGCGCGAGCTTCGAGAAGCTGATGTCGAGGATCGGCGTGACGCGCGACATGACGGTGGTGTTCTACGGCGACAAGAGCAACTGGTGGGCGACGTACGCGTTCTGGGTGTTCCAGCTGTTCGGGCACACGAAGGCGAAGGTCATGGACGGCGGGCGGCTCAAGTGGGAGAAGGAGAAGCGCCCCATGACGCGCGAGCACCCGAGCTACGAGGCCACGTCCTACACGTCGCCCGAGCGCGACGACGCGCGCATCCGGGCGTTCCGCGACGAGGTGATGTCGCACATCCGTGCGCACAAGAAGCTGGTGGACGTGCGCAGCCCGCAGGAGTTCTCGGGCGAACGCACGCACATGCCCGAGTACCCGCAGGAAGGCGTGTTGCGTGGCGGTCACATCCCGGGGGCCAAGAACGTGCCGTGGGCACGTGCGGCCAATCCGGAGGACGGCACGTTCAAGGATGCCGCCGCGCTGCGTGCGATCTACGAAGGCGAGATCGGCATGCGTCCCACCGACGACATCATCGCCTACTGCCGCATCGGTGAGCGCAGCAGCCACACGTGGTTCGTGCTCACCTACCTGCTCGGCTACACGCAGGTGCGCAACTACGACGGCAGCTGGACCGAGTGGGGCAACGCCGTGGGCATGCCCATCGAGAAGCCCTGAGCCGATGAGGGAGCCGGCGCCCGAGGGCCAAGGACAGGACCGGCGCGGGCGCCCCAAGCGGGTGGCGTCGTGAGTGAGCAGGCGGCGCTGCCCGCACCCCTCGCCGGGCTGGTCGGCGAGTTCGAGGCCGTGGATCGTGCGCTGCGTGCCGAGATGCTGATCGACTACGCGGATCGCTTCGAGTCGGTGCCGGCCGCCGTGGCGATGCGGCCCTACCCGGAACAGAACCGTGCTCCGCGCTGCGAGTCGGAGGCGTACGTGTTCGCCACCGACCAGGCCGACGGCACGCTTCGCTACTGGTTCGCCGTCGAGAACCCGCAGGGATTGTCGGCCAAGGCGTGGGCCATGATCATGGACGAGACACTCTCGGGCCAGCCGCTCGAGGACATCGTGCGCGTGCCGCAGAGCGTCGTGTTCTCGATCTTCGGTCGCGACGTTTCGATGGGGAAGGGACAGGGCCTCATCGGCATGCTCGAATGCGTCCAGCATGAAGCGCGACGCCGGCTGGATCAGCGCCGCCGGAGCGCGCCGCCACTCGAGTGATCGCCTGCCACGCCGCGGGCGTGCCCTGAGAGTCGAGACTCGTTCAGCAGCAGGGCGTCACGCGTGGTGTCGTCGCGCTCGATCTGCGCCGTCGCGCGAGCCGAGTCGCGACCGCTGCGCGGTCAGCAAACGCGTGCTGGAACCGAGGACCCGTCGCACGGCCGCGATCGAGGCGCGCACGAACGCGCTAATCGGCTGGAAAAGAGCGAATTAGGCGATTCCGGCATGCCGGGCCGCGCTGGTCACAAAAAATCGCGGCAGAAAACTCTTTCCTGTCGAAAGCCGGACAGATTGAATTGTAGACTGCCCGCGCCACTGCGCGCCGAATCGCGGTGCTCGTCGAGGAGCAGAAGTTTCCCCCGCAGCCACCAACGGACCCCCTGCCGTGAGACCTCCGAAGGCCGCTGTCCTCGCCGTCATGGCGACCCTGTTGCTCGTTGCCCCCCCATTCGCGAACGCCGACGAGAAGCGCGCGGGTTCGGAGGAGGGGGGCGGTACGCTGCCCCAGTCGATCGTCGGCCTGCACATCTCGCACGCCAATGGCCAGACGTTCGTCAGCTGGGACCCCGCCGGTGGTTCAGGCTGGCGCTACTACGTGTACCGCTTGAACCGGCCGATCCTCACCGAATCGGACCTGCAGGCCGCCACGCTGCTCGCGATCGTGGGCGACTCCACCGCGTGCGACAAGCGCCTCTCGGCGATCACCGGCACCACGTATGCCTACGTGGTGGACGCGTTCACCGATCTCTCGCCCGCCTCGGGTCTGTATGTGCACACGCCGGCCACGCCTGGCATGGCCTACTACGCGGTCACGTCCCAGGGCGTGGCCCTGCCCGAGAACCGCCGGCTGGCCCCGGACGAGAACACGAGCGTCACGCCGGTCGAGGAGCTGCCGCACGAGCCGACCCTCATCTACCAGCGCGACGTGCCCTACTTCGATCGTGTCGTCTCGGTCTACACGCTGTTCACGTCGCATGTGGACACGCCGCTGTTCCCGGCCATGTCGAACCGCGCGGGAGCCGCGTTCGACTGCGGCATCGTGCACACACCCGGCAACAACCCCGGGCTCCTGTTGCTCAAGCCGCACCAACGACTCGGCGACTTCATGAACTCGTCCGCGGGCACGCGTACGCCGGGAGAGTACGTGCTGGCGCTGGATGATCCGCTTCCCAACGGCGAGAACTCGTTCTGGTTCGGGTACCACCCCAGCTACAACGCCACCACCACCTTGAACCCGACACCCACCAACGGCGTGGTGGTGGACTACACGTTCCGGCGCGTGAAATTCACGCTCGATTGGGCGTTGAAGACATTCCCGATCGATGCCGGTCGTGTCTATGCCTTCGGCTATTCGATGGGCGGCATCGGCAGCCTCGAGTTCGGGTTGTGGATGCCCGAGAAGATCGCGGCCGTCATGAGCTGCATGGGCAAGTTCGACTTCTCGTTCCTCGACGAGCCCGTGTGGTCGTGGTTCAACCCCGGCCACCCGATGCGCGCCACCGTGGACCAGATGTGGGGCAAGGTGTCCTCCGACCTGAGGATGCCGGATGGGCAGGGCGTGTTCGAGCGCATGAACCTGGGCTGGATCGTGTCGCAGGCCGGCGCGCGCGGCGTGCCGCCGGTGATCGCGCTGAACGGCAAGCGCGACAACGTCGTGGGCTGGGCCGAGAAGCTGCCGTTCTACGCCGCGATGCAGCAGCATCGCCACGGCGGCGCCTTCTTCTGGGACAACAGCGACCACTACGGCGTGACGATCCGCCGCTACTGGCAGCCGATGGTGGACCCGGCCTACCTGTACCGGTACCGCAGTGATCGCAGCTACCCGGCATTCACGAATTGCTCGCTCGACAACGTCCCGGGCAGCGGCATGTTCGCGAGCGGCGACACGATCGGCACCATCAACGGCTTCATGGAGTGGGACACGACACTCGTGGACCTGCCCGACATGTGGCAGGCCACGCTGCGCATGCGCTCGCTGCTGGCCGACGGCAACATCACGCTGCCCCCGCCGGATTCCTGCCGCGCCGACGTGACGCCGAACCGCCTCCAGCGATTCGAGTGCACGCCGGGGGCTTCGGTGCCGTTCACCGTGCGCCGGCTGCCGGACCTCGCCGTCATCCAGACCGGAATGGCCGCGGTGGACGGGCTCGGCCGCCCGACCGCGCTTCAAGTTCGCATCAAGAAGACCGGCGTGCTCGTCACGTTCGGCCGCCAGCCCAACTTCACGCTCGATTCCGGAGCGCCCCCATCGGCTTCTCGCCTGCGGCTCGCGCTGTCGTCCAATCCCGTCCGCGGCGTGCTGCGCCTGTCCACCGGCTGGCCCGCGGGCACGGCCGGGCGCGTGGACCTCATGGATGTCGCCGGCCGGCTCGTGAAGCAGCTCTACGAGGGCCCGCGTCCGCCCGCAGGGGAACTGGCGCTGGACACTGGCCGCCTCGCACCGGGGCTCTACCTGGTGCACGCCTCCGCCGGCGCCGAACGCATGACCCAGCGCGTGGTCGTGATCCACTGACGCCCGCTTCGAGGAGTTCGAGCGCATTCGACGGCCGCCCCGCAAGGGCGGCCGTCTCGCTTGCAGGCGCGCAAGTGGGCTAATGCGAGAGGTAGTGCGAGTCCTTCTCGCCGGCCTCGATCGCGAACTTGAGCGTGTTGGCCTTGGACGGGATGGGGCAGTTGTAGTGCGGGCTCACCGCGCACGCCGGGTTGTAGGCCAGGTTGAAGTCCACGAGCCAGCGGCCATCCGGCAACCGCTCGGGGTCCAGGTAGCGGCCCACGCTGTAGGTCTCGCGGCCGGTGGTGGCGTCTCGGAAGAAGATGCTCACGCTCTGCTCGTCCACGCCCGGCTCCAGCAGGCGATGCGCCTCGAGCCGCACGGCCTTGCCCTTCACGCGCACGTCGAACCAGCCCGCCAGCACCGCACGGCGCGCGTTGCCACGTGTGCTCATGATGATGGTCGTGTCGGCTTTGGTGTGCGGCGTGAGCGGCAGCACGAACCGGTAGGCGAGATCGGGCGCGTACCACGCGAGCCCGTGGTAGCGGGCGAAATCGGGGCTCTTGGGATCGAACACGATCAGCGCCGGGAAGCGCTGGTGCGAGAGCCGCACCGTGAACCGGCCCACGTTCACGAACCCCGGCGCCAACATCGCGGCCCGCCGCGGCTCGCCGCCGCGAGGGCGGAATGTGGCGGTGTCGTCCAGCGCTTCGACGCGGAACGAGTCGCCCACCACCGTCACACGCAGGTGCCGTGCGGCGAACTCGGGGTCGTCCACGCGCAGGTCGCAGGCCGCGTCACGGCCCAGAACGAGCGAGGGCTTGTCCTCGAAGTCCTTCCTCGCCACCGCGGCCAGGTACGACGTCGGGCTCTCGCGCAGCGACTTCTCGGTGTCCGCGCGGTCGCTGGCATACGCGGCTCGCAGCGAGTCGGCCTCAGCAGTGCCGATGCGCACCGGATCCGCACCGCGCGGTGCGGCGGCAGCGGGGAGCGCCGAGAGCGCGAGCAGCAGTGAGGCGGCAATTGCAGAATTGACGCGGGCGTGATGTCGCATCGAGGTCTCCGGTGGCGGCGAAAGGCTGGGGAAGTGAGAACGAACCTAGCCGAGACGTCCAGAACCCGCATGCGACGCTCGAGTCGCGCCTGTGATGAATGCCCGCGAGAACACCGGCTCAACTCACGACACGGCTCGCGCACCGTGTCGCGTCTTCCGCACACCGTGTCACGCGTTCCGCACCCAACCTGACCGAGAACACGGGCGTTCTGCCCTCAGCCGGGGTCAGGAGTTCGGGCCGAGCGGATTGCCCTCGTTGGCCGACCTCGGCATAATGCCGCGCGCCACACTCGGTTACACGCGCATACAACGCGGGTCACGGAACGACCCGCCTGACGACACACTTCTTGCTGGGAGCCCGGCGCATGGAAGCCGCCACCCCGTACCCGCCGGCCGACACCACGGCCACCGAGAAAGCCCCCATGGACGCACTGGTCATCCAGGGCGGCCGCCGCCTGTCCGGGCGCGTGACCGTCAGCGGGGCCAAGAACGCCGCCCTGCCGGTCATGGCGGCGACGCTGCTCATGCCGGGCGTGCACAAGCTGCGGAACGTCCCCGACCTGCGCGACACGCGCACGTTCGCGGCCGTGCTCACGCAGCTGGGCGCCAAGGTGAAGTTCGACGGCGACCTGTGCACGATCGACACCACGACGCTCTCCTCGGTCGAAGCCCCCTACGAGCTGGTGAAGACGATGCGCGCCAGCATCTACGTACTGGGCCCGCTGCTCGCGCGCATGGGTGGCGCGAAGGTGTCGCTGCCCGGCGGCTGCGCCTGGGGTCCGCGACCGGTGAACCTGCACCTGTCCGGCCTGGCCGCGATGGGCGCGCAGCTCGACATCGAGCACGGCTACATCGTCGGCAAGGACGTGAAGCTGCGCGGCTCGCACTTCACGTTCGACGTCGTCTCGGTGGGTGCGACCGCACAGCTCATGATGGCGGCCACGCTCGCCAACGGCACCACGGTGCTGGACAACGTCGCGATCGAGCCCGACATCACCGTGCTGGGCGAAGTGCTGGTCCAGTGCGGCGCGCGCATCACCGGCCTCGGTTCGCGCCGGCTCGTGATCCACGGCGCGCGCGAGCTCCAGCCCATCGACACCACCATCATCCCCGACCGCATCGAGGCTGCCACGTTCGCGGCCGCCGCGGTCATGACGCAGGGCAGCATCACGCTCGAGCGTGTCATCCCCGATCACTTCGAAGCCTCGCTCCGGAAGCTCGAGGAGGCCGGCGCCGAGGTCATCCGCGAGCTTGACGAAGTCACCGTGACCGGCCGAGGCCGGCCGCAGGCGGTGGACGTGACCACGCAGGTGTTCCCCGGGTTCCCCACCGACATGCAGGCGCAGATGATGGCGGTGGCGAGCATCGCGAGCGGCACCAGTGTCATCGAGGACACCATCTACCTGGACCGCTTCTCGCACGTGCCCGAACTGCAGCGCCTGGGTGCCCGCATCGAGCTCAAGGGCAATGTCGCGGTGGTGAAGGGCGTGGAGAGCCTGCAGGGCGCACCCGTCATGGCCACCGACCTGCGCGCGAGTGCGGCGCTGGCGCTGGGCGCACTGGTGGCGGACGGCGAGTCGAAGATCTCGCGCATCTATCATCTGGACCGCGGCTACGAGCGCTTCGACGAGAAGCTCACGCAGCTGGGCGCGCGTGTGACGCGCGTGCAGGAGTAGCGAGCCCCCTTCCGCAGTTCCTCCGACCGCCCTCGGAGCCCCGATGCCCGCCGCCAAGCGATACGACGCGCGCTACTTCCAGCGCTGGTACCGGGAGTCCCGCGTCGGTGTGGGCCAGCGCGAGTTCGTCTCGCGAAAAGTCCGGCTCGCCGTGGCCGCCGCCGAATACGCGCTGGGCCGCGAGCTGCGCAGCGTGCTCGACGTGGGCTGCGGCGAGGCCCCGTGGCGCGCGATCCTCAAGGACCTGCGGCCGCGTGTGGCCTACACCGGCGTGGACGGCAGCGAGTACGCCGTGCGCCGGTTCGGTCGCACGCGCGGCATCCGCCTGGGGCGCGTCGGGGAACTCGGCCGTCTCGGCCTCAAGGGCCCGTTCGATCTCGTGGTGTGCGCCGACGTGCTGCACTACGTGGCCACCGCCGAGGTGAAGTCGGCGCTCGCCGCGATGCACCGGCTCTGTGGCGGCGTGGCCTTCATTGAGGTGTTCGCGGGCAGCGACGATGTCGAGGGCGACGACGTCGAGTTCCAGCGCCGGAGCCCCGCGACCTACCGGAGGCTCTTCGCAACGGCCGGATTCAAGCCGCTGGGCTTGCACCTCTACGCGCCGCGTGCGATGTGGCGCACGCTGGTCTCACTGGAGCGAGGCGGCGCGGGCTGACGCGAGGAACTTGCGGGCGGCTTGCGGCTGTTGTCTCATGCGGCACTTGCGCGCGAACTCCCGACTGTAACTCCGTCACGGAGCACTCATGCCTCGAGCCCTCATGCTCACCCGAGTAGCGCGGTACCCCGCCGCCGGGCTGCTGTTCGTCGTCCTGCTGGTGCTGCCCGGCGTCGCGCGGGCCCAGAAAGCGCCCTCGATTCCCGCCTCTCCCGTGGACGGCAAGCGAGACTGGGTCAAGCTGGTGTCGGGCGAGTGGCTCGCCGGAAAGATCGAGTCCATGCGCGGCGAGGTGCTCGAGTTCGACAGCGACAAGCTGGACCTGCTGCAGTTGGACTGGGAGGACGTGAGCGAACTCCACTCCCCTCGCCGACTGACGTACGCGCTGACCGAGAAGCGCTCGGCGGTGGGGGCGGCGTCGCTCAAGGACAGCGTCCTGCGAGTCGTCGAAGACGGGCAGACCCGCGAGTTCCGACTCGCGGACCTGCTGTCCATCATCGAGGGGGATGGCGCCGAGGTACGGCTGTGGTCCGGAAAGCTGAGCCTGGGCTTCGTCTCGCGCGCGGGCAACACCGACCAGGTGGACTACAACATGCTGACCAACCTTCGCCGCGATGGTCTGGCCACTCGCACGGACCTTCGCTACGCCGGCAACGTCGGCGAACTGAGCGGCGATCTGAACGTGAACAACCATCTGGGCAGCGGTCGGCTCGACGCGTTCCTGTCTCGGAATGTGTTCGTCACTCCACTCGCGGTCGAGCTCTTGAGCGACGAGTTCCAGAACATCGACCTGCGCACTTCGATTTCCGCGGGCGCCGGCTTCTTCTTCATCCGGCGGCGCAACCTCGAGTGGCTCATCCAGATGGGCGCCGGCTACCTGTCCACGCAGTACAACTCGGTCGTCGCGGGAGAAGACGCCACCGACACGGGCGCCGCGTTGATGCCTGTGACGGCCGTGGAGTGGACCCTGAAGAAGGACGTCGATCTGGACATCAACTACAGCTCCATCATCTCGGTGCCCGACACGGAGAAGCTGTTCCATCACTTCGTGGTGCTGTTCACGATCGAGAACCTGAAGATCTTCGACCTCACCACGTCGGTCACCTGGGATCACGCCTCGCGCCCGCGCGCCAATGACGACGGCTCGGTCCCCGACAAGAACGACCTTCGCACCAGCGTGGGATTCGGGATCGACTTCTGAACGGCCGGCGACTCGGCGAGCCGCGGCGCTTCAGTCGGCCGACGGAAGTTCCTCGACGCTGGCGTCTCGCAGCAAGCCGCGACGCAGCAGCTTCTGCGCGGCTTCCACCGCTTCGTCGCGCGAGGCGAACGTGCCGAACTGGATCCGGAACGACTTCACGCCACCGACGGTGGTCGCGTTGACCCAGACGCGGTAGGGGATCAGCCGCGCCAGGTGGTCGCGCTCGGAGCGCGCCAGTTCGGCATTCAGGAACGTACCCACGGCCACGACGTAGCGCACCGTCATCGGCTGGACCGGTTCGGACCGGGCCGTGCGCGTCGAGTTGCGCTTGTTGCCGCGCTTGGAGGCAGCGTCCTTGCTGCGCGGTGTGGCTTGGGCGCGAACGGAGTCCGGGTTCGGGATGACCTCCGCGGTGACCGCGCGCGGCTCGCGCGGCGCCATGTTGCGCTGGCTCAACAACACCACACCCAGTGCCAAGCCCAGCACGAGCGTCGAGGCCTGCCACACGAACGTCGAATCGCGCCGCCGTCCGAGCACAGGGCCCTTGCGCGGCACGGCTCGCAATGGCGGCCAGGCCGGGGGCTCGGCTGCCCCTGCGTCGGCATGCCAGGGAGCCTGCGGCGTGGCCGGGGGGGCCGCACCCAGAGCGGGAGTGGCAGGCGCCGCGGACGGTGCCGTCCCGATGGGACGCACGTCGCCGACCGACTCCTCGGAGAAGTCCAGCTCGCTCGAGCTGCGCGGTGCATAGCTGGCGCCGATGCGCACACCCGCACCGCCGAAGCGCGACAGCCAGTCCTTCACGCGCGGATCGTCCGAAGGCTTGAACTGGCCCGAGTCGCTGATCGTGCCCGCCACGACCGACGCGGACACCTCCTCGTCCACGTGCGAGCCCTGCGCGACGGTTTCGACCGCCGGGGTGGCCTCGGCCGTCTCGTCAGCTGCTGTTGGGGCCGGTTCCAGCTTCGCGATGAGCTCGCGCGCGGCAGCGGGCTCAGGAGCGGCCTGGGCCGCACGCGGCGGCGCCTGGCCGGGGCTCGCATTCACGGGGTCGGCGGGGCGGCGCGAGCGCACCGCCTGCGCGGCGGCGCGCACGTGCTCGGGCGAGACCGTGGTGGCGTTCGCGCGCATCGCGCGGCGTGCGGCCTCGGCGGCGATCGCCTCGATGTCGCGGATGCGGCCGCGCGCGGCGGCGTGGATGTCGCGGCAGGCCTTGCGCGAGAACATCGTTGCACCCTGGTGGCCCACCGGGCGCTGCAGGAGGTAGTGGCGCGTGTCGTGGGGCGTGAGCGGGTCGAGCGAGACGCGCACCGAGACATCGGCGCGCAGCCCTTCGAGCGGGGCCGTGTCCAGGCGCTTGGCGAGTGCCGGCGAGCCGACGAGGATCACTTCGAGTGGGCACTGACGCTGCTCCGCGCGTCCGGCCAGGCGCTGCAGTTCGAGCAGGGCCTCGTCGGCAAGCGAGTCGGCGTCATCCACGAGCAGCACCGCGATGCGTCCGCCGGCGGTGGCGTTGGCGAGGGTCTCCAACATCCGCTCCGGCACCGCGATCGCGTGCGTGCCGGGCTTGAGCGTTCCGCCGAATGCGGTGAGCAGCGCGGTCGCGAGTGCGGCGACCTCGGTGCTACCCGGCTCGAGCGTTCCCGGCGTGACTCGCTCGCTCCAACGTCGCAGCGCTTCGGCGACCAACGTGGTCTTGCCCGTGCCCGTGGGACCGGTGACCAGCACGAACGGACGGCGCACACCCAGACCGCGCTCGAGGCGGTTCAGGGCATCCACGACCGGGCCCGTGGTGAGGAACGGGCTCAGCTCTTCGGGTTCGTTGGTGGGCTCTTCGGCTTGCACGGTCTGTGTTCCTCGTGCCGGAGTCATCGTCACGATGTGGCCCGCGGCAGGCAGGCACGCGGGGTCCCCACGGTTATCGGCATTCCCCGCAGCGGGATAGAGCCCAAATCTCGCCGCGGGGACCTGGCCTCGGGCGACTTGGGAGGCCGATGACGGCTAGCGGCCCGGGGCCGGGCTCGGCAGGTTCTCGACCAGGGCCTCGGTGACGAGCCCCTTCGAGAGCAGCCGGTCGGCCGCGCGCTCGGCGTCAGCCTCGGTCGGGAACGCCCCGAGCAGCACGCGGAACGTGCGTGCGTCGCCGGTCACCGCCGCTTCGACCCAGGCGTGTTGCCCGGAGGCGCGCCTCAGGGCGCGCGCCTTCTCGATCGCCTTCTCCTCGAACAGGTACGTGCCGACCGCCAGGCAGAAGCGGGCCGTCGGGCTCGCGGCGGCAGGCTCCGGCGGCGGAACGACGGCCTGTGTGTCCACGACCGGTTCCGCGACCGGCTCACTCGCGCTGATCTCGGGCAGCGGCGGCGGCGGTGCGATCTCGGTCTGGGGTGGGGCCTCGGGCTGTGAACTCGACGGCGAGGCCGCGACGGGATCGCGCGGTCGGTCGAATGCACCGCGGCGGCTCAAGATGATGGCCGCGATCGCCATGCCGAGGATGAGCACGATGGGGATCAATGCGGCGAGGATCTTCTCGACCATCGGCGGGCCGCTGTTGTCGGGCGTGCGAACGCCAGCTTCAGGTGTGATCGAGCGAGGGGCGGCTGGCTTCTCGGGCTCGGCCGCCGGCTTGGACGGTACCAGCAGCGCACCGCGACGCTCGACCAACACCGGCGCGGATGCGGGCGGCGGAGCGGGCCGCTTCGGAGCCGGGGGCGGAGCCACTGCCTTCGCTGCCGGTTTGGTCGGAGCGGATGGCTTGGCAGGGGTAGCGGGCGGCGCCGCAGCCTTCGGCAGCTGCGCTGGCTTGGAGGCGAGCGCCGGCGGATCAGGCTCGGTGCGAGCGGCCGGCTTCGGCGGGGCTGCGGGCGCTTTGGTGACAGGCGCGGACCCGCGACGTGCCGCTTCGCGCTGCGCCCTGCGCTCGGCGGCGCGACGCTGCTTGCGGCTCATCGGCTGAGCGTTCGTGGACGAGAGCACCGGCGCGTGCGCGGGCTCACTCGGCGCCGGCGGCACGTCCAACACGATCGGTGGCGGCGTGAGCTGCTCGGGCGAGACCTCGACCACGACGCTTTCGCGAGTGGCCTGCTCGGCGCGCTCGGCGGCAAGCCGCGCGGCTTCGGCGGCAGCGGTCGCCTCCTCGGCAGCCTTGGCCTCGGCGGCACGCTTGGCGGCTTCGGCCGCCGCTTCCGCTTCGGCCGCAGCCTTCGCTTCGGCGGCAGCACGCGCTTCGGCCTCGGCCTTCGCGGCCGCGGCACGCTTCGCCGCTTCCTCGGCCGCTCTTGCCTCTGCGGCCGCCCTCGCTTCGGCAGCGGCCTTGGCCTCGGCCGCGCGTTTGGCGGCCTCGGCCGCAGCCCTCGCGTCGGCGGCGGCCTTGGCCTCGGCGGCAGCCTTGGCCTCGGCGGCGGCTTTCGCCTCGGCGGCAGCCTTCGCCTCCGCAGCCGCCTTGGCTTCAGCGGCCGCCTTCGCATCGGCGATGGCCTTCGCTTCCGCGGCAGCCTTGGCATCGGCAGCAGCCTTCGCCGCAGCGGCCGCCTTCGCTTCAGCCGCACGCTGCGTTTCTTCCGCGGCCTTCAGTTCGGCGGCACGCTGCGCGGCCTCGGCGGCAGCTTTCGCCTCGGCGGCAGCCTTCGCTTCGGCATCCCGCGCGCTCGCAGTCTGCGGCGGCGTGTCCAGCGGGAACATCTCGCCGGGCTCATTGGCGGGCAGTGAACCGCGCCCCCCGAATCGCACCGGCGGCTGGCCATCGGTGAAGCGTGACACCCAGTCGCGCACGCGCGGGTGCGCCGAATCCAGGTCGGGTGACGGGATCGCCGGCGACGACGGCGGACGCGTGGCCGGCGGCGGTTTGTGCGCGACGGCCTTGGCAGGCGTCTGCGGCGGCTTGTGCGCGGCGATCACCGTGGGCTTCTCGGGAATCGCCGCGCGACGATCCACGGGGATCTCGCCCGAAGGTGTGGCCGTTGTCGTCGGCCGCGCCATCGCGCCGGACTTGGAACCACTCTTCTTCGCCGGCTTGGGTTTCACCTCGTCGTCGGGTCCGTCGTCTTTCACCTCGGCCAGGTCGGCGGGCAGCACGCCCGTACCGGATTCCGCGGCCAGCATCGCGCGCACCAGATCGGCGGAGACCTGTGCGGAGCCCGCGGCATGCGCGGTGCGCAGTGCTTCGTCGGCAAGTACGGTGACCGTCGCGCCGTTGCCGCGAGCGGCGTCGTGGATCGCACGCGCGGCCCTGGTCGTGAACACCGCCGCGCCCTCGGCGAGCGGGCCGTGGCGCTTGGCGAGGAACTCACGCGTCTCGTCGGGAGCGAACGGCCCGACCGCGGCGCGAGTGCCGATGCGCGTGGAGAACGCCGCCAGCGTGGGCTGCGCGATGCGCTCGAGCAGTTCGCTGCGGCCCACGAGGATCAGCTTGAACGGCAGGTCGGCCGCGGCCGCCGCGCTCTCGATGCGGCCGAGTTCGGCCAGGGCGACCTCGTCCAGCAGGTGCGCGTCTTCCACCACCAACAACGGTGTGCGCGCCGACTCGCCGATCGCGGTGAGCGCGTGCGCGAGCCGGCCCACGAACTCAGGGCGCTTGTCTTCCGCACGCACGTGTCCGCCGAAGAGCCGGATCGTGTTGGGGAAGAACGCCGACGCGGGAGCCGCCGTCACGTCGAGCCAGGCCGCGTGAACGCGGCCGGTCCATCGCGCGACCGCCTCGCGAACCACGGCAGACTTGCCCGTGCCCGGGTCGCCAGTGAGCAGCACCATGGGCAGGGCGTCGGTCAGACCCTGGTCGAGCGCATCCAACGCGGCGGCGGCCTGCACCGTGGGGATGAACACGTTCCGGTCCTTGGGATCGAAGAAGGCTTCCGCTGCGTTCACGAGGTCGCGATCGGTAAGGGTGGGCGCAATAGGGTCGCGGCCCAGGCGGGGCTCGGGCTCCCCGGCGTTATCGGCCGGAGACGCGGGCCGATTCAGCGTGGATTGGGCCGCGCGGGTCGCGGGTGGGGCCGGCCCTGGCCTGCCATGGCCGGCCCGGGCGCACGAACGCCCCGAGTTGGAGGAACCCGGGGCGTTCGACGGCTCGTCTGCTCGGTCAGTAGCGCGGGTGACGACTGCGGCGGGGCGCTAGCGGCCCATCGGCATCACCAGCTCGACCCCGAACGAGATGAACTTGCAGTCGCCCTTGCCCACCAGCGAGCCGATCTCCGGGATCTTGCCCGCCGAGTTGTAGAGCACCACCGGGCCCAGCCTGGCCGTCTTGCCCACGGCGAACAGCACGCCGGCGCCGTAGTTCACGCCCCAGCCACTCTCACTCGCGCGCTCCGGCTCGACGCCTTCGACCTCGGCCTCGCTCACCACCTGGTAGCTACCGCCACCCAGCTGCACGAACGGGCGCATGCGGCTGTTCGGCCGCGTGATGTGGAACCGCGCATCCAGCGTGATCTGCACGTCGTGATAGAACTGGATGTCCACGCCCGACCAGTTGCCCGCACCCATCGTGAGCCCCAGCGTGAGCCTGTCGCCCAACCGGCGATGCACGCCGCCCAGGAACTGCGAGCCCATCTCGGCGAGGTCGCTGAACGAGTCGTTCGGCTGCGAGACCGAGCCGAAGAGCGTGAACCAGTAGTTGTTCGTGGGTGTCGTTACCGCTGCCGCGCCTTGTGCCCGGGCGGTGACGGGTACGAGCAGTGCGACGAACAACAGCACGGGGATGAGCGATCGGACGAGTCTCATGCGGCCTCCGTGAGGGTTGGACGGCCGGGATGCTCGCCCACGCAGGCGGTATCGGCAACTGGGGCCCGAGGCCCTGCAGGCGCGGCTCGCGTGGCGGTACGGTTCACGTTCTGCGCGTGTTGCCCGGTAGAATGGCCGCTCCATGACCTCTCGACCCCCGAAGACCCGCGCGACGAGCGAGGCTGGTGCCGCCGGCGCATCGTCCAGCTCGCCGCCGCTGGCTGCCGCTGCCGCGCGACGGCTGGCCGTCGTGGGCACCGCCGGGCACATCGACCACGGCAAGACCGCGCTCGTCCGCCGGCTCACTGGCGTGGACACCGACCGGCTGCCCGAGGAGAAGAAGCGCGGCATCAGCATCGATCTCGGCTTCGCGCCACTCGTGACGCCCGCTGGCGTGCGCGTGGGACTCGTGGACGTACCCGGCCACGAACGGTTCGTGAAGAACATGCTCGCCGGTGTCGGTGGCGTGGACTTGGTACTGCTCGTGATCGCCGCCGATGAAGGCGTGATGCCGCAGACGCGCGAACACATGGCCATCGTGAAGCTGTTGGCCGTGCAGCGCGGCGTGATCGTGCTGACCAAGCGAGACCTGGTGGACGACGACTGGTTGGCGCTCGTGACGCGCGACGCTCGCGCACTCGTGGAGGGCACGTTCCTCGCGGAATCGCCCATCGTGCCGTTCTCGGCAGTGACGGGCGCGGGTACTTCGGAACTATTGGCGGCGATGGATGCGCAGCTGGCACTGCTCGACGAGCGCGGGGGTGTGGGACCGGCGCGGCTGCCCGTGGATCGCGTGTTCACGGTCGAGGGCTTCGGCACCGTGGTGACCGGCACGCTCTGGCGCGGCCGCGTGCGCACAGGAGACGTGCTGGAGCTGTTGCCTTTGGGCGCGGAAGTCCGCGTGCGGCGCGTGCAGGTGCATGGCGCCACGGTGGAGGAAGCCGTGGCTGGCCAGCGCACGGCGCTGGCCCTGCATGGCGTGGACCGCGACCAGGTCACGCGTGGCGACTGGCTTTGCGAGCCCGGTTCGCTGCGGGCATCTCGTGTGCTGGATGTGCGGTTCGAACTATTGGCCGACCATCCTCGCGAGTGGAAGCCCGACACGCGCGTGCGGTTCCACTTGGGAGCTTCGGAGATCATCGGACGGCTGCTGCTGTTGGGCGACGCCGCGCGCCGGCCGCTGCCACCCGGCGAGACCGCACTGGCGCAGCTGCGGCTGGAGCGAGCTGCTGTGGCCGCGCGCGGAGATCGATTCGTGATCCGTTCGTACTCACCCAGTCGGACGGTGGGCGGTGGCTCGGTCATCGAGCCTGTGGCGGAGAGACGTCGGCGGTCGGAAGTCGAGGGACTGGACTCACTCGAGGTGCACGAGAGTGGTTCGCTGGAGTCGCGGCTGATGGAGAAGCTGGGTGTTGCCTCCCGACCGGTCTCGACCGAGCAGCTGGCGCAGGACGTCGGCGAACCCGTGGCGGCTGTGGCTGCGTCGCTGGATTCGCTAGTCCAGCGTGGGAGCGCCGTGGCGCCTGTGCCCGGTCGTTGGCTGAGTGACGCCCGATGGCACGAAGCTCGTGACGCTTTAGAGCGCGCCGTGCGTGCGTACTCCGAGCAGCACCCATCGCGCTACGGAGTGATGAAGGGCGAGCTCAAGAGTGGGTTGAAGTCGGCGCTCGACTCGACGCTGTTCGATCTGGCGTTCGCCGCGCTGTTGGCCGACGGCGAGCTGGAGCTGACCGGCGAGCGTGTGCGGCCCGGCGACTCACCATGGGAACCGCCCGCCGCCACGCTGGCGCTGCTCGAGAAACTGGAGGCGATGCTTGAGGCCGAGGCGTTCCTGGTGCCCGACAACGACACATGGCAGAAAGCGCTGGGCACTGGCGCACCGGAAGCCGCGGGTCTCGGTTTCTTCCTGGGCCGGCTCGTGCGAGTGAACGCGGAGTTCACGTACACGGCTGTTCAGATGGAGCGGCTGCGGGCGCTGGTCGCCGGTTGGTTCGACGCCGGGAACGCCGCGATGACCGTGGCCGACTTCCGCGGCTTCACCGGCGCGTCACGCAAGTTCGCGGTGCCACTGCTGGAGCACTGCGATCGCGTGGGTTGGACGGTGCGGGTGGGGGATGAGAGGAGGAGGGGGTAGCGAGCGGGTACTAATGCCGCCTATTGCTTGAGAAGTTCTTCGGTGATCTCGCACTCCATCTTCCAGATCACCTGCTCAGGAAACTCCTCGAAGACTCGCCCGCCTTCCCAACGAATACGGTAGCGATCGCCCTCCTCGTGCCGCATTTCCAGCGATGCATTGTCCGCCATGAAACTAGCTAGCGTGAGCCACGCGCTGCGCGCAGAGGGTTCGTTCCAGTTGCAGCCGTCGTAATCGTCCACGACGAGCTGCCAAGCGTCGTCACGCTCGGGGAACGAACGGCACACCACTGAGGCCTTCAGGTGCTTGCTCATCCATGGGTCAGCCTTGAGAACTGCCGCGGCCTGCTCGGCAGCGTCGCGGGATCGGCAGTGGAGATCGTCACGTTCGAGATCGACGGTGTAGCTCACTTTGGGCCTCGCTTGTAGAGCCCCTGGCGGCGCCTACGCAACAATCCTCGCCCGTTCGAAGAAACCGGCCGGCATCGGCGTCTTTAGCCGCCAGGTGATGCTAATCGGTCGCTCTCCCTCAAAACTCTCCAGCTCAAGTGGGCCCAGGAACAGATATGGCGCGGCATCGCCATTTTCGTCGTGCTTGTCCGTCCTTACGAATAGCAGCGGAGTGATGCCAAGCTCGGCATGCTTTAGATGCCTGCGACCACGCTCAGAATGCTGACTCGTGGTCGAGACTGACTGCCAGTGAAAGAGCTCGCGAGAAAGGGGGTAGTCTTTGTACATGGTTGATTCGGAGAAGTGCTCACTCGTCTTGTTGATCGTGACAAAGAAGACATCGAACTTGTGTTCCTTGATGAAAGTCGCACCTTCTTGCGATCGCAATAGACTCGTTCTTACATCTCCTGTTAGTGCAGCGATGATCTGTTCCCGCTTGTAGTGGCAGTGGGTTTGGAGCGAGTGTCGTCGGTTCATGAATGGTACAGGACCGTAGCGGCCCCTGAGCCCAAGATGCTCCGCCAACTCTTTGAGCTCGCGCAAGAGTTCGGGGTGCTGCCAAAGCAGTCGAAGTGCACCCGAGGTGTCGCTGAGCGCAGCGTCACTGACCAGCGTGGCGAGCACGAGCTTCCAGTCCAGGTTAGGTTCGGGGGGCGTAGAAAGCGCGCACTGTGCTGCAATCCCACGCAGGAGTTCCGGGTCGTCGAGCGACCAAAGTCTTGAGATTCCGCTACTCAAAGAGTTTTCCATTGGGCCGGGCGCTTTCATCTCGAAGCCGGCGGCTCGTCGCAACTCAGTGAGTGTCCGCCCTCGGTAGATGTCTCCGAGCTCCAGTCCGGTTTCATCCAGTAGTTGCCCAATGCTGGCCTTGGGTCCGAGACGACGAAGTGACTCGAGGAGGCTTCCTCGTCGGGACGAGAGCGCTGCCTTGACGCTCGCGATCACCAAGTCCCGCGCGTCTTCAGTCAACTGAATACTGCAACCAGCGGGCAAGAGGGGAAAGTCGTCCTCGGCCTGCTTGGCAAGCGTCTTTCGGCTGCCGCCCAACAAGGCCAGGAACTTGCGATCCAACCTGAACTCGCGGTCTGGGGTCGCTATGAAGTCCAAGACAGTCAAGCACCGTTTGCCCGGGGAGAGCCGCAATCCGCGGCCAAGCTGCTGCAGGAAGACTGTAGGACTGTCGGTCGGCCTCAGCAGCAGTGCGGTGTCAATCTCTGGGACATCCACTCCCTCACTGAGTGCGTCGACCGTAAAGAGAACCTGGATCTCGCCGTTTCGAAGCGCGCGAACCTTTGCCTCACGCTCATCGTCATTCCCGAGCGCAGTGGCGGCTCTCAACCCATTTGAACTGAAGTATTCGGCCATGAACCGAGCATGGCCCTGTCCCACGCAGAAGCCGATCGCGCGCATTCGCAGTGGATCTGCAACGTGCGTCGAAACTGCCCTGAGCAGCTCGGCTGCTCGGACGTGGTGTCCGGTGAGGACCGTGTCCAAAGCGCCAAGGTCGAGTTGGCCGCGCTTCCAGTAGGCACCGAGGTCGATGGGGTCCTTCAGGCCAAAGTACTGAAAGGGCGCTAGCAGTCCCTGCTCGATGGCATCCCAGAGCCTGAGCTCAACCGCCTTGTTTCCACCGAACCAGTGGCTGACGTCACGCCCATCCCCTCGTTCGGGCGTGGCAGTTAGACCGACGAGAACCCACGGTGTGAGATGCCTCAGCCAGCGGTCGTAGGACGCCGCCTCCGCGTGGTGAAATTCATCCACGATCACAACGTCCCAACGATCAGGCGCGATGTCCGCAAGCTCATAGGTGCGCAGACTCTGTACGCTTGCAAACAGATGATTTGAGCTAGCTGGGCGGTCGCCATCCACGAGTCGCTGGCCGAAAGACGCATCTTTCAGCACTGCGCGAAACGTCGTGCGTGCTTGATCCAGCAGTTCTCTGCGATGGGCCATGAAGAGGAGAGTGGGCTGCCTCCCATGCAAGGCGTAGAACCGCTCTCGAAGATGCTTGAAGTCCAGGGCCGCGATAACGGTCTTCCCAGTGCCCGTCGCGGCGACCACAAGGTTGCGAAACCGACCATGAACGAAGCGCTCGGTGTCGAGCGTTTCGAGAATCGCTTCCTGGAATGGCAGTGGATGAATGTCAAAGCTCAACGAAGTCTTTGACGGGTCACGTTGCATTCCGAGAGCCAGCGCAAGCCGGTCACCATCCTTGGCGGGATCGTAGGGTTCGAACGTGGCGTCATTCCAATACGTCTCGTACGCAGTTGCGAACTTCTCAAGGACGAGTGGGGAGTCAGCTCCGATGCGAATGTTCCACTCCAAGCCGTCAGTAAGTGCGGATGCCGACAAATTGGAAGAGCCCACGTACGCGGTGTGATGCCCTGTGTCCCGATGTAGCAACCATGCCTTCGCGTGCAGGCGTGTTTGACGTGAGTCATAGCTGACACGGATGTCAGCGCCGATTCTGTGAAGTTCATCAAGCACGCGCTTCTCGGTGGCGCCCATATACACGGTCGTCAGAACACGAAGGCGTGTTCCCGGCCTATTGAGGAAAGCTTGAAGCGCGGGCCGGAGCCGGTTGTATCCGCTCCAAAGCAGGAAGGAGCAAAGCAAGTCGACGCGCTCAACTGAGCCAAGCTCTAGGCTGAGTTCGTGCCCGATCTGATGTTCTTCCCGTGCATTGATCAAGAGGTGGGTTTCCGACAGCGGCAGGGAGGGCCGTCGGATCGGAATCGGCTCGGCGGTCGCTGGGTCCCTACGAAGCAGTGCAAGGAGGAGTTGATCTGTGACCAAAGACGCAAGATCAACTGGGTCCGAGGGCTCCAATGCTTCGAGTTGTCGCTGGAGGAAGAGAATGAGCCTGTTCACCAGCTGGCGTTGCTGCTCGACACGGGTATGCGGAGTGCCAACCTCGGCAAGCGCTGAGTGCAGTAGTGTCCGGAAATACTCTGAGAACCGCGCGGCCGCGCTATTTGCGTCAAGGTGAGCCAGCTCGGGCGAGAACTGCTCGGAAAGCGCCTCGATGCGAGTCTTCAGCCCTTCGGACAGAATTTGCTCGTAGAGGCCAGGCTTCATCTGGGCGGTCATTAATAGCGGATACTGCTCAGGGCTGGCGGACAAGCAGCGGACATAGTTCCTACCTCCCCTTCACCCACCCGCCGCCTCTCCCACTCCACGTCTGCTTCTCCACCGGGATGTGCCCGACATCGCTGTACATGACGGCGCGCATCGAGCCGTTGGGGCGGACCGAGATGATCGTGATCGAGGCGTTGCCGCAGTCGAGGTTGGCCCACTCCTTGGTGTCAGCGCCCATCGCGCGCATCCAGGTCCAGCGGATCACGTTGCCGTGGCAGACGAGCACGTCGTACGTGTCGCGCTCGGGGGTGGGGGAGAAGTAGCGCGTCCAGTTCACAGCGCGCAGCGAGTCGCACTCGGCCACGTCCTGGGGCTTCTCGCTGGCCATGATGCGCGTGTTGCTCGTGGTAGGCGTGCACTCGTTGAGCGTAGCGTCGCGCGTCGGGGGCAGTTTCATGGCCTTCGCCATGTCGTCAGCGGTCTGCGCGGCGCGTAGCAGCTCGCTGCTGATCAGCCGGTCGAACTTCACGGGCAGCTTCGCCAAGCGTTCGCCCACCAGCGCGGCCTGCTCGTGCCCCAGCTTGTTGAGGCCGTTCGCCACGCGGTCGTCCGTGGCACTGGTGTCGCGGTCGTAGATGCCGTGTCGCACCAGGTACACGAAGTGGATTCCGCTGGGAGCAGCGGCTGGTGGGCCCGACCCCTGCGCCAGTGCCGTGGCGCTGGCGGACAGGAACAACGCGCAGACGAGCAATGCATGCTTCACGGCAAGCCTCCGATGGGTCGTACAGGCGCGATTCATGAGCATTGCCACAAGGCTAGGGCCTCCGCTCATGGGTGGGCAAACGGCCCGCGCGACCTGCTACCCTGCGCGCCCGGAGGCCTTCATGCACCTACTGTTCGTTCGCGCGTTCCCACGCGTCGCGCTGTTCGTCGCCCTCATCGCGGCCAGCGCAACACGCGTCGCTCAAGCCGGCGGCCTTGGCGCGCTCCCGGCCTCGTACTCGGGCACGCTGCCCTGCGCGGACTGCACCGGCATCCGCCACCAGCTCAATCTTTACCCGGGCGGCGCCTTCATCCTGGCGCTCACGTACCTTCGCGACGGTCGCGACGAGACCTTCTACGACATGGGTTTCTACTCGCTCGACAAGGACTCGACGAAGCTCTTTCTCGAGTACCGCGAGCCCAACGCGATGCAGTTCGCGCTCACCAAGTCCGGCGCGCTGCGCAAGCTCGATCTCGAAGGTGGGCCGATCGAGTCCGAACTGGAGTACGACCTGCAACGCGAGCCGATCGTGCTGCCGCTCGAGCCGCGATTGAAGCTCACGGGCGGTTACACCTACATGGCCGACGCAGGTGTGCTCGCGGATTGCCGTTCGGGGCTCCGGTTCCCGGTCGCACCAGGCGGCGCGGCGCACGCGCTCGAGCAGGCATTCCTCGCGGAGAAGGCCGTGCGCGACTCCATTGCCCGGCCGCCTCCGCCCACGAGCAAGTCGAAAGGCAGTTCACCGCCCAAGCCAACGACGCTTCCCGCCGAAGTGCCGCAGCCCCTCATGGTCACCGTTCACGCGCGCATGTTGCTTCGGCCACCTGCTGGCATCGAAGGCAACAAGCCGATGCTGTTCATCGAGCGGCTCATCGGCACATTCCCCAACGAATCCTGCGGCGCGCGCGGCGTCACGCACGCGTTCGAAGGCACGCGCTGGGTGCTCACGCGACTCAACGACAAGCCGGTGCGCCTGGCACCCAAGCAGCGCGAGTTGATGATCGGCTTCGACCGTACCGCAGGCCGTGTCTCGGGCTATTCGGGGTGCAATCGCTTCTCGGGCACGTATCGGCGCGACCCCGACGGTGGCAGCCACCTGTTCATGGGTGCGCTCGCGGGCACGCGCATGGCATGCGTGGGGCCGGATGTCGAGACGCCCTACCTCGAAGCACTCGGGCGCGTGCAGGGCTATCGCATCACGGGCCAGCATCTGGAGCTCTTGGATGCCGGCGGCGCTGTGGTGGCTCGGTTCGAAGCGCGCAACCTGTAGGGCGCGGCGTTCGTTGCCTGCCTCTCGCCAGACGCGCTAGAGTCGCGCGGATTCCAGCCCATTCACGCTCCCCTCGTCCGAAGCCCTGCAAGGAGACACCCATGCGCTTGTTCCACGGCCCGCTCTGGCGCGGCATCCTGACGTCGACGGTCCTGGCCACGACGCTCTCGGGCTGCGCGGCCACCCAGACGGGCAACATGTGGCGCGATTCCACGTTCGAGACTGCGGGCTTCAAGAACATGCTCGTCATCGCAATGCGAAAGGACGCGACGCGTCGGCGCATGTGGGAGGACAACTTCGCGATGGGGCTCGCCGCCTACGGCGTCAAGGTCCAGATGTCGTACCGACTCTGGCCTTCAGCGCTACCGGACACGGCAGCGGTGATCGAGGCGGTGCGCCGCGACGGATACGACGGCGTGCTGGTCTCCCTCCGCGATGTCGTCAAGGCCGAGGAGTGGGTGCCGGGCTACACCAAGCGCGAGGCGGTCACCACGCAGAGCTGGTCGGGGGCCTACTATACGTATTGGACGGACGTCGAAGTGCCGGATCGGACGGAGACGACGACGGTCCATGACTACAAGACCCATCTCTGGACGACAGCCGACCCCGCGCGCATGGTGTGGTCGGGCACTGTGCAGACCACCGAAGCCATCAACGAGAACGTGATCCGGGCGCTCGTGGAGAAGAACATCCTGAGCGAGATGGAGAAGGCCAAGCTGATCACGAAGCTCAAGAAGTAGGCTTCGCAGGGCGTGCGAACTCGGGCCCGGAGCGCCTCAGCGTTCCGGGTCCGGTCTTTGCCCGGGGTAGCGCGTCAGCAACGACTCCGCGGCGCTCGAGCGGCCGAGCTGAACGTAGATGATACCCAGGTCACTCACCCACGTACGCGGCAGCGGCCCGGCAGGCGGATTCGCACGCTCGTGCAACGCGATGGCGCGCTCGGCGGCGTCGCGCGCCTTCTCCCAATCCGCCGTCCGTGCCGCACTCCCGGCCAGCTTGTGCAGTTGCTCGGCCTGCGCAGCCGCGTCATACGCCGGGCTCGCCGCGGACAATCGGATGCCGTGCTCCAGGCGGGCTACGGCTTCGGCGTGGCGAGCGTGGGCGTAGAGGTGCGAGCCATACGCTAGCTCCAACGGCGCGATCAGTGGATGGTCCGCGCCGTAGGCGCGCGCTCCCAGGTCGAGCGCCTGCCTGTACAAGCTCTCCGCCTCGGCCGCACGCCCGCGCTGGTCCACGATCTCCGCGAGGGCCGCGACCAGACGCGCGCGGTCCAGGCCGACCGTGTCGGTGTTCGCCTCGCGTAGCTCGATCGCCTCACGTTGGACGGACTCGGCTTCCGCGAGGCGGCCCCGCATCGCGTACGTGTGCGCGAGTGCAGCCATGGCCGACCGCGCTGCCTCTGTCTCGGCGACGCCCGCCGCTCGGTGCAGTGTGACCGCGCGAGCGAGAAAGTCCACCGCCTCGTCGGGCCTGCCCGTTCGTCGCATGCAATCCGCCGTCTCGGTCAACAGCCGGCGCAAGAGCGAGGAGTCCGGGCGCTGCATGCCGTCCATGAGCCCGATCACATGCCGTTGGTACTCGAGCGCACCCTCGTAGTCGCCTGCACCCACGAACGATCGCTGCAGCACGTCGTAGGCATGCACGAGTCGCGTGCTGTCGATAGGAGGGAACTCGCGCGCGAGGATGACCAGCCGGCGGCTCAGCTCCACCTCTCGAGTGTGGTTCTGCAGCTGTCGCGCGTTGGCGATGGCGCGCTCGAGCCGGTCCCACTCCGAGACGGGCTTGCTGCAGCCGGCGGCCAGAAGCAGTGCCAGCAATGTCGCCGCAAGTCGGGCCGCTGCCAAGTGACGTACGATCACGCGATCGTCTTTGCGAGCTGTCGCAGCCGCATGAGCACGAGCACGTGACTCGCGATGATCAGCGGCACCACGAACGTGGGCACGAGGCTCATGGGGAAGACGAGCAGGGCCCGAATATCCGCGGGCGAATGCATTGCGATGCGAGTGGCGGTGATCACCACGAGCAGGATGTCCGCCAGGCCGAACGTGTTCCAGAGCAGGAGCACTCCGGGCTTCGACATGGGATCGCGTAAGAGCAACACGATTGCCATGGCTCCGGTGGCCGCCACGATGTCGCCCCAGCCGGCGGTGAGCGCGAACTCGCCCGGCAGTGACCCGCTTTGGTACATGAGCAGGAACGCGATGCCGACGTAGCGCGTCAGATGGAACGCCACGAAGCCACGCAGGTTCACTTGCTTCAGCCAGTCGCGAAGGCCCGCGTGCAGTGCGCCCGAGAGAACCAGCGCCAACGTCAGCATGCCGATCATGACTTGCGGCAACGGCGGCGTCATCGCGGCGACGCGGCCACTGAGCCCCGCGAAGCACGCGGCCACGAACCATAGGGCCACGACGGTCAGAAACGGCCGACTGCTGTGCTTGGGCATGCTCGCGACCTCCAGAACCAAGGCGCTACTCAGGGACCGCGTCGGCCATCTGATCGCGTGGCGGTTCCACGGGCCGCACCATCAGCATCTTCTCGCGCTCCACATAGACGGTACCGGCCTTCGCACCGCGCGGCTTACGTACGTACTTCTTCTGCGTGTAGATCACCGGAACCTTGCCGGCTGTACGCGCCTTACTGTGAAACGCGGCCCAGCTGGCGATCTCTTCGAGTGTGGTCTTGCTGGGCTCGTTGGCACCCTTACCGCGACGAAGCACGACGTGCGAGCCCGGGCAGCCGTGGGCATGGAACCAGTAGTCCTCAGGTCGCGCCATGTGCAGCGTGAGGTGATCGTTGCCGTCGCTGCTGCGCCCGATCAAGACGTCCCAGCCGTCCTTGCTCTTGAACCGCCAGGGCACGAGTTTCCCGGGAACGTCTTGTTGCACGCGTTTGGGCGCTGCCGTCGTAGGTGGCTTGGGGCCGGCGGGCTTTTCGGTGCTGTCCGCGAAGATGCCCAGCTTGCGGCGGGGGAGTGGCTCGGGCGCGCGAAGCGACTCGCGAGTACTCGCGGTGAGCGTGGCGAGCACGCGCTCGAGCTCCAGGTGAGCGGCCTCGGCGGATTCGTTCGCGTCTGGCGCGGGAGCTTTGCCTTCTGCAGCGCGTGCGGTCTCGGCTGCGTGCGTCAGCTTCGCCTTGAGTTCGTCATGTTCGCGACTCACGGACTCGATCCGTGGCGGGATCTCGCGCAACGCGCGCTCGGCCTTGGCGGCGCGCTTGAAGTAGCGCGCCGCGTTGGCGGGGGCGGCGATCGCGGGATCGAGTTCGATCGTGAGCGTGCTTTCCTGATCAGCAGGGTCGGAGAGCGTCACGTTGGCCGCGCGCGCAGGCACCTGGTGCGCGTAGGCCAGAAGCGCCTCGCCGAATCGGCGCCACTGCGGCCCCTGCTTGGCCTCGGCCAGGTCGCCCTTGAGCGCCTCGACTTTGCGGGCCAGCTTCTTCGCGTGCCGGTCGAGCGCCTTGCGAACAGCCACTCGGCGCTCGGCGACGGGGTCTCCGTCGGAAGGGTCCTGCCCGGCGGAGCGGCGTAAGTCGCGGTCAGTCATACGCGACACGGTAGGGCAGGCGGGGTCGGCCAGAAAGTGGCCCCAGCCAGTCCACCGAAACCCCCGATAGTCATGGGACAACTGGTTCCGGAACCAGTTGTCCCATCGACTCAGCGAAATCGGCCCGGAGCACAGGGCCCCTTTCTGGCTCGGCAGGCTCTCGGTCGGCG
>Ga0315912_10001658_pt1 | contig 26270 bp, 21 predicted proteins | sample VfabasoilMG_FD_204469 | JGI IMG/M metagenome (GOLD analysis project Ga0315912, IMG submission 204469) | Garden soil microbial communities collected in Santa Monica, California, United States - V. faba soil | ecosystem: Environmental > Terrestrial > Soil > Garden | place: USA: California... | reverse complement strand
CTACAACCGCATCCGGCGCCACTCGACGCTGGGCGGCAAGTCACCCGCGGCCTTCGAGGCCACCTACCAACACGGATTCAGTCAGGCAGCATAGCGAAGCCGTCCACTGAACCGCGTCAACTCCAGACAGGCGCAGCCATTCCACTGTTGCCAGGTTCGCGCCGCCGTCCATCGAGCCGCCATCGGCATACTCTGCGGCAACCCAGAAGCATTCGGAAACCACGCAATTCTCGACCCGACGAAGGTCACAATCCTCAAACGGCATCAGCGGGTCGAGAAACTCGAACATCGCATCGATTTCCCCCACGCCGTTGATGAGCGCGAACTGGAGCCATCCCGTGCGCGGTACTGCAGGTTCTCCCCATTCGGACCTCATCAGCAGGTCGATCACCTGATCCGCGTCGACCAGTACCTCGTCAGCGGCAGGAAGGTCGGCCGCCGGAGCGACAATGCCGCCGCAAGCCGGACAGAGGATCACGAGTGCAAGAGCCCCAGCGCTCGGCCGGCCAGAGGCATGCGTCCAGGCTTTGGGTTGCGGCATAGGTGGCGCCCAGGCGGTTGCCAACGTACCTCTCACCAGCGGACTCAGTAGAATCTCTCCGCATTGAGCGCAAGCTTGACGGCGAGGTCGTCACATGTGCCGATCTTCCCGTCATGCCCGGCGCTGACGGCTTGAGCAGCGCGGCCGTTGCAGATGACCCGCACCTGAGCCCCCCAGATATCTGTGATAGGCTTGCTCTCAATGCTCTTGCGAACTTCGGCGCAGCTCTTGCCTGAAGCGTGGCGCGCCCACATCAAGTTGAGGGCTCGAGTGGCACAGTCATTGTCCGTGCACACGTTCGTTTGAGCCGTTTCACGCTGCAAGACGTCTCCCCCAGGGGTGATCATCTGGCCTCGGAATCCAGGCCCGCAGCGTTCAACGGTCGCAGTGGCTTCCTGCAGCGAGGAGCCGATTGGACCTGCATTCGAACCAGCCTGCTGCGCGTCCGACGGATCGGCGCGGCAGCCGAGGCTCATCAAGACCGCAAAGGGAAGCAGTCCCGCGACTCGATTCAATCGGGGCACGCTATTTCGAAGCTCCAGATTGTATCGCTCGTGCCGTCACAGTTGGGAATAACTTCGACCGTCAGCAGTCCTCCGCCACTATACGTGAACGGCCGATTGCATCCGGCCCCGTTGATCTTGCACCACCAGCCTTCCGCGAACTGGCACATACCCGTATTGGGCCCCTCGTTGTAACAATTTGCATAAGAGCGCGCGCGGCGAAGCTCGACGAGCTGCTGATCGTCGCTTCCCATCGATCAGAAGCGGACCGGTCACGGCTCCATGCATGCTGCACTTTGAACTGCCTATTCCCTCACTGAATGGTCACCGTGCAGACGCCGCCCGGCGTGTAGACGAGGACCCCGTCGCTGCTGGGATTGCCGTTGTTGCCCGTGCACGACCCGGTCCAGAGCGCGGACCCGCTCGCCCATAGGACCTGCGTGGAGTCGGGGGTGCCCTGCGCGGTGCAGGTGCCCACGTTGTTGTTCGAGCAGTTGAACGGCGACGTGGTCACGCTCCCGGCGTTACCAGTGACTTGGAGCGTCACCGTGGCGCTCGACGGGATCGAGGGGCCGCGTGTCGCCTGAAACAAGCGCAGCGTCGAGCTGCTGCCAAGCCCGGTGTCGCGGTTGCTCGCGACGTAGAGCGTGCAGCCGTCAGGAGAAAGCGCGACCGGTATGTCCACACCGGAGCTGCTGAGCCCCGCGAGATTGACGGCGTTCCCGAACGTTCCGGGCGACGAGAGGTTCGCCACGAAAACGTCTCCGTTCGTGTCGCCTCCGATCCCCGCGCGATTCGACGCGAAGTAGGCGCGGGTACCGTCCGCCGTCAGGACCGGGCGATAGTCCTCGTAGTTCCCCGAGCTCACGTCACCGCTCACCAGGGAGATAGGGCCGAACGACGTGCCCGAGAGCGTCGAAACGTAGAGGTCGCGCTGCGCACCGTTCGGGCGCTCCGAGGCGAAATAGAGGGCGTTCTGGCTCGCGAGGAAGAATGGATCCTGGTCGTGCACCCCGGAGTTGAAGCCGAGGGGCTCGGGCGACGAGAACTCGTCCGTGAGCAGGTTGCGCGTCACCTTGTAGAGGTCGTCGTAGCCGACGCGCTTCGTGTAGTAGAGCGTGCGGCCGTCGGGCGAGAGCGACGGGGCACGCTCGTCCGCGGAGGTGTTCACGTTGTTGACGAGCGGCGCGAGCGGGCCGAACGGCAAGGCGACGTCCGTGCGGACAGCCCTGTAGAGGTCGTAGCTCGTGCCCTGCTTGCTCGACACATAGGCAGTGCGGCCGTCGGAAGAAATGGTGAGGCCGTCGGCTGGAGTCGTGCCAGTGAACGCCGGGGTGAGAGGGCCGAAGGGCGCATTGGGGAGGCAGGCTGGCGCGGGGGGCGCACTGGCAGGCGGATGCCAGCGCATCAGGATCGCGCGGGACAGGTGCCCGGAGTCTGTGGCCGTCACCAGGTACTCGCCGTTACTGCGCTTGGTCGCGTGGGTGAGATCCTGACCGTCCTGCCAATTGTGCCACCCGGACACCTCCGGGCCGGCCCAGAGCACTGCCATGTGGTTTCCAGTCGGCCCGTCCATGGCGTGGATCGGGCCGCTCCGCCACGCGAAGAACAGCTTGTCGCCGGCGAACGTGATGGCCCTGTATCCATTCGAAGAGTTCCCGTCCCATTGGAGCTCCGGTTCGGGGGGCGTCTTCTGTGTAACGCCGTAGTAGGGCGCGAATCGGCGGATGAAGTCGCCCGACGTAGGCTGATTGGGTGCGACCTTCACGTACGTTGGTGTCGGGGACGAGGGGGACTGCGAGGACCAGTTTGCGTAGCGCCCATACGCGGTGAGGAAGAGGTAGCCGCTCGCTACCCCGAGCGGACCGACCGCCGTGTACCCCTCGACGCCGCTCGGAAATCCATTGCAGCTCGAGCCCGAACACTGCGGGAGGTTGCCGATCACGTAAAGATCGTCCGTCGTCACGTCGTGGAACACCCTCTCGACGCTGACGAACGGGTAGGGCGTCGGGAACTTGGAGAGTGGCGGCGGCGACCCCGTCGTCGCGAGCGAGTACGCCGGCACCCCGCCGACTAGACCGCTCGCTCGGAGCCGGATCACGGTGGCGCCTGGCGGCTGGTTCAGCGAGTAGCCGAGGGCGAACCAGATCGTTCCCTCGGCGTCCACGGAGTGGCCCCCGGCACTCGTCAGGGTCGCACTGTTGCGCGCGGAGTTCAGCGCGGGCTCGGCCTGCGGTGGAGGCGTCTCGCCGGGATCCTCACGGCCATTCGGCGACGTACCTGCGTCCGTCCACACGTTCAGGTATTTGGTGCCGGAGATGTTGTTCCCCCAGATGCGCGCACAGCGGATTGCCTGCTCGCCCTGGAAGCGGTGGACGTGCAGCCCTTCGTTTAGCTCCCTGGCTGGGTTTTTCGGATCATCGTCCGGGCCCACCGTGTACATGAAGAGCTGCCCCGAGATGCGGACGAGGATGGGTGTGCTGCCGACCCGGTTGCCTTCTTCGTGCAGGAGCGGATTTCCTTCGGTATCGTATTCCGGTGCGAAGGGGTTCCAGGTGATCGCGTGGAGCTTCCAGCGTGTGTCCGGCGTCGAACCATTCGGATCGAAGCGGAAGTGCTGGGTGGTGGTGTAGAAATCTGCGCCGTCGGATGCAGGGTCGAACGCGCCGTTGGCACCCTCGATCAGGCCGTACATGCCCCAGTCGGGAGTGGTCGCCCCGACCGAGAACTTGCGGATGTCCACTTGCCGACCCGACGAGACATAGATGGCGCCACTCGCGTCGACGCCGACGCCCGTGGGAGTGTAGAAGCGGCGGCCGTTGCCGGCGGCGGGATCCACCAAGAGTCCTGGCGTGGCCCCGGAGTACACGCCGCCCGGTTGTCCGAACGCCGTGCCCTCGACCGGCATGCCGGGCGCCGCCGGAACCGAGAAGATGCGGACGTTTTGCCACGCTTGTCCGCTGTCGGTGATGAGCAGCCGGTCACCGTCCGAGTCGTAGACGATGGCCGAGGGGTTGCTGCCCGAGCCAAGGTTAATCCTACCGCAGCAGTCACCCGTGCTCGTCACGCAGTAGAGGTTCGCCTGCCGCTTCAAGTCGTACTGCCCGCCGATCGGGTAGTTGACCGAGGGTTGCACGACCCAGAGCCGGCCCGATTCGTCGACGGCGATCGGACCCGGCTGCGCGCCGGGTTCCGGTGGCCCGCCGCACGAGCCTGGCGGGGAGTCTGGCGGGAAGTCGAAACGCCGCAGCTCACTGAAAGTGCTCGGATCCATCGCCACGATCTTGTTGGTGCTCACCTCGCTCGCGTAGCCCTCGCTCGTCGTGACGGCGAACCCGCCGGGTTGTTGGATCGACGCCCTGGGCGGGGTGGCTGCCAGAGGCGCCTCCGTGAGATCCGGAAAGTAGCGACGGACGCCGCAGCTGGCGTCGAACCCAGCACCGCACTCCATCAGGTAGACGTACGTGCCGTCACCGGTGAGAGCGGCTTGCTTCGCACCGGGCTGGAACACCGAGCGCACCCAGACGTGATCCAGGTAGCGCTGGGTCATGTCGGGCCCGTCACCGCCGTTGTTGGTCTTGTAGATGCTCCCGTCGGGGCCGACGTAGATGCTGCTGCCGCCGCGCGAGATGAAGCCGGTCGAGTGAGACGAGGTGGTCGCACCGATGCCCTCGGTCGCGAACGAGGTCTCGGCCGGATACCGGACCGGGCCCTGGTAATCGACATCGAAGGTCGCCGAAGCGCTGCTCGTGCCACCTGCCACGAAGAAACCGAGCTGCGGCGATGCGGCGGGCGAGACCGCAAATGCTCCACCGCTGTAGCCCACGAGCGGGATCCAGAGCGTCTTGTCTTTGGACCGCGTGATGACGACGTCGTTGCCGACGCGCTGGAGCCTGAAGTAGATGTCGCGAGGGGGCGTTTCCGTGGGTAGTGTTCCGAGCGGCGCGTCGTCGATGGACTCGAAGCCTCCGTCCGGTCCCCTGCCGATGACCTGGAACTGGTCGTCCGGGTGTCCACGCTGAGCGCAATTGTCGCACTTGTCGAGCCGGACCAGGCCGGCAACCACCTTCTTCGCCCCCGGCAAGACGTCTTCCCGTATCGCGACGCCCGCCTGAGCGTCAACCGAGCCCGTGAACGACGAGAGCTTCACCACCAGCTCCTCGTGGTCGCTCAGTGCTGGGACGTGCACGAAGAGCATGTTGTCTTCCGTGCTGGTAGCCGTTACCGATCCGCTCACCACTCCGCTCTTGGAGCTCGTCAGGGTCCGGGCCCCTGTTGCGGCATCGCACTGGCTCGAGCCGTTCGGTCCGGTTCCCACCTCGGTCAGAGTACCCCAGCAGGTGATGGCTTTCGTCGTTGTCGCGATCGGTTCGTCCCCGGCCGCGCCGCCGGTCGGAGAACACGCAACCAGTTCACCGAGCACCACGAACGAGAAACACGCCCTCGCCAGAAAACCCGCTGATTGAGAACATCGCATGGGAAAAACTCCCTCCATGAGGTTCGAACGAACCAGCCGCCCGCCGAGATTGGCCCGACCATCCGACGGCCACCACTTGCCCACCCCCCGGATCCAGCGTGACCGGCCCATCGCCGTTCGGTCACACCAGCTCGGTGAACTAACAATCGCACCTTGTTCGCCGGCCTACAAGCAAGAAGTCGCGCTCTCGAGCTCTTGAACCTTCGTCCCCGCTGTGGCGTCAATCCGCCAGGAACGCGCGGCGACAAACCAGAATGTTGTCGCCGCGATGTTCCTCGGCCTCGAAGCCGGACTACTGCAAATGAGAGTACGGCCCGGTGCGCCTCAGCCAGAGCCGCGAGGTGGCTCTCCGGCTTGCGCGAGGTCGAACAGCTGCATGTTGGCCAGGACAACGCGGTCGGCGCGCTCCGCAGTGCTCACAATCGCGCGCAATTCCTCGAAGTAGCGCCGATGGAGCGCCAGGATGCGGTCGAAGTCGTCCTCCGAAACCGCGAACAGGTTGTACGAAAAATGCCCGGGGCTCTTGCCCAGGCGGTCGAACGCGAGCTTGGCCCAGTGCCGCTTCAGCGCCAGATTCCTGGTCGGATCGATTTGGGTGTCGATGGTCAGGACGCGCGCCGGCGTGTAGTGATGGCCGTTCCAGCGGATCTGCTTGGCGCGGAGGAGTGCGGCGATGCACTCCTCTTCCTCGGCCAGCGTGACGCCGATGCTCTCTGCCAGGACGCCCGGTTGGTGGGTGGGGAGCTTTCGGTAGGCGGTCAGTTCGAGCGCTCGCAGCACGGCGTGGCTGGTGGGCAGGTCGTAGGCGACGCGTAGCTGCGCACGGTAGTCTCGGTACGTGTGTCGTAGGCTTGGTAGGGCGTCCGGGTCGCAGAAGAGTTCGACGAACTCCACCAGACGCAGTGTAACGGCCTGCACGTAGTCGAGCAGCTCTGGCAGGCGTGGCTCCGTTTTGCCCTCGAACCAACGACCGAGTGTCAGACGGCTGATACCCAGCGTCCGCGCCAACGATGCCACGCGCCGATCTCCGCGCAGCTCCTGGAGCAGATGCGCGACGAAGCGCGGCTCTGTCGCCGAGCCCGCGAGCCATGCTGGTGAGCGTCCCAGAAAGCGCTGCAGCCCCGAGGTGACGTCGCCGCCGGTTCGCAGGACCACCCTGAAGAAGTCGGAGGCGCTTGGGTGCCGCCGTCCCGACTCCCACGCATAGGCGACGTTGGTGGAGTAGCCGAGGCGCCGACTCAGGGCCATTTGCGAGCGCTTGCCGCGCCGGTTGCGAATGAGTTCGGCGGCCAGGCTGAGGGAGACCATGCAGAAGTATACACTTTGTGGTCAATGTGCGGGACAAAATGTATAAAACCGAACTAGACGAGGATGACGGTCCCGGCCATGATGCATGTCGAGACGGAGAATCATCATGCGAAACGGTGTCATCACCCTCATCGGGGCGCTCTCGGTGGCTACGCCCCTCGGTGGCTGCGCGGACAATGGTCAAACTGGATCCATAGGTCCGATCGAATGCGAGGGGGCCGACGGCTGCGATTCGCATCGCGATAGGATCGAGGGGGCGCTGTCTGCCCTCGAGCTCGATGTTGCTGTCCCGTTCGAGCGTACCTTGCTCGAGCCTCAATGCCTCACCCCTGAGGAACTCGAAGGGCGCGACTTGGGGAAGGTGGCTTGCGAACCGGTGTGCCTGTGTCCGTTCGAAGATGAATACGGCGACTGGATCCCCGTCGTCCTGAGTCGACCGCTGCCATTGGGCCCACCTGATCAGTGCCAGCTCCCCGGGCGATCTGGGAACTGTCTGGCGTACGAGGCCGAGTTTGCGGGCTGCGAGCCCGACGACGCGACCAGTTGCCATGCTGCGTGTGAAGCCGCCGATGGCCTGCTGCGCGAGGATGGAGCGCGCGTCTTCGACGCCGAGGTGCGGTCGACCTGGTGTGCCGAACCCTCCTGCCGCTCGATCGTTCGGGTCGAGGATCGCTGCTATCTCGACATGATCCTCGGTCCCGGAATGGAACAGGATTGCTCGCTCTCGGACGCAGAGATCCTCGAGCTCACCAGTGCTCCCGCACAGGATGATGAGCTCGGATGGTCCGACCTTTGTGAGTAGAGGATGGTGCTCGCAGCTGACGTTCAGGTTCGGAGCGCGGCCCTAGTCACTGCCGCCGGGAACGTCGGGCCGCAGGCCAAGGTGAAGATCGAGCCAAGAAGCGCAAGCGTTCGTCTCGTCATTCGCTGTTCTGCCAGTTCCAACGCGTCACCTTCTTCGTGCGCGAAGTGGGCACCTTTTCTGGACGCTACTGCATCGCGCTCCAGTCAGTAGCAAGTGGTGGGCGCGTTGGTGTCCCAGTTGATGGCGGGGCACGCCTCGGTGGAGAAGGTGCCTTCGAGGGTGCGGTCGTCTGGGAAGACCAGGTCGTAGCTGCCCGTGATCGCGTGGCCGTCGACCGCCGTGATCGTGATGACACCGCTCGGGGCTGCGAGCGTGTCCTGTGTGCATTCGGCGTCATAGGTGACGAAGGTCGCCGACCCGAACTTCCCTTCGTCCGGGGCGGGCTGGTTGGTCACGGGGTAGGAGCCCGGCTCGAGCGCTGTGTTCTCGTTGTCGCCAAAGGTCAGGAACAGCTGCTTGGAGTCGCCCCACGTGGCGCCCGCATCGACGGCATCCGTGAACGCCTCGCAGCTGGCCACGCGATCGATGAGCAGGGCTGCGCCCATGACTTCCGCCGGCAGGGAGAGGATCTCCGAAATGCCCGACTCGGAGGTGAAGTCCAGAGAGAGAGAGCCGCCCATGCCGCCCTCGCCTGCGGAGCCACCAGTGTTCTCACCGGCTGTGCCCCCTGACCCGCCTGTCACGGGTGTGCCGCCGCTCCCTCCAGTCGTCGGCGCGCTGCCGCCAGTACTGCCGCCCGTGCCTCCGCTGCCCCCACCGCCGGATCCATCCACCGGCGGCGCCGTCGTGGTGCACGCCTGCGCGACGGCGACGACCGTAATCCCAGCCAAACCAACTGAAAGAAAGCGAGCCAGCGCGGCCCGTCCGCGCGGCCGTCGATGATGAAAGTACATAGTCCATTCTCCTCTCGGCCCCTTCGAGCCCGCGGAGCCCATCCGGCCCCAACACGGCTGCTCTGCAAGACCCTTGCCAAGGTCCCTGCCAAGGCAGCAGAGAGCGAGCGCGTCCGACGGGCTACGTGCGGTCCGTGGGCCGGAAAGACTCGCGTTCAAGGAGCCGTGTACAGGCTCCCCGGCAAGGAGGTGACGGTATGGCCCCCTTCGGTCGGGATGCTGACGGAGTTGATCACGTTGCCGTTGCCGCTCGTGCCGTAGCGCACGGCGGTCGGCGCGCTGACCCTGCTGGACGTGACGACGATGGTGTTGCCGACGATCGTCGCCGTCGCCGAGCTGAAGCGTCCATTGCTGCCCGCTAGCTCGAAAGGACCGGGGGCCGAGCCATTGCTCGTGAGCAGTCCACTCCCAGTTTGGCCATAACTGACGATCAGGGAATTTCCGGAAACGGACACCCCCGTCGGCACCGGGCCCGAGTACACGATCGGCTGACCATAGACGCGCCCGCGCGCGCCAATGGCGCTGCGGATGCCGACCTCGTACTTCGCGGTCGGGTGGAGCTGCGTGCTACCGGGCAGGTCGTGCGTCACGACGAGGAAGGCGTTCGCATCGCCCTTGACGACGTTGTACTGGCCCAGGCGCGACGCGCTCCATTTGGCTGCAGGCAACTGCACGATGCCGAACGGCAGGCCCACGAGGCCCCAATCCGAGCGCCATTCGGCGATCATCGCCGCCAGGTCGGCGCCGTAGCCGGCATCGCCCCCGTTGCTCTCGCCCTGGTACCAGAGCACGCCCTTGACCGCGAAGGGCATCAGGGGCCTGACCATCGCGTCGTAGTGAACGCCGGAGCCGCCGCCAGCGTGTTGCCACTCTTGAATGGCGCTGCCATCGAACGTGGCCTGAATCAGACCGACCGGAACGTCCAAGCTCTCGCTCAGGTCGAGGCCCATCCAATAGCAAACCGCTGAAAAATCGGCCGCGGTGCTGGGGGTGGCGTCCTGCCAACTCGAGGTGCTCGGCACGCCGTCGTTGTGCATGCGAAAGAGGCTCAGGTCGTGACTGCCTGCGGCCGCGATGTAAGGCGCCGCACCATCCGACGATGTCAGCTTCCACCCCATGTTGGATTGTCCGCTGCAGAGCCAGACCTCACCCACCTGCACGCCGCTCAGAACGATCGTGTCGGGCCCGGAGCTCACGATGAGGTTCGAGGGTCCGGACGACGCCTCCATCGGGGCGAGCGTGGCCTCAAAATCTCCGTTCGCATCGGCGCTCGTGAGCACCTCCTGCCCCTGGAATTGAACGCTCACCGGCGCACCAGGCGCGGCCTGACCGAAGATCGGCACGCTGACTTGGCGCTGCAGGACCATGCCCGAGCCGAAGATGGAGGCGAGCGCCAAGCTGCCAGGTGGCGCCTGGCACTCGGCGGCGGCACTGCAGTCGAGGTCGCTGCAGTCAACCGCCGCATCGCAGTCATCATCGCTATCGTTGTCGCAATCTTCTGCGGGCGGCGCCCCGCAATCGGCCGGACAGCTGCAGCTGCTTTCGCTCGCTACGCAGGTCCCGTTGCCGCACACGTCGCAGGCTGGCTGGGCGCTGCAGTCCGCATCCGCGCAATCGACGCTGCCATCGCAGTCGTCGTCCTGGCCGTCCGCACACGACTGCTCGGCAGACAGGCAGCCACCCGTGGGGAAGATGGCGCGGAATCGGCCTGACACGTGGAGGAACGACAGAAACTGGAGCAGCCCGTCGTAGTAGCGGTAGTTGCCGAACTGGGGTGGCGCGTCCCAGAGCGCCTGGACGAACTCCTGAGCGTGAGCACTGGGTTCGTCCGTTGCCGCCAGCGCTGTGGCCGCGTTGGTCGAGACGAGTCCGAGAGAGTGGCTGCCGCCGAGCGGGGAGCCGGCGAGGGTGTAGAGGCTCCCGTAGCTCGCCATCCCCTGGCCGTAGAAGAAGCCGAGCAGGCGATTGCTGAGCACCTTCTCGTTCTCGTCGGCGGCCCACCAGCTGTAGTCCACCGCCCAGTTCATGCCGGTGCGCCAGGCGTCGTACCGGAAATCCATGTGCTCGGTCCCTCCCTGGTAGTCGGCGTGAGGCTCTCCAGTGAAGAACGCGTAATCGGGATTGAGACCGGTCAGCGGATGGGTCGTCCAGCCGAAGAAAGCGCGACTGGCGTCGGCCGCGTCCAGCCAGAATTGGCGATCGGCGTCCCGCTCTGCCGCAGTCGGCACCCCACCCGAGAAGCTGTACCCCTCTGCCCAGCGGCCCCAGAGCTCGTAGAAGGCAGGCAGGTGATAGGACGGGTCCGTGTGCTCGGCGGAGCTAAAATACGGAGTGAAGACGACCTGCTTGTACGTCCCATTGAACATGTTGGTCACGCCGCCGACGACGCCGCCGTTCATGTCCTCCTTGTGCAGCATGGTATCGAGAATGCGGTTGGCCTCCGCCGAGTAGTCGTAGATGCCAGTGCCATCGCCCCAGCGATGCGAGGCGAAGAAGAGCGCCGTCGCAAAGTACTCCTCACCATCCGACGCGGGGGCCTCTCCGAGCACGGCCCCCTGGCGATTGCATTGCCAGGCGAAATACCCGGCAAATGGGCCCGTCTGATGCTGCATGTTGGTCTTGGCCCAGTTCCACAGCGCATCGAACTCGGCCTTCTTGTCGAGCTCTACGGCGATCATCATGCCGTAACTCATGCCCTCCGAGCGGACGTCCTTGTTGCCCGTGTCGTACATATAAGCCAGGGGGCCATTCTGGTTGCTCCCGGCTGCGTAGTAGAGCTTCGCCGTCGCGCCGGAGCCGAAGTAGTGATTGAAGAGCGCACTCACCTTGGCGTCGACCTCGGCCTCGGACACCCCCAGCCAATCGACGAAGAGGTTGCGGTACGTTCCACTGACCGCGGCTCCCACGGCAGGAGGATTGCTGACCACGGCCTGGCCCTTCTGACCGCGCGCGGCCGAGTCTGGATCGATGCTGCAAGCGCTGACCAGGAGCGCGGCCGAGGTGACGAGGGCGGTAGGGACGAACCAGCGAGGAGAGGAAGCCATGAGGTCAGTGTCCTTGGTTGTGAGGCCGCAGCGAAGCCGCAGCGAAGCCGCAACGAAGCCGCAGGGGCCGAACGAACGACGCTTGAGCACGCCGTCCGAACGTTCGGCCTATCTTGTATCACACGGCGCCGAACGGCGGCGAGCCCTGGCTGTCTGCTCGATGGCGATCGCCTCGGCGCGCGGGAAAACTGCGGGCTCGGCGATGCTCAGGGATTCGTGATGCGATCATGCTTGGCGGCGCGGAGCGCCTGAGTCGGGCCCCGTACGTAGACGGTGAGGGGCTAACCGCCGCGCACGCCCGAGGCGTGCACGCGCACCTCGGCGAGGGTGAGGTCACGATAGAGGTGCGGGAAGAGCGCGCCGCCGCGCGACTCCTCCCAGCGCAGGGCTGCACCGAGCTCGGCCGGATCGAGCACGAGCACGATGAGGTCCGTTTGGCCGGCGAAATGCTTCTGGAGGGTGCCCGGCAGCTGCGCCTCGGTGGAGAGGTGGATGAACCGGTCCCGCAGGTCGTCGGGGCTGCCAGCGAAATGGCCGGTTTCCTGGAGCTCCGCCCATTCGGCGGGCCGAAGCACCTTGTAGATGGGGCCCGTCACCCTTTGAGCGCCCCGGGAGGTCGCTGGGAGCCCTTCACGCGGCGGTGCTCGCCGCTCCCATGGTCGCCGCGCACGCTACTGGAAGGGCCGGCGCCGTTCAGAGCGTCGCAGAGCTCGGTCATGTTGGGGCGCACGGCGGGATCTTCCCGCAGGCAGCGATCGAGGAGCGCGCAGAGCTCGGGCGGCAGATCGGAGCAGGACTGCCCGAGCGGTGGGGGCACGTCGATGGAGCGCCCCGCCAAGCGATCGTAGACCGGGGGGGCGCGGAACGGCGCGGTGCCGGTGAGCATCTCGTGCGCCATCACGCCGAAGGCGAACACGTCGGCGCTCGGTCCCACGCTGCGCGAGCCGCCGGACTGCTCGGGCGCCATGTAATGGGGCGTGCCGAGGAAGGTGCCCGTTTGCGTGAGCACGCGGGGGCTGGCGACCGGGCGCATCGGCGGCGGCGCGCCGCTGGCGACGAGGGTGGGCTCGGTGGTGGGCGGAGGGATGCTTTCGCTGCCGTCCGTGACGGGCTCGTGCACGCGGGACAGGCCAAAATCGGCAATTTTGACCACCAGGTCCGGGCCCTGTGCGGCTCCGGTGAGCACGTTGGCGGGCTTCAAGTCGCGGTGGACGACCCCGGCTTGGTGCAAGGCAGACAGGCCCTGCGCGGCCTGCGCCAAGACGGGAACGGCCCAGGGGCGGTCCCCGAACCGTCCCCGTTGCTCCTCCAAACTCTCCCCCTCCACCAGCTCCATCACCAGGTAGAGCGCATGGTGGGTCGAGATGCCGAAGTCGAAGACCCGCACCAGGTTCGGGTGGTGCAGGCTGGCGGCAATCTCCGCTTCTTGGGCAAAGCGAGCCGCCAGCTGCGGCGAGGCGCCGCCGACCAAGATCTTGAGCGCCAAGCGCTGCCCGTCGCTCGTGCGCTCGACCTCGTAGACCATGCCCATGCCGCCGGTGGCCAGGCGCCTCTGCACGCTGAACCGATCGTCGAAGAGCGTCCCGGGCTTCAGCTCTTCGCCGTCGCCAAAGCTCATTTCATGCAGCAAATCGGCGATCTCGCGCGAGCGCTCCGCCACCTGACGCCGCAGCTCCTCGTTGAGCAGCTCGAGCTCGCTGGCCGCCTTCTCGCGCTCGGCGATGCGCTCGCGCTGCGCCTGGGCCGCCTGCAAAGTGAGCGAGCGCAGCCGGTCCGCGAGGCCGATCGAGAGCAGGATGCCTTCGAGCGCCGAGCCCACCTGCTGCGCGTTCTCCGTCCAGATGTTCACGGGCGCGGCCCCCGTCACGCGGAGGGCGGCCAAGATGTTGCCGACCAGGAAGATGCCCCAAGCAAGCAGGAACACGCGCGCCGGGCGACCGCCACCCAGCCGGTAACCAGCGACGCCCAGCACCACGAACGAGAACACCATGGCCACCAGCGCCGTCAGCCGGAAGGTGATCAGCGTGGGCCCGAAGGCAGCGAACGGCAGGAAGACTGCGTAGGCGACGGTCAGGCCGAGCATGCCGCGGTGCAGGCGCGGCGTGGCGGTTTTCGTCTCCAGGAAAATGAGCGCAAAGAGCTGCCCGCAGATGGCAGCGCTGACCACGCAGATGGGCATCAAGCGCTCGGCCAGCCAGGGCGAGCCGGGCCAGATGTACTGATAGGTCACCCCGCTCACCGACGCCTGGTACGTCAGGTAGAGCGCCATGAAAGTGGCGTAGAGCAGGTAGCCGCGCTCGCGCACGCCGAAAAACAGGAACAAATTGTAGATGATGAGCGCCAGCATGATGCCGACGTACAGCGTCTGCGCGGCCTGATCGCTGATGGCCCGCTCCGAGAACGCGTGGGGCACGTGCAAGGTGAGCGGGAGCTGGAGCGAGCTGTGACCGCTGGCGCGCAAGAAGTAGGTGCGCTTGCCTGCCTGCGCCGGCAGCTCGAAGGTCGGGTAGCGGTACTGGTAGGCGCGCTCCTTGAACGGCAGGGCGTCCCCCACCACGGCGATGGGAGCCGCGGCAGGCTCGGCAGGCCACAGTTCCAGGCGATCGAGCGGCGCGTACGATAGCTCGAGCACGAGCGGCGTCGGCACGGCGCGGGCGTCCTCGAACTCGAGCTTGACCCACACCACCTTGGAGCTGAAGCCGTAGCTCGGGATCTCGCGCTTGCTCTGAAAGAACTGGCCGCTCTGGTCGGCGGCGAGCGCCTCGGCGTGCGTGAGGTGCGGGGTGCCCTCTCTGGCCTCGTCCGCTCGATCGTCCACCAGGATGCGCAGGTGCTTGCCCATGCGCAGTGACGTCGATCCGTCCACGACGGTGACGGTGCTCGCACTCGGCCCGGGTGGCGCGAGGTGACCAGGACGCGACTGCGCGCCCGCCCACGCTGCCAAGAGCGCGAGCGTCACGAAGACCAGGAGTGCCCAAGGCCGCTGCATCACCGAACGCCATCGTCAATTCGACTGACAATTTGTGCAAGGGAACATCGCTGGCACCCCCAGGGGGAAGCCATTTCCCTAAGTGCTCGAGCGGGCTTGCGACCGCCCGCCAGGGTGACGGAACGGCGCCGGGCCGGGGGTGGTGCGCGCGGACCTTCCCGTGATACGGCGGATCAAGGGTAGGGAAATGGGCGACCGAGCAGTGAGGACTTCGAGATGAGTCGACTTCGCCTGGTACCAGCGTGTCTCGTCGCCATGGCGCTGATGGGCGCCTGCAGCGGTGGGCAGATGGACGGAGACGGGTCCGGCGGCGAAACCTCAGACGAGGGTGCCGGCGGAACCGGCGGCACCTCCGACGGCGGAACCGGCGGGACGTCCGATGGCGGAACCGGCGGCTCCGCGGACGGCGGCTCCGGGGGCACTTCCGATGGCGGCACAGGTGGCACCTCGGACGGCGGCACGGGCGGGACGTCGGATGGGGGAACCGGCGGCACCTCCGACGGTGGCACTGGCGGCACCTCCGACGGGGGAACCGGTGGCACCTCCGACGGTGGCACCGGCGGCACCTCGGACGGGGGAACCGGTGGCACCTCCGATGGCGGCACGGGCGGCATGGGCGGCGGAACCGGTGTGGAATGCTTCGTCCCTTCGGACTGTCCGGGCGAGGACACCGAATGCCGAACGCGCACCTGCGGCCTCGACTCTCTCTGCGGGTTCGATTTCGCAGGCCCGGGAACTCCCCTTTCGCAGCAGACGGCGGGCGACTGCGAGGTCTCGCAGTGCGACGGCGTCGGCGAGATCGAAGTCGTCCCCGCCGACGACCCGCCGAGCGACGACAACGAGTGCAGCATCGACAGCTGCGACGGGACCACGCCCGATTTCCCCCCCGAAGAGCTCGATACGCCCTGCAACCAGGACGGCGGCGCGTTCTGCGACGGGGAAGGCGCGTGCGTCGAGTGCAACGACGATCTGCAATGCTCCGTCGGCGTCTGCATCGACTCTTTGTGCCAGGATCCGACCTGCGGTGACGACGTCCAAGGAGGAACGGAAACCGACGTCGACTGCGGGGGCGACCTGTGCCAGCCGTGCGACAACGGCCAGAGCTGCTCCGACGGCTCCGACTGCGCCAGCAGTAGTTGCACGGATGGATACTGCATGGGCGAGATCAGCAGCGTCCGCGTGGTGCGCGTAGGGGACGGCAGTGCCTCCCTGAACAGTACTTCGGCGCCGGTGTTCATCGACGAGTTCTCGATCAACGATGGTTCCCTCCTGAGTACCGTTCCCCTGCCGGTGGACGGCGACGCGGCCTTCACGCTCGCGGGCACGGGGGCCTCCGAGGGCCAGCTCTCACGCTCGGTGAATGGAAACTACCTGACTCTGGCGGGCTACGCGGTACCCCCCGGCGTGCCGGTCGTGCTAGCCGAGGCTGACGTCGTCAATCGCGCTGTCGCGCGCATCGACCAGGCAGGGTCCGTCGACACGACCACCCGCCTCGAGGCCTTCGGGGGCGATAGCGTCCGCAGCGCGACCTCGATCGACGGCAGCGCATTCTGGGTGTCCGGCGGTACGGCATCGGACGACGGTGGGATCTGGTTCACACCCTTCGGCACGGTCGGCGTGGGCACACAGGTCCTCTCCAGCGACCACGACGCTCGGGTCTCCCGGATCTTCTTCGGCCAGCTCTACGCGTCGGCGGGCTCGCATCCAACGCAGGTGTTTGCGGTGGGGACGGGGGTCCCCACCACCGCTGGCCAGACGCCAGCCTGGCTCCCGGGGATGCCGGACATGGGGGCGAGCCCGCACTCCTTCGTGCTGTTCGACCGGAACGCAGGGGTTCCCGGCGTGGATACCCTCTACGTGGCCGACGATCGCCAGCAGTTCGCCGGGGGCGGCATCCAGAAATGGACGTTCGATGGCGCGACCTGGACGCTCGTCACGACCTACGGGGCCGAAGCGGGCCTGACTGCGGCCTGCCGTGGCCTGACCGGCATGGTCGTCTCCTACGACGTCGTGCTGTTCGCGACCACGACCGAGGAGGGTCGGAATCGCCTGTTCATCGTGATCGACAACGGCATGTCGCCTGCTCCGAGCGGCGTCGTCGCGCGGGCGCCCGTGAACACGGTTTTCCGCGGCGTGGCACTCTCGCCGCACGCGCCGTGACTTTGGAGGCGGCAGGGCTCCTCGGAGCCCTGCCTCGGATCAGGTGGCGCGGCCTTCGCCTTCCGGGTCGACCGGCTGCGGGCCAGGCTTGATGCCGGCGATGTCGGGATCCTCGCCGTCGGGGCGCGTTGCAGCCTGCAGGGCGCGTTCCTCCCGGCGCTGGACCCTTTTGTCCGCCTTTTCCTTCTTGCGGTCGGCACGGCCGATTTCCCGTGCTCGCTTCGCGATCGATGGTCGAGCTTTCAAGGAGTCTCTCCCATCACCACTTGTCGCTACGTTCCCCACGACGGCTCTTTCCCTTGCCGCCACCACCGCCACCGTAACCACCACCACCACCGCCGCCGTAGCCGCCACCGCCGCCGCCGCCGTAGCCACCACCGCCGCCGCCGTAACCACCACCGCCACCGCCGCCGAAGTCACTGCGCGGCGCCTTGGGCGTCGCTTCATTGACGCGGACGGTGCGGCCGTCGAGCATTTGACCATCGAGCGCGGCCATCGCCTTCTTGCCGTCGGCCGGCTCCCTGAAGGTCACGAACCCAAACCCGCGCGAGCGGCCCGTGTCGCGATCGGAAATGACGGCTACGTCATCGATCTCTCCGAAGCTCTCAAAGCCCCGGCGCAACCCTGCAACATCCGTATCGAAACTCAAACCACCGACGAACAACTTCATTGACATGCTTCTGACCTTCCTTGGCCACCTGACTCTCTCCGTCGAGGCCTGGTAGTAGAAGGAAGGTCCACGCGAAGCGTGCTGCCGACTAGCGCCCTGGGGCTTCCCGCGAAGAGAAGCCACCTGGTAGCAACCTATTCGAGACCCTGTCTTCCGCGATCGAACGCGGTTCTGTGACAGGCGGGCGAAGCGTGACCCCTCTTTGCCCTCAGGTCAAGCAGACCCGCGGAATGCTCCTGCCAGTGCATGAGCAGGACGTCTTCACCGTCCAGAGCTGGTGCTCGAGGCGAGGGTTGCACGACGGCGCGAAAGATGCACCGACCGGGGGTTCAAAGGAGCCGCTGACGAACGACCGGCGATCCGCGCAAATTGGCGCATCGAACCCATGCACTCCTCTCGATCCAGGCTCCTCGGTTGCCTCTCTCTGTGCGTTCCCGTCTTCATCGCATGCAGTAGGGATGGTGGACTTCCCTCCGATGCGATCGGTTCTGGCGGCACCTCTTCGGGAGGTGGAACGGGAGGCAGCGCCAGCGGAGGCGCGTCGACCGGCGGCTCAGCCACGGGGGGCAGCTCGAGCGGCGGAAGCTCGAGCGGCGGAACTTCGAGCGGCGGAACTTCGAGCGGCGGCGCGGGCTCGGGGGGCACCGCAACGGGCGGGAGCGCCGCGACCGGGGGCGCAGCGACGGGGGGAAGTGGGAGCGGTGGAGAGCCCGGAGACGGCACGGATCCGAGCGCCGGGTGCAACGTCGTCGATGGCGCTGAAACGCTGACGGCCGGCGGCTCGTCGGTGTCCGGTGGTCTAGCCACGTCGACCCGACTCAGCATCACGACGGGTGGCATGAGCCGCGACTACATCGTCGACATTCCGGCGGACTACGATCCGACGCATCCGTATCGCCTGATCTTTTCCTGGCATCAGGCCTACGGCTCGGCCAACGGCAATGCGGTGGGCCAGTATCCTGCCTTCAATGGTCCCAACTTCGACGCCGAGAACTACGCCTATTTCGGCCTCCACCGCGAAGCGACGGCGGCCGGCGACCCCGCCATCTTCGTAGCGCCCCAAGGCATCGGCGACTTTCCGTGGAGCTACGATCGAGACGTCGTGCTCTTCGACGACGTGCTCGCGCTCGTCACCACGAATCTGTGCATCGACGAGAGCCGCGTCTTTACCACGGGCTTCAGCTTCGGAGCGATGATGAGCCACGCGCTGTCGCTCGGGCGCGCGTCCAAGCTGCGCGGCGCCGTCACCATGGCAGCGGCCAACTACAACTTCACCCAGCCAACCAAGGAAGCTGCGTCCGTCGCCTACTTTGGCATCACCGGCATGGGTGATGGCACTTGTCCGTGGGTCAACAGCGAATCGGGGATGACGGGTGGGAAGTACTGCGTCCTCACGCACGCAGAGGACAACGGCTGCACGGTTCCCGGAAACATCGAGACGGCACCGAACGGCAGCAATAACCACGTCTGCTACGACTTCGAAGGCTGCCAGGCAGGTTATCCCGTCAAGGTGTGCACGTTCGACGGCGCACACACACCCTCGAGCGTGAGTGGCGGCTCGCCCGGAGACGATGGCCTGAACGCCTTCGTTCCACCGCTAGCCTGGGAGTTCATCTCGCAGTTTTGAGAGTCGGCTGGCCAATCACCGCGCCCCCGTGCGTCTTTCCTCGAGCCTCGTTTCGTGGCACTTCCGGCTAGGTGAACTACGCGGCCGAGCTGAAGCGCGTCTACGAAAGCTGTCTGCCGTTCCTCGGCGAGGGGAAGGTCGCCCAGTACATCCCCGAGCTGGCCGGCGTCGATCCGAAGCGCTTCGGCCTCTGCATCAATGCCATCAACGGCGGCACCCACTCGGTAGGCGATGCCAACGTGCCGCTCTCGATCCAGAGCATCTCCAAGGTGCTCACCTTGGCCATGGTGCTGCCGCACAGCGGCGGCTCGTTCCGGCGCGTCCACGTGGAGCCCTCCGGAGACCCGTTCAACTCCCTGGTCCAGCTCGAGTACGAGGGCGGCATCCCGCGGAACCCCTTCATCAACGCGGGCGCTCTGGTCGTCACGGACCTCTTGATCGCCCGCGAGCCCGATGCGAAGCGCGCCATCCTCGACTTCGTGCGCTCGCTGGCCGACGACCCGAGCATCGACTTCAACTACGCCGTCGCGCAGTCGGAGCTCGCCAGCGCGCACAGAAATCGCGCCTTGGCCCACCTGATGCGTGGCTTCGGCAACCTGCAGGCGGACGTGGAGACCGTGCTGGACGTCTACTGCCACCACTGCGCCCTCGAGATGACGCTCGAGCAGTTGGTGCGAGCCTTCGGCTTCCTGGCCCGGGGCGGCCATTCCTGGGGCCGGGAGGTCGTTTCTCCAGGCATCGTCAAGCGCATCAACGCGCTCATGCTCACCTGCGGCTTCTACGACGAGGCGGGTGAGTTCGCCTACCGCGTCGGGCTCCCCGGCAAGAGCGGCGTGGGCGGCGGCATCATCACCGTCCTGCCCGGACACTTCGTGCTCGGCACCTGGAGCCCCGGCCTGAACCCCAAGGGCAACAGCATGCTCGGCATGCGGGCGCTGGAGCTCTTCACGGAGAACACGGGGCTGTCGCTGTTCTGATCCCGTCCCAGGTTGATTTGAAGCATCACGATTCGCGAGCGGCCGAGAGTGGGGCATGACCCTCCCCCGGGCCGTGCTTCCTGGCCGCAGCTACATGGTGACACGCCGCTGCACGCAGCGGCAATTCCTCATGCGCCCCGATGAGCAGACCAACGAGTCCTTCGAGTACTGCCTGGCTGTCGCAGCAGAAAAGTACGAGATCGAGCTGCTCTTCACCGTTGCAATGAGCAATCACCACCACACGGGCATCTTCGATCGAGAAGGCCGCTACCCCGAGTTCCTCGAGTACTTTCACAAGCTCTTTGCCAAGTGCCAGAACGCGCTCCGCGGGCGCTGGGAAAACTTCTGGTCGAGCGAGCAGACCAGCGTCGTGCGGCTCGCGACCGATGACGATGTCATCGACAAGCTAGTCTATGCGGTCACGAACCCCGTCAACGAGCACCTCGTCGAGCGCGCTGTCGACTGGCCTGGCGTGACCTCGTACCGAGCTAACTGCACCGGTGAGGCGAAGGTCGTGCGACGCCCGAAGCACTTCTTTCGCGACGAAGGGCCCATGCCGGAGCGCGCGGTCCTGCGCTTCCACAGGCCCAGAGGCTTCGCAGGAATCCGCCAGGAGGAATGGGTTGGGATCCTCCGCCAGAAGGTCCGCGTGCGCGAGCTCAGGGCAGCTGCCGAACGTCAGGCGAAAGGGACGCGCCCTCTAGGGGCGCGTCGCGTGCTCGCCCAGCCCTGGTACGCGAGGCCGAAGTCCGGGGCACCGCGCCGTGGCCTGAATCCCCGTGTCGCCGCGAAAAGCACCTGGCGACGAATCGAGGCCCTGCAGCGCAATCAGATCTTCCTGAGAGCGTACCGCGCGGCTCGCGCGCTTCTGTCGGAGGGCTGCAATTGCGCCGTCTTCCCGGTGGGCACGTACTGGATGCTCCGCTTCATGCGTGCTGTGTGCGCGATCGAGGAAGACCCAAGCCTGGCGCGCGCCGGATAGTGTCTGCGGCAGCGATTCCGGCGTGAGCGTGCGCGGGAGCGACGCGCAGGCGTCAGCGTGCCGAGCGCAGGTGCCAAGTCCTGAGTCGGCTTGCCAACCGGCCTCCGAAGCCCATGGCGCCAGATGAATCGACCGGATCCTTCATCCGCCGAGGGCAAGTCGAGCGGCAAGTCGTAGTCTGACGGCAGCCCGCTACTCCTTCCGCTGCGCCTCCGAGGCAGCAACCTGGGACGGGATCCCGCATTCCGGCGTCGCTCGTGGAGCGGGATCTCGCGGGAGCGGTGGAGAGGGTGCGGGAGGGGCTGGTGGGCTGACCTGATCCGCATGGGCTTAGGTCCCCCGCAGGTGCTTCCAGTACCGTTCCGGATGCTCGAGAATGCCTCTTGTGATCTGGTAGTGGCTCGTGTCCTCGAGTCGTGCCTCCACGAGCCCCTCCGTACGAATTTCGAGCAACTTGGCACCCGGAAACGTCATCAGAATCGGAGAATGTGTGGCGATAATGACCTGAGTCGCGCCCGACGCGAGGAACGCATGAAGCTGCGCCAGGAGCGACAGTTGCCCATGCGGAGACAGGGCAGCCTCGGGCTCATCCATGATCAGCATGCCGCCGGGCCGAAGTCTGTGCTCGAAAAGGGCGAGAAATGCCTCCCCATGCGAGCGCTCGTGAAGCGAGCGCCCTCCGTAGGCACCGTACGGGTCACCACGAAATTCCGGGTCGCGTTCGCGCTGCTCCAAGAGGTCCGCCAGGCGCACCAGATTCTCGGCCCGCACGAAGTATCCGTCCGGCGGGCGCTGCCGAAAGCGCGGACGCAGCGCTTTCGCCAAAGGAGAATGCGCCTTCCCGGTCCGTGCGTCGTCCGCGAGTTCGTTTCGTCCCCCGCCGCCAATCGGGAGGCGACTAAACTCCGCAATAGCTTCCACTAGAGTCGTCTTGCCTGAGCCGTTCTCACCGATGATGAACGTGATCGGAGCAAACTCAGCCCGCAAGTGTCTGACGAACGGCAAACGAAACGGATGCTCGGCCCAGTCCTCGACGCGACCCGCCAACACCTCCAGCCCTTGCAAGAACACCGCGGTGCCGCGCGCGTCACTCAGAGGCATTGCCATCCCGACGGTCGTCAGCGCGCATGGGCGCCGTGTCAGGGAAGCGCCTCCACAGCGGGTACTGTATGGCGACCACCGCCCCCCTCACCCCCCCCACCAGCTTGGTGACTTCGCGTGCGTGCACCGTCACAGTGGCCTGCGAATCAAGGAGGACCTTCAAAGCGTCGTCGCATTCAGCAATGATTCTGTCGCCTATGCGAAGGAGCTCGATGGCTTCAGAACGTTCAATGAGGTCTGTTTGCTCGAGACGCCGCCCCGCGCCCGGGGGCGGTGCCAACTCGATCCCCGCTAGGTGTGCTTTGAGCATGTGAAGTGCTTGAAGGATGTCGCGCGTGGCTCCCTGGTCACCGGTCTGGTCCAGTCTGGCCTGTAGCTCATCCGCTCCGACGAGAACCTGCTCACAGAGTACTTCCAGAGCCCGTTGCGCCTCGCCCGTCAACATCCATTCTCCTCCAGGCAAGTCTGCATGCATTTCTGGAACTGCGGTCCGCGATCGGGCACGCCCGGCTTCAGCACTTCCTCGGTGCACAGGTCGGTACAGCCACGACGTATGGGGCCCTTGCAGCCTTCCTCACTCGGACCAGAGAAGTAATCGAAGATCGCTTCGCACAACGCCCACAGTCCAGCAGCAGCGCCAGCGCCAGCGCCAGCGGCAGCACCGGCGCCTGCTCCGCCACCGGGAGAGCCGCGGGGAACTGGGGTTACGCCACCCCCCGATCCATGTCGATCAGGAGACATCTCGAACAGGCCATTTCCGTCGGTAAAGTTGACCGGATCACCACCGGAACTCGAGAACACGTTCTCTCCCCCCGCAAACCGGACCGGATCCCGCGCCGTCCACCTCCCCACAATCGGCTCATAGTCGCGCGCCCCAAACCGCACGAGCCCAGTTTCCGCATCGACGAGCCCACCGGCAAAGCCAAACGGCTGGAGCCCAGGATTCGAGTCAAACAGCACTCTCCCAAATTCATCGTGCTCCAGGCGCTGCACCACTTCGCCTGTGGAAGCGTCCACGACCGCCTGCACCGTGCCCACTACCCCGTTTCGAGCGTCGTGTCGGAATCAGGAAGCATGTCCGGTGGTAGCTCGTCCGAAACGAGCTGCCCGTCGGCGTCGATGATGCCCAGCCGCTCCAGCCGCGTCCGGGCCGCGGCAAGTCGGGTCACGGCGAGCGTATTGAGACGCCGTTGCCACTCTTCGTTGTCCTCCTCCCGATCGAGGTCGAGGTCGTCGAGCCGCGCGGAGGGAATCGACGGGGGCACCGTGGCGTTCAGGGCCATGAGGCCAGCATGGCGGAGCGACAGGCGGCGGTCCAGATTGCTGCCGACGGGTCCAAAAGCAGCTCCAAGGAGCGTGGACCCCGCAAGCCCCAGCTGAAGGTGCGCCAGACCGGGTCAACTCCATTGCGAAGAACACGGGGCTGTGGCTGTTCTGAGCATTGCAGCGCTTGGAGGCGGACCCGCGGCTCATCGGAAGGTGATGGAGACGAACATGGGCAGCTGGGGGGCGACGATCTCTGCTCGGACACACGGCGAGTAGTAGCTCGGGATGCCGAGGCTCAGCGGGTTGATGCTGATCGGTGTGAAGGCAGTCGAGGCGGCGGTCGCTGGAGTCGCAACCGAAGGGGCGGAGGCGGCGAGTGCGGAGACGGGGACCGACGTGGAGCTGGGAGTCGGTGCAGGAGGCGCGGGTCCCCCGCCTAGAGAGCCAGGCGGCGAAGGGCGACCCTTGCTGAGAAGCGTCCCCGCACCTTTGCTGAATGCACCGGCCATCGCCCCGCCGGCGAAATCCCCTGCGACCTGGTCCCAGGTGCCCGCGCTGCGTCCCTGACTCTGGATGAGGCGGTTGGTCATGCCCCCGAGAGCCTTGCCGGTGCCGGCAATGGCTACCGTCGCCAGCGTGCCCGCCCCGAGCGACGACAGGAGGCCCGCCGTGCCGCCGACCGCAGCGGCCACACCAACTCGGCCCCAATCCTGGACCGTGCCGTGCTGGGCGTACACAGCATGCTCGGCATGCGGGCGCTGGAGCTCTTTACGGAAAACACGGGCTTGTCTCTCTTCTGATGCGGCCTGATGGTCCCCCGTGTTACTGGCCAGTTGCGGGCCTTGGAAATGAGCGACTGGTGATGAGGGCTTCGAGTCGGCTTTGGGTTGGGTGTGCACTGCTTGCGCTGGCGGCGATCGCCGGGTGCGGGACGGGCGCCGGAACCGACGACGCGGACGGCGGCGGGACCGGTGGGACTTCCGAGGACGGCACGGGCGGCAGCTCCGACGGTGGCACCGGGGGCACGTCCGATGGCGGCACCGGCGGCACCTCGGATGGTGGCACCGGTGGCACCTCCGATGGCGGCACTTCGGGCGGCGGCACCTCGGATGGTGGCACCGGTGGCACCTCCGATGGCGGAACAGGTGGCACCTCGGATGGCGGCACCGGGGGCACTTCGGGCGGCGGCACTTCGGGCGGCGGCACCGGTGGCTCCTCCGACGGCGGCACTTCGGGCGGGGGCACTTCGAGCGGGGGCTCCGGGGGCACGTCCGATGGCGGCACGTCCGGTGGCGGCACAGGCGGCACGTCCGATGGCGGCATGGGCGGCGCCTCGGATGGCGGCTCCGGAGGCTCCGGCGGCTCTTCTGGCGGCGGGTCCGGAGGCGGGCCGAGTCCAGAGTGCGAGGTGCCTGCGGACTGTGACGCAGAGGACACGGAGTGCCGCATCGTCACCTGCGAGGGCAACCTGTGCGGCTTCATTTACGAAGACGCGGAGACGCCCCTTTCGCAGCAGACGGCGGGCGACTGCAAGGTCGCGCAGTGCGACGGCGTCGGCGAGGTCGAGGTGGTCGCCGACAGCGGCGATCTGCCGGACGACAGCTGGGAGTGCACGACCGATACCTGCAATGGGACCCAAGCGGTCTTCACCCCGAAGGAGGTCGGCACGCCGTGCAGCGAAGACGACGGCTCCTACTGCGACGCCGACCAGTTCTGCGTCGAGTGCACCGAGGACGAGCAGTGCTCGATCGGCGCCTGCATCGACGGCGCGTGTGAGACCTGCGGGGACGGCGCGCTGAGCGGCGACGAAACGGACGTGGATTGCGGCGGTACGTGCAGCGACTGTGCCAACGGCCAGGTGTGCTCGGTCGGCACGGACTGCGTGAGCGGGGATTGCACCGGGGGCTTCTGCATCGGCGCGGTCACCACCTTCCGCGTGCTGCGCGTGGGCGACGGCCTGGCGTCGCTGAACAATGGCTCGACGGTGGCCTACCTCGAGGAGCGGTCGCTCCAGGACGGGGCCCTGATCGGGATCATCCAACTGCCGACGGCCGCAAATGGCGCGCACAAGCCCTTCACGCTGACGGGCTCGTCGACGAGCGAGGGGAACCTCTCGCGCTCGGCCAACGGCAGCTACCTGACCGTGGCGGGCTACGCGGAAGTGCCTGGCGTGGCGGCGGTCTTCGGCAACACGGCCTTCGACGTCAATCGCGCCGTGGCCCGCATCGACCACGCTGGCAATGTCGACACCACCACGGTCCTGACTGCCGCCTTCGACGGCAGCAACGTGCGCAGCGCGACCTCGAGCGACGGCAGCGGGTTCTGGGTCTCGGGCAGCTCCGCCGGGCTTGGCACTGGAGGCGTCCACTACGTGGAGCTCGGCTCGACGGGCGCCAGCGCGCAGCTCACGGCCACGCCCAACAGCACGCGCTTCTCCCACGTCTTTGGCGGCCAGCTCTATGCAACGTCGAACACCCTTCCCTTTGCCAACGTCTTTGCGGTGGGGACCGGCCTAGCCACGACGACGGGTCAGACCGCCACCTCCCTGCCCGGGATGCCCACCAACGCCGGCCCGAGCCCCTTCTCCTTCGTCCTGCTCGATTGGAACCCCGACGTGCCGGGGCTGGACCTGCTCTACGTGGCGGACGATCGCTCGCTCGCGGCTGGAGGCGGCATCCAGAAATGGACGTTCAATGGCACCGGCTGGACCCTGAGCGCCACGTTCGGCGCGTCGTCCGGGCTCACGACGGGTTGCCGTGGGCTCGCCGCCATGGCCGGCGAAGGGTCCGTCGTGCTCCTGGCGACCACGACCGAGTCGTCCCAGAACGACGTGCTGCTCCTGGCCGATGTCGGCGCCACGCCAATCG
>Ga0315912_10001657_pt1 | contig 26271 bp, 21 predicted proteins | sample VfabasoilMG_FD_204469 | JGI IMG/M metagenome (GOLD analysis project Ga0315912, IMG submission 204469) | Garden soil microbial communities collected in Santa Monica, California, United States - V. faba soil | ecosystem: Environmental > Terrestrial > Soil > Garden | place: USA: California... | reverse complement strand
TGATGCAGGAACCGCTGGTGCAGGTCAGTGTGTCGGTGGGCTGCAGTGGCTCGGTGTCGAGGCAGTTTGTCGTTTTTGCCGATCCTCCGGCTGCGGGCACCGAAGCCGCGCGCGAGACCACGGTCGACATGCCGGCCGCGACTGCAATGTCGGCAGCCACGGCTGCCACCGCACCGCAGCCGGCGCCACGTCCGATGACATCGGCCGCGGCGCCGACGGGTGGCGGGCGCCCGGCGGCAAAGAAGGTCGCCCGCAGGACGCAAGGCGAAGCCGCGTCTACGCCCAGCCGGCCCAGGGCGCGCGTCCCGGCGCTGGCCGCACGTCCCGAGTTGCCCAGGCGTAGCGCGCAAGCCTCCGTGCCGCGCCTAAAACTCGAGGAGCCCGAAGAACTGCTGAAGGCGGCTCGGTTGACGGTGGCTGCGCAGGACGCCGCGCTGGCCTCGGCGGCCGAGGCTGCCAGTGCTGCACAAGCCACCGCATTGGCGGCGCAACAGCGTCTGGTCGCACTGGAATCGAATGTTGTTGCGATGCGCGAGGAGGCTGCGGCAAACCGTGCCGCAATGGACTCGATGCGCATTTCCCTGGCGCAGGCCGGGGAGCCGGGCCGCATGCAATCGGTGCTGGTTGCCGCCGTCGCAGCCCTCGGCGCGCTGGCGCTGTGGCTGGCGTGGTGCATGCGTGCGTTGCAGCGCGAGCGCCAGTCGGCATGGTGGCAGGGCGCAGTGGACGAGGCCGTTGCCGAGCCGGCGGCCGAGGCCGCCGATGGGGCGTCGGCGGTGCTCCAGCGCACACTGGCCGCAGCAGCCGCAACAAACGCAGCGCCGTTGACTCAGCAATTCGCGGCGCTGCCGACGGCGGTGCTGGTCGAGGACGCGCTGACCCGACCGGTGAACGTCGACGAGTTGATCGACCTCGAGCAGCAGGCCGAGTTCTTCATGGTGCTTGGCGACGAGGATGCCACTGTCGACCTGCTGATGTCGCACTTGCGCAGCACTGGAGGCGCCAGCCCCGTGCCGCATCTCAAGCTGCTGGAGTTCTACCGGCGCCGCGGCGAGCGAGAGGCCTACGAACGCAAGCGCCTGAATGTCGGTCAGCGCTTTGGCGCCGCCGCAGCAGACTGGGAGGCCTGCTCGGACAAGGCTCGCGACCTGGAGGACTACCCCGCCGCACTGGCCATGCTGCAGACCTGCTGGAAGCGGCCGCTCGAGGCCATGGACGAACTGGAGGCACTGCTGTTCCACAAGCGGGGCGGCGAACTCTTCGATCTGCCGGCCTACCGCGACGCGCTGACGCTGTATTCGGTGGCTCGGGACTTGCACCGCCAGCCAGCCTCGCGGGGCTCCGATGTGGACGTCTTCTTGCCGCTGCCCGCGGGCGACCCGGTCGGATCGGACCCATCGCCGTGGAACATCGAGGACCGGTCCACGGTATCGGTGGACCTGGACCTCAGCGAGCCGCCGGCGCCGAAGGACAGCCGCATCGGCGAACTGTCGTCGGTGCGCGCGACGCTGCGCTGACTACAGCTTCTTCAGGCGCTCCAGCGCGCTGAGCAGCGTTTCGTCGCGCTTGGCAAAACACAGCCGGGCGATCTGCTGCTCGTAGCCGTCGGCATAGAAGGCCGACAGCGGGATGGCCGCGACGCCGATCTCGGTGGTCAGCCATTCGCAGAACCCGGCCTCGCTCAGGCTGCTGACCTGGCTGTAGTCCACGCACTGGAAGTAGCTGCCTTCGCTGGGCAGCAAACGCAGCCGCGTCTGCGCCAGGCCGGCGCGGAACAGATCACGCTTGCGCTGGTAGAAGGCCGGCAGCCCCAGGTAGTGGCGCGGCTCGGCCATGTAGCGTGCCAGGCCGTGCTGCATCGGCGTGTTGACGGTGAAGACGTTGAACTGGTGCACCTTGCGGAACTCGGCCAGCAGCGGCGCCGGCGCCACGACATAGCCGACCTTCCAGCCGGTGACGTGGTAGGTCTTGCCGAAGCTGGAGACGACGAAGCTGCGTGCTGCCAGCGACGCGATCGACGCGGCGCTGACATGCGGCACGCCGTCGTACACCATGTGCTCGTAGACCTCGTCGCAGATCAGCAGGATGTTCGTCGGCGCCAACAGTTCGGCCAGCTGCTGCATTTCCGCAGCGGTCCACACCGTGGCGCTGGGGTTGTGCGGCGAGTTGACCATGATCGCGCGGGTGCGCGGCGTGATGGCCGCGGCGATGGCGCCGAAGTTGGGCCTGAAGCTGCCCGGGTCCAGCGGCACGCGCACCACCACGCCGCCGGCCAGTTCGATGTTCGGCTGGTAGCTGTCGTAGCAGGGTTCGAGCACGATGACCTCGTCGCCCGGGTGCACGCAGCACAGCACGGCCGTCAGGATGGCCTGCGTGGCGCCGGCGGTGATGGTGACCTCGGTATCCGGGTCGTAGCGGTGGCCGTACAGCGCTTCGACCTTCTTCGACACCGCCTCGCGCAGCGGCGCCACGCCGGGCATGGGCGGGTACTGGTTCAGGCCCTCGCGCATGACGCCATTGACCAGATCGAGCAGCGCCGGATCGCATTCGAAATCGGGGAAGCCCTGGCCCAGGTTGACGGCACCGTGCTTGGCGGCCAGCGCCGACATGACGGTGAAGATGGTGGTGCCGACCTGCGGCAGCCGGCTTTGCAGCGGCGGTGTGGTGACGGCGAGGGTGGGGGGCGGCATGCGGTCCTTACATCTGGTAGTCGGCACCGCCGCCGCTCATCGCGCGCTGGATCAGCGCACGCGTGAGCCGTTCGGACAGCAGTTCGGCAAAAGTGTAGACAAAGTGCCGCAGGTAGGCGCCGCGGCGGAAGGCCACGCTCGACACGTTCGAGCCGAACAGGTGGCCGGCCGGGTGCCACACCAGGTCGCCGTCGCTCGCCTCGTCGCGTACCGCCATCTCGGCGACGATGCCCACGCCCAAGCCCAGGCGCACGTAGGTCTTGATGACGTCGGAGTCCAGCGCTTCCAGCGCCACCTGCGGCTTCAGCCGCGCCTTGGCGAAGGCGGCATCGATGCGCGAGCGGCCCGTCACCGTGGGGTGGTAGGTGACCAGCGGCTCGGACGCCACCTGCTCCAGCGTCGGCCGCTCCACCGTGGCCAGCGGGTGCGTGCGCGGCACCACGATGGCGTGCTGCCATTCGTAGCAGGGCAGCGTGACCAGGTCGTCGAAGCCGGTCAGCGACTCGGTGGCCAGGCCGACGTCGGCGGTCTCGGCCAGCAGCATGCGCGCCACCTGCTCGGGCGTGCCCTGGTGCAGCACCACCTGCACCTTGGGGTAACGCCGGCGCAGCAGCGCCACCGGCCCGGGCAGCACGTAGCGGGCCTGCGTGTGCGTGGTGGCGATGGACAGCGTGCCCGCTTCCTGCTTGGAGAATTCCTCGCCGATGCGCTTGAGGTTGGCCACCTCGCGCAGGATGATGTCGATGGACTTCAACACCTCCTGCCCCGGCTCGGTGACTCGGCGCAGCCGCTTGCCGTGGCGCGCGAAGATGTCGATGCCCAGCTCTTCCTCCAACTCGAGGATGGCCTTGCTGATGCCGGGCTGCGAGGTGAACAGCGCCTTTGCCGTCTCGGTGAGGTTGAGGTTGCGGCGCACCGCCTCCTGGACGAAGCGGAACTGGTGCAGGTTCAAACGGCGTCTCCTTGCGTCGTGTCGTCCTCGTCCAGCAGCCACAGCGCCGTTGTGGCCATGGCCTCGCGCACCCGCGCCTGTTCGCCCGCCGCTGCATGCAGCCGCCAGCGCACGGCCGGATGCTGCACGCGCAGCTGGTCGATCATCGGCGGCAGGTCGCGTCGCAGGTGGCCGCCGGTGCCGAGAAACATCGGCAGCACGTCGACACGGCGGCAGCCGGCCGCGCTGAGCGCGGCGGCGGCCTCGGCCAGGCTGGGCGACATCAGCTCCAGATAGGCCAGCTGCAGCTGCAGCTGCGGCCGTTGCGCGCGGATGCGCTGCGCCACCGCCTCGAAGGGCGCCGCCCAGCGAGGGTCGCGCGAACCGTGGGCGAACAGGATCAGCCCGTGGATCATCGGTAGCGCACCAGCCAGCCGAAGGCGGCCAGCGACAGCAGCATGAACACCGCGCTGGGCGTGGCGGCGACGATCCACGGCGTCCAGCCGTTCAGCAGCCCGATGTGACCGGCCACGTTGTTGAGCAGCACGAAGCAGATGCCGAGCATGATGCCGCCGAAGACCTTGATGCTGATGCCGCCGGCACGCGCGTGCAGGTAGGCGAAGGGCAGTGCCAGTGCGGTCAGCACCAGGCAGGCCAGCGGGTACAGCGCCTTCTTCCAGAACTGGATCTGGTAGCGCTGCGCCGCCTGTTCCTGGTCGCTGAGGTGCTGGCTGTAGCGCCACAGCTCCACTGTGGACATGGTCTTCAGCGGCAGCACCGCGGCCGAGACCACGCCGGCGCTCAGCGTGCTCGGCCACTTCAGCGTGGGCAGGGTCTGGCGCTGCACCTGGTCGCTTGTCGATGCCGCGTCGGCCGCGCGGGCCGGCCACTGGGTGAGCTCGGCATCACTCAGCGTCCAGACCGCGTCGGCGCCGACGCGTGCCTCGCGTGCGACGATGCGCGACAGGTGCCGCCCGTCGGCGTCGAACTCGAAGATGCGCACGCCCACCAGCGTGGCGCGGCCGTCGATGCCGGAGACGTTGACTGCGTAGTTGCGCTCGCCCTGCTCGGTGACCTGGCGGTCCTTCAGCCAGGCGCCAGTGGCGCCGAGCTTGCGCCCACCGGCCAGCGTCACTTTCAGCAGCGCATTCTGTCTTTCGGTGAAGGGCACGACATAGTCGCCCAGCGCAAAGGTCAGGGCACTGAAGAGCAGCGCCAGCAGCGCCAGCAGGCGCAAGGCGCGCAGCGGGCTCAAGCCGCCGGTGCGCAGGATGGTGAATTCCGAGCTTTGCGCGAGCCGCGCCATCGAATAGATGGTGCCGATGAGCACGGCGATGGGCAGCAGCTCGTACAGGTTGCCGGGCAGTTCCATCAGCGAGCCGACGATGGCCGCCCACAGGCTGTAGCCGGGCCGGCCGACCTTCTGCAGCTCATCGACGAAGTCGATGAAGAAGGTCAGCGACAGGAAGGCCAGCGCGACGAAGGTCACCGACGAGGCGATGTCGCGGTAGAGCATGCGGCGCACCGTCCTCACTGGGTTGCCCTCCGCGCTGCGCGCCGCGGGATGAGCGCTTGGGAGCGGCCCGGCGCGCTCATGCCATGGCCTTTCGCGCGCCGAGACGGAAGTGCAGCACTGCCGCATGGTCGCGCCACCACAGCAGCAGCAGCGCCGCCAGGAACACGCCGCCGTGCAGCACGACCAGCGCGTGCGTCATGCCGAAGCGGCCGTTGGCCACCCAGCTCTGCGTCAGGTTGATCGAGTTGAAGTAGGCCAGTGAGCCGACCAGCGCCAGCACCAGGTTCAGATTGCTCGGCCGGCGCGTATTGACATGCGCCAGCCCAATGGCCAGCAGCGACAGGTTCACGGCTGCCAGCATCAGGCCGAAGCGCCACACCAGCTCGCCCTGGTTGCGCAGCGTGGGCGTGCGCATCAGCTCGGCGGTGGCGAGGGTCTTGGGCGGCTGTTCCTGGACGCGGCGCAGCGCGCGGATGTCGACCAGTGCGCGGTAGGTCTGGAAGCCGGCCAGGGTGGTCTCGCCGCTGCTCTTGTTGACATCGCTGCTCTGGCCCGATTCGAGCACCAGGAAACGTTCGTCGCCTTCGACGTCGATGCGCCCGCCGCGCGCCGAGACCACGCTTTCGGTGTCGTCCTTGCGCGACAGCGCGAAGATGTTGCGCACGCTGACCTCGTCGCGCGGGTCGCGCTCGACGAAGAACACACGTCGGCCGTCGGACGAGCTCTGGAACACGCCGGGTGCGACGCGCGCCAGGTCCGCGCGCTGCGCATAGCGGTCGCGCAGTTCGCTGCTGTTGCGGTTGACCCAGGGCCAGGCGAAGGCCAGCAGCAGCACGATCACCACCAGCACCGGCCAGAAGGTGTAGACGACGGGACGTATGAAGCGCGCCAGGTCCAGCCCGCTGGCGAACCAGATGGCCATCTCGCTGTCGCGGTACATGCGTCCGAGCGTGACGACGATGGATACGAACAGCGACAGGCTGAGGATCGTCGCCAGGTGGCCCAGCGTGGTGTAGCCCAGCACCAGCACCACATCCCTGGGCTCGACGATGTCGCTGGCCGCCAGCGACAGCGTGCGCACCAGCAGCATGGTGATGACGATGGTGAGCAGCACCACCAGCGTCGCGCCGAAGGTGCGGGCCAGGTCACGTCTCAGCGTGCTATCGAATAACATGGACCGCTTTGCATACCGGGTCGAATTATGGACTTCAAGATTCAGGTCGCCGAGCTCAAGGACTTGCGCCACGCCGAAGCCGATGCCCTGTTGCTGGTGGTGGGCGAGGGCAGCACGCCCGAGTCGCTGGGCAAGGCGCTCGGCGGGGCGCTCTCGGCCGCGCTGAAGGACGGCGACCTGGCCTACAAGGCGGGCCGCTGCCTGTACCTGCACGGGCTGGGCGGCGTGAAGGCGCCGCGCATCGTCTTCGCCGCGGCCGGCGGCACTTCGGCCAAGGCCTTCAAGGCCGCCGTGGCGGCCGGCCTGGCCTTGCTGAAGGGCGGCGGCGCGCGCCATCTGACGGTGGCGTCGGCGCTGCCGCGAGCCATCGACGCGGCGCAGGCTCAGGCCCTGACCGCGGCCGTCGGCGACGCGCTCTACGTGTACCGCCACACCAAGCCGTCGGCACCGGCTGCGTCGAAGCTGCAGCGCATCACGCTGGCCTGCGGTGGGGCCGAGTCCACTGCGGCGCGCGAGGGCCTGCAGCGCGGCGAGGCCATCGCCGCCGGCGTGGCGCTAGCGCGCGAATGCGCCAACCGGCCCGGCAACCATTGCACGCCCAGCGCTCTGGCCGACGAGGCGCGGCGCCTGGCCAAGTCCCACGACTTGGAGCTCGAGGTGCTGGGCCGCAAGGAAGTCGAAAAGCTCGGCATGGGCTGCTTCCTGGCGGTGGCGCAGGGTTCGCAGCAGCCGCTGAAGTTCATCGTGCTGCAGTACAAGGGCGCGGCGAAGTCGGCGCCGCCGCTGGTGCTGGTGGGCAAGGGCATCACCTTCGACACCGGCGGCATCTCCATCAAGCCCGCCGCCGAGATGGACGAGATGAAGTTCGACATGGGGGGTGCGGCCAGCGTGCTGGGCACCTTCCGCGCCGTGGCCCAGCTCAAGCCGAAGATCAACCTGGTGGGCCTGATCCCGGCCTGCGAGAACATGCCCAGCGGCAGTGCGGTCAAGCCCGGCGACGTGGTCACCAGCATGTCCGGGCAGACGGTGGAGATTCTCAACACCGATGCCGAGGGCCGGCTGATCTTGTGCGATGCGCTGACCTATGCCGAACGCTTCAAGCCGGCGGCGGTGGTGGACATCGCCACGCTCACCGGCGCATGCGTGGTTGCGCTGGGCCACCACCGCAGCGGTCTGTTCAGTCCCGACGACGCGCTCGCCGGTCAGCTGGACGAGGCGGGCCAGGCGGCACTCGATCCGTGCTGGCGCATGCCGCTGGACGAGGAATACGACGAGAGCCTGAAGAGCAACTTCGCGGATATGGGCAACGTCGGCCCGCGCGCCGGCGGCGCCATCACCGCGGCGATGTTCCTGAAGCGCTACACCGCCAAGTACCCGTGGGCGCACCTGGACATCGCCGGCAGCGCCTGGAAGTCCGGTGCCGCCAAGGGCGCGACCGGCCGCCCGGTGCCGCTGCTGACGCAGTTCGTGCTCGATCGCGCCGGCTGAGAATGGCGCAGGTCGAGTTCCACAGCGGTGTCGCGGCACCGGTGCAATTTGCCTGCCGGCTGCTGCGCAAAGCCTATCGTCAGGGGGTGGGGGTGGTGGTGACTGCGCCGGCGCAGACGCTGCAGGCGCTGGACCGCGAGTTGTGGACCTTCGAGGCACAGGAGTTCGTGCCGCATCTGCGGGTGAAGCCCCGCCAGCCCCTCGATGCCGCGCTGCGCCGCACGCCGATCTGGCTGTGCGAGGACGCGCCGCCCAGCCCTTGCCCCAAGGTGCTGGTCAATCTGGGCGCCGAAGCGCCCGAAGAGGGCGAGCCCTTCGAACGCATCATCGAGATCGTCTCGGCCGAGGGCGAGGACCGCCAGCGGGCGCGTTCGCGCTGGCGTGCCTACGAGGCGCGCGGCTGGGCCATCAAGCACCACACGGCAGCCAAGGGCTGAAAATCAAGTCTGGCCGACCCGGATACCGGACGGCCTTGTCGATCCCGTATCATCCTGAGTACTTCTTTTTTTTTGGGAACCCCCTCATGAACAAGTTCACCCTATCGGTTGTCGCCTCCGCAGCCGTGCTGCTGGCGGCGTGTGGCAAGAAGGAGGAAGCTCCTGCACCGGTGGCCGCGGCCCCGGCGCCCGCGGCCGCGCCTGCGGCCCCGCCGCCGCCGAGCGAGTTGGTGATCAAGATCGGCCACGTCGGCCCGACCAGCGGCGCCATCGCCCACCTGGGCAAGGACAACGAGATGGGCGCGCGCATGGCCATCGAGGATCTCAACGCCAAGGGCGTGATGATCGGCGGCCAGAAGGCCAAGTTCGAACTGCTGGCCGAAGACGATGCCGCCGACCCGAAGCAGGGCACGGCCGTGGCGCAGAAGCTGGTTGACGCCAAGGTGCAGGGGGTCATCGGCCACCTGAATTCGGGCACCACGATCCCGGCTTCGCAGATCTACAACAGCGCCGGCATTCCGCAGATCTCGCCGTCGGCGACCAACCCGAAGTACACCCGCCAAGGCTTCAACACCACCTTCCGCGTGGTGGCTGACGATGTGCACCTGGGCGGCACGCTCGGCAAGTACGCCGTCAACGAGTTGAAGGGCAAGACCATCGCCGTCATCGACGACCGCACCGCCTACGGGCAAGGCGTGGCCGACGAGTTCGAGAAGGCCGTCGTGGCCGCCGGCGGCAAGCCGCTGGACCGCCAGTTCACCACCGACAAGGCCACCGACTTCACCGCGATCCTCACGCAGATCAAGTCGAAGAAGCCCGACGTCGTGTTCTTCGGCGGCATGGACGCCGTGGCCGGCCCGATGATGCGGCAGATGAAGCAGCTGGGCATCAAGGCCAAGTTCGTCGGCGGCGACGGCATCTGCACCAGCGAACTGCCCAAGCTGTCGGCTGGCGCGATGGCCGATGGCCAGGTGGTGTGCGCCGAGGCCGGTGGTGTCGAAGGTGAGCAGAAGGCCGGCATGGAGAAGTTCAGAGCCGACTTCAAGACCAAGTTCAACACCGACGTGCAGGTCTATGCGCCATACGTGTACGACGCCGTGATGGTGATGGCCGCGGCGATGGAAAAGGCCGGTTCCTCCGACCCGGCCAAGTACCTGCCCGAACTCGCCAAGACCGATGGCTACAAGGGCGTGACCGGCACGGTCGGCTTCGATGAGAAGGGCGACATCAAGAACGGCGCGCTGACGCTGTTCACCTACAAGGACGGCAAGCGCGAGCAGATCGCCGTGGTGCGCTGATCCCCGCTGTCGCTGCAGTACCGAAAAGGCGCCCCACGTGGGCGCTTTTTCATGGCTGCTGCGGCCACCGGCCGTACAGTCGGCACAGCCCGGCCAGGCGCTGCGCATGCCAGTCCTGCACCTGGCTCCACTGCATGCGCCATTCCCACCAGCCTTCGCTCTGGCCGGGAAAGTTCATGCGGCACTCGCCGGGCAGCGACAGCACGTCCTGCATCGCATAGATGGCCGTGTCGGCCACCGAGGCGCAGGCGCAGCGGATCAGCGCCCAGGCCATGTCGTGGCCATCGGTGTCGAGGTAGGCGCGCGCGAAGTGCCGTTCGGCCTCGCTGGCGCCGGCCCACCAGCCGACGCTGGTGTCGTTGTCGTGCGTGCCTGGGTACACCACCGTGTCGCACTCGTGGTGATGCGGCAGGAAGGTGTTGCTGGCGTCGTCGCCGAAGGCGAACTGCAGGATGCGCATGCCGGGGAAGTGGAAGCGCCGGCGCAGCGCCTCGACGTCGGGCGTGATCACGCCCAGGTCCTCGGCAATGATCGGCATCGGCCCGAGCGTGGCATTGATGGCCTTGAACAGATCGGCGCCCGGGCCGGTGCGCCATTGGCCGTGGATCGCGGTTGGCTCGGCGGCCGGAATCTCCCAGTAGCCGGCAAAGCCGCGAAAGTGGTCGATGCGCACGATGTCCACCAGCTCGAAAACGCAGCGCATGCGCTCCACCCACCAGGCGTAGCCGTCGCGTGCATGCACGTCCCAGCGGTACAGCGGGTTGCCCCAGCGCTGTCCGGTGGTACTGAAGAAGTCGGGCGGCACCCCGGCCACCACCATCGGGCGGCCATCGGCGCCCAGTTCGAACAGCGCCTGGTGCGACCAGACCTCGGCGCTGTGGTGGCCGATGAAGATCGGCACGTCGCCGATGATCTGCACGCTGCGCTGGTGGGCATAGGCCTTGAGCCTGAGCCACTGGCGGAAGAAGCACCACTGGCCGAACTTCCAGAAGGCGATGCGCTCGGCATGCTGCTGCGCCGCCTGAACCAGCGCGCCGGGCTGGCGCCGCGCCAGCGCCTCGGGCCAGCTGCACCATGCCTGGAAGTCATGGGCCTCGCTCAGCGCCATGAACAGCGCGTAGTCGTCCAGCCAGCCGGCGTGGCGCAGGCAGAACTGCGCGAACTGCTGCTGCCGGTCGTCCTGCGGCGGCAGCGCCAGGAAGCGCTGCGCGGCCAGCGCCAGGCGCTGCATGCGGTAGGGCACCACCTCGGCAAAGGCTACACGCTGCGCCAGCAGTCCCGGTGTCGGTTCGACCTCGGCCGCGCTCAACCAGCCCTGCTGCTGCAGTTCCTGCAGATCGACCAGCAGCACATTGCCGGCGAAGGCCGAGTTGCTGGCATAGGGGGAATTGCCGGCACCGATGCCGTTCAACGGCAGGATCTGCCACAGCGACTGTCCGGCCGACACCAGCCAGTCGACGAAGTGATAGGCCGCCGCACCGCAGTCGCCGCTGCCGTGCGGGCCCGGCAGCGAGGTCGGGTGCAGCAGCACGCCACTGGCACGGGGAAAGCGCATGCTTCAGTCCTGTTGCTGCAGCAGCACCAGGCTGCGTGCCTGCAACACGCAAGCCTCATTGAGTGGCGTGGGCGCTTCGGCGCTGCTGTCCACCAGCAGCTGCCAGCGGCCGGCCGGCAACCGGAACTCGAGCTGATCGTCGCCGGGGTTGAACAGCACCAGCAGGGGCTGCGCCGTGCGCCCCGGCGGATCGATGCACACGCCGATGCCGCGTCGCGCATGGTCGTGCCAGTCGGCGTGAGACAGCGCGCCGCCGTCGGGCAATTGCCAGCGCAGATGGGTCTCGCCATGCCAGACATCGGCCAGCGGCTGCAGGTGGCGGCGCAGCGCGATCAGCCGGGCGCAGAAGTCGGTCAGCGCCTCATCGGCGATCGACCAGTCGATCCACGTGGTGGCGTTGTCCTGGCAGTAGGGGTTGTTGTTGCCGCCCTGGCTGTGCCCGAGTTCGTCGCCGGCGGCGAGCATCGGCGTGCCCTGCGACAGCAGCAGCGTGGCCAGCAGCGCGCGCTGCAAACGCGCGCGCAGCGCCAGCACCCGTGGGTCGTCGGTCGGTCCTTCGAAACCGCAGTTCCAGCTGAGGTTGTGGCCATGGCCGTCGCGGTTGTCCTCGCCGTTGGCCTGGTTGTGGCGCAGGTCGTAGCTGACCAGATCGCGCAGCGTGAAGCCGTCGTGCGAGACGATGTAGTTCAGCGACGCCGACGGCGCGCGAGCGCGCTGCTGGAACAGGTCGGACGACGCGCACAGGCGGCGCGCGAACTCGCCGCGCGTGCAGTCCGCGCCCAGCCACCAGGCACGCATCGTGTCGCGGTAGCGGTCGTTCCATTCCACCCAGCGCTGCGGGAACTGGCCGAGCTGGTAGCCGCCGGGGCCGATGTCCCAGGGTTCGGCGATCAGCTTCGCGCCGGCCAGCACCGGGTCCTGCGCGATGCAGGCGAAGAAGGCCGCTTGCCGGTCGAAGCCGCCGTCGCGCGTGCGGCCCAGCACCGCGGCCAGGTCGAAGCGAAAGCCGTCGACGTGCATCTGCTGCACCCAGTAGCGCAGGCTGTCCAGCACCATCTGCAGCACGCGCGGGTGGCTCAGGTCCAGCGTATTGCCGCAGCCGCTGTGGTTCTGGTAGCGCTGGCCGTCGACGAGTCGGTACCAGCTGGCGTTGTCCAGGCCGCGCCAGCTGAGCGTGGGACCGAACTCGTCGGTCTCGGCCGTGTGGTTGTAGACCACGTCCAGAATCACCTCGATGCCGGCCGCGTGCAGCCGCTGCACCATGCGGCGGAATTCGTCGCGCAGCGCGCGGCCGTCGTTGCCCGTCATGCCGTAGCGCGGCTCGGGACAGAAGAAGCCCAGGGTGTTGTAGCCCCAGTAGTTGCGCAGGCCCATGCGCGCCAGCCGCTGCTCGTCGATGAAGCGCTGCACCGGCAGCAGGTTCAAGGCGGTGATGCCCAGGCGCTGGAAATGCGCCAGAGCCGCGTCCGAGGCGAGGCCTGCGAAGGTGCCGCGCTGCGCTTCGGGCACACCCGGGTGCAGCTTGCTGAAGCCGCGCACATGCACTTCGTAGAGCACGCTGTCACTCCAGGGCGTCGCTGGCGGTGCGTCGCCCTGCCAGTCGAAGCTGTCGTGCACCACGCGCGCCTTCAGCGCGGTGGCATCGGGCTCGCTCCATTCGAAGCGGCCGACGGCCTCGCGCGCATAGGGGTCGAGCAACAGCTTGCGTGCATCGAAGCGATGCCCCTGCTGCGGTTGCCAGGGACCGTGTGCACGCAGGCCATAGACCAGCCCGGCGCCGGCACCGGGCACATGGCCATGCCAGACATCACCGCTGCGCGCCTCCAGAGGCAGCCGCGCCAGCTCCTCGCTGCCGTCGTCGTTGTACAGGCACAGTTCGATGGCGGTGGCATGCGCGGAGAACACCGCAATGTTCACGCCCTGTGCAACGACCGTCGCGCCCATCGGCCACGGCGTGCCGGGCATCAGCGCGACGGGCGCCATCACGGTGCCCATTCGAACATCACCGTGGCCAGCGGCGGCAGCTCGATGAGTAGCGAATCGCTGCGCCCGTCACAGCCCACCGGCTGGCTGTCGGCCAGGCCCAGCGGCGTGCCGACGTTGCTGCCGCCGTAGTAGGCCGAATCGGTGTTCAGCCGCTCGCGCCAGCGCCCGGCGCGCGGCACGCCGACGCGCCAGCCGTGGCGCACCACCGGCGTGAAGTTGCACACCACCAGCATCAGCGTGGTGGCGCCCACGCTGCGGCGCACGAAGCTCAGCACGCTGTGCGCGGCATCGCTGTGTGAGATCCATTCGAAGCCGTCGGCCGTGAAGTCGCGCTGGTGCATCGAGCCGCAGTCGCGCAGCAGCAGGTTCAGGTCGCGCACCAGCACCTGCATGCCGGCGTGCAGCGCGTCACCGTTGAGGTGCCAGTCGAGGCTGCTGTCGTGGTCCCACTCGCGTTCCTGCGCGAACTCGTTGCCCATGAAGAGCAGCTTCTTGCCCGGGTGGCCGAACATGAAGCCGTAGTAGGCGCGCAGGTTGGCGAACTTCTGCCAGCGGTCGCCGGGCATGCGCTGCAGCATCGAACCCTTGCCGTGCACCACCTCGTCGTGCGACAGCGGCAGCACGAAGTTCTCGTTGAAGGCGTACATCAGCCCGAAACTCATCTCGCCGTGGTGGTACTTGCGGTGCGCCGGGTCGCGCGCCATATACGCAAGCGTGTCGTGCATCCAGCCCATGTTCCACTTGTAGTGGAAGCCCAGGCCGCCGGCATAGGGCGGGCGCGACACCGCGGGGAAGGCGGTCGATTCCTCGGCCAGCGTCACCGCCTGCGGCCGCTGCACGCCGACCACCTCATTGGCGCGCTTCAAAAAGGCGATGGCCTCCAGGTTCTCGCGCCCGCCATAGGCGTTGGGCAGCCATTCGCCGGGCTTGCGGCTGTAGTCGCGGTACAACATCGAGGCCACCGCGTCGACGCGCAGGCCGTCGACGTCGTAGCGCTCCAGCCAGTACAGCGCACTGCCGACCAGGAAGTTCTGCACCTCGGTGCGGCCGAAGTTGTAGATCAGCGTGTTCCAGTCGTTGTGGAAGCCTTCGCGCGGGTCGGCGTATTCGTACAGCGGCGTGCCGTCGAAGCGCGCCAAGCCGTGCGCGTCGGTGGGGAAGTGCGCCGGCACCCAGTCGAGCAGCACGCCCAGCCCGGCGGCATGCGCCCGCGCGACGAAGCGCGCAAAGCCGGCCGGTTCGCCGAAGCGTGCGGTCGGCGCGTACAGGCCCAGCGTCTGGTAGCCCCAGGAGCCGTCGAAGGGGTATTCGGTCACCGGCAGCAGCTCCAGGTGCGTGAAGCCCATCCACGCCGCGTAGGGCACCAGTTCGTCGGCCAGTTCGTCCCAGTTCAACCAGCGGTTGCCGTCCTCGACCTTGCGCCGCCACGAGCCCAGGTGCACCTCGTAGATGCTGATCGGCGCGTCCAGCGCGTTGGCGCGCTGGCGCTGCGGCGAGGGCGGCCGCAGCGGCGGCAGTGGCGCCACCACGCTGGCCGTGGCCGGGCGCAGTTCGGCCTGGCGCGCATAGGGGTCCACCTTCTGCGGCAGCAGATGGCCGTCGCGCGCCAGCAGCTCGAACTTGTAGCGTGCACCCGTGTCCACGCCGGGCAGGAAGATCTCCCACACGCCGCATTCGCGGCGCAGGCGCATCGGGTGGCGGCGGCCATCCCAGAAATTGAAGTCGCCGACCACGCTGACGCGCGCCGCGTTCGGCGCCCACACCGCGAAGCTGCAGCCGGCCACGCCTTCGTGCGTGCGCGGCGTGGCACCAAGGATCTCGAAGGGCCGCAAGTGCGAGCCCTCGGCCAGCAGCCAGGCGTCCATCTCGCCCAGCACCGGGCCGAAGCGGTAGGGGTCGTCGAGCAGGCTGTCCTGGCCGTCGGCCCAGCGCACCTGCAGCCGGTAGTCGGCCTTGTCGGGCAGTGCACTCTCGAACACGCCGGCGGCATCGCGCAGCTGCAGTTCGGCCAGCGCTGCGCCGCTGTCGGCGGCCACGGCCACGACCCGCGCGGCACCAGGCAGGAACACCGTCAGCCAGGCGCCGCCATTGGGCTGCGCATGCGGGCCCAGCACGCCGAAGGGGTCGGCATGCCGGCCCTGGCACAGCTGCTGGATGTCCTGTAGCTCGAGCATGTTCAGGGCTTTGGCTCGATCTGCCAGATCTCGCGCGCGTATTCGCGGATCGTGCGGTCGGCCGAGAACATGCCCATGCTGGCGACATTGAGCACCGCCGAGCGCGCCCAGGCCTGCGGGTCGCGGTAGAGGGCATCGACACGCGCCTGCGTCTGCACGTAGGCGTCGTAGTCGGCGAGCAGCTGGTAGTGGTCGCCGCCCCACAGCAGCGCGTCGACCAGGCCGCGGTAGCGCTCGGGCTCGTGCGGCGAGAAGGCGCCGCCGCCAATGGCCTGCAGCACCGCGCGCAGCGGCACATTCTGGTCGTGGATGCGTAGCGGCTGGTAGCCCGACTCGCGCAGCGCCGCCACCTGCTGGGCGCTGTGGCCGAAGATGAAGATGTGCTCGTCGCCGACACACTGGCGGATCTCGACGTTGGCACCGTCGTCGGTGCCGATGGTCAGCGCGCCGTTCAGCGCCAGCTTCATGTTGCCGGTGCCCGAGGCCTCGGTGCCGGCGGTGGAGATCTGCTCCGACAGGTCGGCGCCGGGCATGATGGCTTCAGCCACCGACACGCCGTAGTTGGGCACGAAGACCAGCTTCAGACGGCCGGCCAGGCGCGCGTCGTGGTTGATGACCTGGCCGACGTCGTGGATCAGCCGGATGATCTGCTTGGCCATGTGGTAGCTGGACGCCGCCTTGCCGGCAAAGATCACCGTGCGCGGCACCCAGTCGCGCTGCGGCTCGGCCAGCATGGCGTGGTAGCGCGTCACCACGTGCAGCAGGTTCAGCAGCTGGCGCTTGTATTCATGGATGCGCTTGACCTGCACGTCGAACAGGCTGTGCGGGTCGACGGCGATGCCCGTGGTGGCGGCGACGTGCGCTGCGAGGCGCCGCTTGTTGGCCAGCTTCACGGCCAGGAACTCGCTGCGGAACGCGGCGTCCTCAGCCAGCGGACGCAGATGCACCAGCTGGTCCAGGTCGAGCCGCCAGGCAGCGCCGATGTGGTGGTCGAGCAGACGGCTCAAGGACGGGTTGGAATGCGCCAGCCAGCGCCGCGGCGTGACGCCGTTGGTCATGTTGGTGAAACGCTCGGGCCACAGGCTGGCGAAGTCGGCGAAGATGGTCTTCACCAGCAGATCGGAGTGCAGCGCCGACACGCCGTTGACCTTGTGGCTGCCGACGATCGACAGGTGCGCCATGCGCACGCGGCGCTCGCCCGATTCGTCGATCAGCGACAGCCGGCGCAGGAACTCCCAGTCGCCGGGGCGCTTGGCCGCCGCGAAGTCGAGAAAGGCCTGATTGATCAGCAGGATGATCTCCAGGTGCCGCGGCAGCACATGCTGCATCAGCGCCACCGACCAGGTTTCCAGCGCCTCGGGCATCAGCGTGTGATTGGTGTAGCTGAAGACACGCTGCGTCAGCGCCCAGGCCTCGGCCCAGGGCATGGCGTGCTCGTCGCACAGCAGGCGCATCAGTTCGGCGACGCCGATGGCCGGGTGCGTGTCGTTCAGATGGACCGCCACCTTGTCGGCCAGCGTCGCCAAGCCGTCGTGTTCGGCGAGGTGGCGGCCGACGATGTCCTGGATCGACGCGCACGTGAAGAAATACTCCTGGCGCAGCCGCAGTTCGCGGCCGGCTGGCGTGCTGTCGTTCGGGTACAGCACCCAGGAGATGTTCTCGAACTCGTTCTTCACCTCGGCGGCGCGCGCGTAGTCGCCGCTGTTGAAGGCATGCAGGTCGATGTGCTCCGGCGCCGTGGCCTTCCACAGGCGCAGCGTGCTGACGCCGTCGGTGCCGTGGCCGGGCACCACCATGTCATAGGCCTTTGCATCGACCTCGGCCGCCGCCACCCAGCGCGGCTTGCCGGCGCTGTGGTCCACATGGCCGCCGAAGCGCACCGGATAGTGCACGCCACGGCGCGGAAACTCCCATGGCGAACCGTCGCCGAGCCAGGGATCCGGATGCTCGACCTGGCGGCCGTCGACGATGGACTGCGCGAACATGCCGTACTCGTAGCGGATGCCGTAGCCGAAGGAGGGCAGTCCTAGCGTGGCCATCGCATCCAGGAAGCAGGCGGCCAGACGGCCCAGGCCGCCGTTGCCCAGCGCCGCGTCGGCCTCGTGCTGCTCGACGTCCTCCAGACGCTGCGCCTGCTGCGCCAGCGTCGAGGCCGCCGGCCCCTGCAGCTCGAGCGCGGCCAGCGCGTTGCCCAGCGTGCGCCCCATCAGGAACTCCATCGACAGGTAGTACACGCGGCGGCTGCCGCGCTGCGCCGCCTGCGTGGCCACCCAGCGCTGCGACAGCCGCTGGCGCGCCAGCTGGGCCATGCCGGCCATCAGATCGGCCGCCGAGGCCTCGGCCGGCGCCACGCCGACCTGCTCGAGAAGTTGGCGCTCCAGTTCGGCGCCGAGGGGGTTCCTGTCCGCGTAGTTCATGGTCGATCCGGCTTGAAGTCGTTGCGAGTATCGCCGCTGCCGCACCACCAAGCACGACACGTACCCGGCGCGCATGTTCCACAATAGCGCGGCGTCGGCGCGTGCCGGCAGCGCAGAACAGGGAAGCCGCGGCGATGAACTCCAACTACCTTGCGCAAACGCTCGACCTGCCCAAGCGCACGGTGGCGCTGGTCCTCGCCGGCGGGCGCGGCAGCCGGCTGCACAACCTGACCGACAGCCGCGCCAAGCCGGCGGTGTACTTCGGCGGCAAGTTCCGCATCATCGACTTTGCGCTGTCCAACTGCCTGAATTCCGGCATCCGCCGCATCGGCGTGATCACGCAGTACAAGAGCCACAGCCTGCTGCGCCACCTGCAGCGCGGCTGGGCCTTCATGAAGACCGAGATGAACGAGTTCGTCGACCTGCTGCCGGCGCAGCAGCGCGTGGACGATGAGAGTTGGTACCGCGGCACGGCCGACGCGGTGTCGCAGAACCAGGACATCCTGGACGGCTACGACGCCGACTACGTGGTGGTGCTGGCCGGCGACCACGTGTACAAGATGAACTACGCGCTGATGCTGGCCGACCACGCGGCGCTGGGCCGGCCGTGCACGGTGGGCTGCATCGAGGTGCCGCGCAGCGAGGCCAGCGCCTTCGGCGTGATGGCGGTGGACGAGCGGCGCCACATCATCGACTTCGTCGAGAAACCGATGGACCCGCCGGCCATGCCGGGCAAGCCCGGCACCTCGCTGGCCAGCATGGGCATCTATATCTTCGACGCCAAGTTCCTGTACCAGGAGCTCAAGCGCGATATGTCCGACCCGAACTCCAGCCACGACTTCGGCAAGGACATCATTCCGCACGCGGTGCGCGAGGGCAACGCGGTGGCCCACCCCTTCGGCATGAGCTGCGTGGGCACCAAGCCGGGGCAGGAGCCGTACTGGCGCGACGTGGGCACGATCGACGCGTACTGGGACGCCAACATCGACCTCACCGCCACCGACCCGCTGTTGAACATGTACGACACGCAGTGGCCGATCCTGACCTACCAGCCGCAGCTGCCGCCGGCGAAGTTCGTGCACAACCAGGACGACCGGCGCGGCATGGCCATCGAGTCGCTGGTCTCGGGCGGCTGCATCATCTCCGGCCGCGTGTTTCGCACGGTGCTGTTCTCCAGCGTGCGCGTGCATTCGCACTCGGTGGTCAACTGGTCGGTGCTGCTGCCGCTGGTGCAGGTGGGCCGCGGCGTGCGCCTGAACCGCGTGGTCGTCGACCGCGGCTGCGAGCTGCCCGATGGCATCGTCATCGGCGAGGACCCGGCCGAGGACGCGCGCCGCTTCTACCGCACCGCCAACGGCATCACGCTGGTGACGCCGGCGATGCTCGACGCCCTGCGCTAGCGCCTCGATGAAGGTCCTCCAGGTCGGGGCGGAGATCTATCCGCTGATCAAGACCGGCGGTCTGGCCGACGTGCTGGGCGCGCTGCCGCAGGCGCTGTGCGCCAAAGGTGCCGACCTGCGCCTGCTGCTGCCCGGGCTACCCGGCATCATCGATGCGGTGCTGCATGCCAGGCGCGTGTGCCAGATCGGGCCGGTCTTCGGCGCTGCGCGCGTGACGCTGCTGCGCGCGCAGATGCCCTATTCGCAGGTGCCGGCCTATGTCATCGACGCCCCCTTCCTGTACCGCCGCGACGGCGGGCCCTACCAGGACCGCCACGGCGCCGAATGGGCCGACAACCTGCAGCGCTTCGGCCTGCTGGGCTGGGTGGCGGCGCAGCTGGCACAGGGCGAACTCGACCCGGACTGGCGCGCCGAGATCGTGCATGCGCACGACTGGCATGCGGCAATGAGCTGTGCCTACCTGCACGCGCACCCTGCGGACGAGGCCGCATCGGTGTTCACCGTGCACAACCTGGCCTACCAGGGTCTGTTTGCGCACGACGACTGGGCGCTGTTGGGGCTGTCGTCGCGCTACATGTCGCCGTCGGCGCTGGAATTCCATGGCCAGCTGTCGTTCATGAAGGCCGGGCTGAAGTTCGCCGACCGCGTCACCACCGTCAGCCCCAGCTATGCGCGCGAGATCGCCACGCCGGAGTTCGGCGCCGGCCTGGAAGGCGTGATCCGCGGCCGCGGCACCGACGTGTCGGGCATCCTCAACGGCATCGATACGCGCGTGTGGAACCCGGCCGCCGACAGCGCACTGCCGCAGCGCTACAGCGCGCAGCAGATGCAGGGCAAGGCGCAGTGCAAGGCGGCGTTGCAGCAGCACTTCGGGCTGGCGAGCGAAGCCGCCGCGCCGCTGCTCGGCGTGGTCTCGCGACTGACGTCGCAGAAGGGCCTGGACCTGGTGCTGCCGGTGCTGCCGGAGATCATGCGCATGGGCGGCCAGCTGGTGGTGCAGGGCACCGGCGAAGCCTCGCTAGAAGCCGCATTCCGCATGGCCGCCGACGCGCACCCGGGGCGCGTGGGCGTGCTGCTGGGCTACGACGAGAACGGTGCGCATCGGCTCGTCGCCGGAGCCGACATGATCCTGGTGCCATCGCGCTTCGAGCCTTGCGGGCTGACGCAGATGTATGGCCTGCGCTACGGCACGGTGCCGATCGTGCGGCGCGTCGGCGGCCTTGCCGACACGGTGCACGATGCCGGTGCCGAGCAGGGCAACGGCTTTGTTTTCGACAGCGCGCAGCCGCCGGCGCTGCAAGAGGCCGTTGCTCGCGCCTTCGAGCTGTACCGGCAGCCTGCACCGTGGGCACGGCTGGTACAGCGTGCCATGGGCGAGAACCTGTCGTGGGAGGGCCCGGCGCAGCAGTACATGGCCTTGTACGAACAGCTTTGCGATGCGCGCCGCGAGAAGAGGCACACGTCGCTGGAGTGAAATGCAGCGGCGCAGGCCGTCCCCGCGACCCAGGGATGCTTGTTACAGCAACGGATGGCAGCATCCTGCACCGCTTCGACAGCCGAAGAATCGCGCACGCATGCACGCAGATATCGCCGTCAACGTGGAGCTGCTCTTCAGCGAAGTGGCGAAACACGCGTTCGACCCCGACACCGATCTCTCCCGGTTGGCGCTTCCGGCCGGTTTTCTTGCGCAGGCACACTTCGCCGTGCCAGGCGATCTGTTGCATCTGCAGGGTAGCCTGGCGGTGTTCGTCGTGACGCAGCGTACGTGGACGATTCAAGCCGGTCGTTCGACGCTGCAGCTGTTGCTCGACGTGCTGGTGCGGGACGACGATTGAAAGCACCAAGCGCAACGAGCACCGGTACGCGCAGCAAGCGACGCAGCTCGCTGCCTCAACGATGCCGGGCCGGCTCGCCAGACTCAGACGACAAGCCGGTGTGCAGCGCAATGCTGCAACTGACGAACGCCGCACAAAGCATGATGCTCATGAATGCGGCGCACCAAAGGACCAATCGTGATCGACGGCGTTTGCGCCGCCTGGTGGCAGGTGGCGTTGGCGGGCGTCCCGTTGGATGCGAAGGGGGAAGGTTGGCCACAGCGCCCATCATCGCCCGAGACGTCCAACGCCACGTGGCGAGCCGCAAGAGACTGTGCGAACTATTCGACCTGCTTGGCAAGTGCTGCATGCCTGGCACCGGGCGAGGTTGCCTTCACATGAACAGTGCGCAGCTCGCTCGGAGAGGGTGTTTCAGGCTGACGCGCAGCGGGACGGCTGGCATGTCCTGACTCACCACACGTCAAGTGATGGGGTCGAACGCTTCAGGCGTCACTTGGCGGAGTACGACACGGCTGGCCGACGCGCCGCATGCGGGGGGTCAGCGAGTGCTGTTCCGGTTTGGGTGGGTGTTCCTGATCCTGGACAACCTGCGCGTGCATCACGCCAGGCCGGTCAAAGCGTGGCTGGCCGAGCACGCCGATGCGATCGAGGTGTTCTACCTGCCCAGCTACAGCCCCGAGCTCAACCCCGACGAGATGGCCAACGCCGACATCAAGCACGCCGCCACCAAGCTGGCTCCTGCGCGCACGAAGCTGCAACTGGTCAAGGCCACTGCACGCCACCTGCGCAGCGTGCAACGCCAGCCGGAGCGGATCCGAAAGTACTTCGAGCATGGGCCGGTTCGCTATGCGGCTTGATTCAAGTTCGTTGATGCCGGATCAATAATGCCCTGTACTGGAGCCACAGCATGAGCGCAGGCACCACAGGCGAGATCGCGCGCATAGTCTGCTTGGTGTCTCGAATGGAGCCGCCGGAAGCGGAGCAGGCCGCCGCCATGGCCATCGATAGGCTCGTTGAGCCGCTCGCTGATCTGCAGGATTCCTCAAACGTGCTCGCGCGCCATATGTTGGGTCAGGTACGCCGGCTGCGAACGCACTGACTCGCACCTCGCCCCACAGGCCGGCTTCGGCGGGCTCTTTTTTGCGCCCGTCATGACGGATGGCGTCCTGTCCTACACGGCTCGGCTCGGTGCCCCGATAAGCTTCCCTCTGGTCTCGAAAAGGTGAGCAACATGGCGGACTACACGGGGTTACCAACTAGCCGGTGGACTGAACTGGAACGAGGCGATGGCTGGCGTACTTCGATTGGGGCGGAAGGGAGCGCATTCGGAGGCTGGCATCACCTGCTGCAGGCTGGCTATGCGGAGTACGACAGCGCAGTGGCAAACGCGCTTGCCGCAGCCAAACGAGCGGTCAACGCGAATCCCGAATATGGCGCTTCCCAATGAAATGTGCGTTGGCGTCCCCCCGCTCGGCGGGCCTTTTCATGCCTGCAGGCACGCTTGAAGCACCCCCACAATCGAGTGGCCGACCCTCATTGCGGGGATGCCCTATCGGTGGCAACGAATGCAAGACTGAGGCGGCGCAAAACAGCCGGCAGCTCTGGCGCTGGCGATTGCACAACAAGACTACGGGCCGCACCTCCGGTGGCTAAAACTGTCCCTGATCCAACTGGCGCAGCAGCAATCAGCGTTTCCGTTGGTCTCGCCGCTTCTCGTACTTATAGGAGGCACGCCATCCCCAGAGTACGAAGATGCCGACTAGGACCAATAAAACGAGCGCGAAGTCCGTCATGTCCATAGACGTTGGCAAAGCAATATTTACACCACCGCTACACAGCAACGACCTATGAGCACCGGCCCCTTGGGCAGTAAAGGAACTCGTCATAGGGTAAGTGCCACCGAGCCGAAGGCTGAAGGCAAGCGCCGGCATGGGAGACTCCGCAGGCCCGCTTCGGCGTGCCTTTCGTGCTGCGTGCTAGCATGACCTCAGCTCGATATCGTCCGCGCGAGCCTTCACCACCGAGGGTCGATATGGATGCAAACCTCAAGATCGAAGGCGTCAAGGAGGTTGTCCCTACTCCTGACGGGGCGGTAGTCATCAAAGCTGACGCCGTACTCGGCGACCAGCGCAGCGAGGTGGAAATCGCCATCACTACCGACCTGGCGGCCAAGGTGGCCGTGGCTCTGCTGGCTACGACCGCACAGGCACGCGCTGCCCGCGACGGACTTGAGCCGGCACTGGAAGTTCTCGCAGCAGCCGTAGTCGCATCAGGATGCGCTGACATAGTGCGCATGCATATGATCTTCGACCAAGGTGTTGTCCTGCCACTTGAGATGAACGCGGATGCGGCAACAGCCTTCCGGAAGAGCCTCAACGAAGAGCGCCCCGAATAGAATCCTCCCCCGTTGCTGTGCGTCAGTGGCCCGCCCTGTTGTAGGCCTGGACTTCGCACTCCCAACTGGTCGAGCACGTGGAGGTCGGCGGGGGCAGCGAAGTGCACGCAAGCAACTGGCTGGCCAGCATGGCGGCAAAGACGTAGCGCATTTGGATTCTCCTAGTGGACACACATACCATAGGAGCAAGCGCAACTGCAGCAATCGGCGCCACCTGCAAGGCGGGGTAGGACATCGTCGCGTCCGCTGCAAAGCGACCCGCACCCGCTCAAGGGCTTTCCGATGGGGGCCCTGCTTTTTGGGGTGCTCAAGCGCCCAGGATTTGATGGTCGCGACGATGGGCAGAGGTGGTGTCCTGACTTGTGTGCAGAACCGCTTGCAAGCGGTTGGCGGTCATGGCAAGAGGTTGATTGCCTAGACCAACCTGCCCCGACAGGGGCGAACTGCCATGACCGCCACTGCCAAGAGTAAGTCCTCCGTCGTTTCCATTGAAGCTTTGCTGGGCCAGCAAGGCGAGCTGTTCAAGCGGCTGCCCAAGGAGTCGCTGCAGGAGGTGCTGGAAGCCGAGATGACCGAGGTGGTCGGCGCAGCTCCTGGCCAGCGCACGGCCGAGCGCTCGGGCTATCGCGCCGGCTACTACAGCCGCAGTCTGGACCCGCATCGGCAAGCTCGAGCTGCGCGTGCCGCGCGATCGCGAGGGGCGCTTCTCCACCGAGCTGTTCGAGCGCTACCAGCGCTCGGAGAAGGCGCTGGTGTCGGCGCTGGCGGAGATGTACGTGCAGGGCGTGTCCACGAGGAAGGTCAAGGCCGTGACCGAGGAGCTGTGCGGGCACGCCTTCTCGGCCAGCACGATCAGCCAGATCAACAAGGGGCTGGACGGCGCGCTGGCCCGCTTCGCCAACCGGCCGCTGGAAGAGGCCTACCCCTACCTGATCCTGGACGCCCCGGTACGAGAAGTGCGCATCGACGGGGTGATCCGCAGCCAAGCCGTCTTGATTGCCATCGGCATCAACTGGGAGGGCAGGCGCCAGATCCTCGCCGTGGAACTGGCCCACCGCGAGAGCGCCAGCGGCCGGAAGGACTTCCTCGTGCGGCTGAAGCAGCGCGGCCTCACCGGCATGGAGTTCGTCGTCAGCGACGACCACGAGGGGTTGAAGAAGGCGGTGTCGCAACTGCTGACCCAGGCCGCCTGGCAGCGCTGCTACGTGCACTTCCTGCGCAATGCGCTGGACCACCTGCCACGCCGGGCCGACGACGACTGCCTGCAGGAGCTGCGCTGGATCTACGACCGGCGCAACCTGAAGGAGGCGCAAGCCGACCTGGCCGCCTGGCTCAGGCGCTGGCAGGCCCGCTACGTCAAGCTCACCGGCTGGGCCGAAGACGCCATCGGCCAGACGCTGACCTTCTACATGCTGCCGCGCCAGCATCACAAGCACTTGAAGAGCACGAACATGCTCGAGCGGCTCAACGAGGAGATCAAGCGCCGCACGCGCGTGGTGCGCATCTTCCCCAACCCGGCCTCCTGCCTGCGGCTGATCCGCGCGCTGTGCGCCGAGACGCACGAGGCCTGGTTGGAGGACAACCGTTACATCAACATAGAGCTGCTCAAGGAGCAGAAGAAGGCCGCCATGAAGATCGCCGCCTAATCAGCCCAGCAAGAGCGGCAGCCAGAAGAAGGGCTGAGAACAGCTTGAATTGGCTTCGCCTGGGCTTGTTGGCGCGCTATACCCCCTACGATACCCCCGCTGCTCAACGCCTCGTGCAGCACCTGCAGCCATGCCCGCTTCGGCGGGCTTTTTCATGTAGCCGCGTCTTGGAGGCACAAGTAAGGCGGGCACGGTGATTGCCATGCAAACGCCCTGGCGAAAAACTAGACCGGAGTGCGCCCATGTCCACGATGAAAATCATCCGGATCGCCGCTATCACCCATGCTCAGGCGATTCGACTTCCGGGGCGTGAGTCCAACAGCGTCCAGATCGACGGCATCGACTGCGACGGACTGCCTGTGCGGATCATCCTTGAACCGCAGGTATTGCAGGCGATGAAGGAACCTGACTCACAGCGGGAGATGGCGCCCGCCAACGCTTGAGCTTCGGCCGGCGTTTTCGTGCCTGCTGGTCCTGGGCATCGCCCGGCCGTCGATCGGCGCGCCTGGCTCAATCTGGCGGGGCGCTGGGCGCCGCCAATCGTTCGCAGCGGCCCCCTTGTCCCACGGGCACTTCGATTCGCAGGTGTTGTCCTACAAAGCCGGGCGCAGTGGGCTGATAGGCGGTAAAGGGTATGCGCGCGAGCATTTGCCATTCCGCACGGCTTGGAGACCATCGTGGCAACAGCAAGAACCGCAGTGCCGGCTTCGCCAGCACACAGCACGCCGAAAGTAGGAACCCAGCGGCCGTCAGCGCGGGTCATGCGTTGGTTGTCTCGAACTGATCCGCAGCGCTTCAGCTGCTACGTGATGCAAAGGCGGGGTGCGGACAGAGCAGGCGATGTTGCTTCGTTCGGTGGCGAGGCCAGCACCCGATAGTCACCATCGCTGGGCGCCCGTAAGCTGCTGCTCGGCCGCCGGTACAACAGGGCGAAGCGGCAGCAGGGCGGAACGGGTGCAAACCAGCACACTGTCGAGCAGAGTCGCCAAACTGACGACTCTGCAAAGACGAGCGCTCGGCCTCGCGCAGCACGCGCTGCAGCTGCTCGCGGATCAGATCCACGGGATCGCCGTCCGGGTAGATGCGACCGGCGTGCAAGACCTCGAAGTCTTTACACCACTGCGTGGCGCCCGCCTTGCGGTTAACTCGGGCGGGCGCCTTACGCTCCCACGTTGAATCATCCCAGGAGCTCGCCATGACCAGATACGGTTTCAGATGGATGTTCGTTGATGTCCCAGGAAGTGGTGTAAGTCTTTCGTCGCGGCAAGGCGCGTAGGGCGTAGCCCGAAGCGGCTTGCCGCGCGGCGGCGGCGATCCCAAGCGGGGTGG
>Ga0315912_10001656_pt1 | contig 26274 bp, 26 predicted proteins | sample VfabasoilMG_FD_204469 | JGI IMG/M metagenome (GOLD analysis project Ga0315912, IMG submission 204469) | Garden soil microbial communities collected in Santa Monica, California, United States - V. faba soil | ecosystem: Environmental > Terrestrial > Soil > Garden | place: USA: California... | reverse complement strand
AACCGGTCGGGCGCCGTGTCCATGTGGGTTTGGGCCGCGGCGCGCGGCTGGCACACGGCGAGGATGCTGTACCTGTGGGAGCTCGCGGCCAGCGGAGAAAGCGCGCGCGCCGTCGAGATGGCCGAGTCGGATCGTGCAAGCCAGGCACCGGGCGAGCGCATCAGCCAGGCCCTGTTCGACGCGGTGGTGACGGGATTGCGCGACCCGACGCGGTTCCATGTCGATGGCTATCCCGCGCCGGCTGTTCCCGGGGCCACGCCCAAGTACCTGGTCGAGCTCGAACCCGGGCACGACGTGCTGGACTGGCTGCAGACGACCGTGCGCGACCCGACGCGGTGGGAAAGCGTGATCGCCGCCTTTCGTACGTTGTGGTTTCCCTCGGCGCGGGCCCTGCGCATCGACCCGCGCTTCTTCGCCGTCGCGGATGCTGTGGGCTTCGTGCGACTGTGGGAAACCCGTGGCTACCCGCCCGGCTGCAAGCGCGTCGCGGCATCCGGCGGCGACCATCTGGATTGCACGGAGATGCGTCGATGAGCCTGATCGCCGAATTGCAGCGGCGCAAGGTGTTCAAGGTGGGCGTCGCCTACCTGGTCGGCGCGTGGCTTGCGGTGCAGGCGGCCTCGATCGGGTTCCCGGCCTTCGATGCGCCGCCGTGGGCCTTGCGCATCTTCATCCTGGTGGCGTTCCTCGGCTTCCCGATGGCGCTGTTGTTCGCGTGGGTGTTCGACGTGACGCCGGAAGGCGTGAAGCTGGATGCGGGTCCGCGCGGCAGCAAGGCGATCGTGGCCGTCGCGGTGTCGTTCGTGCTGCTCGCGTTCCTCTGGTATTTCAAGGGGCAACCCGCATACCGCGACGATTCCGTGCCGGCGCCGACGGCCAGCGCGGCGTCCGGCCAGGCACCGGCGGCGCCCCCGGTTGCGGAGCCGGTGCGAGGGCCCATCGACGAGAAGTCCATCGCGGTGCTCCCGTTCGCCGACATGAGTCCGGGCAAGGACCAGGAATACTTTTCCGATGGCATGGCCGAGGAGATCCTCAATACGCTGGTGCAGGTGAAGGAACTGAGGGTCGCGGGTCGCACCTCGTCGTTCCAGTACAAGGGCAGGAACGAGAGCCTGCGCAGCATCGGCGAGGCGCTCGGCGTGGCCCATGTGCTGGAAGGCTCGGTGCGCCAGCAGGGCAACAAGGTACGCATCACGGCACAGCTGGTGCGCACCGCGGACGACACGCACCTGTGGTCGCAGGCCTACGATGGCGACCTGAGCGACGTGTTCGAACTGCAGGAGAAGATTGCGCGCGCGATCACCGACCAGCTCAAGGTCGTGCTGCAGGGCGAGCAGAAGACGCGCCTGGTGCCGGTCGCCACCAGCAGCCCCGAGGCCTACCTGCTGTACCTGCAGGCGACCGCGATCTTCGATCGGCGCGACGAGGCGCGCTACGACGACGCCATCGCGGAACTGCAGGAGGCCATCCGGCTGGATCCGAAATTCGCCCGGGCGCATGCGCGCCTGGCGTCGATCAACGTGGTGATCGTGAATCGCGCGGAGGTGGACCTCGAGTCGACGCATGCGCTCGTGGTGAAACATGCGAACGCCGCCAGCGCGCTCGATCCGACGCTGGCGGAGCCTTACGCTGCGCTCGGCTTCAGCGAAGGCAAATTCCCCGGACGGCGCATCGCGGAGCGCCAGGCCCTCGAGCGCGCACTGGAGCTCGGTCCGGACGACGTCACCACGAATTTCTGGTTCGGCTTGAGCCTGGTCAAGTGCGGCTACCTCGAGCGCGGCACCGCGCTGATCGATCGGGCGCTGTCGCTGGACCCGATGCTGCCCAACGCGCTGCGCTGGCGCGGCAACCTGTACCTCGACGCCGGCGACCTCGATCGGGCCGAGCAGGTGCTGAAGCGCTCCCGCGATGCGGGCCTTTGGGTCGCGGACCGCAGTCTGTCGGAACTCGCGAGGGCGCGTGGCGACCACGCATCGGCGATCCGGCTTTTCACCAACGCCTTGCGCTTTCCCGGGCTGCCACCGGACGCCAGGGGCGTGATCGCCGCAGGCAGCTTCGGTGATGTCGAGGCCCGCGGCCGCGCGGTTGCCATTCTTCAGGCCTACCTGGCGGCGCCGCGCACGTACGTCATGGGCCTGACGCCCTTGTTGCTGGCGCGCCTGGACGAACCGGGACTGGCAATTGCGGTGGCACGCCAGCGACTGACCAGCGACAACACCGATTTCCTGGTCCTGCTGTGGGGTCCGCAGGGGCGCGCGCTGCGCGCACTGCCGGAATTCCCGGCGTTCCTGCGCGACTTCGGGTTTGTCGCGCTTTGGGATCAGTACGGGGCGCCGGATGTCTGCCGGAAACAGGGAGCGGGCGACTATGTCTGTCCGTGACACGAGCGCCACCGTTCCTGATGCGTGGCCCCTCGGATCGAAAAGCTCCTTCGTGCGCGCTTCCTGCTCAAGCGCCGGAACGCGCGACCTTCGCAGCGTCGGGCCCTGTGTTGCGATGGGGGTGTTCGGTCGCGCCTTCCAGCGCTCTTGCAGGGGGGTGTGCGACTTGAGGCGCGACAGCACCTCGGGTGGCAGCCGGCTGCGCAACTCGGCCGGCTTCAAGCAGATCATCGAGCGCCTCGGCATACTGGCCTACTGGCGCAAGCATGGTTTTCCCCCGATCTGCCGGGCGCAGGGCGGCAACGATTTCACCTGTGACGAGGTCCGGCCATGACGCTGTTCGCGGAGCTGCAACGCCGCAAGGTATTCAAGGTCGGCGCCGCCTACCTGGTGGTGGCGTGGCTCGCGGTGCAGGCGGCCTCGATCGGCTTTCCGGCCTTCGATGCGCCGCCCTGGGCCTTGCGCATCTTCATCCTGGTCGCCTTCCTCGGCTTCCCGATCTCGCTGGTGTTCGCCTGGGCCTTCGAAGTGACGCCGGAAGGCGTGAAGCACGACAGCGGCGCGGCGGGCAGCAGGCTGCTGTTCGGCGTCGCGGTGGCGTTCGTGCTGCTGGCGTTCCTCTGGTACTTCAAGGGGCAGCCGGCGGTAAGGGGGTCAGAGCCCCTTACCGGCACGACGTCTGAGGCCAGCGCCGAGCGCTCGCCACCGGCAAGGGGCTCTGACCCCCTTACCGACCCGCGCTCGATCGCGGTGCTGCCGTTCGTGAACATGTCCGAGGACAAGGACAACGCGTACTTCTCCGACGGCATTTCGGAGGAACTGCTGAACGTGCTGGTGCGGGTGAAGGACTTCAACGTCGCCTCGCGCACCTCCTCGTTTGCGTTCCGGGACCGCGAGCTCGGCGCGCCGGCCATCGCGCGCGAGCTCAAGGTGCGCTACGTGCTGGAAGGCAGCGTGCGCAAGCAGGGCGAGCAGGTGCGCATCACGGCCCAGCTGATCGATGCGAACGACGACCGGCACCTGTGGTCGGAGACCTACGACCGCAAGCTCGCCGACATCTTCAAGATCCAGGACGAGATCGCGAACGCCATCGTCTCGGCCGTGCGCGGCTCGATGGGGCAGCCGGCGTCCGGCGAGGCCGTCGTGGTGCGCGCCGACACCAAGGACCTCAACGCCTACGAGGCCTACCTGAAGGCGCGCGAGCTGTTCATCGGGCGCGTGAAGCTTCGGGAAAGCATCCGCCTGTTCGAACGCGCGGTCGAACTCGATCCGGCCTTCGCGCGCGGCTGGGAGGGCCTGGCCGCCGTGCAGGCCGTGGCGCAGGACTGGGGTGTGAACGATCGCGACTATTCCAGCCTCGCCGTGCAGGCGGCGGAGCGGGCACTGCAACTGGATGCATCGCTTTCCATGCCCTGGGCAGCGCTGGCGAACGTGGAATCGGGCCGGGCACTGGTCGACTGGGAGAAGGCCATCGGTCAACTCGATCGAGCCATCGAGGCCGACCCCAAGAACGCCACGGCCTATCACTGGCGTGGCAACATTTACGTGCAGATGGGCTTTTTCGCGCGCGGCCTGGCCGATCAGGATGCCTGCCTGAAGATAGATCCCGGCTACCAGAACTGCGTGCGCTGGAAGGCCTGCGCGCTGCTGTTTGCGGGCGAGAGCGAGCAGGCGCTCGCCTTGTTCGAGGCCGGCGTCGACCGGGGCTATGCGCACAATCGCGCCCGCGACTTCGTGCCCAGCCTGCTCAAGCGCGGCAACACCCTGGCGGCCAAGCTCATCCTGCTCGAGCAGGGCGCGCCTCCCGAACTCGTGGCCATCTTGCTGCAGGCGCTGGGGAATCCCAACGTCGTGCGCCCCGACGCGCAGGCGCTCATCGAACGCTACTGGAACGCGGACCACCCCGTGCTGGTGCAAGCGATCAGCAAGCAGGTGGCGCTGATGTGGCTAGGCGAGTTCGACGCGCTGGGCGAAACCGATGAGCTCGGGGAAGTCGAAGCCGTGGCGTGGATCCCCGGCCACCCGGGCTGGCGCAATTCACCGGGGTTCAAGCGCCTGCTCGAGCGCAAGGGCATGGTCGGCCACTGGCGCAAGAACGGCTTTCCGCCGCAGTGCCGCGCCGTCTCCGCGCAGGACTTCACCTGCGACCAGGTGCAGCCATGAACCTCGTCGCCGAATTCCCGCGTCGCAAGGTGTTCATCGTGGGCGCCGCGTATCGGGTCGTCGCCTGGCTCGAGGTGCAGGCCGCCTCGATCGGCTTCCAGGCCTTCGACGCATTCCCCGGGGCCTCGCGCATCTTCATCCTGGTCAGCCTGCTCGGCTTTTCCGGCGCCGTGAGTCCGTTCGCCAACAGGGGCAGCAAGGCCGATAGCCTGGGGCTGCAGTTGGCCTGGGGCCGGATGGACCCGGCGCAGACATCGCTGCCGGCGGCAGCCGAACGCGCGCCTGCCGTCATCGCCGACGACATCGTGCTCATGCCCTGGGCAACGCGCCAGTCGGATGTCGACGACACGGCCGTGCCGCGCATCCTGGCCTGCATGCCGGACACCGACCCCCTGGCCTGCATGGCCATCGTACCGACGGTGGTGAAGTCCTGACCATGGGTATGCCGCTCCTGACCGAACTCAAGCAGCGCAAGCTCGTGCAGTGGGCGCTGGCCTATGTGGCCGCGGCATTCGCGTTGCTGCAGGGCGTGGACATGGTTTCGGCGAAGTTCGGCTGGTCGAACACGGTCGGGCGTACGCTGATCCTGGTCGCCGTGCTCGGACTCTTCGTGGTCCTGCTGCTGGCCTGGTACCACGGCGAGCGTGGCGCGCAGAAGGTGTCCGGCACCGAACTTGCGCTGCTCACGCTGCTGTTCGCGATCGGAGGCACGCTGATCTGGAAGTTCGGTCCTGCGGAGGGAGAAGAAAAACCGGGGTCAGACCACAGTTCCGGCGCGCAGGCTGCCGCAGGTACGAGGCGCGGGTCGCCGGAACTGTGGTCTGACCCCGGTTTTCCTCCCGCAGCGTCGAAGGGACGCAAGTCGATCGCCGTGCTGCCGTTCGAGAACCTCAGCGGAGATCCGGACAACGCGTACTTCGCGAGCGGCATGCAGGACATGATCCTGACCAAGCTGGCCGCGATCGGCGAGCTGAAGGTGATCTCGCGCACCTCCACCGAGCGGTATGCAAGCCACCCGGGCAACCTCAAGGAGATCGCGCAGCAGCTGGGCGTGGGCACGGTGCTGGAAGGGAGCGTGCAGAAGGCGGGCAACGCCGTGCTGATCAACGTCCAGTTGATCGACGCCGCCACGGACGAGCATCTCTGGGCCGAGGCCTACCCGCGAACGCTCGACAACATCTTCGGGGTCGAAGGTGAGGTGGCGCAGAAGATCGCCGACGCCCTGCGCGCGAAGCTCACCATGGCGGAAAGCGCGAGCATGGCGCGCGTGCCGACGCAGAATCCGGCCGCCTACGAGGCATTCCTGAAGGCCGAGTACCTGCTCGAACAGGCGCGCCGCAGCTGGCAGCCGGAGACGTTCGCCAAGGCATCCGCCGAATACCGGCGTTCGATCGAGCTCGACCCCGGATTCGCGCTGGCGCATGCGCGGATGGCCTATTGCTACCTGTCCCAGCACTGGTTCTTCAAGCGCCTGAGCGGCGCCGAGCTCGCCGAGGTGAAGGCGAGCGTCGATCGGGCATTGGCGCTGTCGCCGGAAGACCCGGACGCCCACCTCGCGCTCGCGTTCTTCCATTACTGGGGCTTCCGGGAGTACGAGGCCGCGACCGCGGAGTTCCACAGGACGCTGCAGCTGTCGCCGAACCGGTCCGAGGCGTGGTCCGGACTCGCATTCATCGCCCGCCGCACCAGCCGCGTCTCCGAGTCGCTCCAGTACTCCAACCGCGCGATCGAGCTCTCGCCGCGCGATGCCCGCCTGCTGGGCGAATCGGGCTGGACCCACCTGCTGCTGCGCAACTACGCCGAGGCGGACCGGGAACTGCGCCAGTCGCTCGCCATCGCGCCGGACGACGGGAACATCCTCGATGCGCTGCTGAAGACCCGGCTGTTCGGCTTCGGGGACGCCAGCATCGGCGAGGAAATCCTGGGCCTGTCGGTGGACTGGCGCATCGTGGGGAACAACAACCTCGGCGGCGACGTCGCGCACCTGCTGAACGTGCGCGCGTACGCGCTGGTCTTCGGTCGCCGCTACGCCGATGCGCTGCGCGAATGGGAGACGGCGCCGAGCCGGACGGATTACGAGCGACGCAGCGCGCGCGTGGCCCGCGTCGTGATCCGCATGCTCGCGGGCGGCGTGGAACAGGTGCGCGACGAATGCAAGGCGCTGGAGGCAGAGCTTGCGCCGCAACTCGCGGCCGACCCCGAGGCATTCGACCTGCTGCAGCACGAGAGCTGGATGCAGGCCTGTCTCGGGCGGCGCAACGAAGCGCTCGCGGCGGCCCGGAAGTCGGTCGACACGCTTCCCATGGCCAAGGACAGCTACTTCGGCGCGTACCAGCTCGTCGGGCTGGCGCAGATCGCCGCACAGGTCGGCGCGCACGACCAGGCGCTGGATGTGATCGACGAGTTGATGGCGCTCCCTGCAGGCCAGGTGATGTCGATCAGCCGACTCCGCCTCGACCCGGTGTTCGATCCGCTGCGCGAGAATGCGCGCTTCGAAGCCCTGCTGAAGAGGTCCGGTCCGTGATCCTGCGCCGCGCCATCGCCCACGTCCGTCGCCAGGACTGGACCGCCGTGTTCATCGAGCTCTGCATCGTCGTGCTCGGCGTATTCCTCGGCATGCAGGTCAACAACTGGAACGAGCAGCGCGTGGCGAAGGCGCAGGAGCGAGCCCACCTGGGGCATTTGCGCGCCGAGATCGTCGACAACCGCCGGGTGCTCGAATTCCAGACCCGCTACATCGAGCGGGTCGTTGCCGGGGGACGCAGTGGCCTGCGCTACCTGGAAGGCGGGTCGGACTGCTTGGCGTCATGCGAGGAAGTGCTCGTGGACCTGTTCCACGCCTCCCAGCTCTGGGGGACGGGCTACGCGTTCGCGAAATTCCAGGAGTCCGAGCGACTGGGGTTCCCCACGAACGAACCGACCGCGCTCGTGGTGCGCGAGTTCTACGAGTCCATCAGGGGCCTCGTGACGGTCGCCGGACTCCCGCCACCCTACCGCGAGCGTGTCCGGGGACATATCCCGCCGGAGGTGGGTGACGTGCTCTGGTCCGGTTGCTTTGCGCTCGCCAGCGGCAATCGTGAAGTGCTGTCTAGCGATTGCGCGCCCCGCCTGCGCGAGTTGGCAGTCGGCCCCGTGCTGCGCGCGATCCGTGCCGATCCGGTGCTGCCCGACGCACTGCGCTTCTGGATAGGACAGAACATCGCCTCGCTGCAGGTACTGCCGCAGGTCTTCAAGCGAGCCGACGCCGCGATTGCGGCCATCGACCGCGACCTGGGTGCGGTTCGATGATCCTGCGCCGCGTCACCGATCACATGCGGCAGCAGGGGACCGGGGTGCTGGTGGAACTCGGCATCGTCGTGCTCGGCGTGTTCCTCGGCATGCAGGTGAACAACTGGAACGAGCAGAGGCTGGAGGACCGGCGCGCGCACGAATTCCTGGTGCGGCTCTCGGCCGACCTCGACCAGGAAGTGGTCTCGATCGACCAGCGGCGCGCCTACGTCGGACAGTCGATCGAGTACGGCGAGCAGGCACTTACCTGGGCCGAGGACGGCACGCTGGCGAAGGGCTCGTCGTGGCAGACGGTGCTGGCCTTCGTGCAGGCGAGCCGCATCCTGCCTTACGCGCCGGTGGACACGACCTACCAGGAAATGCGCTCGGCCGGGCAGATGGGCCTGATCCGCAACGCCGCCCTGCGCGCCTCGCTCACCGAATACTTCGTCAGCGGCACCCTGGCGCGCGCGGACTACATCCTGAAGCTCAACCCGGAGTACCGCACCCACGTGCGCGGGGTGGTGCCGTTCCGCATCGCCCGCTACATCTACACGGACTGCTTCCGCCTGGGCGATGGCAAGGACTTGCGGATGCTGTCCTGCGAGTCTCCGGTTGACGAAGCGACCGCGGCCAAGGTGCTGCAACGCTTCCGCGAAGCGCCGGAGCTGATCGTGGAACTTGCGTACTGGGTGGACTCGGCGCACCAGATCGTGGAGATCCTGCAGCAGCGCCGCGGCACCTGCCTCGAGCTGAAGCAGCGCGTCGATGCGGAGATCGCCCGATCATGATCCTGCGGCGCCTTGCACAGAACCTGAAAGCACAGAACTGGACCGCGATCTGGATCGAGTTCGTGCTGCTGGTGCTGGGCGTGTTCCTCGGTATCCAGGTGAGCAACTGGAACAGCGCGCGCACCGACCAGCGCCTCGCCACGCGGTACCTGACCGATATCGCATCGGACATCCGCTCCGACCTGGCCGAGATCGCGCGGGTGCAGGATTCGGCGATGGCGCGCGTTTCAGCCGCTGCTTACGTGCTCGGAAAGGCGAATGTCCCCCTGTCGCCCAGCGTGAAGATCTCGGATCTGGCAGCGGACGATATTTTTGCGGGCGCCACCGACTTTGCCATGCCCGCGCCTGCGCCGCCGCCTCCGGCCGAACGCGACCAGCTCTGGGCGCTGGCGTTCCGGACCTATGGCTTCGACATGAACCGCGGCGCGTACGATGCCCTGATCGGTTCGGGCAAGCTGGATCTCGTGGCCGATCCGAAGATCATGGCTTCGCTGCGCCAGTACTACTACCTGGTCAACGTGCTCGACAAGACGCAAACGCGGACGACTTTCCCCATCCGCAATGCGGCGGTCGAAACGGCGATCCAGCACGGATTGTCGCCGGCGACGCCGATCGCCGAAGCGGACCTTATCGCGCGCATCGAACAGACACCCCCCCTGGCAGCCAGCTTGGCGACCCTTCGCGAGTACTCCGGCTTGATCCTGCTGCTCTGCCAGGTGCAGCAGCAGAAGGGAGAGGAACTCCTGCGCATGCTCGAGCCGGAGCACGCGCCATGATCCTGCGCCGGGTCATCCAGCACGTGAAGGAGCAGAACTGGACCGCGATCGCGATCGACTTCGTGATCGTGGTGATCGGCGTGTTCGTCGGCATCCAGGTCTCGAACTGGAACGCCGAGCGCGGCGACCGGGCCGCGGAGGCCCAGTATCTCGTCGCGATGAAGGAGGACGTCGACTACTCCATCGGGAAGCTGGAGGACCTGCTGCGGCAACTGGAGCAGCAGCAGGCCTCGCGCAAGGCGCTTTTCGAGTATGCGACCGGTCCGGATGCGGCGATTGCGCCGGCCGATCGCGATCGGATGGTCCTGCACGGTCTGTTCCAGCTCCCCATGATCGACATCAGCGACGTCACCTTCGAGACCCTCAAGAGTTCCGGCCGGCTGGCGCTGGTGCGCAGTCCGGTCCTGGTCTCGGAGCTGCAGTCGCTCAGCGCCAAGGTGGCCGGCGCGTTGCGTTCGCAGGCGGATGAGATCCAGGTCACCTACCTGTTCTCCGATCCGCTGCTGGTCGAGCACGTCGACATGGCTGGCGTGTTCCGGCATCCGAACCTGAACGGAAGAACGAGCGTGCCGTGGCTGGGCGAGGCGCCGGCCGATCCGGTGGCCCCGCAGGTCATGAAGTCCAGGCGGTTCGCCAACGTGCTGCTGTACCGGACGTTCTTCACGGACGCGCGGCTGGACAACGCCCGCGGCATGCTCGAACAGCACCGGCGGATCGCGAAGCTGATCCAGGCTCGCCAGGATGAACTGGGGGCAGGGCGATGATCCTGCGCCGGGTCATCCAGCACGTGAAGGAGCAGAACTGGACCGCCATCGCGATCGATTTCGCGATCGTGGTGATCGGCGTGTTCGTCGGCATCCAGGTGTCGAACTGGAACGCCGCGCGCGTCGAACAACGGGACGCGCGCGATGCCCTGCAACGCCTGGAAGAGGACTTGCGCCTGACGATCAGGCAGGCGGAGTCCAGCATCGCATTCATGACCGAGAGCCAGCGCTACGCCGACCTGGTATTCGACCGACTGCGCGAGTGCCGGCTTCCCGAGGGCGACCGGGACGCCTTCGCGACCGGTTTGTATCGCCTCGGAAAGCTTTCGGCGGGCCGACTGGTGCGCACGACTTTCGACGAGCTGCGCGAGAGCGGACGCCTGGGGCTGATCGGCAACATCGAACTGCGCACGGCGCTCAACGACGCGGTGCGCGGCCAGGAATCGCAAGACATCGTGTTCAGGATGATGGCCGCGCGCACGGAAGCGCAGATCGCCTACATCGATGGCAGCGTGATCTACGACATCCGCAGCGCCATCGGCGGCGGCGCGACGATCGGATGGCAGCAGATGGAGATCGATTTCGACGCCGCCTGCAAGGATCGTCGCTTGCGTGCAGCCGTGGGCGCGGCACGCAACTACACCTACGACGCCATCGCCGACGTGAACCGGCGCCTGAAGAAATTCGAGGACCTGCTTGCGATGATCCAGAAGGAACGCGCGCAGTGATCCTCCGCCGCCTGATCGAGCACCTGAAGCAGCAGCACTGGACCGCCGTCGGGATCGACCTGCTGATCGTCATCCTGGGCGTATTCATCGGCACGCAGGTGTCGAACTGGAACACGGCGCGGCTGGAGCGCGACCTGGCGCGCGGCGACCTCTCGCAGGTCGCGGCCGACCTGCGCGAGCAGCTCGCGTTCCAGAAGACCATGGAGAGCTCGGCGCGGTTGCGCATCTCGGCGGTCGACTACATCCATCGGGAGGCGTTCGGGAAGGCGCTGCCCGCCGAGATCGTGCTTGCCACGGAAACCTGGAAGGCGCCTCCCGCGGAACCCTTTCCCGCCGACCGCCTCGACCATCTGCTGGGCGCCGTCAACCTGGTGCGGGTGTCGGTGCGCTCGCGCAATGCCTACGAGTCGATGATCAGCTCCGGCCGCCTGGCGCAGTTGCAGAATCGCGCGCTGGCCGACCGCATCCTGCGCTACTACGGCGACTACGACGACTTCATCGCCACCAGCCTGATGTTCCGGTCCTTCCGCAACGAAGGCGTGCGCGACCAATATCCGCTGGGCGTTTCCGTGTTCGAGGCGCGTCCGGCGGCGGAAGTCGTCGCCCTGGCGCGCGAGAACCAGGGCTTCGCCGCCTATATCCGTTCCCAGCGCGAGTGGGCCATCCTGCACCACAACCTGCTGCAGGACATCGGCGGCAAGACCACCGCGTTGCTCGGCGCGATCGAGCAGGAGCTCGCCCAGCCATGATCCTGCGCCGCGTGATCGAGCACGTCAGGCACCAGCAGTGGACGGCGATCGGCATCGACCTGGTGATCGTCATCCTCGGCGTGTTCATCGGCACCCAGGTGTCGAACTGGAATGCGTCCCGGCTTGAGGATGTGCGCGCGCAAGGGTATCTCCGGCGCATCGACGACAATATCCGGAGCGACCTGGTCGCGATCGATCGACGCAGCGTCTACTGGAAGCAGGTGAACGACTATGGTCGCGCTGCGATCCGCTATTCCGAAACCGGCGAGCTGGCGGAGGGGTCCGCCTGGAAAACCGTGCTCGCGTTCTACCAGGCCAGCCAGTTCTGGCCGTGGGTGCCCTACGACTCGACCTACCAGGAACTGCGCAGCGGCGGCGAGCTGGCGCTGATCCGGGACGACGCGCTGCGCACCGAACTCGGCCGTTACTACATCGAGGCCAGCGGCACGAACGTCGGCTACCTCTTCGCGACGGCGCCCGAATACCGGAAGATCGTGCGTGGCCTGACGCCTGCCGTCGTGTCCGAACAGGTGTGGTCGCATTGCTGGAAGCTGCCGAACGAGGGTGAGCAATACCTGCTGGACTGCGACGCGCCCCTGTCCGAGGACGCGGCGCGCGCCGTGCTGGACGGTTACATGAAGGACCCGCGGCTGCTTTCGGAGCTCAGGTTCTGGGTCACCAACCAGGAGGTCAGCCTGGCGGTCGTGCGCAACACCCGCGTGCTCGCGGAACGCATCGTCGCGCGCATGCACGGCGGGAACGGACGGGCACCCTGATGCTGCGCCGTCTCTTGCGTTCGCTGAGCGAGCAGCACGGGACTGCGATCGGCGACCGTTCGGGTCGGATCGTCCAGCAGCCAGGGACCACGATCGCCTTGCAGCAGGCTCGAGCCCTGTGTCTTGCGATCGCGAATGACCATGGCGCGCCACGAATGACCGCGAGCCCGGAATCGCCATGATGCAGACGGTCCCATGAGCCTCCCACCCGACGCGCCACGAGGCGCGCAGCCCGCACGCCGCTCGCGCTGGCTGCGCTTTTCACCCGCCATGGGCTGGAAGGCATTCTGGAGCGAGATCGCCATCGTCATCCTGGGCGTGCTCATCGCGCTCGCTGCGAACGAGGCGGTGCAGGAATGGACGTGGCGAAACAAGGTACAGGACGCCGAGGCGCGCCTGCAGGGCGACATCTCCTGGGCGTTCGTCTGGGTTGCGGAGAAATACGCCAGCCAGCCCTGCATCGACGCGCAGCTGGCGGCGCTGAGCCGCGTCGTACTGGAGAGTGGCGACACGTTGAAGCCGCAGCCGGTCGTTACCGCGAATACCGGCGTGCAGTACGTGGTGCGCTTGCCCAACAGGCCGTACCGGTTCCCGACCTGGGATGCGTTGCTGGCCGACGGCACCGCCAGCCACTTCACGCCGCAGCGCCAGGCCTTCCTCGGTCGCATCAGTGACGACATGGCGCAGGCCCGTGCGGCCGAAACGGACTCGCGCCGGTTGATGGGGCGCTTGCTGGTCATGCGTGAACCGATCGCACTCGACCCGGCAGTGCGGGCAGGGCTGCTGACCGACATCAACGAACTGCGTTCGCTCACCACCATCGAGGCGCTCAACTCGCAGCAACGGATGCGCAGGATCGCCGATGCCGGCAACGCGCCTGCCGCCGAGATCGTGGAAGAGTTCCTCAATGCCTCCGGCAAGCACCCGTCCGGCAACGATTTCTCCGGCACCGTGCCGTTCTGCGTCGCCCGGGGACTGCCGGTGGCGGATTGGCGCGACTACAAGAAGATCGCCGTCTATTCCAGCGCTCCCGGTGTGGAGGCGGGGAAATGAGCCTTGTCACCCGGCTCCGCCCGCGCAGGATCGTGCCATGGTCGCTGGCCCACTCGGCGAGCGCCGTGCGTCACCCTGCGCATGACGACCCGTACCCCGTGATGCGCAGGCATGAGCCTGTCCGATTGCGGCTCGCGGCGATCGAAGCGGTGCGTGGAGCCGGCCCGTGATCCTCCGCAGACTGTTGCGCTCGATCCAGGAACAGAACTGGACCGCGATCGTGATCGAGTTCGTGCTGCTCGTGCTCGGCGTGTACCTCGGCATCATGGCGCAGCAGTGGAGCAACGACCGGGCCGAGCGGCGGCAGGAGCGTGCCTATCTCGAGCGCATCCTCTCCGACATCCGCATCTCGATCGACACCAACGAACTGAACGTGTCTCGGCTGACGGTCATCAGCAATCAGGAGTCGCTCGTGGTCGACAGCCTGCGCAAGTGCAGCCTGCCCGAGGCGCAGCGGGATGCCTTCGCCGACGGCCTCTCGGACCTCGCCAAGGTCGGCACCACGGTGTTCGTGCTCAGCACGGTGGAGGAGATGCTCTCCGCCGGCAAGTTCTCGATCATCCGCAATTCGAAGATCCGCGACCTGCTCAACGGACTGGCGCGCGACGCGAAATACCAGGCCAATATCTTCGTCGCCATCAACACCCAGCTCGGTGCCGCCGCCACGACCACGAGCACCCGCGTGATCCGCACCTACGCCGACCACAAGACGCCGTTCGACCCCGTGCGCTGGGACGAACTCGATATCGACTTCGAGGCGCTCTGCCGGGATCGCCCTTTTCACGCCGCGGTGTCCACGATCCGCTACCTGACCGATGCCGGCATCAGCCTGAACAACCGCGCGCTGGACAGCCTGCGCGTCGCGCGGGCGGAACTGGAGCGCGAACTGGGCGGCGCACGGGGTCTGGAGCCGGCCGCGCCATGATCCTGCGCCGCCTGAGCCAATCGCTGCGCGAGCAGAACTGGACCGCGATCGTCATCGAGTTCGTGCTGCTCGTGGTCGGCGTGTTCCTCGGCATCCAGGTGGGCAACTGGAACCAGGAGCGCGAGCTGCGCAACAAGTCGGCGGTCTTCACCGCGAGACTGCGCGACGACATGGCGTACGAACGATGGAGCCTGCAGGTGCAGATCAGTTACTACGCGAGCGTGCAGAAGTACGCGGAGATGGCCCTGGGCGATCTCTACGGACAGCGACCGCTGGGCGACGAGCAGTTCGTGATCAGTGCCTACCGCGCTTCGCAGTACCTGTTCCTGGACCGGGCCCGGGCCACGTACGACGAGCTGGTGTCCACCGGCACCATCGGCCTCATCGAAGACGTTACCCTGCGGAGGTCCGCCATGACGGCCTTCACCACCGTGCTGTACGACAGCGTCTCGAAGAAGGCGCAGGAGTCCGAGTACCGTCAATTGTTCAGGGAGAGCATGTCGTACGAAGTTCAGAATGCCTTGATGAAAAGGTGCGGGGACCACAGAAGCCGGGCGCTCGACTACGACGCCATCAGCCGCATCCTTGACTACGAGTGCTCGCTCGACCTGCCGCCGGAGAGCATCGCCAAGGCGGCCGCCGCGCTGAAGGCGCAGGCCAGGCTGGTTCCGTCCCTGCAACTGAGGCAGGCGGACCTCGCAACTGCGCTCAGCGATTTGCGAGCGGACCAGGCGCGTCGGGGGTTGGCCCGATGATCCTGCGTCGCCTGGTCGCGAACCTGAAACAGCAGCAATGGACCTCGGTCGCGATCGAGCTCGGCATCGTCGTGCTCGGCGTGTTCATCGGCCTGCAGGCCTCGAACTGGGACCAGGTCCGCAAGGACCGCGACGCGGGTCGGGAGGTGCTCGACAACCTGGCATCGGACTACGCGGACATCGAGCGCGACGCCCAGGCGTACTCGGCGACGCTGGAAACGCGCCGTAATGGAATCCGGGAGGTGCTTGCGCTGATCCGCGGACCGGAGCCCGTCGTCGATGCCGTCGAACTGTCGACGCGGTTCGAGCCCGTGCTGAGGCTTCCGCTCTCGGTCGGGGAATCGGCGACCCAGCAGGAGATCACCTACAGCGGGCGGTGGCATGTCATCGCCGACCGCGAGCTGAGGTCCCTGCTGATCGCGCAGTCGGAGTTGGCCCGGGCCACGCAGACGTCGCAACAGGCGCGCCGCGAGTTCGCGCGGCCGTATCTCGTTCCCATCACGCGCCTCCAGGCGTTGCTCGGCGAGGAGTATCCGCCCGACAAGGCCATCGCGCTGGCGGGCGGCCTGGACGAACTGCGCATCGCGCTGCAGGTTGCCGATGGGGTCTATGCCTCCGAAGTGCGGTCCACGGAGAGCGTGCTCGCCAGTCTGAAGACGCTGCGCGCCAGGCTCGAGCAGGTGCAGGGAGCGTCTGCGAAATGAACGCGCGGTTCCGCGACGCCGGTTTCCATAGCACGCAGTCGAACCCGGAGCGATCTCCATGATCCTGCGCCGCCTGGTCGCGCACCTGCGCCAGCAGCAATGGACCTCTGTCGCGATCGAACTCGCCATCGTCGTGCTCGGCGTCTTCATTGGCCTGCAGGTAGACAACTGGAACGAATCGCGACGCGAGCGCGTGCGCGAACAGGCGTACTTGCGCAGCATCGCGGTGGAGTTGGACGAAAGCATCGCGTCGATCCGGTACAGCATCGAGTTGTCCAAGGAGCGCATGGCGCTCAATGACCTGGTGATCAGGACGGTGACCGACCCCGAGGTGGTCCGGACCGATCCGGGCCGTTTCACCCGCGCCATGATCGAAGGCGGCTATACGTTCGTGCCCACGATCCGCAGCTTCACTTTCGAGGCGATCAAGTCCACGGGCGATCTCGATGTCATCCGCGACCGGCAACTGGTGCTCGACCTCATGAAGTTCCATGCGGACATCGAGGGCCGCGCGCAGTGGAATGCGCACCGCGCGCTCAACCAGTCCGAGTACACGCGCCGCTTCGCCGGTATCATGAGCGCTCCGCAACTGTTGTCCGCCCCGACCTTTCGTTCCGGCGTTGCCGCCAACGCTCCGGTCATCAGCGTGGAAGAGGCCATGGCGATCCGCCAGAAGATGCTCGACCGGCCCGAGTTCATCGAGTGGCTGCCGACCACCCTGTTCAACCGCACCACCGACATCAGCTTCGCCGAGCGATGGCTGCAGACCGCGAATGAGCTGCGGGCGCGAGTGCTCGCGGTGCCCGGCGTCCGCGAGTCGGACGCAGCGCGATGAGACCGGGCCGCATCTTCGAACACCTGCGACAGCAGAACTGGACCGCCATCGGCATCGAGCTGGTGATCGTCGTGCTCGGCGTGTTCATAGGCATCCAGGTGTCGAACTGGAACGAGGCGCGGATCGAGCAGCAGCGGACGGCGCTGGTGCTCGATACCTTCCGCGCCGATCTGCGCGACTTCCTCGGCGTGGGGACGAAGTTTTTGGACAAGACCACGGAAGGCCTCGCGGCGTTCGATGCCGCGAGGTCCCGTGGCGAGCGGGTGCCGCCCTATTTCATGCGCGTACGGGGGTCGGACACGGCGCCGAGATCGGTATGGGAGGCGGCGCTGCAGTCGGGGCTCGCCGACCTCGTGCACCCGAGCCTGATGTTCGACCTCGGCTACTACTATTCCGAACTGGACGGCATCGGCGTCAAGTTCATCCGCTACTCCGGATTCGTCGAGTCGCAGATCCTGCCGCACCTCGACGATCCTCAAGCGTTCTACGACGACGCCGGAAACCTCAAGCCCGAGTACCGTCAGAACATGCAGCGCCTGCGCGAATGGGTCGACGACAGCGTGGTGCTGGGCGGATCGGCGCGCTGCCTGCTGGCGCGCTTCGATGCGCCGAAGAGCCCGGCACCGTCCTGTCGACCCAACTACGGCAATTTCGGCGGCCAGGCAGGTGCTCCATGATCCTGCGCCGCATGATCGCGCACGTGAAGGAACAGAACTGGACCGCGATCGGGATCGACTTCGTGATCGTGGTGATCGGCGTGTTCGTCGGCATCCAGGTCTCGAACTGGAACGCAGCACTGGTGGACGCCCAGCGGGGACGTACCTACGTCGAGCGCCTGAAGGCGGACCTCGAACAGAACCGCGACGCGCAGCGATCGCTCGCGGACTATTTCGGGGCCGTGCTCGCGAGCGTCGAGCGCACCGATGCGCTGCTGGCTGACGCGAAGTCCGATCCGCAGGAGCTGGTCGTGGAGGCCTATCGCGCGAGCGAGATCAACTACCGCGCGCCTGCACGCGCGACCTGGGACGAAATCGTCTCGTCCGGTGACACGGGCCTGATCCAGCGTGCGGTGGCGGACAGCGCGGCGAGCTATTTCGCCGTCGATACCGCGCGCCTGTCGCTGGAAGTGCTCACCGCGTCCCTGTACCGCCACCGCGTGCGCACCCTCATCCCGCTGGCCCTGCAGAAGGCGCTGCGCGCGGGCTGCAGCGACGTTCGCAACCAGACCCAGCAGATCACCGGCTTCATGCCCGGCTGCAAGCTGGAGATCGATGCCGGATTGATCGCAGCGACGGCCGCAGCGCTCCGCGCCGACCCGGCCGTGCAGGCGGAGTTGCGCTACCAGTACTCGGACGTCTACTCGGCAAAGGCGAACATCAGCGGCGACGTCGCCGAGATCGAGCGTGCGCTGGCTGCGCTTGCGGCGCTGCAGACGCCGGCGGAGGCTGGGAGATGACTCCTCGGTGACCGGTGTTGTCGGGCGCTGGCGCGCCCTCAACCAGCGGCTACAGGGTGGTGTCCCTGCCGGGATGCGCGGCTTCACTGCATTGATGGGGTCGGAGGTCGTTTAGGTTCCTTCACTACATCCGTTCCCAATTCTTCGCACCCTATGTAGCAAGAAAAGGGGATGGAGGTAATCAAGGCTCCTTAATTACCCCCGTCCCTTTTTCTCCAGTTTCCGCAGCCTTTGCCGCGCGCGGCAACCGTCATGGGTTGCGCCCGATGGAGCCCGACCGCACCATGCGTCTGTGAGCGCAGGCTATCGCCATCGCCAGGTCAGGCCCCTGTACCCGGAGATCCCGGCGTCGATCTGCGATTGTGCGTTGCTGCCGGATGAACACTGCTGCCAGCGCGAAGACCTGGTGCATGCGCAGGAACTGGCGAGCGAACGGTGCGATGCGCCGGTGGATGAGGGCCGGCGCCACGTCAGCTACACACGCGTGCACCTGCGCTGCCCGAACTGCGGACAGTTCTGGTGGCTGCACAGCCAGGATCGCACCGACCATACCTACGCGCGTGACGACGAAACGACGATCGTGGGCTCTGTGAGCTATTCGGTCAGCCATGCGGTGCGCTGTGTGGACGAGCGCGAACTGGCGATGCTCGATGCCTGGCTGCCGCGCTACTTCGATGCCCTGGCGCAGCGCGATCGCCTGTTCGCCGAGGCCGCGGGGCGTGCGACGCCAGGCGCGCGCGCCGCGATCGTGTCGTGCATCGACCTGGCCGCGTCCAGCGCGGCCACGCGCATGCTGGGCGAGACCACGGCGCGCGCGCGCAAACTGGCGGACACGGTGCGCCGGGACCTGCATGATCGCTTGACCCGGACCATCGCGGCCCTCGAGGCCCAGCCCGACGATGCCGAGGCCTGGAAGACCTTGGAAAGGTGCCAGCAGCGTTGCGCGGCGGCGCGCCTGGACGACTCGGCCCGCGAGATGACCGACTGGACCATGGAGGAGTGGTGGACGCCGGCGCTGGCCGGCGTCGGCAGGCTCGAATTCGAGATCCATGCGCTGCGCAACGCGGCGCGCGGCAAGGCCGTCGGCAGCCCCGAACACGCCGCGCTGCGCGCCAGCGAGGACGAGATCGCCGCGCGCTGGAACCGGCACCTCGAGCGCGTGGCCTGGCCGCATCCGGAAGTCGCGTTCGTGGCGCTGCTGGCGCATGCGCAGTCGCTGGCGCCGATGGTGGTTGCGCGCGACATGGCCTCGTGGGCGCAACCGGATCGCATCGGGCGCGCGTTGCGCGGTCTCTTGGACAGCGGACAGGTCACGCCCACGCGCCACATGGACGTGGTGCCGTGGCTGGCCGCGCGCACCGGACTGCCCGATGCCCATGCGCGCCACGAGGCGCGCGCCGCGGCGAACTACTGGTTGCCGATCCGGCGCGCGCGGCGCGAGGCCGAGCGGCGGGAGCGGGGAGGCTGAGCCATGATCCTGAATCGGCCCAACGGCCTCTGCTACGTCAGCTACGTGTCATCGAGCGTGATCCACCTCGAAGGGGCCACTCGGCCCTGGCGCGCCTACCTGCGAGCGGCGGGCCTGCAGGCGTCGTGGTGGTCGGGTGGGGTCGACTATGCGCGCCAGCACGAGCAGGACGAATCCGGATGCGAGCAGGCCATGATCGCCCTCGCGCGCCTGGGCGTGTGCTTCGCCGAGGACTACAAGCAGGGCATGGCGCCTGCCGACATCATGCGCGACCTGATGCATCGGGGCGTGCTGCGCGCGCCGTTCACTGCGATCAGTTGGAGTGGGAAGGGCGGCGCGCGCAAGCGGGTGGTGCATCCGCCGGAGGCGGAATGAGGAATCGCAATCCGGGCATGCCCGGAGCGCAATCAGGACGAAAAGGGGACGGGGGTAATCAAGGACCCTTGAGTACCTCCGTCCCTGAGGTTACCCCACATCTCCAGATCGGGAATCAACAACTTGGCAAGCGTCGCAGAGGAACTGTAGGAGCGCGCTTCAGCGCGCGAAGCTGCCTTGCGCAGGATTGCTTCGCGCGCTTGCGCGCGCTTCTACGCCCTCTTGACGCGATTCGATGATTTGCGCGGCTCTTGCAACAGACATGAAATGGGGGGAAACCTCAGGGTCTGACCCCACTTTTCCCTATGCTCTATTCTCCGAGCGAACCCTACGGATCTGCGCCCATGCCGCCATCGACGCGACCACTCGTGCTTGCCATGTTGTTGTGCGGCGCGGCTGCGATTCCCGGCCGGTCGGTTGCGGTGGATAGGCAGGAGGGTTCCGCATCGACGAACGTCGATGCCTTCCTCGGGGCGCTCGCACCCCTGTGCGGAAAGGCCTACGCCGGCCGCATCGAGGTCGACACGCCCGCGCCCACGGCGCCCGACCCCTTCGCGGGCAAGCCGCTGGTCATGCACGTGCGCTCTTGCGCCGAGCGCGAGTGGCGCATCCCGTTCCACGTGGGTGAGGATCGCTCGCGCACCTGGGTGCTGACGCGTACCGACCAGGGCCTGCGCCTGAAGCACGATCACCGCCACGCCGACGGCAGCCCCGATGCCAGCACGAACTACGGCGGCGAGACCGCTGCTGCCGGTACGGCGCAACGCCAGACGTTTCCCGTGGACGCCGAATCGATCGCGATGTTCAAGGCGGAGGGTCGCCTGGCCTCGGTGTCGAACACCTGGGCGCTGGAGCTCGAGCCTGGCGAACGTTTCGTCTACGAACTGGCGCGCCCGGGCGGACGCTTGTTTCGCGTGGTTTTCGATCTCACTCAGCCGGTGGCGGCGCCGTCTGCAGAAATGGCGCCAGAGTGAGGCACCCCTTCCTCGGAAAAAGGGGGCGGAGTGAACTGGCGTTTGAATCCTCAATCTCGAACTGCGCGTCGCTCACCATGTTCAAACGCCAATTCACTCTGGCCCCTTTTCGCCTCAATCGTATCCATCGCGGAATATCGCTCCGACGCTGAGGAACTCCGATGGATCCAGTGCCTGGTCCGAGATCCTCAGGTTGTCGACCAGGCCTGCGAACTGAAGGCCCGCGAGCGGTTGCGCCGCGGCGCGCCCGTTCAGGGTCCAGGCAGTACTGGTCGGGAGCACCGGATTCGAATCGACGGACACCACCGGTGCCTGGCCATTGATGTGGATCGAGTAGTTCGCTCCGCGCTTGACGACGGCTATGAAGTTCCACGCGTTCGCGGTCAGTCCCGCTGCGTTGCCCAGGCTATGCAGGGTGCCGTCGCTTTGACGGTAGTCGATGAAGAAGGTACTGGCGCCGGCCAGTCCGAGGTTGAACCGGTTCGTATCGCCCGGATCGGTCGTGGTCCAGAACAAGTCCTGCTCGGGGCCGAGCGTGTAGGGGTACAGGAAGAACTCGACCGTCGAGTCGACGAGGGTCTGGAAGGGGAACGCGTAGTTGAAGCGCAGCGCATCGGTGGTGCCCAGGCTCAGGCTCGCGGTATTGCCGATGCCGAGGACGTCGGTCGGGGCATTGTTGCTGAAGCCCGGCGTTCCCTGGAGGGTCACCGCCGCTCGCGCACCGTTGGCGGAGTCCGCAAGATCGTTCTCGAAGCGGTACTCGTCGATCGTGGCGGCCCCGGCGCAACCGATACCGGCCAGGCCGAGCACGACGCCGCCGGTGATGCGCCGGCACGGGACGATGGTCCTCGCCAACTGCGCGGGTGCGATCGTCCGGGGCCCTGGAGCCGTGGATGGCGCAGATGACACTCGCATGGCGTACTCCTGTGAGAGGGCTCCTTCCTGCCTATGCGTGCGAGCGTGGGCAAATGTCTCGGAGGGTGTGCGTCGAACCCTGCCGACGAGGGGGCCATGGCCCCGGCAACCCAGGGACCCGGGGATGGTCCAGTGGAAACTTCCAGTTGCAGCAGTAGGTGGAAAAAGGGGAAAAGGGGCCAGAGTGAATTAGCGTTTGAACTCGGTGAGCGACGGGCAGTTCGAGCTTGAGGATTCAAACGCTAATTCACTCTGGCCCCTTTTCGCTCTGGCCCCTTTTCGCTTTTCGCGTTGCCTTTTCGCGTTGCTGTCCATGACGTTCCAGCAAGTCCTGTCCTTTCGGCCGGGAATCGCTGGCACCGCTACTCCGTCCCCGTTCCGCCATTCCGGTCGCCTGCGCCGGCCTTTTCCGCTTTTCCGGCAATCAGATTCCAGTACACCGGGTCCTCCTGGACGTCGTTGTGGCCACGACCCTTCAGGACGACAACGGCCGGCTGTCCGGCAGCTTCGAACTGCGCGATCAGCTCCTGCGTACTCCAGGCGGGAATCACTTCGTCGTGTTCCGCGACAAGGATCGTGACCTCGGCTTGCACCCGGTGCACATAGGCGGTCGAGGTGTAGCTGTCCCGGATCAGCAGGGAGACCGGGAGGAACCAGAACATCCGCTGCGCAATGCTGCGAATGCTGCCGAAAGGCGTGACCAGCGCCAGATGCTTGACCGTACGGTCCGCGGTAGCCTGCAGCGCGATGCCGGATCCAAGGCTGCGGCCCACCACGCTGACGACCTCGTGTCGGCGTGCAACCTCATCGAGCAGGGCCATCGCATCCGATACCAGCGCACTTTCGGAGGGGCTGCCGGCGCTTTCGCCGTAGCCGCGGTAGTGCAGCGCGTACACCGCTAGGTCCGGAAACTTCTCGCCCAGTTCGAGGGCGCTGATCGAGACATCCTCGGCGTTGCCGCCGAAGTAGACGATGGCTTCGCTCGCCGCGGCATTCGCCACGGAGGCACGTACCTGCGTGCCGTCACCGGGGACTTCCATGGTGGCCAGGGAACCGCGCGCCTGTACCGGGAAGTACAGCAGCGAACGCTGCTGGAAGTAGAAGAAGACACACGCCAGGGCGTAGCCCAGGACGATCAATGCCAGGAGGATCTTCGCGACGTGGATCATTGTCGGCGTGCCGGACCGGCGCACGGCGGCGGCGAGAGGGAGGGGACTTGCGAGCGTACTCCAGCCGGCAACCGCAGGCGTGACGCCCGGCGCTCGGCAGTCTGGAAGGGGGACTGCGGCAATCCCCAGGTTTCGACATGCCCTGCCCGGATGCGTTGCGCTTCGTTCCGTGGCCGGTGGCCTCGGGCGCTGCGCGCACGCCACCACGGGGAGGGGACGGAGGCAACCCAGGAGCGTCGATTGCCTCCGTTCCCTTTGCTCGAGGAAATCCCGGCACGCCAGGGGCGGATTCCCGGCGCAAGGTGCCGGGAGCGACGACGCGAGTCCGGGTACCGGTTCGAGGCCCCGTGACTGTCCCCAAGGGAAGCACGCGGCCTGGAGTTCGACGCGGACCGTTGCCAGGCGTCCCCCGACGTCCAAGAGCGAGTGCCGGACGCGGCATCCGTCGTCCATGCGTGCGTCTGTCGGTAAATGCGTGACAATCGGGCGATGACCCTGTTCGCCGAGCTCCAGCGCCGCAACGTGATCCGCATGGCGGGCCTGTACCTCGTCGGCGCGTGGCTGGTCACGCAGGTCGCGGGAACGGTGTTGCCGATGTTCGACGCGCCCGCGTGGCTGCCGCGCAGCGTGGTGATCCTGCTCGCGATCGGGTTCATCCCGGCGCTGATCTTTTCCTGGGTGTTCGAACTCACGCCCGATGGCCTCAAGCGCGACGCCGAGGTCGATCCGGCGCAATCCATCGCGCCACTGACTGCTCGACGCATGGACCGGATGATCATCGCCGTGCTGCTGGCGGCCCTGACCTGCTTCGGTTTCGACAGGTTCGTGCTGTCGCCGCGGCGCGAGGCGGCGGCAGCGGAAGCCGCCGTGCAACAGGCAGGCGCCACGTCGAAACAGGCCGATGCCGCCTCGAAGCTGGCCGCCGCGGCGGCGACGCCGGCGGTCGACGTGAAGTCCGTCGCCGTGCTGCCGTTCGTCAACATGAGCGGCGACCCGGCGCAGGAGTACTTCTCCGACGGCATCAGCGAGGAGATCCTCAACGCGCTCACGCAGGTGCAGGGCCTGAAGGTTGTCGGTCGGACATCCAGCTTCAAGTTCAAGGGGCACAACGAGGACCTGCGCCGGATCGGCGAGCAGTTGGGCGTCGCGCACCTCCTGGAGGGTTCGGTCCGCAGGCAGGACGACAGCGTGCGCGTGACTGCTCAGCTGATCAAGGCGCAGGACGGCTTCCACCTGTGGTCGAAGACATTCGAGCGCAAGCTCACCGACGTGTTCGCGATCCAGGACGAGATCAGCGCGGCGATCGCGGATGCGTTGTCCGTACGCATCCTGAGCGAGAACGCGGACAAGCACGACGCCGACCCCGCCGCCTACGACCTGTACCTGCGCGCGCGGCAGTTGCTCGCGATGCGGACGGGAGAATCCGTGGCGCAGTCGGTCGTGCTGTTCGAAGCCGCGAGCATCGTCGATGCGAAGTTCGATGCCGCGTACTCGGGCCTGGCGCGCGCGTTGTCGCTGGTCTGGTCGTACTCGGTCGTGCGCGCAGGTTGGGACGGATCCGAGCGCGCGGTGCACGCGGCGAAGCAGGCACTGGCATTGAATCCGCGCAATGCCGAGGCGGTGTCGGCGCTCGGGCTGGTCCAGGTCACGCAACTGTGGGAATGGGACGAGGGCATGCGCAACACCAGGAGGGCCATCGAGCTGGCGCCGAACGACGCCGAGGTGGCGAATTTCGCCGGGGACGTGTTTCGCGCAACCGGTGATCTCGTGCAGGCCGAACATTGGGAACAGCGCGCCGTCGCGCTCGACCCGCTGCTGCCGGTCAATTTCGTGGACATGGGATTCCTCAGGCTTTCGGAACGGCGCTGCCACGACGCGATCGAGCCCCTGATGCGGACGCGCGCCATGGTCCCGGAGGGTTGGTTGGGCCTCGACCCGCTCGCGCGCGCCTATCTGTGCCTGGGGGACTTCGATGCTGCGGCCAGGACGATCGAGCAGAGCCTTGCGGCTGCACCGTCGATGGGACCCGACCTGCGTGCCCGACTGGCCATCCAGTCCGGGGATCGCGATGAGGCACGCCGCCAGATCGAGCTGCTGCAGGCCAGGGTGCAGTCCGGCGAACTGTTGAACTACATGGTGGCCCAGCTGTGCGCCATGGTCGGCGACTACTCGGCGGCGGTGAAACACCTGTTGCTCGCGATCGAGCAGCGCGACCCCGTCCTCGTGGCCGACGAACTCTACATGCTGCCTGAAGACTGGCCGGACGACGCGCGACTCCGTGCCGTATTCGACCATCCGTCGGTGAAGACGCTGATCACGATGCGCCGGAACAGCATCCAGTCGCAGAAGGTGCGGATCGAGGCGACCCCGTGAGGGCGTCGTCCCTGCTTGCCGAGCTCCGGCGCCGCAACGTCATCCGCATGGCCGGGCTGTACCTGGTCGGCGCCTGGCTGGTCACCCAGGTCGCGGGCACGGTGCTGCCGATGTTCGGCGCGCCGGACTGGGTCGCGCGCAGCGTGGTGCTGCTGCTGGCGATCATGTTCCTGCCCGCACTCGTGTTCAGCTGGGTGTTCGAGCTCACGCCCGACGGCCTCAAGCGCGACGCCGAGGTGCCGCGCGAGCAGTCGGTCGCGCCGCAGACCGCGCGGCGCCTGGACCGCATGATCATCGCGATCCTGCTGCTCGCGATCGTCTATTTCGGCTTCGACAAGCTGGTGCTGGGGCCGCGGCGCGACGCGGCGCTGGTGGCGGCGACCACGCAGTCGGTGACGACCGCGGCGGCGAACGCGGAGGTCGCCGCCAGGTCCATCGCCGTATTGCCGTTCGTGAACATGTCCGGCGACGCGGCGAACGAGTACTTCTCCGACGGCATCAGCGAGGAACTGCTGAACGTGCTGGCGCGCACGCCCGAACTGCAGGTGGCCGCGCGCACCTCGTCGTTCTCGTTCAAGGGCAAGAACCTGGAGGTGCCCGAGATCGCGCGCGAACTGAAGGTGCGCATGGTGCTGGAAGGTTCCGTGCGCAAGCAGGACGAGCGCGTACGCATCACCGCGCAGCTGATCGACGCCAGCAACGGCTACCACGTCTGGTCGCAGACCTACGACCGCACGCTCGAGGACATCTACGCGGTGCAGGACGAGATCGCGAACGCGATCGCGACGGAGCTGAAGGTGAAGCTGGGGGCGAGCGGCGCGGCGGACGGCGCGCGCTCGGGTACGCGCAGCGTCGAGGCGCACGATCTGTACCTGCG